>Ga0179593_1280000_pt1 | contig 21586 bp, 39 predicted proteins | sample CZODoug2_1_08_16_FD_185931 | JGI IMG/M metagenome (GOLD analysis project Ga0179593, IMG submission 185931) | Vadose zone soil fungal communities from Angelo Coast Range Reserve, California, USA - CZODoug2_1_08_16fungal (PacBio error correction) | ecosystem: Environmental > Terrestrial > Soil >...
TATCACTGCTCAACATTTCCGTATAGACAACAAGGGCCTGGGGGGGGGGAGAGGCGCAGGGGTGCAGCAGAGAAAGAAAGGGGCTGGGGGAGGGGGAGGTGAGACAAAACTGCAACCCAGTACGCAATTGGCCTGACTGGATCCTCAAAGGAAGGTGTCGGTCATATGTTCCGAGAAACTCAAAGCATAAAAAAGGGGGGGAGGAGTTCAAAGTATTTGGGGAACAACGGTGACTAACAACAATGATGAAAACATGAACAAAGGTTACAGGGGGCGGAAGTCGGTAAAGGGTTGTCTCAGCAAACATTTGGGGGGGCAAAATCAGGAGGAGGGGCCATATACGCTAATGAAGCAAGCAATTTTACACAGGGTGTGGGCACCATTCAAAATAATCTTAAATTATGCCACACAACCCTTCTTTTAGATCTCTTGTTTATGACACACACTCCAATATTAATTCAAAATCAATGGTTAAAGTAGTCTACATGGGGCATGGTACTACGTAGCATATCAAACTTTCGATAGGGTGGACTGATGGCGGCGGCAAATAGGGACAACAAAGAACCGAGTTAAAGTCTTGGACGATAAAGGTCTTCCCGTGGTACCTGCCCTCACGTGATTTCCAACGAAAAACATCAATCCTTAGGATAGAGCTACAATTACATAGTCGAATTTGGTGGTATTCGCAAAAAAAGGGTAAAAATAAAAAGGATGGGGGGTAAAAAGAGGTTAGTCGAGGGAGGGGAACAAAAAAAGGTGTTGTATTCAAAGACAGGATGTCGTTGCTCTGACTCAAGCTGACATGTATCTCCACATTAGACAGATATATCACATAGGTAGGGCCTTTGTGTAACCGTGAGGCAGTCCACCCGGGGGAAGAGCGAAAAGGGAAAAAAAAAAGCAGCACGGAAAACGTAAAGAGTATAAACGTAACGTGGGTGTAATGATGAGGCGGGAACTCGGGAGTTGATCAGGGTTCGATACAATGGCGAGCCGGTGCGGTGGCGTCGACGGGTATACTCAGAAATAAGAAATGTCAGGTACGGTTTGTCAGCAATATAAATGGGGACTGCCTTTTGTCATAATCCCGTGGTGAGGAAGATGGGGAGCATTAGCGAAAAGGGGATGGGGCGTCGAGGGGAGGGGACACAGTAAGAATAGACATTGGTCCTTCGTATCACCTGGAAGACACAGTGCTGCTGAAGTAACAATGACACGTGTCACACTAATGGAACCTCGGACCACTAACAATGTCGTTGGTAATGATATTAAGGGAGGGTAACCGGATGGGGGGAAACAAAGTGGCGGTTGAACTACGCGGATAGGCTATGAAAAGGCGTTTATACCAGTTAAAAGGGGGTGAACCATGGGATGGGCAAGCACAAGTGCGAGTACAGGCCTTGGCTGTACGGCCATTACTCGGGACAACAAGATAGTATTCTCCACTGGACCTTACACATCAACACCCTTAAAAAAAGGAAAAAGGAATTGAAAACAGGGGGACAGAGAAGTAACATAGAACAAAAATAAGCCATCTGTGACAAAAAAAAGCAAATAATAACCCCCCAGGGGGGGGTTATCCTGTCTTGGCGTATAAAATAAGGGAGTAAAAAAGTTACTGAAGGAGAAAAAGGAAATTGAGGGGAGTAGGGGTGCGCCGAAGGCGGGGGGGACACACTGGCGGGAACAGTGAATGACACTATAGTTTTACACGATAATTTACACAATGTTTCTCCCAGAGGAAGGTGAGAAGGAAAGAGAAGAAGACAGGGAATGGGTAATAGTTGGGAAGGGAAAGAGGAAAAAGAATGGGAGAGAGGGGGGGGGATAAGAAAGGTGGAAGAAATTAATGAAAATCTATCAAGAGGAGGTGAAAGAGTACAGTCAAATTCTGAAAAAGCTCTCCCTTTCAAATGGCATAGGTCGTCCATGAGAAAGGGCTTAATTGTTCTCTCTCGAAGAGAAATGAAACCATGGAGGGTACACAGACCTTGGCTGACTTGTGGAATCCTTGGGGAAAAACTCGACTTTGACTTCTAGATGGGAGGCACAAATGGTAGGAGCAAACAGGGGTAACCACGGGGGGGGATAGACCATTGGTGCAAAATACAGGGTAGTCCACTGGGTGTAAAAACTGATATAACACTGGGTGCAAAGGTATTGTCACTGGTAGGATGGATGTGAGAGATAAAGGGTACCCAAAGGGATAAAAGAAAGGAAAGAAGGGGGGGAGCAAGTGTTAAAGGGAAGGGGGATAGAAGGGGGTGGTGGACGGGGAGAAGCCGGGGGGGTCGAGGGTGAATGCTGTGTTACATTACTGGATGAGCAACATGCCTTTGTAATCAACCCGGCATTAATGAAAGAAGAAGTTGTGGGAAAAAGAACAGGGGGGGCAAAAGTCGGGAGAATCTATTGTGGTCATACTGGGAAAAGAAGAAACCACTGGGGTACATTTGAACAATCATGTGGCAGAGGGGTCTAGTTTTGTATGAGTGGTGGTAATTACTGGGGAAAAAAGGGGGGTAGGTAACTGGGGGAAAGTAGAGAAAAGGGGGGAAAAACAACAGAAATTAGGGGGATCGAGAGAAATACTTACAAACTGTGTTTAAACATTGTGTCAATGCCCAGGGGAGGCCCCCGCATAGCCTGAGACTTAAAAAGGGACAAAAGGGGAAGAAAAGGACCTCAGCAGCGGTCAGCAATCTTTGTCAAGTTTGTAACTCAGGTCAGGGAGGGGCCAAGGAGCAAAAAAGGAACAGTGCTGAAGAAGACTTGAGAACAGAGAGACAGGAAGATAGGCGGAAAAAGAGTTTGAAAAAGAAAGAAAGGAAAGGCTTCGAAAACGAAGATAAAAAGAAACTTAGATTAAAGATTGGAAAAGGGAGTAAAGGGTGTCAATACACCTCAAGTAGGGGGGACTGACCCGCATTCTTGGGGGAGAAAGGACCACCGAAATTAAGGAAATATTGACGGGGGGGCGTAAAAAAGCCCGGGAAGGGAAGAAGGGTCCTTGGTAAATATATCCCAAAACAGTTAAAAGTTCTTAGAGATGGGAGAAAGGAGGTGATTTACACATAGTTTGCTCACCCACAGTTTCAATCATTTGGGGTTCCAGGAGATCATGGGTCTTACGGGGGTGCTGAGGGTGTGTAAATTACTGCTAAATGGCAGTATATGGAGAGACAATACAAAAAAAGAGGTTGGCATGGTTTTTGTATGGTATTGAAAGGGGAAATATGGGAAAGAAAAAAAAATTTAGGGAAGGGGGGGGGGGAGGGAGGAAAAGGAAAGGTGTAAATTAGAAGGGGGGATGGGAGAAAAGGGGGGTGGAAACATTGCTTACGGGGTGCAGTGGGGATTGACCACCAAGCCAACGTGAAAATTAGTAAGAGAACAACTGCGCAAGATGGGGCAAAAGGAAGGGGAGGAGGAAAGGGATGGGGGGGAAGGGGGGGAAGGGTGGCTGTGGTATAGCCTCAAAAAAACAAGCGATAAAGGATAACAACAGCACCTGACAACATTTCTCCATTACACCTTACAACCAAAACAGGGGGAAGGGATTCGCGTGTACAAGATAAGATCACTTATTAGGGGGAGGGAAAGGAAAAAGCACAAAAGAATGCAATGTGTAATCCAGGACTTTACAAAAGGGGCACATAAAGAATCAAAATTCTTTCAAGAAAAGCAAATCCTTGTGGGGGGGGGGGGGCTTTCAATATTGACAACTGGGAGAAAAAGACAAACCATGAAAACGGAAAGGGGGGGGGTCTTCGAAGAGAAGAGGTGGAAAAAGGCTGAAAGTGAATGTACACAAAGGGGCCTATCCCAGACACATATCGTTGACACACCTTTTTAGAAAAGGAAAAGTGACACGCTTAGAGAAAAGCACAGTTAAGAGAAAAGGGTTGGGGGGGAAAAAGGGAACAATAACACGAAACTACAGGAGTTGATTTTTTAAATTTGCGTTCCACTTCCATAACCTGCCGGATAGTTGCATTTACACTCAATACCCGAAAGGTCCTAATAACTACAATGACTGGGTAGGGAAAATGGGGAACTTACTTTACACAATTGAAAATAAATATCAGGGAGTTAGAATAGAGGTCAGGGAGGAAAGGGGGGGGGAGACTAAAGGTAAGTACCTATTTGGCCGGTTATGTTTCCTTCGAAACTGTGTGAAGCCCCATGAGAATACGGCAAAAACTAAGGGAAAGAAAAAAATAAGGGGACAAAGAGGAGCAAAATTCTGGAGGGGGAATGACCAGCGCGCAGGGCCGAAAATTGGCTGGGGCAACCCAGGAACAAATGGTATGCAAGTGTTCCCATAAGAAAAAGGGGGGGTATCTAGGACTTCAGTGGTAGATTACAAGGAGATGAGGTGTGGGGATCAATCTATCCTGGGGGGTACATAATATCAACGCGTAGTACAAATTCGGGGTCCCACATTACGTACACTATCAACAAGGCTTTGGGTCCCCTAGGAAAGGGGCGTATCCCTGGTTGACAAAGAAAAAAAAAGTAATGTGAAGGGATTAAACAGAGTTGAAAACAATGGCTGATCTGACGTCATGGAGTTGCTCCAAAATGTAATTTCTTACACCGGAATGTACCCCCAGGCAGGCAAAGAATAGACAAGGAGGGAAATGGGATGTAAAGTACATTCCAGTGGGCAACAGAAAGAAAAGCACAATGGGGAGGGGAACAAGGATGAAGATGGGCTTGCCTAGTCTTGGGGGGCACATGGACTTATCCAGTCCTACAGAAAGGCTTTATGCGACTTGGGAAAAAAGACAAACTTCCTTTATCTCCCTCATGAATAAAGGGGAGGAGTAGAGCCGTGATAACGCAAAGAATGCTTGGGGGAAAAGGGGAGGGAGACGTCGGGAAAGCTCAGTTGGACTGCCAGAAAAAAAAAAAAAAAAGAAAAAAAGGGTACAATTTACCACAGAGCCAGTTGCGGGCATTCCGTGGAAGTAAAAAGGGGAACTACCCGCTTAGGATCTTTGGTACTGGGAGGAAAAAGGGAGGGAAAGAAAGAGAAGAAGGGTGAATGGATTAATAAGAGGGAAGAATGGAGATACAAGGAACCACAGCTAAGGGGCCGGAGGAGGAACAGAGAGAAGGGGAATTCCCTTTCTACTCTCGGTCCTCGGGCTCAGATAGAGGCAGCGGTCTGGAAAAAAAAGAAAAAGGATGTTGAAGGGAAAGAGAACTCCTCTCTCCAAAAACTGGATTTACAAATAAGGGCTCTTGGACCGTCCTTTACGTAGTTTTCCGGTCCGACCCCTGAATCTCTGTATTAATTGGGGTGTAATGTAAGGGGTAGGGAGGGAAATAGGTGGCAAACGGGGAAGAAATTGGGAAAAAAGCAGGGTAAAGAAAGACTGTAGATCAACAGATGTGGGATAAAATCCTTAACACTTTTATCGAACCTATGTTATACCTGGGAAAAGGTGCAAAAGAGAAAAAGAAGCCATAAGGAAGAATCGGGAGAAGCCATTTGGTCAAGAGTGACACTGTTACGCAAGATAAGCAAGGTGGGTTCAATGTCAGGAGGGGGTGAAGGTTTACCTTATGATAGCAACCTGGTTACAGGACTGGGAAAAAAAGGAACCAGTCCGACGACAGATAAAACATTGGGGGTGGCCACGGGATAGACAACATGATTAACATTACTGGGAGGATAGGGGGTCAAGATGTGAGCAAGGTGTAAGGCTTGTTTAATGTTTCTTTGGAATGGAGGAGGGGGGGAGGGATAGGGGAAATGACTGGGAAGAGGAGTTATGGGGGGAAGGAATAAAAGGGAGTAGTAATCTCTGGGATGAAAAACACAGTAGACCACAGGGGTGTTAATGGGGTCTTGGGGTGTGTAGAATTATATGGAGACCGGACCTTTGCCCCTGGGGGGGGGAAGGGGGGGGGGGAACGACATCTGGACGGGAGGAAAAGGGGCACAATCATTAAATAAGAAACTCTGTCTCTCGTACCCATTGGGAACTGCAGTGCCGTATTGCAAGTTCTGCTCTCCAAGTATGAAAAGAAAATGGAAGAGGAATGATAATAATGGGGAAAAAGTAGGTGAGATAAGACGGAGAGAAGGGAAAAACTATGAAAAGAGAAGAGAAAGGGGTGTGGATGGGGTAATTGGGCAATAAAAAGTTAGGTCTAGGATGAACTGATTGGATTCCTGAGGGTGTTAATAGAAAACTGGGGGGAAGTGTTATTTGGGGAATTGGTGGGAAGATTTGAAAAACGGATAAGACGGGAAAGGTGGGGTATATAACGAAAAAAATGAAGGGGGTTAGGGTATACTTAAGGGCAGGTGATTACTAGAACCAAAATACAGGTGTTCTTAGGAATAGGAGTAAGGATATGGAAAAGGGGGGGAAATGACGTGGATAAAACAGATATGGGGGGAAAATAAAAAAAAAGGACCTGGGCAGGGTGGTGGGATTCTTGGAGGGGGGGTGTAAATGAAAGCAATACAACCAGTATGGCTGCTTGATGAAATATTGGAAAACTTTTAATAGTGTAAATGCAGGGGAGATTGTGGTACTGGAGTAACTGCGCCGGGGGGGGGAGGGGGGCTTGCAAAATCCACACAAACAGAATCGAAGAAACGTCCTACCATCCAGAGAAGACACTGCAGGCACGTGGGTGAAGGACTGGTCAGGGGGGGGGAAATTGCTGTTGTGAGAATAAACACAACAACGGAGAACAAACAAAAGAAAAGGAAAAAAGGAGCGCCAAGGTATAGACAGGGAAAGGTTGGGCTGTGTCACGGCCTCTAGCTTGTGAGGGTCGGCAGGGCCCCCTGCACACTACTATTGTCGTAATAAAAATATGGAAACAAGAAAAAAAAAATTGGAAGAAGGAAAGGTAGGGAAGCAGGAGGGGGGGGGGGGGGGGGGTCATCCAAGCTAAAAGACCAGAGATGTGTGTGCGGTAAAATTTTTGTAAAGTTCAATCCAAGCAGACAAGCCTGGACCAAAAAAAAGTCTGGGTTGGAGTGGGAGACGAAAACTACAGTTGGAAAAGGCAGGAGGAAAAAAAGGGGAAGGCAAAGGAAGATACAAAGGTTAAAACAACATGTTATCCTTAAAGTTACTCCAATTGTAGAACCCTTAGTTCTACTACTTGTGAAAAGGGGTTGGTATTGGAAAAAAAAGGAAACGAGAGTAAAGGGGGGGAAATGGATGTTGGGAAAAGGGAGAAAAAAACTAACAAGAAAGGAAAGAAAGAATGGGGGGATGGATGCAAGTGATCAATCCAATAAATATCATAAACTCATAGTGACTTCAATAACAAAAGGAAAGGGACACACTATTTTCCATCTCTGGGACGAGGGGTATAAGATTAAGGCTTAGAGAAAAGAGGGGGAGACAGTCATTCCTGTCAGGTGTGTGATTCACGGGACTTTCGGTTGGGTCAAGTGAATATTCACTTATTTCAGAAGAAGAAAAAGTGGAAAAAAGATTAGGAGGGTTGATGACCAAGGGTATGAATTGGGAAATTAATTGGCTAAAAAATGCAACCACAGGGTTATGCCATGTTTTGTTCCCCTAAAGCTGGGTAATCAGAGATGCCATGGTCAAATGGGTCACCCAGGAAAAAGGGCTTTTTTGTCAGAAAAGGAGAGAAAGGGGGGTTGGAAAAGGAATCACAAAGAAAGGTAAAAAAGTATAAAACAAAGGAAACTCCGCAAAATGAAACGGTTCCAGCAAATTGGAAAAGTGAGAATCCAGGGAGGGAACACAAGAGGGACAGAAAAATTAATGTATACAGGGAGGGAAAAGGAGGGAAAACAATAACTGATAGGATGTACAGGGAAATGGGGGGCTTATCAATGTACATTCTTAGTACAAAACCATCCATGTGGTGAAAAAGGGAATCAAGTAGGGGGACCCAAGCTAGAAAGGAAGGGGGAAAAGTGCCTAGTCCCAGGAGAAAAATGCTTATCCCAGTCTGGGAAGGAAAGGGGGAGGAGCCTAGTCGGGGGTGAGTTGCTTATCCCAGTCCGTACCGAATGGGCTTTCCCATCTGATAATACAGACTTATTACTTTTGGGGATTTAGACATTCTTTAAGTCCTTCTCCAGGGGTCTTGGGCACCAATGGATATAACCAGTGGGGGGAGACACTAGAAGAAGTGAAAAGGAAAAATGTGCAAGAACATGAGGAGTGAGCAAGGAAGAAGTGAAAGAACAGGAAACTACATGGGGAATTTTAAATAGGGTTTTAGGATCGAGATCACTGGAAAAAGTCAAAGTTTATGTACCGTAGGCGGAAAGAGAGTCAAATACAGAGGGAAGGAGTGAGCAATGCTATAAAAAAAAAAGAGGGGGGGGGGGGGGAGAGAGAGAGGATTGATACGCCTTAACTGAAAATCTTATTGACTCCAAACTCTTTCTCTCTTCCAGGGGCGGGCTTGTGACTCCTCTCTCGAACCGAGAGAAAAGGATTTAAAAAGGCAGTGTGACGTCGTTCTGAAGGTGTCCAATCCTGGGGCTCACCTGAAAACATTTGTTTATTTGGGGGGAAGATACACTATGTCCCAATAACTGGGAAGAAACCAGTGGGGGGAAAAACACGGGGGGAGAAGAAAGGAGAGAGAACTGAAGTATTGGGGATTAAGTCAGGGATGTAAGACAGGTTAGACTTGGATAACAAGGGTGCAAAAGTACTAAGCATGTGACAAGACTTTGATAAGAAGGGTGTTCAAGAGTGGGATAGGTGTAAAGAAGGGAGAATCCCTGGGGGGGGAAGATGGTGATAAATTGGTAAACTGCAGTTTCCGATTCTACGATAGCTGGCATGGTAATTAAACGGTGAATCCGCAACACATGGTCAAGGAATGCAGCCAGGGGGGGGGGGAAGACGGGTATACTCAACTGTACAGGATGGGAGGTGGTTAAAGACGGGATGTACATGCGGACAAAGCTTTTGAAAGTGCTTATCGGTTAGCGGGAGAGGGGGGGGGGTTCTAAAGGGGGGGATTTACTGGTAAGAGCGGGGGGGAGTGGACGTGGGGTCCCCCCCATGTAGATTACGTGTGGAGACCGTGATTAGTGGGATAGGAGCACTTTGGAACGGGCCTATTATGAATGGGGTAGAAAGGAGGAAAAACAGTGGCAGCCCGGAAGGGGGCGGAAACCGAAAAAGGCCAATGAATAGAAAGGCAGCATTTGTCATCAAGAATCATAATATTTGTCACCGGCAAACCAAAATTTCATTAGCGGAAAATTGGAAAAGCCGTTAGGGAAGACAAGGGCACAAGAGAAGAAGAGGAAAGAAAAAAGGGGAGAAGACATGTAAGGACAGTAGACCCTGAATAGTCGTTGTGTAATTAATTTGTAATCTTTCTTTAGGGAGGGGGGGGGGGGTGGGGTTCATACTTGAGGGGGGGAAAGAAGGAAAAGAAACGAAGGCTGGGCAGGGGATGCGGGGGGGGAAGTTTGCGGGAAGAAATTTGAAAAAAAGGTAAGGACTAAGAGATATACCAACACATTACAAGAATTGGGGAAGACTTGAGACTATTCAGGTAAGGGGAAGACCCAAAAGTTACAAGAGGTTGGTGTATTAGGGGGTGGAGGGAAATTGGGTGGGTAAAGTAAGGGGATACGTGTGTAAAACTGTAGAGAAAGGCTAAAGGCTTTTGTGGGCGGGGGGGAGGGAAAAAAATTGTGTAAAATATTGAAAGGAAAAACGCCTGGAAGGTTTGTATGCTGGAAGAAAGAAAAAGGGGAGCATGTGTAAATGGGAATTTTACTGGGTGGAACAGAAGGGGGGTAGTACTGCGACGGTGTGCGGGGCGTGAACCCTAATAATTTGACTCGAGGGGCACGCTCAGACCAACACTTTCCGTCAGGGTCATGGGGAATGGGAGAGAGGGCTGTGTGTATCGAAGAAAAAAAAAAAACGGGATTAAGGAAAAGTGAGAGAGATAACACGCAAAATTCTCAGGAGCCCCAGCCATGTGGGTTGTGTTCTTTGGGGGGGTGGTTTTTTGGGGTGGGGGGGTTTTTGGGGGGGGTGGGGGGGGGGGGGGGGGGGGTGGGGGGTGGTTGGGGGGGGGGGGGTGGTTGTTTGTTTGGGTTTGTTTGGTTTTTTTTGGGGGGTCTTGTTGTGTTTGGGGGGGGGGGCTGATAAAACAACCTAAAACGACAGGAGAAGGGGAACAGGTGCCAGACAGAAAGGAGGGAGGTGGGGCGGGAAACACGACAATGTTACCCAGTACTGTAAACACTCTTTCGTCCAGAATGTGACACTCGGAAAGAAAGCGGTACCCAGTCTCCAAAAGGCCTACAAGGCTGAAGAATGTGGATTACGGGGAAAAGACGGGAAAACCTGGGTCAAAACAAGACATACAAAAAGGAGAAGTGTTTGCAACTCTACAGATTTCACTGATTTATCCCTATTGGCGTGGGTTTTTTTTTTGGTTGTGTTTTTGTTGTTTGGTGGGGTCTGTTGGGAGTTGTCGTACCAACACCCCACACGCGAACAACAGCCAACCCCCCACCACGGCAAAAAAAAAAGAAAAAAACAAAAAAAAAACACAAAACAAAAACAGAGTTTTGTTTTTTTTTGTGGTTGTTTTTTGTTTTTGTTAACACCCCCCCCCAAACCACCCCCTCCTCACCGCCCCGCCCCCCCCCAACCTCCCCCAACACGAAAAACGACCCCCCCCCCCCCGACAAAAACCCTCCCCCCCCCTTGTTTTTTGTTAAAAAAAAAAAAAAAAAAAACAACAAATGTTTTCTTAGTATCCCACCCCCAAAAACACCCACAAAAAACCACCACCCCCCCAGCCCGAGAAAAAACACATAAGACCCCCCCAACCCCCCACTCCAAAACCGCCCCCACTCCCCCCCCAACCCCACCCCCACCCAACAAAAAAACCCTCACCACCGCACACCCCCCCCATCCCCCCCCTCCCCCCCCCACCCCCCCCACTAACCCCCCACAAACCCCAACCCCCCCCCCCCCCCCCCACCCACACCAACTCCACACAAAAAAAAACCAAAAAAAAACACCAAAACCCACAACAAAAAAAATCAAAAACCCACCCCCCCCCCCCACCCAACCACGCCCCCACTTTCGGAACACAAAACAGAGAGCCCCCCCCAAATAAAAAACACCTACAACACCAAAAAACAAATCCCCTCCCCCCCCCCCCCCACCCCCCCCCCGCGACGAGAAAGTTTTTTTTTGTGGTTTTTTTTTTTTTTTTTTTTTTTTTTTAAAAGTTTTTTTGATGTTGTTGCTTTTGTTTTGGTTTTGGTGTGCGGTGGGGTGCAGAAGAAAAGAGTTGTTTTTTTTTTTGGGTGGTGTTAGATAAAAAAAAGGAGAGAAGGAGAACCACCAACCCCCCCCAAACCGAATAAGGAAAACAAAAAAGAAAAACCCTCAAAAAAAATTTGTTCAACAAAACTACAAAAAACACGGTTTTTTGTGTTTGTTTTTTTTTGTTGTTGGTGTATAGCAAAAACGCCACCCCCCGCGCCGACAAACCACCCCCCATCGTCCTCCGAGCCCACCCCGAACCCCCCCCCCCCCCAACCCATCCAAACCGCATGCCCCCCAAACCTCCCACCCCACACCCCCCCCCCCCCCCCAACCAACACCCCGCATCCCACCCCAACCCCCCCACAATGTTTGTTCTTGTTTTTTTTTTTTTTTTTTTGTGATGTTGTTTTTTTTTTTTTTTCGTTTTTTCCAGTCTTGTGCGTGATCGATGATGTGGTAATGATGTTTTTTTGTTGTTTTTTTTTTTTTTTTGTTTTTGTTGAGTTGTGGTTAGGATTGGGTGTTTTTTGTTTGTGTTGTGTGGGTATTGTTGTGATTTGTGTGGTTTCTTGTCTTTATGTGGGTTGGTTGTGGGTTCTATTTTTTTCAGCTTTTTTGTTTTGTTTTTTTTTGCGTGGTTGTTGCGGGATTTGTTTTTGTGTTGTTTGGTTACTTTACATGTGTTGTTTTGTTTCTGGTGTGTGTTGTTGTCGTGTTTCTTTTGAGCTCTTGTTTAAGGATAGTGTGTCTTGTGGTGTGGTATAGTAAGTGATTTAGAGGGGATTAGGTTGTTTGGTGGGGTTGTTATTGTCGTTGTTGGGTTTGCTGGGAGAGTCCGTCAGCGAATTTGTTTTTTGTTTTGGGGTGCTTTTATTTGGATGGGGGGGGGGGGGGGAGTGGGTGGGGAGATTGTTTCTCGGAAGAGGAGTGCGACGGCTTCGGCGTTTCGGGTGACACAGACGATGTCTGTAGGGTTGGTATACCACTATACTTTGAGAAGTTATGGTTGCAATACAGTGAGAAAAAAATAGGCGGGTGGGTTGTTGTGGGTTGTTATGTTTTGGGTCTTAGTTTTAATATTGGGGTGGCTTTGTTTTGGTGTGGAACTGGTTTGGGTGAGTTGGGGTTAGGTGTAGTTTTGGGTATGAGGATTGGGGGGATAGTTAGAAAGTAGGGGTTTTGTGGAGCTGTTAAAGACAAAAAAACCCCACAAACCGGGGTAGGTTAAACTTGGGGGGGATTAAAACTACAAGATGTTAAAAGCCGCTTAGTAAAGGACTACTAAGACTTTGTAGGTGGTATTAATTCCAATCGCTCTTCAGGGGAATGGGAATTTTGAAATTTCAGGGGGGCAAAATCCAATAACATGTAGTAGGGGGAAAAGGAAGGAAAAAAGAAAGGAAGAAATCAAAAGGAATCAGGAATAACGGACATATCCTGGGAGGAAAAAATTTGAAAACTATTACTTCAATGACTCAATTCCTAGAAGGGGGAGGATTCATGGAAGGACAACGGACAAAGAGGGGTCAAACGGATTAGAAGAGGTCATGAATGGGAGCAAGGGGGTACAGTATTTCAATGACTACTTTGGGACAGTGATAACCTCGCGGACTCGGCATTATAAATTGGGGGGATAAGTAGTGACCAGGTGGGCGGGGCAATTGAGGCAGGGGAAGATGAATTGGTGGGGGGGAGTTCGGGGACAAGCCCCCTGATCCAAAGGGGTGTGGGATCCGTACGTGTTTGTTGGGCCTGGATTTTTACACGGGGAATCAGGAAGGCTAGTGGCTTGGCAGAAAAGAAGGAACAGTGTGGGAAAAAACCCTAAAAGAGGGTGGAAGAAGGGAAAATGATTAAGAACACAAATCTATAAAAGAGAAAGATCGCAAATTGTGGGAAGACCAATGGGAAGTGGTATCCAGTAGTGGGGACAACAATACTGTATAACAGAATTTGGCGCTTGTTACCTGAAAATCCAATGAGGGAACAAATGGACGATAGGATATGGCAAGGGGGTGGAGGATCACAGGTCATGTACAAAGTTGACAAAAGGACCAGGGGAAAGAAGGTTTACAACAATGAACTTTTAAAACACAAGGCTTTCCAGCATGGACCTTTCCAGAGAATTCCTTTAACCAAGGTAGGGAAAAGGAAAGTATGGGGGGAGATCAGCACAGGGGGAGGATAACAGAGGAAAAGAATGGGAGGATACCAGTCTGAAATATCCGAGTATCAAACAATATTGATAGAGGAGATTATCCTTACTTGAAACACAAACTTCAAGAAGGGTTCTGACACATAATGAAATTGAAAAAAGCGAAAAGCCAGAGAAGGGGGGAGAAGGGGGCAGGAAGACTGGGACTTTGGAATCAAAGTGGGTGGAAGAGAGGGGGGGAAAAGAAAAGGAGCCAAGGGATGAAAAAGGACAGTATAACGGCCTGAGGGTATCGAGATGCATCAGTCAACAACAAAAGTAGCGATTGGGGGGGTGGAGAAGCCGGCAGGGCTCCTTGCACCTCTTATTTACGCTACTTAGGCCACTATGATCGACATTGGGCTTCTGACCTCTCTCACCATCTTAACTTCTTTAAAGTTCAAGGGGGGGGTCTCTTTTCGGTCAGGAAAATACGGAACCCCTTAAGAAGGGAGGAAAAAAAGGGGGGGGGGAAAATGGTCATGATGATTGGGAAGATAACAATGGGAAAAATTGGCAGACAGCCATTGTGTGGAATCCACTTGCTCAGACGGGGGGACAAAACTTTATGTATCAAAGGATAAGGGGCGGGAACTGGGAGAAAACCATTGGGGTAGACGGGATAAAGGGGGGCACCCAAGACTCATCATATTCAAAGGTTTGTTCAAATGGAGTTATCCACGAAAAGAACTGATAGAGGGGGGGCAGAAGGGGATCAGGATGTGGGTAGGACTGGGGGGAACTAGCCGAAGTTTCACTGTACAGAGATGTAGACCCCCTCCCCAGGGCAAGAAACCCATTCCATGACTCAGAGAACACGCCCAGATGTAGAGCAACAGGTGTACAGGATCCTTTGGGGAAGAAAACGCAAGGTGGGCATCGGCCCAGCATGGGGAATAGGGGAAGAGGGGGGGGGGGAATGGTGGTTAGTAAGAATGGGTGAGGAAGGGGAGAGAATGATGGAGTACCCTGGGTAAAATGTAACAGACACAACCTAGGTAATTTTATATTATACACTCGGACTGGTTAAAAGTTGTTAGTACGGAAAATGGGGATAAAATGGGGAGGGGGACTTGAAAACCAAGACAAAATGATAGTGGGCAGGGCAAGAGGGAATAACAGACAGACAATCTGTACCATCCATCTTTCGTAAATGGGGATATTAAGTTGGGAGTATTATCACTTGATTAAGTAGAAAGGAAATCAGGGGATGGGAAAACTAAAGATAAATAGAAGTGAAAAGGAATAATGGGGAGTAAAAAAAAGGGGAGAAGAACGGAATATAAGGGAAAAATAATACATTAATAGGGGGAAATATGGTGGGGTATGGGGTCAATAAACGCCCTCGAAGTTATGTGGGGAAGGAAGGGAGGGGGGTTGATGCACTTAAAATATAATAAGGGGGGAGGCAGGGTCTCGGAAAAATTGCAAAAAAAAGGAAGAGAGTGTGTGAAATGAAGTATCACACAATCGAAAGTAGGTAGGTAAATGTGGAAAGTAGGGATAAATGGGGGAGGGGGAAGGAAAACCCAGTGTTAAAAGAAAAGGGGGGGGTAATTAAAAACAAAAGTGGGGAGATTCCACTGGGATAGGACACTTGTGTAAGGAATGTCGTCGTGTTTTAAAAGTAAGAGCACCTAACAAAACAGAGGCATGGTTTTGATGTGGAAGGGGGGGGGGGGGGGGGGTAGGGGGTCAAATATGGGAAATGCAAAAAAAAACTTCAGGTTGGGGTATGCTTGGGGGATGAAGCAAATTGGACCGAGGTGTAACCAACGGGAGAATTGTCTTCTTTTAAACTGAAAGCGTACTTGGGGGGAAGGGGGCGGAAAAGACAAAAAGAGAAGTGGGAGCCGGGGGCAAAAAGCGGCCCAGCAAAAAGGCACGTTACGTCTTCGATATAAATGAAAGCGAAGGGCATGTGGGGGGTCTCAAAACACAAAACGGAGGAAAGAAGCACAGAAAACAAACCCAAATAAGGAGATAGACAAGCAAGGCCTGGGGGGCGGGCGCGTTTCCAGAGTCAACTGAGAACTGTCGGGACGTGAGGTTAAAAGCACCCCACGGATCTTTAACAAGAGGGAATCATAAGTTACAATCATGAAAAGGACTTTCGGAGGTTGCAAGCCAAGCATACAAACCATACTAGGAGGTGTGGGGGGGGGGGTTAAAATAACACATGAACATGCATCGAAACATTCCAAGTCATGTGGTTATGCGCGCAAATTTAAATGCTTTATCCGGGGGCAAAAGGGGGGAAGATCCCAGGAAGAACTAGATTTAAACAACAATGGGATTCGGATTTGGGGAATGCAAAAGCACTGGGGTTGTGAATCACCTACCCTAATTAGTGAACACAATAAAGAATGAAGTAAGAGGTACAAAAGGAAAAAGACTCTTAGGACAGTTGTGAGTGGGGTTAAAAATCAACAAACGAAAGAACAATTGTATTGAAATGACTCCTGAATGAGAGGGATATAATAACTTTAGACACTTTTTCACAAACGAGGTTACAAGGGAGCAGGCTGGATATGGGGACTGTAGACAGGACAATACTCGTGAGCAAATCATTAAGTCCTTCTTGAGAAGTTATCAGACACTTTCCTCCTGAAAAATTTGAGCGTAGACGGACTGAAGTTGAAAGACCGGGAGAAAAAGGGGGGGACAAAGATGAAAGATGGGGGAAACGCGGAAAAAATGTGAGGGGGAAAATGAGCCTTGGCGGAATCCCGAAGGCAAAACATTTTAGGGCAGGGGGGGGAGACGTAATCTACCAGGATCTAGAAGACAGTAAGGCTGGGGGAAAAATGAACAGGGGAAGACATGGGGTTTAAGACGTAAACGAAACATTGAAGGGCAAAGGTTTAATACCATGCTTGATACCTAACTACCGCTCCTCAAGCTTGTTGCAAACGCAAGGGGAAAAGCGCTTATCCAGAAAGGAAAAAAGGCTATTACCAAGGAAGCTTATGATGGAGAAAGGAGGAAAAACAATGGCTGAAGAGGAAGTAAGGACATGGTTGAGGAGAAAAGGCGGAGTTGGCTGTATGTAATGTCAGTAACCGCATATTGGTAATCCGGTATAAAATTCTGCCCATGGTAAACATTTAAAGGAAAGAGTGAACAAGGGGGAAAGAGAGTGGAGAAAGGTGATAGCCGAGTCTTTGAACAGTTGATATAGGAACATAGGGCTTATTCCAGTCTGAAAAAGGTGACTTGCAGTGTCTTGGACAGGGATCAAGGTGTTATTCGTCCTTTTAAAAGAAAGGAAAGGGGCACTAGGGGGTGGTGAAGCTTGAAAGGGTGTCATCCCCAGAGAAGAAGGTGGAGGCAAGGAAAAGAGGAAAGCAGAAAGGAATGGTGGTGGGGAAGAGGAAAGAATTGGAGATTCCGTTGATTGAACGAGACTCAAATAAGAGACTAGAAGGGGAAAAGATAAAGATAGATAGAAAAAACAACACCGGAGAGGAGGAAAAAGATGCCCCATTTGGATTTAGAAAGTTCCGGTCTTCTCTATGACTCTCAAAGGAGGAAAGAGGTCTCTTGAGTGGGGAGGAAGGGAATAGAGAAAGATATGGAACCACAGGGAATGGAAAAAAAATAAAGGGTCTTATGGTCCTAGATTCAGGATCCAGGAAAACAATTGGTGTAATTCGTGTGTGGAAGAAAAAAGAAGGGATCAAGAGGATAACCGATGCTCCAAGACAAAGGAGAGACGAATGGGGGGAAAAGGGTATTCATGAGTGGATAAGGAAGTATTTCTGGGAAGAGAAAGGAGTTTAGACGGGGGATAAGAAAGCCAGTAGGAGCCATCCTACAACTTGTAACCTTGGGGGAAAGTGGGAAAAAGGGGTAAAAAAGGGAAGGGGTAAGATTGTGGTTAAAAGAATGGGATAAGGTGGCAGGGGAAGGCAGGGGGAAGAAGCACCTGGGGGAATTTTGGACGCAGTCCATTAAGAACAGTATAAGCCATTTCATACTATTCCATTTGGGAGATAGGGGGGAAAACGGGGCAACTGTGTTACATTAGGGAACAATCAACACGGGGCGGTAGAAGGTCCGGAAGGTGGATCGGTATATTGGTTGTAAATTCTGTGATAAGTACTTGTGGGGTACAGCGGGGACCATGGAAGCAAGAGGAGGGGAAAAGAGAAATGAATTTACTAGGGGAGACAACGGCTGAGAGGATAAAACATTCCTAATTTTTTCCGGGTGGGTAACCGCCAATAAGTTAAAGCAGCAAGAATTCCATAGCAAGCTGTCTCGGGGTCCCCTTTTAAAAAGTTTCATTGTAACTTTGATGGTGAGTAAATGGGTAGCTAGGAAAGACAGGGAGATAACAACAGGCTGAAAATGATAATAAGGGAGAAAAAAGAGTTGAGATAAAGTAAGGAAAGAAAAAAAGAGATATTAACTAGGGGGGGGAGTAATAGTTTTATGGGGTGCAATGACCCTGGCTGGTCTGGGATTGGGGGCGGGATTGTGTACATGAAAATCCAGAAGAAAGGCTGGAGGTTATTGAGGGGTTGGGGAAGAAAAAGGGAAACTGACTAGAGTGTGGACCTATCTAAAACAGTTACTCTTCCCTTGGGGGTGAGACTAGTGAAGATTAATTGGGGACGACCAAAAAAGTTGTGGAAAGTAGAGATGGGGGAAGGACTGAAAGCATGTGTAAATCTGGGATAAAAAGGTGACACTAGGCAGCGTTCAGGGCGTTGAGGGGTTTGGGGGGGGGGGAGTAGGGAAACACATATTTGAAAGAAATACAAACATCACTGAGCAGGGGGGGGGTAGCTGGGGTGAAGACTGGGGTAAGACATGGAAGTAAGGAAAGAGGGTAAAGTATGGATTAAAAATGACTTGCAGTGTTTTCACCAAAAAAAAAACACCCCAGGGGGATGAGGGACATCGGGAGAACACGCGCAGCCATGAAATGCCGTGGAAGTATCTTAATGAATGGGGATGGGGAATGTTCTGTGGCCCCCAATGGGGAAAGAAGTCCCACCTTCACCCTTCGACCATGACTATAACAAAAAAAAAGGGGCAGTTTGGAAGGAGGAGCGTTGTGCAGCGATATGTCAAGGAACGGGGGAATGATTTCAAGCACCAAAAGTCACGCAAGGGGGGCCCAGGCTTTACACACTCTGTTAAGAAAAGGTAAACACTCTTCCAGGACTTAACAAAAGAAGAAAATGGGACATAAGGCATGGGGGTATGCTGTCAATATTGTAAACAAATAAAAAAGAAAAAAGGGTTTGTATGAACCCTCGACACGGGTTAAAAAGGGGTAGCCAAGTTTATAAAGAAATATCGGGTGGGGGGGGAGAAAAGAAGGTTAAGAACCGGCCAGTAGAGAGAACAATGTCTAAGAACTTTTGGGGGGTTGGTGAAATGACCGAGCTAAGTCAGGGGAGGGTTTTGAAAGGTGCTGTCCCCAAACGGTATAAACCCAAAGAGAGTAATGGTCAGAATTAACACAATCGTCTAAACCTGTCGACCATTGGGATTTAGGAAAGGTTCAAAACTGAAAGAACCCTAGTTAATTCATGGAGGGATATCTGTGGGCATGGAACTGACGGGGGAGGATCGAAAATATTGTTTCGCCAGGGGTGATCAGTGTCATGTGTGTCAGGTATAAACAAAAGTTTGGGACGTCTCAAGGGTGGCATAAAAAGTGATAATCGCACGATCAGAAAAGGGGACAAGAGGGAAAAGTGTTGGCGGGGGGATTGGGGGGAAAAGGTGCAGGGAATGGGGGGGGCTGGGGGAACAAATGCACACATGGAGGAATTTTCGAAGGGCTGCACCGGGTTAAAGCTAGTTAAGGTCCTCAGAAAGAGCATTTTGTTTTTTTGGTTGTTTGTTGTTGTGTTGGAAGCAGAAGGGTCTTGTAGGAGCACACAGTAGTGAAGACCCAATGATTGAACCCCAGAATATAACCTCTACAACATTTTGGGAAAATGGCTGCCAGATTGAAACACAAGAGGGATGGTCCCAGTAATGTAGACAGTTGCTTAAGGAAGAAAAAAAGAGGATGAAAGAGGGTTCTAAAGGAAGGGAAATCGTAAAAGAACAGGGGGGGACCAGTTTAAGACCTTAAAAAGCTTGGGACACAGCTTATGGAAAGGTTTGCCAGATAAAATCCAGGGGAAACATGGAGGAAACAGAGGAAATTGGGGGAAAGAAAAATAGAAATGGGGAAAGGGGAAAACTTATCCCATTAGTAAAACAGGACTTTATAGTCCCTAAGCTGTAGCCACAAGATTTCATTCACAGGATCAGGGTGGGCAACAAAAAAAGGGAGGGACGTCTGGACAGGAGTTGGAGGACAGAGAGGACAAGGTAAAAAAAAGAAAAAACAGACCAATAGTAGAAACAGGAAAGGAAATTGAGAAGACACGGTTCCAAGGGACTACATGGTGAAAGTCTAATCGGAAAGAACAATTGATGGAGAAGAGTGAAGGGGGAGGTAAATAAAGGGAAGAAAAGGAGAGATAAAGCAGAAGAAAAGAAAAAAAAAAGAGAGGAGGGAAAAAGAGAGAGATTGAGGGCCTCCTCTGACCAAGGGAACTAAAACGGCGGAACGAAGAGGGAGTCTTGTCCAAAAGGGAAAAGGAAAGGTTTCCTCAGAGATCAAAACAAGGGATTGACACAAGGAAATTGGAAGGAGGTTCAAGGAAGGGGCAGGTTTTAAAAGAAGGGAAACCTTCCGAGTGGATGAAAACATTGTAAATTATTATTGTCGAGAAAATATAAGGGCCCAAGACTGGGATAGTGAGCCATGGGGAACCAAGACATTGGATACCGTTAAATGGAGCCCTTTAATCATGAGGGTAATTCATGGACATAAGGGGATAACCCATTGTTTAAGAATGGGATAAGCAACGGTGAAAGAGACTGGGATGAATAAGGGAAAGACGCATTGTGGGTCAAGAAATGGGGAGGCACTTGTAATGATTGGATCAGACCATTTGTGGACTGTTAGGGATTGTGTAACTGCTGGGGAAGAGGGGAGAAAGAAAAGTGTACATGACGGGGGGAGAAGAAAGAGAATCAAGACAGCAAGGGGGGGGGTTCAAGGAAGGATAATCAAGTGTATACATACGTTATAAGGAAAAGGGGGTGAAGACTGGTATAAAGTGGCATTGGGGGATGGAACAAAGCATTGGGGGGAATGTGACGAGAGGGGGGGTATGGGGGGAATGGGGAAAATAAAGGAATACAGCGTGTTAATTGGAAACTCAGTATAGGGGAAACATCAAAAGAGTGGATAAAGAAACGGGGAAGTACTAAGGAGGAACAACGTGGTGAGGAATGGGGAGAAAATTGCATAAAAGTGAGGGGCTTGAACCCAAAAAGGAAATGCGAAATTTGGAACCTCAAGAAGCATCTGAAAGAAGATTTGAAATGTTATAACGGATGAAAGTCAGTGACGATTATAAAAAAGGAAAGAGACCAAGTGGAGGGGGGATAAAACAAGAGCATAATAGCAGGAAAGAATGAGAAAGATATCGTTGGATAAGGAAAAGTGACATGGAGGACTCTAAAGGGGGCCTCGGTTAAAGTAAAGGTTGAAAAAGTTTGCAATAAAGACGATTTGAGTGTATGAAGGTACTGATTGGGGGGGGATTACTTGAGGGGGGGACAGGAAAATAGGGGTCAGGGGATTGAGGTTTGGAAGATTTAACCCAAAGTTACTAAGTTGGGGTAAAGGGTAACATTCAGGGTCTTAGTGAGACATAGGGTAAGGCAGGGTGGAGGAAAAAGGGGGGGAGGAAGGAAGCAAGGGAAAAGAGGGGGGGTGAGGATAGGGTGGGGGGGGGGGAGGGGGGTTTCCGGAGGTGGGAGAGGGGGGTAAAATTGTGAGAAGACAGAAAACCATGCCTTGGGGGGGGGGAATTGGGATGGAAAAAGGTTGAACATCCCACAAAAATATCCTTTGGTTAAGGGGGGACGGGTTGAAACCATGAAGAGTGAATTAGGTACAGGGTTAAAGTGCGTACTGGGGGAGGGGGGGCCACCGCCAAGACAAACGGTCGCGGCCACAACGCAATCCATGCAAAGGCACTGGCGTTTAAAAATAAGGAAGGAGATTTGGGAGGTGTGT
>Ga0179593_1343603_pt1 | contig 21586 bp, 21 predicted proteins | sample CZODoug2_1_08_16_FD_185931 | JGI IMG/M metagenome (GOLD analysis project Ga0179593, IMG submission 185931) | Vadose zone soil fungal communities from Angelo Coast Range Reserve, California, USA - CZODoug2_1_08_16fungal (PacBio error correction) | ecosystem: Environmental > Terrestrial > Soil >...
GTGAAAAGAACAATCCCGAAATGCGCTGAAAGCCGACCCGAGAGGCTAATCCAAAAACCTAATTTCCCCGTGGGTTTAAATGCTTCCTCTACGTGCCTTTTTGCGCGTTTAGAAGTGGACTAAAAAGCAGCCATTTCGAGGGAGAAGGGACAGAGCGTCCACGCGGCAGGAGGAAGGCACGAGGAAAAATTGGGTGAAAAACTCTACTTAACGCTGGGGGAATGAAAGATGGAAAGGCCAGTTCCTCGGGCGCGGAAAGGCAAGAGCAGGGAACGGGCGCCGATACAAGTAAAATGCACCTAGGGACAAAAAGAGAAATGTTCACGAGGACGCTACCAGGGGCAGTTTACGCCGCAAGCTTTGTGTTAAGCAAATGGATTCTCCGGCGAACAGCGACTTCAATCCCTCGTAAACACGGAAACATTGGCCGCTCTTTCTGCGAACAGCACCCAAGAGAGGGGAGAGCGCGGATTCTAATGCCAGTTTCTTAAAGCCCGAGTTACGGCGTCCCACCGGCTTCGCGGTTTCCACTAGCCCCGCTTTTGGGGCGCCCCTCCTCGGAGGGACGGGGGACCAAATCTCTTAAGAATTCAATCGGAAAGCCAGAAGGTTTTGTGTGAAAGATCGATCATTCCGACCATTAAAATGAAGGACCATCAGGAAGACCGCTCAAACGGAAAGAGGAGGAAGGCCAAGGGAGAGAGCTCGACGAAAAACGTGCAGAAGACCGGGTGTGCCTTTCCCCAGGGAAGAGCATTAAACTCACGGTAACTGGTTTCCTAAATTAAGAAAAGAAATACTGAAAGGCGGGGACATACGCGCCCGGATACAGAAGGGAAAGCAAAAAAGGAAAAATCATGATAGTTAAGGAAAAACTTATCCGTCGCGATTGGGTCAGGTTCGCTTCAGCTAACTGACGAACTCGCTTATTGGGACAGCACTTAACCCAAACCACCACAACAGCGCCAAAGGAGAAAAAGAAGAGAACAGGAAAACAGGTGCTTAAGATATAACGCAAATAGTAAAAGGTTGCCGTGGAAGGGGAAGGTCTAGTTTGCAACTGAATTCTCCAATGAAATTGCGCGGCCTGTTTACTCCGGAAAGGGGACCGACGACCAGGGACAGAGATGGTCAGAACGGCACAGTAAGGTTGGGTGGAAAAAGCGCGATTTTGGTGTTGGGGAGAGATATGGCAAGTAAAAGCCTGGGAAGAGCCCAAAAAAAGAATGAAACTAAGTAGATAAGCGAAAAACGCTCCTCACAGCACCTGCCCTTGACCACAGGTTCTGCCAAGGAGAAATGTAAACAAATTACTGAAATAGATGGAGCACGGCAACAATGACAACGAGAAGGAAAAGGTCTTGCGCACGGATTGGTATCCGCAGGGACTGCGGTGGAGACGTCCCCATTCATGCCCCTCAGGTAAGCGGAGGTAAGGGGGGTTTCCGCTTTCCGACCCCTGAAAAAGAGCAAAGGCCGCAACCGGAAGTTCAAAGTAAGATACCGCAGAAGACAGAGGATTGCAAGGAACCCGCCGCAAAAGAGAACCCCGAATCTAAAAAGGTGTCCCCTCTCAGCTTTCAGAGAAGGGCAAAGATTTAGAACCCCCCAAAACCCCACCGCTATGAAAGGGGCACTTTCAAAACAGACCAGGGTTTCCCGGAGCCGTGGATCGGAGAAAGAAAAGAAACCGCCCCAGGAACTAAAAATTCCAATTCATTAACAAGGAACTTGGTCATGAGCAACAATTTCCGACGGGGGGTGGGGGCGCCACTAAAAAGCGCAAGATCCGCAGGCCTCTTGAACGGCATGCATCCGCTATCAGCAGAAGAATCACAAGGACAGGATTGACCGAAAAAAAGATTCCTGGGGGACCAAGGCGCCGGCTGTGCAAGTAACCTACCGCCGCTTGCGGTAAAAAGGCATTGTCAATACCGAATTTTAAGAGATTGTTAGTACCAAATCAAAGGGAAAAACTGACGGGGGGCAACGAAGCTTTCCATCAGCGCGGCATGGGGTGTAAAAGGGACAATTCCGAAGAAAGGAAAAGCTTGTTGGTTCCCTACTTGCAAGACCGGAGGCCTTTACGAAATGTGGTCAAAACAACATCCTTCTAGGCAGAGCGGTCCGTCTTGACCCCAGGTTCCAGGGGATAAAAAAGTGGAAAAAACACTAGAAAATGTAAGCTCGATCTGCTCAGGGGTGGATCGCAAAAAAATAGTAAAAGCATGCCCAACACCTATGGGTGGGTTTTGCAGACGCAAAAAGAAGGTGTGGGGGGATACATGGCCTCTCAAAATTAGAGGCGCACAAGCCAAAGCGATAAAGAGGTCTCGCAAGCAGAGGAAAGACGAAAAGGAAATGAGACACGCTGGGCGCAAAGGGGGCAGCTGTTTTAAACCGAAACACGTTAACTCAAGTCTATGAACTAAAAAAAAACACGGATGAGTGGGAAAAGTAGACCAAAAGCGCACCCAGAGACTATAAGGGAAAAAAAAAGCTCCGCCCCCCGGAAAAGCGTGATGCTCAATTCTTCCAGCCGTTCGGGAAGAATGTCAACCCTCAAAGGTTGATCCGTAGATCAGGAGACCGGAGCAGGGACAAACTGCGGAAGTAAAATCAAAAGAGATCTCCCGCGAAGGAGAATTGTGTGGTCAGAGGAGGGAAAACCGGTTTAATCACAACCCATCGGTCCGAAAGGACAACAGAAGGGGGTACCCGGAAATGAAAAGACTGGACCGAAATAGGACCCCTACTTTGAAAAATGCCACAGAACACATTGGGTTGAACACTGGAAACGACATGGTGTCCCCACCGAAAACGACCTGGGGCAAGGCGGGCCGGGTGGGGGCAACCAACGAACCCTGCAGAAAAAGCAGGAATTCTTTAAGAGACCAAATCGGCCTGCCGCAAGGGGGGGAAAACAAAAGACCAAGAATAACTCTTGGGAAAGGGGCAAAAGCAAGAGAACTCCTTTTGATTTCGTCGACAATATATCAGAAGGTTCACAGGACGTTACAAATATCTTTCCCGGACCCCTACGGCCTGGTTTTTAAGAATGGGCAAAAAACAGACAACAAAATGAATGGGGGAGACCCGTCAAGATTCTGTGAAAGTTCGGGCGGAAGAAAGGGCCTACTTAAAAAAACAAAAACGATATTCACTCAATAAAACTATGGGTCGGGGAAGGTTAAAAAACCCCAACCAACACGAAAAAACTGAAGTAACAAACAAATGCCCCTTCCCATGACCAGTTTCATGGAAGGGAAGTTCAGATCTATTTTTTTAATTGACTCCTCGTGGATTGCGGGGAGGACGCCGGGAAAACAGGAAACGCGACGCCAAAACTTTGTGGCCCCCTGCAAACGAAGAATGCAAGATGAACCTCTGTGCCAATTCATAGCAAATCCTTGCCGATAAAGGAAGACCCCTTCCTTAGCAGAAAAATGGGAAACCAATTATCCTGAAAGCAATGGTCCGTGGACAGCGGATGGATGATACGGCTTACGCCCCGAAAGCTATTTATTTATTGAAAATCGTCGAGATACAAGAGAAACTTCAAAAGAAGACTAAGAACTTTTGAAAAAGCGCGGCGCTTGGGGAGAGGACGCAGGATCCAAACTCGAAAGTTGAAAACTCACACTGGGGCTGCTAGGCCCGTTCAAGAAGCAGAGCCGAGCCGGGGCAGGTGGAAAAAAAAAAAGACCTAGTAATTATGATTGAGATTCAAGAGGTAAGCCCGTAACGTGCCGGCCCGGACCAAAAAAGGAATCAGAAAAGATGTCCTTTTTGGAGTGGCCTTGAGGAGCGTCCGTACCAAGATAAAGGCCGGAACACTTTTTGGTGTTCCAAAAACAAAACCGTCGAAAACCCCCACCCCCAACAGACCAAAAACAGACCTGATGACGTCAGGCCAAAGACAGTCGCCCACCAAAGTCGATTCGAACAGCGCGATCCAATTTAAGGCTCCGAGCTGGGTAAGAAAAACGTGCAAGCCCGGCGGGAAATGAGAGAGGGAAAGAATCCAAGGAGTTTTCTAAAAGAGGGCGCACATTGAAAAAAGCGAAGGAACCTAACCGTAAACTGCTATTGTCCGGTGTCGTCGCCCCCTCGTGAGTCAAAAGCCGAAAGGGGCAAAACAAAAAGCGCAGAAAAAAGGTGGCATAACGTCCAGTTCTCGAAAGGGGGGTGGGGAAAGTTTAAACCAAGGAACCGCAATCCGCAAAATCTTTCCAAGAGGAGCAAAGGAGTACTACGAAAAAAAAAAAAACCTCGAAAGCGAACCAACAGGCGAAAAGAATTCCGCCCACCGCGGGAAGTCAGTTAAGCGAGGGAGACGCAACCAAACGCGGCAAAGCCCAGGAAGGCAGGTACTAGGGAGAAAACTCTGACTCAGATGCAAAGAAACAACCCATCGCACGCCGTCAAGGGCGGTGACCCTCCCAGCCAAGCAGTGTTCAATCCAAAAGGACAGTGCAGGCTCGAGAGGACCGTCTGGCTTTGGAATGAGGGAAGCGGACAAATTAAATCTTGGCGGATTTCCGAGCAAGAGAGGCGAAACCAGCGACGCGTAAAACGTATCCGGAAGTTTGCGGCCGGCGAATCAAACGGACACCAAGGGGGAAGGGAGAACATCGAAGAAAAAAGAGAGAGAGACAGGTCTCCCCGGGGGAGAAAAGAGGCGCAGGGTTGCCAATATATGTGCCGGAGAGCGTCGCCGAAGCATACAACAAGAGAGTTCCGAAAGACAAGCAATCAGAAAATGAGAACATCCAGATAGCATGGGCAGTGCCGCGCCGAAGGCTAAGGCGTGCTAGTCATGGCGCGCAAAGTTGAAAAAGGAAGTTCAGCCGCAGTAACAAGCCGTATTTGGAGGAAAGGGAAACCAAATCAAGACGCTAAGGGCTCTCAAAATCCTTCCGCGCCCGACGTGGGTAGGGAAACACTTCCCAAAACGAAAAAAGGCTAAAAGAGGCAAGAAATAGAAAAAACGGCCAAGAGGTCTCAACAGAGGACGAGCCCTTCCGAAAGCCCTGACAACTCGGTTGAGTGCCTGGGGAAGAGCTCACGAAGATCAAACAGGAAGGAAAAGAGGAAGTAATCACGAGTCCCCCTCGTCCGGAAACGAAGAGAGAAAAGTTCAATGCCAGTCGAAGCGGTGGTTTGACGGATTGGAGAGTAGAGGTTCATTCTTGTTTCTGGTAAAAGGCCATTCCGACGACGACCAGGCTTCTGAACGGAGGCGAAATTTCCAACAAGGAGCGCCCAGAGGGCGGCCCCTGCGGGGGAAGAAAAAGGGGTTTACTCTCCAGTCAAGGCATGTTCGTGTACCGAAGGCCAGAGAAAGTGGCCGCAAGCAGAACGCAAGAGGGAAGGAGAAAGACAATCCCTAATGGCGGGTTGAAATGCGCCGATTCTGCTACAATGTTTCTAGGAAAGGCAAAGGGTGGCTGACTACGCGCGCTGTGACAAGCGGCTTACCGGGGAAAAGAAAAAAGGATCCTCGAAGGGCACATCTATGGGGGGGAAAAAAGCCGCAGAGTCGGGGCAGGCGGAGTCTCTCGGATCAAGGGGGGACATGTTGAAGCATCCAAAGGGAAGGGGACAACTGCCTCGAAAGCAAAGGAAAGGTCCCACTCAGGACGTCGCTGGGGGGCGCCCTTCTCTGCTTCACCTCGCGCCCGGAACTCTGGACGAAAAGAAAGAAAAGATGCAAGTAACAGAAGGAAACCCAGTTCAACCGAATGAAAGGAGCTCAGGGAGCAGGAGACCCCCCAAGAAACCGTCATCAGAAAAGCCAGCATCGAGCCAGGGCCCCCCCCAACGGGGGGGGGGAAAAAAAAAAGCCAAAAAAAAAAAAGTTTGGGAAGGGCCCCAAACCAAAAAGGGGGGACCAAAAACCCCCCCAAAAAGGGTTGAGTACCGGAAATGACGATCCGAGGTAGATTAATGCCGCCTGCGACAGTCTCGCGCCCCGTGAAAAGAGAACGGAGGAAAGAGGCGAGTCCCAAAGAAAGGGAGGGGAGATCTTGACAGAAAAAAGGAACCCTGTAACATCGCTAGTGATGCGGTCTGCGATTAATCAAAACGCGCGCCTATGGCTCCCTTCCACCGAACAGCCCAACCGGTCAGCAGGGCGGCGAAAGGGGGCAGAAACTAAAAAAAGGCCAGTTAAGTTTTGACCGGGAGGGTAGGACTCCAAAAGGCACGCCCCAATGTGGGGAAAGAAAAAAACGGGCAGTTAAACCGTTTTTGCTGACTGAAGGAAAATGAGGAAAGAACCTGGGGAAACCAAAAAAGAGAGGGGAGAGAGGTCCGCGATCAAGGGGGGGGACGCGCAGGGAAGGAAATAAAGGGGGCCTGTCAACCTAGGCACGGAACGGGGCAAAAAAGCACCCCCCCGAGGGTGGACCGGGAGAGGAAGTGAAGGTTAAAAAAGAGCCGACGAAACATGTGCCCCGAAGGGGGCCAGTGCAGGGCGCACACCGGATATAAAATATCTAATAAAGACAAAGCGGAGACACCTTGCACACTCTGTCCGAAGAACTGAGCCTGAACTGGAGGAACCTCAACAGAAACCGAGATAGAAAGAGTTAAAAAGAAATTTCCCGCACGAGAAAGGAAGGAATAAGTGGTCAAGCTTTTCGTTAAGCCTGGCCGCATCCTACGGGGGCGCCGACGATTGCAATCGGTCATCGAAGAGAAAGGAACAGAGAGAGAATCCACAGCGGTCGTCCAAAGCTGTTTAGGCAGGACTAAAAAAAAGAGAAGAGTCTCCTGTGGTCAAACCAGATTCAAGTTGCAGTCCTCGCAATTTTACCTGAGGACACATCGACATGGGAAAAATCTCGGGGCCCGGTCAAGGGGGGACTTCGCTGACGCGGGGGAAAGACGCCGCCTATAAGGCGAGAAACATAGGACGACATTCACATGAAAGGCTTTGATTCAGAAGACGGGGGGGTTCAGGAGAAAAGGAAGGAACGGGGGTTTCTTTGAAATCGGAAAAGGAGACGTCGAGGAGAGATCGCAGCCATGCAGGTTTTCCATGGCCAAAGCTGAAATCCGCCAAAAATCACGATGCCGCGCTAGAGACCAAAATAGAGAACATGGGTGCGCGCCTCATTGGACCCCATGTGAAATCCCAGGCCGTCGGCTGCGGTGACCGATCGTTGCACGAACTCCAATAAAGAAGATATCATGTCAAAAAAAAGAAATGGATTTAGGGAAGCTGCTGGTGCCAGGAAAAGTCGTCTAAAAAGACACCGGTGGGAGGGACCACCAAGACGAGGCCCGGGGGGGATACTGTCAAGAAGACGAGGTGTTGGGAGGGTCTCCGAAAAAGTCCTTCGCGCCGCACCGCGGAGCCAGGGTGACCCCATGTGACGGAAAAAGGGGTCCACCAGGGGGGGTAAAGGTCCTGCAGAGGTCCGAACGTTAGGGGAAAGACAGCCGTGGAAAACAGAAAGACATGCCTCGGGAGCTACCAGATTGGTGAAGGTTTTGGAACTCGCTCACACAGACTGTTTTTTTTGCGCGATAAATCATGCTGAAGCAAAAATAATAGGCGCGAAAAGAAAAAAAGGAAACGAGCGAGGATCAACCAAAGGGGAGGGGAGCCAAAGCAGGAAACGGGAATCAACGAGGGGGGGAAGACACTGAGCGCGATGGTTTTCAGCCAAAAAACCCCGCAGCGAGGCCGGAGGCGGCTAGAGCCTCACAAAAAACTGAGGAAAAAAGGAGAGAAGAAGCTCCAACTCACTCGCGTGAGTCTAATCCGACGGAAAAGAGGAACAAGCTTGAGGCCAGGGCTGACCCGAAGTCCTGTTTCATGGCGAGTCCGCAAACCATTCTAGGCCGACTAGAGAGAAATCATCCTTCTATTTGGGATGAAAAATAAGAAGAGCAAAACCTGAGAGGGGTTTTCTATGCGAGGCCACAACCGGTCGAACACGAGGAAAAAAGGTTTCAGAGCCCTTCCCACCTGAAGAAAGGCTCGAAAGACCGAGGGGTAGCCGACAGAAAAAAAACCAATGGTTTACCCCTGGCACAAGACAATGGGGAAACCCGCCAAAAAAAAGCGGTCCAAAGACCCCAGAGCATGCCGGGCACTCCCGGAGGAGGGTCAAGTATAACAAAAGACCGACGTAACTGCTCCCGTGTGCAAAAACGGACCCCACAAACAGAACAAAAATCCAGCAGGGGAAAAAAAAAAAGAACACCCCCTACAACAGGGGGTTGGGGGGGGAACAAAAAAGGGGGGGGGTGGGGGGGGCCAAAACCCCAAAAAAAAAAAAGGAAGAAACCGCAAAAAACAACACAACACAAAATATGCGCATACTGGGATTTGAAAAAAAATCCTCAAGTGGGGGGGGGGATATCCAGGGGAACAAGGAACGGCGGGAAACCGCAGCCAAGTGAAGGTGGCCACAGAGCCGCGCCCACAAGACCAGAAAATTGTTTGGGTAGGGCAGACCAAGCTAAAGTCGGACTTTCAGGGAAGAAGCGAAAAAAACAGGCAATCAGAAGGAACAGTCGCGAGGGTGGGACGTGGCCGGGCCTTTCAAACAACCCGGGTTTCGAGGGTTGTATTCCTGAACCAAGCAAGACCAAATGATCAATTCAAAAAGTGGGAAGGGGGAAAACTGTTTTTTCCGGGGAACAGAGGAAACGTGGAATGCGGGGGGCAGCGGGAGACCAAATCCCGCGCGACGGACCCCGACAAAAATTGAGGAGAAGTGACAGGGGGAAACGTCTGGCAGAGGTCATCTGTGGAAACACATGCAAAGGCCGATGAACGAAAAATGCCTGCGCTAACCACGGCTATCCAATTCTCGATGACCCGCAGAGGGTAAAAGGGGAAATCCAAGCCTGAACGGGACTGGATAAGGCACCGGGGCTCCGCCCGGAAGCTAGGTGAGAAAAGATTCCAAAAAGAGGAAAAAAGAAAGAGAAAACTCTGCGCAAAGCGAACGACCCCCACAAACTGGTTTTTTCTCCCTCAGGCGCTTTTCCAAAGACACTCCTCAACGAGCCAAAGCACTCGCCAGGGAAAAAATTTAAACTCACCAAGGGGGCCAACTGCGAAAAGATAGCCGCGCGGCGCGGGACCTGGGGGGGGTTAAGGAAAGATCCATAATTCCGATGTCCTGACTTGTAGAAAGGGTCAGACGACCCGTCTTGGAGGCGACAAATCCCACATCCAGCTGAGGAAAGGGGAATGAGCGAGGGCGGAAACAAAAAGAACAGACTTTTCCAAAACCATACGGAAGTGGGCGACAGCCCATCATTCGAGAAGGCAGAGGCTATCAGAAGGCCAAACTCGCCGGAGTCCAACAAAGGGAGAAGGAAAGGGAAGGGATAATCTAAATCTGTGAAGGAACGGAGGGGGGGGTATCAGAAGAAGCAAAGTTGAAGGGGGACTTTCATGAAAATTGAAGAAATCTCCCTTAACCTAAAAAACGGTCCCACCAGACTAGGGCTCCAGGTTTTCTTAGGAGATAAGGGGAAAGACGGACAGGTGAGAAGAACGAAAAAATAGCGAAGCGAGAGGAACGGGGTGGAAGGGAGGGTCCAATGAAATCCACGCGCCCTTTTCAATGACGGCGGAAAAAAAAAAAACAGGAGAAAGAAGGGGATTAGAGAGCAAAAGAAAAAGCTGGGAGGGAAACTCCGAAAGAGTCTTGAAAAAGTAGAGCACGTGCCGATAGGTACACAAGAAAAACGCAGCTTCATAATCTGAACCTGCAGAAGGGCGGTTCGAAGCGAAGTATTCCACAAAACTAAGTCCCGAACAACCCCCGGTCCCAACCCACCCACGGGGTGTGGTGGGGGGGGGCAAAAAGCCCCAGAGAAGGTTTGTTCCTTTCGGACCAGCCGCTGGAGATGCGGAAAGAATCAAACTCATAATGCAGGAAGAAGCTCCGTGCATGCCGAGGAAAAAAGGTCATCCCGAAGATAAACTGACACTTTCCTGGGCTTGCACCACTCCAAAACTTCGTCCCAAGAGCTCTTGGGCGAAGAGGTGACCGAACAATAGAAAAAAGAAACGACGTCCGACCATCGGCGCTTGGGAGTCGCAGACGAAACCGGGCGGGCTTTGAGAAATGCAATAATAATCGCGAGCCCAAGGAAGAAGGTTCCGCAAAAAATTTCTAGCGCAGCACAGGAAGCGACAAGGGACAAGAGAGGGTGCCGGGGAATGCCGCGCGGGTAGTTTAGAAAGCCAAAAAAGAAAGGGCCAAAAGCGCAGGGTAAAGGCGTCCCAAAAAAAGCCAGTCCCAACACGCATTAGCACATCGCCATAAAGAATAAATGCGCCGGTCGACAGAGGGGAAGGGGGCTCCGGTCAGATACAGACCCTTTTCCAAGTGGCCTTTGAGATGAAGCGACAAAAGTATGGGGGGGAACCAAAAGACCCGCCGTTAGAAGAATCTGGGCACGAAAAGATCCTCCCGCGAAGGGTCGTGGAAGAAAAATGTCAGGAGAGAGACCCAAAATCCCACCCGAGGGCATCGCGACAAGCAACCACAATCTTTATAGGGAAAATTCCGTCGAATATCTCGGACAGACCCAAAAGTCAACAAGGGGAAGGGCAGAAAAAGATAAATAGATCCTCAGGCACAAAAAGAAGGAGAAGAAAGAGCGAAATGACGCCGCCTTCGCTTTCGGACTCCTAGGGAGGAGGATGCTCGGGGAGGCACAAAAAAAGAGCGGGGGGAGTTGTAAACCATAATAAAGGGCGGCAGCATTCGGTCTGTTTCGCGGGTGGCCCGGAAGGAAAAAAACAAAGGAAAGAAAAAGAACCGAAAACAACGGCAGGAAGGTCTTTAAGGGACTAGGGTTTGGTAGGGTACTTCCCGCAAGCTGGTAAGATCTGAACCGAAAAAAACCAGGGGCGAAATGGACCGCCCAAAGGAAACGAGGAAAAAACGTCGATCCCAAAAGTGGCCTAGCCGTCCTGGAAACTGACAAATGAAAAAAAAACAAGGGTGTCGAGACGGGCGCAGGGCGGAAAAAAACCGAGGCTCGGGTGGACAATAAAAAATGGAGACGGCAGAAGAGACCGACGGAGCACGGCAAAAATCCACACAAAAGGGCGCGAGACCCGACGAAACACCAACGAAGGGAAAAGCGCGAGCAATTCAACAAAACTCCCTTGAAAGGCCAGCCCCACTCAACTCAGGGGAAAGACCGACTCAAGGATGTTGGGGCAGCCCGCTTTGGACCCAAAACCCACAAGTACGTCAAACCGCGAAAGCCTGAAAAAACAAGGAAGTCCTAATGTAAGAAAAAAAAAAATTGTTTGCGCAAGTGAACAGGCCCTGAGAATGCACAGGAGGTGCGAGAGGGCGAAAACAGACAAGACGCAAAGGGGAGGCGCCAAAAATCAGGCAACACTTGGCCAAAAAAGATTTTGATCCTTTAGTTGGGGGCCGCAAGGTCTCGACAAAGGACTAGAGAAAACGTTGGCAATAGGAGAGTCCAGGATCGGGCGCCAGAGACGACGAGGAAAGTCCCGCAATCGTAAAAGGCACAAACAGCGTGGCGTCTAGATTTAAACAAAAGCGGCTCTGATTCTTTCCAAAGACTGCAAGCAACGCCGGCGGAAGGATAACGAAAAAAAGGCAAATCCAAAAAGAAGATCCTGCCGGAAAGATTGGAGAGGAGCAAGAAAATAAGTTGTTACCCACGGGGGGGGGTAGGACGAGACTTCATTGCGGCAAAGACAAGCGCCAACGCTACCTTTTTGACTCAGGACCGGGCCAATGGAAAGGGAAGACGCGGTGGAAACAACCAAAAAAGGAGAGTAAGGTGAGCCCGGCACGGCCCTTCATTTGGGAAAGCGATGTGGTGAAAGAAATCGAGAAGGCTGACCAAAAAAAGACCACAAGAAGACTGGGCAAAGAGGCATTCCCCTTTGGACGACTGGATTCCGGGGGGGCAGACGAAAGGACGGAAAAATCAAAAGTCAGAAAAAGGGAAGGGGATGCGCACAAAAAAAGACGGAGAAAAAGGAGGAAAGAGTACATCGACTACGAGGCTGAGACGAAAAAAGAAAACGACGGGCTTGGGAGTCTGCCGCTTTCAGCACCGGGGACTTCTCCCTCCGATTTTGGAAACTCTCAGTTGAGCGAGAGCAAGGCAGCTCAGACCAAAAGGAGGGGGAACTGGGCCGGCGGAGAATCTCATGCCAGAGTGAACGCGACCGTATAAATTTACCGACGCTGCGAAAAAAAAAAGCTTTCTATTTACAGCCGATCAGACCGCCGATGGAAGGGAAAGGAGGCACAAAATCAGGGAGAGCGCCTTCGCCTGTGGGGTTAAACGGCGCAAGACAAAAAGGCTTTTCTCTCGGAGCTGGACCTATGTTGCTTGGGCCAAAGAGATCGTCAAAAGGAAAGCAGGAAGGAAAGGTTCCTCCCTGAGGGTAGGGTCCCGTTTAGACTGACGAACAAACACCCCATCCAAATCACGATTCGAGCTAACATACACTTAAAAAAAGTTGGAAGTGAAGTGAGAAAAAAAACCATGGAAAAACAGTTTCGAACGGGGGGGGGAACGTTGGGAAACGCGACACGAAATTAGGAAGTAGACGGTTCCCCATGAGAAAACAACCCCCCAAAAAAGGGGTTTTCCATGGCCAACAGGAGAAAAAAAGTAATTCAGGAAAGGCAAACGCGAAAACTTCTGGGTGGCGAGCAGAAAAAGGGGGCCAGGAAAGAAGGTCCCCAACAAAGGGTTGTTCATGCCAGCGAACAGCATTACAGGGAAAGAAAAAGTACATTAAAAACAAATCAAATGTATGCGCGAACCGGTGGCAAAAAGCGTGTTTCACGGAAAAGATGGTTGCCGTTTACCACGGAGGGCCCGGGCGGTGGTTCCTAGGAAGCACCGCGTGAACCGCAAAGGGGGGTGCGGGTGAAAAAAATCGCGAAAGCGGCGTCGTCCGGGAGCCCATACCCGTACCCCGTTGCACAACCCCTGGGTTCCCCAGTCGGCAGCCATGAGGAAAGGGCGTGAATTCAAGAAAAGGCCACCAAAAAAAGCAAAGGGGATACCGGGGTTGTTTTTTCCCGCGAAAAAAGGGAAAAGCGTTTAAGAGATCTGCATTCACAAGGATGCGCGCAGACTCCAAAAAAAAAAAGACCGCCTCCTAGATCAAGCAAACGCGAAAGAACCAGAAAGGCGTGGGGGAGGAAAGAAATTGGGAAAAAAAAAAAAAAAAAACCAGGGCAACGAAGAGAACCGGGCCGCTGACCGAGACATCGAAAAAAAAAACGGAGGGAGGAGTAAAAGCGAAAAAAAAGATAGCCGACGCCGCCCAAAAAAACGAACGGGGCTTGAAAAGCTCCGGCCAAAAAGAAACAAGCAGATCTCCCCGAGAAAGGGTGAAACTGGAGGAGGTGCGACACAGCCGGGGATAGAGCGTTCCTACTTAACAAGCGTCCCCAAAACTTCTTTGTTGAAGGGAATAAAAGAAAAAAGATCAATAGGAAAAAGATCCCCGGAGGTCTGCATCCGAAGGCTTTTTCCGGATCACACTGGTAAACGACTCGGAGACCGAATTGGGAAACCGACATGAACACCCACATCTGTTGAAACGCGCCTACATTTTTTACACGCAGAACGTAAGGGCCAGCGCGAATGGGAAAAAAAAAGGCGTCGCAGAAAAAGGGCGTAAAAAAAGAAGGAAGACGGCCCCCGGCCCAAGGTGTCCACGAACAAAGCAGAAAAGGAACGCGTTTGAGCCACCGCCACTGCGCAATCCAGGGGATTGTTGGCGAAGGAAAAGAAGATCAAAGAAGGAGGAACTTGGCTAGAAAAGGGTAGGACCTCAAAAACGAGATGTTTACAATTGGAAAAGAAACAAGGCCCAACGCGCAACACCCAGAAGGGAGGGGGGAAAGAGACGATTTTGTTTTTCGAAGAATCGTGAAAAATTTCCATTACCAGCAGGGGACAGGGAAAATGAACACTGGAAAGGACGGGGCAAAAATGAAGAAAAAGAAACCCTCAGGTGGAACCAACATGGAAAAACCGCAGTCCCCTTACATGAAGGCCCCCCCCCCCCCCCAAAAACACCAAACCCCACCAAAAAATGGGTAAAAAGGTGTTGTTGGGGTGGGGGGTTGTGGGGGGAGAAAAAAAAAAAAAAAAAAGGGCCAAGGACCAACCCTGAAATATTGGTTTTTTTTTTGACTCGCAAGGGAGCGGTGAAAGAGGCTTCCCGCGAGGACCAGATCATACGACCGACCCAAATTAAAGGGCCCAAGACAAGGAAAAAAGAAAACTTCCCAAAAAAAAAAAACGCAAGGCCCTTCCAATTACACTGAAAACCTGCAAGCAAAAAGGCACTACCTCTCTGGGGGAAACCCAGGCGCAAGGGGAACCAGGTAGCCCTCTCTACTAACTGTAAAAGCTCCGCCAAAAGGGTGACGAATAAGAAGTCCTCTTCAAAAGTGAAAAAAAACTACAGCTGCTCGAATAAGACCAAAGATTTGCGGAAACCGAACTCTGCCTTTTTACGGGATAGACTCAGGAAAAAAAAGCGACGGAGGTTTTTCCCGCACCTGTTGATAGAAAAAAAGAACCAGGAAAAAAAAGAGGCCACGAAAGGTGTTGGGGTAAAAAAACCCCCCCCCCCCCCAATGAAGCGTCCGTGGGTTCCCGGGAAAGATTGGGCGATTACTTGAACAAATCCGCCCGTCTGGGAAATAAGAACAAAAAAGTGGGAACATAAAAGCGGACGGGGCAAAGAAGAGGAAAACGGGTCAAAACATTCCCCACTTCTTCCCGGCGTCTGTTTGGCGGCCACACAAGGAGGAGCAGGATAATCTTGACGATCAAGGACACATAGGATCCGCGCTGGGATAGAAAAAAGAGAGAGAAAAAAGAGTAAAACCAGTTAAGGAATGTAAAATCATCCCATCCACGTGTATCTCAAAGGGAAGGGTCGAAAAGTTAAAAGAAGGTAAACAACGGACTAGGTCTGAGTTTAATTTCGCAAAAGGTCCGGAACCATCGCAAAACCAGGCTTCCCTCGAAAAAGAGGTTTCTGCCGGCAGAAAGGCCGTTCCAGTAAAATCGGAGGCAGAAAAAGGGTTTGAACAGATTTTAACGCCGAGAAGAAAGGTTTTAAACGACAATCTAGAGCGGCTGGAAAAGAAATGCCCGTAACGGTCTGACGACAATCGGGAAAGCCGGGATATGAAAGCTTACAAAAAACTAGAGCCAAAAAAGGAGAACAGAGGGGTCGTCGATACGCGGTCTCAACCAAAGACCGGCGTGCACACGGGTCCGTCGGCCAAAAACGCTACTCAGATGAAAATTGATATCAAAGGACCCTCATCGCACGTTGATGAAATTTCATGGAGCCCATCCCCTCAGTCACAGCCCCATGTGCAAATTTAAAGGAGCTCGATCTTTGGAAAAAGGAGTTTAATTCAAAGGGACTCCTTTACTTCCAAGGCCCGCAGAGCGCGGTGGCTCGATGTTTACGTAACGCATAGAGGCGACCAGAAAGAAAGAAGTCACAGGAACCATAGTGAAAGACCGGAGACGCCGTCCACCCAAAATTGAGAGCGGCATAAATTGCGAAGGGTCCGTTTCGACCTTTTCCTCCAATGGTTTGTTTGAGGGACGCGAAAACGAAGGAACAATGGGTCTAAAACCGCGGAGGGGGAGAATCCGCACACGGAAAAAATAATCGTCGGAGAGCGCCACCTTAAGAGATAAAAGAAGAGAAAAAGAAAAAGAGAAATACAAGGGAGTCTCCAAATCTCTAATTCGTGCGCTTTGGTGGAGAGGGGCCCATTTTTGTTCGCGACCTGGTTCCTTTCTCTGGCACCTAAAACGTAAGGATCAAAAAATCCGAGAAGGGAGGGACGAATTGAGATCAAGAATAGTCTCCGGTCCGGGAAGGTCGTGTAGGAAAAAAAGGAAAAGAAAAAAAAACCAGCCAAAAGGACCCGGACGAAGCAATAGAAAGTCACCAAAGAGGACACCGCAGGGAATTGAGGCACGACCCTCCCGGCAATGGAAGCAGAAGCGGGGGAGGACGGAAAAAAGGAGATAAGAGAAAAACACGGAGGGTGAGTAAAATAAAGATACTTGCAAGGGCAGCGAGGCGCTTGCCTCAGACTAAAGCATCTCAGAAGGGGAAACCGCCTACGAGGTTTTGTCCCTCTTATTTGGAGGAAGGAGGGACTTGTGGAAGGGGGGGGAAGGCAATTGCCAAAAAAGGATGAAGGAGGGACAGGGGGGGGGAGAAATGGCTAGCGGCCGCGACGTCACGTCAGAGAAAGGTGGGGTTTCCCATATCAAGCGAAGTTTTTCGCTGAACGCAGAACAGGGAAGAGGCGGGACAAAAAAAAAGTCGAGAAATGAACAATGCCTATGAAGGGTGAGTTCGTCGCTGCGTGTTTGGGAAGACAGGGCGATTGGACAGGAAAGAATCGTGGCAAGCCGATCTCTTTACCACAATATTCGGAAGAACTCGCGGACGCACTAGGAAAAAGGGAAGAACCAAAAAAAAAAAAAAAGAACAACCACCGCGAAGGCGCTCCGAATATGCCCGGAATTGTCTAAAAGAAAAAACTCGGTTGGACGGAGCGCCGGGCCCGGAACGGAGTTGTCCCGAAGGGGGCCGTTCAAAGTGGGGGCCGAAGAGAGGAGGAGGGACCTCAAAAAAAAGAAAAAAGAGCTGGTAACAGAAAACTGAAAGCCAGAAAGGGGTTTAACATAGTCCGAAGGCAAGACATTCAGCTACCTTCAAGGCACTTTGCCAGGCGCCGAAAAAAAAAGAAAGACGCGCCCTGGGCGAGAAACCAAACTCACATCGACAGTGTAACAAGAAAGATTTTTGCCACAACTTGGGCAGGTGGGCCTTCAGAGAAGGACATGGGAACCTAAAAAAGGAAGATTATGCCTCCCTCCCGAGGTGCGGAATATCGCTCCCCGTTGCAATTCGGTAACTAGGGTGAAAACATCGCACGGAAAAAAAACTGGAAGAACTTTTTCACGTCGGGCTGAAAAGAGTGAAGAAAAATGCAAAGACAAGCCACGGCGAGGGCTGAAAGCGCGCCCCTCACCTGAGAAAAACTCGCTATTTCCCCTCCGAGGCAAAGGCGGCTAATGGGATCAACAAAAAAAAAAAGTAAGAAGGGAAAAGAGCTTTAAACCAATGCGCCCTCTGCGGACAAATAAAGGTTTGCGGAGGGACCCGGAAATGGGGATTTCCCAAACGTTTCAACCAGACAACCCGAGATATCCATATTCGAACGCACGGACCCGGGTTAAGGGGGGAAAAGAGTGTTTGAAGAGAAAAGTGGATCGAAGAGGGGGCCTAACGCAAACGAAAAAAACCGACCGACTCTGCCCATGTAACCGTGAAAGAATACGCCGATAACCAAATCAAAAAGGACACACCTGCAGAGAAAGTAGGGGAGAAGACCACTACGGGCGGGGTATCTAACAATCATGATCAAAGAAGAAGGATGTCAAGAAACACAGAACTCGGACCAAGGGGTCTGAACCCGAGCCACACGGGGGACTCTCCCTCTATTTTGCGCAGAAAGACGTAATCGAAAAAAAAGAGAAGAGGAAATTGACCTCTTCATAACCTGAGCTCATATTCGTACATTGGAAGGAGGGATGTTTGAAGAGAAATTCATAACTCGAGAAAGGGCGATTACCAGACCCTATCAAGACCGCCTCAGGCAGTCCACCTGGAAAGGGGAAATCCGAGAGCAAAAAAGGGGTGTTCAAAGAAGCAAGCGGTTTTCATCTTGGGCACAGGGCAAGGTGAGGGCACAGAAACGTCAATCCCCGGCCGAAAGAAACTTCCAGGAGGCGTAAGTCTACGCAACTCGACAAACGCGGAAAAGGGAGATAAGAAAGGAAAAGAAAAAGAGTATTGACTTGGCATGAATAACCTTGGTAATGGGAACCTTCAGGACGGGGTTTTTTCGTTTTGTAAAGACAACCCATACAGTCGAAGTGCATTAGCGGCAAAGGAAAGGTTTTCATGCATCCCGCTAAAAAAGCCGAATTCTCACTACTGAGAGATTTAAAGACCTACCCCAAAAAAGAGGAGGGATGAAAAAAAGGGAAAGGCCCCTGAACAAAATCTTCTTCCTTGCACGGTGGAAAGACGTTGAGGGAGAAGACCGAACAATTGTAACATGGAATAGGGGGGTCCACTCCAGATGGGGATCGCCGCGCATGGACTTACCTCTTTTATCCTACTGAGGTGGTTGCTAGGGAAAAGCAAAAAAGATGTCCGCATTTTTCTACTAAGAGAGAAAAAAAAACGCGAGGAAAAGGTTTTCGTTGTTTTCTCCAAACCGGACGAAAACAAACGCTAAGGGAAGGGAGAAGGGGAGGCGAAAACAATGGTGCCCCAAGATGGGGTTCCCCCCCTCGGTAACCTCCACTGTGTTCCCGCGTGAACGGGGAGTAAGAGTGGATCGCGAAAGCAAAGCCGCTTTGGCGCGAACCGATGGTGGATACCGTTGGAAACGCTAAACGCGAAGAAGGTTTGAGAGAAGATATAGAATCATGCAGCGCCAAAAGTCAAAAGGAAAACTCTACGCTCCCGTCAAGTCCTGAGAATTTGTCAGGAAGGAACAGCTGAGGGAACACCAAAGTCAAAGCTGGAAGGAAAAAAGTAATGATTCCAACCGAACAGAATTGGGTACCGCAGGGCCGACAATTCAGTCCCCGCAAAAAAAACAAAAAAGAGAGGAATCACTCAAAAAGGAGAATAGGACTCTCGCTTCCCACAACAGCCTCTTTCCTGCTGATCTCCTACCCAGGACACAAGAGGTATGTCATCTTCTTAAACGAGGTCCCTAATGGCTAAGCTAAATTCCGTTTGAAAAGAGAACGGCAAGGAACTTGGAAACCTCAGAACTACTTTTGTGAGACATAAGAGAAAGCGAAAAGAGTACGCGTTTTTTGTCCGGAGGACCCGGGCAAAATCGGTTCTCGCGCAAGGGGGGGTCAAATATTTGCCGATCAACGTGGTCAAAGGGGAGAAAGAACAAAATTTTGGGAAAACGAAGAAACAATAGGGTTACACTGTTGTGAAGAAGACATGGGGTCACGCCGGACCAGGGAGCCGTGAGAGAAGAAGGGGCCGAACCCAAACAAACCTGCAGGCAAGAGAAAGTTCTTTACAATATAAACGAAAGGCCAAAGGGGAGGAAGTTGGTGGAAACACAACCAAACGACCGGCGGACATACGTTCCGGGCCAAAAAGCACGAGGAGTCCATTTTTTGAGTTGGGTACGCATGATTTTCTCTCATGTTGTGTTTTCAAGGGACCCTTAAAAACCTTGCCTGAAAGGAAAGAGGAAAAAGAAAAAAAACAGGTATGCGACAAAAGGAAAAGCAAAACATCCCGTAAAGAAAGGGGGTGTTTACCGGAAGCGCGCATTACGTTACTTGCCGAATGCCAACAAGCGGTTTAGGACCCTGGAAAGGGGCACGTTGGGCGGGGAGGAGAGCAACAACCCGTTAGAAAAGGGGGAAGTCCAATGACCTTAACCTTCCAGATCATCCCATTTTGAAAGAGAGAGGGTTGAAAAACTACGTATTTTTCAAAGGAAGAGGAAACGCGCATCACTGAACCGAAACAAAGGGCAGAAAAGAAAAGACCACGGAAGAGAAAACAGAAGGAAAGGATTTCCCCGCCCCATCTAACAACAAGAAAGAAAAGGAAGACGAAAATGCTAAGAGAGGGGTGGCTTCACCAAAAAAGAGGCTTGAAGACCTCTTCTTTCTACTGCTTGAAATTACGGAGAGCGCGTATGAAAAAATATTCCGCGGTAAAAAGCAGTGAAAGAAAAAAAAGCGAGAACTGGAAAAAAATTCTCCCTCGCAAACCAGGCTTTCTTGGGAAAAACTTCTCTACTGACGAAGTCAAAAGAAAAACTCGAGAAAAAAAAAAAAAGGTGGTTTTGGGAAAAAACCCCCGGGATTTGTGCAATAAGGTCAAAAACGGTAACGCGCGAGGGGAATGGTGACGGCCGCTTCATCTTAGTAAAATGTACTATGGGAAGGATTCCACCAAACGGAAGGGGAGAGCCGTGCCTTTCAACACGCTTACCTCCACGGTGATGTTGAGTAGGAGCAGGAATCACGTTTTGGACCGATGCCATGGCGGCCGCATCCTCTGGATTTTAGTCGACCCAGGAAGCAGCAAAGAGAAAAGGAACGGCCAAACCAGAAGAAGTAGGAAAAAAAAACGTCTGTATATATATGAGAGAATGCTTTCCTGGGTTTGAAACCAGTGACGGATTAAAATCATCAATCGCAAAGCAACGTTATCGAAGACCCTACAGAGGTTGCTTGATCCGACGAAGGAGACATCAAATTTTTTCTGTCGGTGTTCTTTCCGCTTTAGCAAATTGACCCATTCGAAGGGGCAAAGCTAGACGCGAAGGTTAAAACATCGCGCGCGGGAAGGAAACCCTTTGGGCAGGCAACAAGGGAGGGCATACCGCAGCTCTCGGGAAAAGGAAGAAGGCCGAAAAGAAGAAAAAATGTGTACAAAACGAAAATTTTGATGAGGAAACAATTTCGCCGCACGACACCCACCCGAAGTGGGGGTGGGGGGTCCCGCAAAAGAGAGGCCTCAAGCATGAGGAAGATAGACCCAAATGGGGCCTTTCCAATGGAAGAGGTAAAAGAACCGTCCCACCAAGCAGGGCGGCCCGAGAGTTTCCTTTTCCCCAAGCCAAAAAAACCAAAAAAAAAGAAAACAAAACCAACCTTCAACACGGAAATAAGAAAAAATTCCACCAACACAGGGGGTGTAACCGCCCACGCGGGAGGGGAAAAAAAGTTCTCTTGTTAACTCCGAGACGCCGAAAAAATTGGAAGGATGAAGTGAAGGGAGCCTATTTCTAAAAAGTAAAGACAAAGGGCCGCTTCGGCAGGTTCCCAGAGAAGAGGGTGGGAAGATTTTAAGTATCAGAGAGCGAAACAGCTACGCGGGAGCAGAAACCCTGGGAACGAGAGTTGAAAAAGAGGGCAAAACGGAGGAAGTACACCTCGGTCGGAGGAATCAGTCAATATAGCCGCCCGAGCGAGGAAGCGGCAGCCAGCCCTGGGGGGTAACTATGAGCAAAAGGTGGACTTGGGGGGACAAGATTTTGAAAGAAAAAAAGAATAAAAAAATCTCTTTCCACCGCAAACGTAAGGGAGAAAACAGCGAGTCCGGGAAGAAAAAATAAACGTCCTCAAAAAATTCACAGCACTTGCAGTAACCAGCATAGCCATTGGAAGAGGAGAGGCAACTCCAGGAAGGGGGGGAGGGGCGAAACTTTCATTCGCTCCCTTTTTCTCGAAACTGGACGTTGAACTCGAGCCTCAGAAACGGAGGAGAGGACAAGCCAAAGAAAGCGCCAAGACCCGCTTTAACCTCCTAGAAAGAGGAAGAATCGACCTCTCCGTAGAGTGGCTGTTCCATTGAATGCAACGACGCAAAAGACGACTCGCCCGTAAGAAGAATCACCACACCGTGTTCGTTACGGTAGAACATGAAGGAGGGAGCGAACTGGGCAAAGCAGCATGGAAAGTC
>Ga0179593_1420352_pt1 | contig 21585 bp, 28 predicted proteins | sample CZODoug2_1_08_16_FD_185931 | JGI IMG/M metagenome (GOLD analysis project Ga0179593, IMG submission 185931) | Vadose zone soil fungal communities from Angelo Coast Range Reserve, California, USA - CZODoug2_1_08_16fungal (PacBio error correction) | ecosystem: Environmental > Terrestrial > Soil >...
TAATGTGGTGTGTAGGGGAGGGTCAGCGGCGGCAAGTGGGGACGGAAGGGGGTCACGGTAAAACTGCACGGAGGCCAACGGGGTAGACGGAACAAAAGCCCTGCAGGGGGGGGCAACCGAGGGGCTCGGGCAAGGGGAAACGCACAGTGGAATCAAAAAACAGGAAGCCAGGTTCTTGGTTGGCACCACAGCGGGTTACGGGACTAACAACAGATGCGGGTAAGAAAGAACAGGAAAGTGTCCGCTTGAAAACAAGCCAAAAGGATGAAAAAGCGGGGTCAAAATGCGCGATGACTCCTTTCGGGGGAAATGTGGCACACACAAAAAAAAACCGAAGAAAAGAAGAGGGGAAACACTCTCCTAAAACGGGAAAGGGGGACAACGAAAATCAACAACCACGAAGAACGGAGGGGAACTAAAAGTAGGGTTGGGAAAACCCTTTGCAGGACGGTTAGCCCACGCATAACTGGGGTGGAACAGAAAAAAAAACTCCGACAAGGGAAGGGGCCAAGGCTAAAAGGCCATGAAGGGAGGACAAGTTCTTCAAAAAAAAAATACGACCGAAAAAAAAAAAAGAAAACAGTCAGCCCGAAAAAACCAACACCACAGAAGGGGAAAAACCGCCCTGTACCGGGAAGGGCTACTTTGATGTAACGTGGTGGCAAATCAACAAAGGGAGTAAAGGAACTGGGGGGGGGCCGGGGGGCAACTGTAGGGTGAAGCGCAAATCACCAGAACACTCATAAAGAACCATCAGACGGAACTCTATGGGGAAAAAAAAAAACGTCGCACATCCAAGAAAAAACAAGGGATGAAGCAAACAAAGAAACCATGGGGTGAGGGGAGAGATCGAAAGGGAAACTCCCTTGAGAAGGCAGGGGAAAAACAGCAACCGCCAAAACTAACCTAAGACGCAAGGAAATGGTGAGTTTTTGATGGGGAGGGAAAAACAAAAAATGGTCCACTCAAAAAAACAACAGGGGAAAGGGCGGGGTGGGTCACAAAACCAATAAAATCGCAATAAACAAACCGGGCCAAAGAAAGGGGGGGGGGAAAACCCAGGATCAATAGGAGGTACAATAGCGGGGGGGGCCCAGAGGCCGCAATCAATCGAAGCCTTACCGCAAGCTGGGAAAGGGCCAGGTATGGAGAAGCCAGTCCCAAATACCGGGGGGGTTACGGGAAAAAAAAAAAACAGGATCTAAGGAGTAAGGGTGGCAAGGGCGGCAAAAATACAAAAAACCGGGAGACGAAGCAGAGGAAACAGGGGGCTCTTACAAAACAAAAAGAACTCTCCGTTCCAATTTTAACGACGGAGGACAGAAAGGGAAGGGGAGACGGAAAGGAGGAGGAAACTCTTGAGTCAGCCAGGAGATAAAACAGTTGGCAAAACACTGGTTAAGAGGGATGGGACCACAAGCAAAAAAACCCAAGGAGTAACAAGGTGGAAAATCAAGGCCATTTGAATGAAAAAATAAAGACACAAAGGAACAGGAGAGAGCAGGAACCCAACATTACCATCTGAGTAAAAAAGAGGAACCCATACCTACGGGCTCTTCGGCCGTGAGTGGAGCAAGGGGATTCGCATGGAGGGGGAAGGGGGTAAACAAAGAAAGGGAAGGGCAATTTTGGCTCCGGGGGGAAGCTAGCGGGGGGAAAAGACAGCCCGTAGGAAGGGGGGAAAACGGGTCCAAACCTACACCCCTCTCCAAAAGGGGAAGCCAACTCGGAGGACAAGAAGCAAATCAAGGGGGCTCCCAATAATAGGTCAGCATTACGGAAACGGACCACAAAATCTGAGCAAGTCACTTAATTGGGGCTGGAAAAACAAAAGTGAAACCGGGGGGGAAAAAGGTGGGGATGAAAAGCCATGTAGTTTGACAGGGGGGAGTGTCCACTGACCAAATAAAAAGGGGAAATTGGGATTAGCGGACAAGACGGGAACCAGAAACAATGGGATGAAAACCAAAAGGGCCATCAAAGGGGGGGAGTGGGCATAGCGGGGAGGTAACAGAATAAGACTAGCGGTCATAAAATTACCCCTAGAAAGCGGCGACGGGTGGGCTGGGGGTACCCTCGCCCGTGTGGTTAAACTGAGGGGTGTGACCTGTGCGGGTGAGAGAGGGGCACCTCTGACGCCCCGGGGGGCCAAGGGGGCTGTGAAAAAAGTGAAGGCTTTGGCACATGTGTGCCAGGCGCGGGGCGAAAAGGACAGAGGTTGGAAAGGACGGTTAACAACGAAAAAAAGGGGAAGGGGTATGGTGAAAAAAATGAAGTCCAAAAGCGAATGAAACCATGGGGGGGGGGCGAAGAAATCAACTGGTAAACCAGAAGGGAGGGGAAACCGGAACAAATTACCGACAACAATCAGGAGGGGGAGCACCGACCATGAACCCAAAAAAAAGGGGTCACAATCGGGCTCATGCAGAAAATGTCCAGAACGTGAGAAAAAAACTCCAACAAAGTGAAGAGGGCGTAACAATTCTTCTCGTGGGAAACATGATCAAATGTTTGTTTCGTTTCGCTTATGGACTATCACAGGGAGGTCCTGGACTGGGCACAAGGGTGTCAATCGGTGGCGACTTCCAAACAACCGGGCTGGACATTGGACAGGTGGGGGATAACTTGGCAGTCCCAGGGGGGGGGGAAGAAGGTGGCTGGGGGGGGAGCCTTGTACATTGGGTAAAAAAGAAGTGCTTGTTGCAACATTGGTTCCCTGGAGCAGGTAATTGTAAAGTGGGACAACAGAAGGTGGAAGGTACACTGCCGAACACAAAAGGTCACCAGATCCACTGGACCACATCACAGCAAAACAGTCCCCGTAGGAGGGGGAGGGGGAAAAGTCAACCGGGAAAAGCCCTAAAATTTGGAGGGGGGGGGGGGGGGGTGGGGGGACCAAAACTCACACAGAGCGCAAGCTCAAAATGTTGGGGGAGTCACAGACAAAAAAAAGAAAAAAGCAGGTCATCCTAATCAGGTACCGGGGGAAAGAAAAAAGGGAAATCTCCCCCATTTTCTCCGACTAACTAACTTTCGAAGTTGAACCTGCACAAATCCTCTGGCAAAAAAAAGACGGGCAAAAAACACCTAGCAAGTGAGCCACAAACTTGAGGGGGGGAACCAGGGAACATCCATGTACCAATTTGAAAATAAAACACGACAAGTAAAAATACAAACTTGAACGGTACTGGGGGGTGGGGAGGATGGTTGGTAGGGGAGGCCAGGAGAAAGAACAGAAATGAAAAAAAAGTTGGTTACGTGCCACTGGGGGTTTGGAAAAAGGAGGTGAAGAAAACGAAAAAAGGGGGGAGGGAAGGGGACCATGGGGGAAACCAGGGTAAAAACACTAGGTAGACAGCAGAATGATGGGAAGGGGGGGTCAATACAAAAAAAAACACATTACAGAGCGGAGAACTAACGAAAAAACCAGCAAGAATTACGCTCTCACTTGAAACCAAGCAAAAAAAAATGACCGGCCTAACCAAAACAAATTAACAGGTACTAAACCACCCAACACACGCAGGATCGGGGAAAACCTGTTGTGCGCAGGGGTCGTGGGGGAGTTTGGAAAAGGGCTCCCAAGGGAAATGTTTTGTGGGGAAGAAAAGGGGGAGTGTGCGAAAAATATGGAACAAAAGGGTGGTAGAAGAGGAAGGGAAGATTTGAACCTCTGCGGCGCGGGTTTTGCAGAAGTCGGGAGGAAGGAACCAGGGAAAGAGTCCACACCCAAGGGGGCACACAAAAAAACCTCCTTCGATTGTTTGTAAACGAGAAGACGTGAAGAAAGCGATATGGGAAAACCGGTAGGGGGGAAAGAAACAACAAACAAACGCACCAAACCCACAGGAAAAGGAAGAAGGAGGGGGGTCAATCAAGACAAAAAAATACGGAAGTTTCCAACAAACCATACTTCTGAAGGTTTTTGTTGGACCAAAAAAGGGAAAGAGCCGGAGGTAGAGGACAACAAAACAGGAAATAGTATTAGCGTAAGGCCATGGTGAAAATTCTGGATGCCCGAAAAAACAAAACAAAAACAGGTACACAGGTTGGTCACAACAGAAGAACCTCAAAGGAATCGCATTTTACGGGAACTAAAGCATGGGTGGGTAAGCAAAAAAAGGGTAATGTGGCGGGGCCACGGCAGACATGCTCACTGAGGGCAAAAAAAAGAAAAACAACCGTCATGGAGGGTGCTGTCTTGGAAAAACGGGCGGAAGAGGATGGAACGCGGTGGTGGGAAAAAATGGACGTGTAGAATCTGACGAAAGAGGGAGTTTGACAGTCAACTGAAAAGAAAGTAAGTTTGTGCTCTGGGAAAAAAAAAAAAACCAAACAGACAAAAAAGAACCCACCCATTAAAAAAAAAAAGGCCAGAATCTTGTGGCCTAAACAAACAAGTGGACCCCAAAAAGGAACGGCCTGGAGACGAAGTAGGGCGGAAAGGGAAAAAAAATGGCCACAGGAAGGGGGGGTTAACGCCCGACTAACCGCGCAGGTTCGAACGGAAGACCGAACAAGGCAAGGGGAGGGACGCACTTGCCAAAGGGTTAAAAAAAAAAAAACGGCCGCAGGTCTGACAGGGACGTAGCCAACTGGGGAACGCCTGGGAAGGAACCGGACAAAGACTTCGGCAAACGGGGGGGGGGCAATGTTTGAATGAGGACGCCCCAACATTCCAAACTGGGAGAATAGGGCTGGAAGAGCATTGGACAATGACACAAGGTAGGGAGGAAAAAAAAGAGGAAAAATCTATGGAACATCCCCACTGGGGGGAAAGGGTTGTGCGCTGCCCCAGAAGAAGGACAATTGCACGGTTTAACGCAAAGTATGGACATCCAAATAAAAAAAAAAGGAAAAAGAGAGGCCGGACCCCAAAAGGCATCCCACAGGACTGCGTTAAAACACCAGGAGGGGCAATTTAAATTGGACAGGGACCGAAAAACGGACCAAACATTACGCAATGAGGTACCTGGGAAACAATAGGCACGAAAACACAAACCAGGGAACAACGTTGAAGGAGAACGGTCGGAAAGGAAGTGGGACTGGTGATCCGTTGAGACCAACGTGCGGCCAACGGCTCCTGAAAACATCCGGGGCCAAAAGCGGACTGTCGCAGGAGACCCGGACGGATTGGCAAGGATGAGAAGAACAAAATAGCCGAAGTGGTTAAAAGTGTGGCACTACACTGGGCCAAGGATAATAGGGGGGAAGGAAACACCCAGTGGAAAAGGACAGAAAGAAAAACGATTCAAAATCTAAACGAACACTCTTACCAAAGTGAGGGGAAAAAACAACCAAAAGGTCAAAAACGTAGGGAGGACCGTCCCCCCCGGCAAAGGAGGGAGAAAAAGGACAGAGGACAAAAAAAAAAAAAAGGGTGACCAAACGGGGTCAAGTCATCATGGGGGGGACCAAAGAAATGGTGCAAAGTGGTGAAAAAGGGGGAGAGGCGGAGACGAGCGAAAGGAGGAAAGTTGTGTGAATGTTGGAAAGGGAGGGAAAACGACCCCCAAGAAGGCTCACCCAAAAAACGAGGCCATTGGGGGGGGGGGGGGTACGAACGCGCCTTCACTTGTTGTTAAAAAGGTGTCAAAAAAGGGGAAGAACAAACTAGGAGGGGCGGAAAATGTGAAAAAAACATTCGGAGGGTGGGCGGCACCTTCGATGAACAATAAGGGAGCAATGGGGCCCCGAGTTAGGCAAGGGAAGTGGGGGACGGGTAACTTGCACGGTTGTTAGGGTCGAAGATGGCGTTTGCAAGAAACTGCACTACGTTAGAGGAACCATCGAAAAAGCAAAAATGATCGTGCTGGGGACCAAAGGGAAGGCGCTCATAGGGGGGTATGAAGACCAGATAAGGTAGGGAAAAAAAAGTGGGGACCGGCTCCTCTGGGAACTGGTTTGGTTGACTAGCCGGCTACACAAGAAGATGTAGGAAAAAAAAAAAGACCTGTGCGAATCTGGACGGGGGCAGGGAAAAAAAAAAAGGCAAAGATTCCAAAAAACCGTTGCACAACTTCACTTTAAAAGGGTAAAATCGGGTCTTCAACTGGGGGACCGAGTGACTTTGGAAGGGGTCACCTCTGGCCCAAAAGGTGCAGAAAAACCCTAGAGTAGGGGAAAAAAAAAATTGTTCGAATTGGAACAAGGAAGTTCTGCCTGAGAAGTGAACAGTGGGGTCCCGGTTGGGGTGGGGGGGTCGGGGTTGGTGAAAAATAAAAAAGGGGAAACAAAAACGTGATCTGAGACCATTGGGAAAATGGTGTGAACAGTGGCATACGGGCTCAAACCAGCTATCCCAAAAAGGTCTTGGGGGGGGGTGTGGGCCAACGGTGGTAACCAGAGAAGAGTGGGGGTGCAACGTGGAAACAAAAAAAGGGGGGGGGTGGACCAAATTCACCCGGGAAGGGATGGACGGGGATGGGGTCAACGCCAAGGACAGGGGGAGGGAGAAAGAACGGGATTCATTAAAGGGAATTCTGGGAGGGAGAAGGGGGGGGCCACCCACATCTGGGAAGGTTCCTCAAAGGATACAAACCAAACTGAATGTCACTGGGCCTAAGTCGCGACCAATCTGGGAGGGAAGAGTAGCTTGAAGAAAGGGGACAGGCTTGAGCGGGGGGGGGAGGGGAGGGTAAAGGGCACCCTTGAAAGGAAAAACTAAAAAGAACTGGACTCAAAAGGGGCAAAAAAAAAAAAAGATTTTCCGGGACCGCAGTTCCAGGGGGGGAACAGACAAGGACCGGGATAACAAACGGGAGACAACAGGGGGGGGGAGGGAAAACATGGTCGTCAAAAAGTAAAGGGTAAGAGGGGGTGGGAAGTTCTGAAAAAGAAAAAAGGGCAATGGTGCCAGACGCGCCCCCCACTTGGAAGGAGGGGCCTCGCCGTAACGGTTGGGAAAAAAAAGGGGGGGGGGGGTTTTCATTACCGGTTACGGGAAATGACCACTTACAACGGAAGGTGGTATGGGGGGTGCCACCACACGAAGAATAAAAACGTCTGCAAGGGGACCCGTAGGCTGCCAATCGTACTAAACAATTGGAGGTTGGGGGTGACTCATGGCCGGGGGGAAAAAAGAAACTCCCCAACCAGGACTAGGTCGAAAAGGTCTCTGCAAGGGGAACGGACCGCCACTACAAGGACGTGAGTGCCCAAAACAATGCCTACAAAGCATGGTAAGAGAAATCCGGAAGACTTGACGAAACGGAACAACTGTCGGGATAACAAAAAAAGGGAAGAAGTATTTCCAAAAGCAGATCCTAGAAATGAGTTGTCACCCAAACAAAGGGTTGGGGGGGGGGCCAAAAGGTGGTCATCAAAGGGAGGGGGGGGGGGGTTCAATCTCGGGGGGTTTTCAGGACTACGAAAAAAAAAGCACAAAAGGAGGGGGGATAAGAGATAAGATCAAACGAACGAGTCACCCACCCATAAAGAAAGTTTGAAAATGTCACATGCCGAAAAAATACAGGCGTGGGGGGGGGGAATGTGTATAGGTTCAAGGGGAAGGGGGGACCTGAAAAGCATGCCCAGTTTGGTTGTATACTGCAATGCAAAAGAATGTCGACAAACAGTGTGACAGTGACAGGTGCCGGGGAAAGTTGAAGAAAACCAAGTAGAAAGGGTTACATACGGCGCGCCATGAAAGGGGACGGTGGGGGGGTAATGCAACAGTTGAATAGACGGGAACTGCGGAACAACCGACTATGGGAAGAAGTGGGCTGAGATCGGGCCATTGAAAGTGTGATGTGTGGATTTGGTTAGCGAAGGGGTGGGGAAATGAGAGATGATCAAGGTGCACAAAGGGAGGGGGAAACCGAACAGGCAGGTTTCTCGGGGAAGACGGAGGGAAAAAAACGCACGGATTCCGCCGAAAAGCAAGACAAGAGAGGCTAATCTTCAGGTGGTCCCCCAAAAGGTCCCTAAAAAATAGAAAAAAGCTCCCCCTCCAGGTTCAAAAAACGACCAATAAGGAACAATATCGATGGAACCCAAACAAGAGACTGTCGAAACCGGGGGCACAGCAAAGAACCCACACACCCAAAGCCAGCACTGATCCCTCCAATACATAACAACGTACTGGGGGGGGGATAGAAAAAACCCGAGCTCACCCCCTCATGGACCCTAAGTGTGAGGGGAGGCAGCAAGAACGGCCCAAGGAAAGTGGGGCTAGGTAAATGAAACACATAACCGAGAAATCGGGTCACGGAACCACAAAGACGCGGGACGTTGAACTAGGGTCCCGTGGAAGGGAAAAACAGCCATAAAGGCCCCAAATCCCGCTCCCAGCTCCAAGGCAAAGCCCAGATGACAAGGGAGAAGGGGGAAGTGGTCCGTCTTACGGGCCGGGGGGGAAAGGGGATTTTAAGACCCGACAGCACAGCGGGGGGGAGGGAGGGGGAGAGGGGAAGTGTAAGGGGAAGGGAAAGGGGGGAGGGGGGGGAGGAGGAGGGGCGGCGAGGGAGAGGAGGGGGCAGATAGGAAGAAGGTCTAATGGAGGAATGGTCTAGTGCGGTCTGAGGGAGGGGGGTTGAGGGGTGGAGGGGTATGAGGAGTTGGAGGGAATCGGGATGGAGGAGGGAGGAACCTTAATGTCTGACACAAATGCGACTGGGGGGAGAAACCAACGAGTCCAGGGATCTGAGGAAGAAGAAAGGGATTACAGGTATGGACAAATGTCGAAAAGAGTTATATAAGAGAGAAAGGGTATCCCTGAACAAAAAAGGCCAAAAGGAAAAAAGAGGGGCTGGACAAAGCCCAAGAGGGGAAACGAAGCCACATCCTGGAACCAGGGTTTGGCTGGACACAACGCAAAGTTGAGTGGATTAAAAAGAAAATACGAGTCAGGCGGTAAAAAACCGGGGGAAAAAGTCGGAGCTAGAAAATGGTGAATCCTCTTTCAAAAAAAATAAAAGGAAACTGGCTAGCGGTGAAAAAAAGGGGGGCAAATGAGTTCGATACGGCAAATAGACCCCAAGAAGGAACTGAAAAACCGAAAAAAAGGGACGTCACAGCTGCAGTAAATGGCGGCTGGAAAACAAGGGAATCCGCGGGTCATGGAAGTTCACCTGGGGGGAGCAAAAGGGATGAGAAAAGAGAAGGGGTGTATAAAAGGGAACCAAACCTACCCAAAAGCAGGGTGAAAAACGCTGTGTTCTCTTCCAGGGGGTTTAGAAAAGAAACTGGGTCTTGGGAAGGGGCTTGGCAACAAAAGGTAAACCCAAAAAAAAGGCAACCTCCATCACTTACCCAGACAAGAGGGGAGAACTGAAAGAAAAAAAGGAGACAGGGCCATAACCAAAACCGCAATGCCAAAAGGAAACTAGTAAAGGGGGGGGCTTTCAAGAAAGGGGGGAAAGAGACACATTGAAGTGGGATCAAAAATCGTAAAGGCCATCAAAACAGTGAAAAAAAACCGGGACAGGAAAGTTTCCTCCAAAACGGAAGGCGGGACAGCAAGAAGAAATACTCACGTTTCAAAACTCCTTTAGGACTCGGCCCTGGGCGGACACTAACTCCCCAGAAGGGTCCGAAAAAAGGGGGCGGGGGAAACCGAGCAAGGAAAAGGGAGGTGATCGATTAAAAACATGAAAAGAAACCGGAAGGTAAAAGGGCTGTACTGGCAGGAACGGGGGTCCAGGGGGGGAAGACAAACCTTGACAAAACCACAAAAAAAACAGAAAAAAGTCCAGCCGGAGCAAGTCCTCCCCTTGGACGAGTAGGGGGGGTGGCGCAAAGGGAATAGGGGAGACCCAGGGAAAGGACGTGGACCAACGGGCACGGGAAAGGGTGGCTCGGGAAAACGGGTGTCAGGGGCGGCACAACCAGTAAGGTTTGGGAAGGGCAGGGGTAGATTACGAAAAGGGGATTACGTAAAAGGAGTCAGTTCGAATAAAAACACGTAACGGATGAAATGAAATAATGTAAACAAAGACCGTCCGGAAGGGAAAAAAAAGGTGAAGGAAATGACAATCCGGCGTTGGGAAAACGGGGGGAACAAAGCAGGGCGGGGGGTGGGACGGCAGGGAAAAAAAAAAGGGGAAAGCAAGGGGGCCAATGAACGCAGACAAAGGCAGAGCTTGAAGGAAGGGAAAATTTACTTACGGGCCTGAATGGGTTAGACTCAAACGATTGAAAAGTGAATCAGACACGGTTTAATTGTTTCAGTCTTGGTGGCATGGTCAAAAAACTGGAAAGAAAAGAATTCTGCAGGTAGTTGGGGAAGCCAAAGTGGGTTGGGGCCAGGGTCAAGGGGGAATGGTGAACTACCGGGGCCCCTGGGTCAATGGTTCTCCCCGGGGCGGGGAGTGGAGAAAACCGGAAGTGCCTGGCGGGGAGCAAAGGCAATGCACGCAATAGGTAAAAAAAATCACTAGCAGCGGAAACAACTCGGAGCGGGTCGTAGAGGAATCAAAAAAAAAGGGGGGAATCAATCAGAAAAGGGGACAAACGAAATACGGCCGGGGGGCGGAATAGTTGAGGACGCAGGTTGGAAAAACGGACAGCCGAAGTAAGTTCAGGCACCTCAAAAAGGGCATGGCCAGGGGGCGCAGAAAGTAAAGAAAAGAGCCAAGAGGCTAATTCCAGAAACAAGAGCAGCCGCCTTGCGAAACGTCGAAAAACAAGCAACAACCACAGGGGAGGAAAAAAAACGCGGGGGTGAGGGGGCAGGCCCTTAAAAATTGTCCCAAAAAAAAAAAGAAAAAAAAAAAAAAAAAAAAAAAAAAAAAAAAAAAAAAAAAAAAAAAGAAAAAGAAAAAACCAGGAAACGAAAAAATCAGAACTTTATGGTGTGGGTGTTCGGGTGGGGTTACTGAGCACATCATGGGAAACTTTGGACGGAAAATGGTTTTGGGGGAGTGTTGGGAGTGGGTTTTTGGGGAAATAGTTACCCCTGACAGGATGGTAAACAGAAAAAAACCGTGTAGGACACTTGATGTTCAACGGTTTCAAAACCACCAGGGGGGTCTCCTAAGAGTTTCAAGAATCTTTGGGGAAAGGTCCGCAACAAGGAAGGGCGGAACGGGGAAAAAAAACCGTATGAAAAATACCCTCGAAAAAAGTGGGGGACCCAAGAAAGAGAAAAGGACCCCAATTTTGTGTAGAACTTGTAGGGGAGGGGAAAAAGGGGGGTTTGTCTCCAAAAAACCGGGGAAAAAGGGAATTTGTTTTTGGAAGAACCTTGGGTGGGACGAAAGAAGAAGGGTCACAGAAAGGACGAAGGGGGGAAAGAGGGAGAGAGGGGGGGGGCGGCAGCCATGAGAAAAAAAAAAAAAGATTCAGGTTTAAAACCTCAACAAAGGGAAATGGGTGGATTACAATCAGAAGACGGGACCCAGAAAACGAGGGCAAGGGTTTGACCAGATTCTCAAAACAACTGAGTGAATTAAGAAAAAGAAAGGAGGGGTTTTGGGCAATCCAAAACGGTCTGGGGAAAAAAGGAAGGGAGGGTTTAAGAAAAGGGGGAAGGGAAAAGGGTGGTTTCAGACGAAAGTTGAATCCCTGTGGAATCAACGAGTTAACACCGGAAAGAGAAGGGTTCAAAAAATCCTTCGGACATCTGGAAAAAAAGGCGGAGAAAAAGTAACAAGAAGAGGGAATTCCACAAGACCACACAACTGCCACGTGGGACAACTCCCACTAAAGAACAATCGAAAGGGAAATGAGAAAACGGGAGACTGAAAAAGTTTCTGGGGGGTAGACGAAAGAGTGGCTTGTCCCACGCGACTGGGCGATCGCGCGGACCGCAAAGGTGTGTTGTCTAGAAAAGGACGACTTCGCGAAGGGGGTTGCCCTGGGGGGGGGGGAGGAAAGAGGGTCCTAACAAAAACGTGGAAGTTGAAACTCCGTGGCACTGGGTTTGTGTGAGGGAAACACCATCTGCACATACCGAAAAGGGGGAAAAAAAGGTCTAAGGCATTATAGGCACAACAAGTGAAACCCTCACAGGGCCAGGGTTACATTTGGCTTTGGGAGAGGGACCCAAGGGGAAACAGTGGAACAGGGAACGACTCTCTCGGGGTGAAACTGTGGAGGGGAATCTCATGACGGGGGGAACGGGGGGTCAACCCTTTCCGGGAAGTGAAGGGAGGAATCCGTCGGTAAGACGAGAAACCGGGGGGGGGAAAGCTTAAAGGAGCCCAAGTTGAAACAGGCGGAAACTAGGGCCGGGGTGTAAACACTTGATGCAAAAGGCAAGCCAGATAGGTATCGGGAGCGGAGGGTCCTGGGGGGTGGGAAAGGGGGGGAAACTGAAGTTAAGACAGACGTTTAAATTTGCGGCTGCCCGTCCAACCAGGGGAATAATTTAGTGGAGGGGGGGGCGGGGACGGACACGTCGGAAAAATTGAGAAACAAGCACGAAGAACAAGCGGAGTACCAAATTGGCCTCAACAAAAAAGGCAAAAAAAAAAGGGACACCATGACCTGCCCACCGCAAGACCGGGGAAAAACCGAAAGAAAAGTCACTTTGGCAAGGGGGGTGAAGGGAGAGAAGACTAAAGGAACTACCTCCAAATGGGAAAGGGGACGACTCTTGGGGGGAGGTGGAGAGTTTTCAAGAGGGGGGCCGGTTAGATAAAGGAAAGGGGGACAAGCTTCCCAAAGGAAAGTAGGCAGGATCAAAGAGGTGTAATGGAGTGACCGCCGGAACCGGCCGGATGGTTACAGTGTCCCAAGAAGCAAGGTAAAAATCCAACCAGGTGTTGGCATTGAACAAGGACAGGCAAGAAGGAAAACACTCGAATGGAAGGAAAAGGGGAATCAACTGAAAACACCGCGCCCCGCGCAAAGACAAACACATAACTGAAAAGGGGTGGGTCCGCAGGGCCCTGGGGGGGTCAACCTGTGGAAAAAAAACTGTTGCCAGGAAAATGAGTAAAAGGGGTCCACGAGCGAAGTGTGCTGGGAGTGTCTAATTCAGGGGACCATACGTCCCACTAAGGGGGAAGGGGGGGGGGGTTAGTCCCGAAGGAAGTCAAATGGTGGAACGAGGGAAAAATGCAGGAAACCCTGGGAAATTCCATGGAACGGAAAGGAGTGGAGGCAGGGCACAAGGAGAAATGAACTCCTCCCGATGAACTGGGTAAGTCTGGTCCCACCGGCCAAACTGAAAAGTGGGGGGGGAACTGGGGAATGGTAGAGTTTGGGGCAAGACAATCACTAGGTGGAATCCGGGACAGGCCAAATTCAGTCAAGGCAGTCAAGTTGACCGGGGAAGGGGGTCGGGGTTGTTGTTAAGAGAAGTGGGCGGACCGGGGAAAGAGCGGATCCGTGGTCCGAGGACTGAATTAAACGACAGGTCTGCGGTGTCGCGTAAAAGGGAGCACAGCGTTTGCAGGGTCACCTGGAGGGGGGGGGAGACGGTGACTCCACGATTCGGGGGGAAGTAAGGGCAAACATAAAGGACAGAAAATTCGGGAGAGGGCAGTACTCACCCACGAAGACCTAGAGACGGGTGCCACCTTTGACAGGAAAAAAAAAGGTACCAGGGGGGTGGGGGGCCCGCGCGCCACCGGAGAAAAACCCAGGTTGGTTACGCGATCGACGTCGCTCCAGAAAATCGCCGGTTGGGCACAGTGAAAGGGGGGGGGGAAAAATCTAGAGGAGGTTGGGAAAAGGTTGCCCTCCACGACACTGCCCAGGGGGGTGTACAGCACAAAAAAAACGGTTTTAGGTGGGAAAGAGGGGGGGGCAGCATGGGACGCTCCACAGTCGGGGAAAAGGGGGGGGGGGGGGGGGAATGGGTCGAAAAGGATGGGGGCAGGACGAAAAAAAAGGGGGACAAAACGAAAAGAACCTTGGGTGAAGCCAGCGAGGCCTGAGCTAGCAGATGGAGGAAAAAAGGGGATGTGTGTGAGGAGGCTGTTAAAACACTCAAGGGGGGGGGGGGAAGGAAAGGTACCAAGAAGACAGGGGGAAAAAAAGCTGTCACTTGCGGTGCAGGAAACGGCAGGGGGGTCTTCTAAGGGAACGTGTTGATGGAAAACTGTCGAAGACCACAACGCCTTGAAGGGGGGAAGGGAAAAAAGGGAACGGGGAGTGGCATACCGAATGACAACCCTCTTAAGGATTGACCTTGAAGGTCAGGGGTCTTGGAACAAAAAAATTTGGGGGAAAAGGGTTTACGCAGGAGCAAGGTCCTTCGAAAGGTTCGGGGGGGGGGGAAATTAACAAGAACCGCCACCCGTGAGTGTCAAAGACGGAACGAACATGGACGGGGGGGGGGTTGGCTCCGTGGGAGGAAACCAGCAAAACACGGCCAAAAAAAAACTTCAGAGTAAGCTGCTCAAAAAAAAGGGGGCATCAGCCGCCCGTGAAAAAAAATGAGTTGGGGGGGACGGGGGGGTGATTAACTGGAGCCATCGGACGCTTTCAAAAGACACTCTTCGAGGGGGAGAAAATACTGTGAAACTGAAACATGGGCAAAACAGATAAAGAAAGGGAAAGGGAACCATTATTTACACAAAGCCCGGTGGGTGCGACAATTTTACCAGCAGCTTTGGGGGGGGGGGCAGTCTTTACGGGCCCTTAGACTAAAAAAACAAAACAACACAAAGGAGGAGGAGGAAAGAGATATGGAGGGGGGGGAAAACCCGGTAACAGATAAAAAAAGACAACTTCAATTTTCGGAAAAACGGAAAAGTGACACCAAGAAGGGGGGACTGGGTTGGTTGGGGGGGGGTGGGGGGGGGGCTCCAAAACAACAGGGGGGGGAAGGGACGAAAATGGGCAAATGGCAGAAAGAATGAGAAAAAGGAAACGGGGACGAAACAAAGACGTTTTCAGGGACCCCAAACGCCCTGGGGGGACAGTCGTTCGGAAGGGGGGGAAGGGGGAGTGGTTGTTGACGTGGGAGGGGGGACCACTACCACTTCGGAAAAACGTCGGCGAAAAGGGGGTTTAGCCTGACGTGGAGGCAGACCTTTTGGGAGAAGGGGGTGCTTGGAACGACAATCTTAGAAACAACAAGAACTGGGGGACAGACCTGTCAAATACCGTGTGGGCACTCGGGGGGGGAAAGAACTTTAATGAATGTGGAAAGGGTGCCTCCACACCGGGAAACCCCCACCTAAAATCGAAAGTCGGGGGAACTTCTTGATCGGCCAGCGGGCAAACTTTAAAGAACCAAACAAAGGCAGACAAAAAGACAAAAAGCGCCGCTAGTGTGCGGGGCAACTTTCTAAACCAAAGGGTACTGGTTACAGAAAAACGAATGCGGGACCTTGGTCGGGGGGGAGGGGAAAAAAAACGTCGCTTCCTCTCCCAAGAAAAACCCCTGCTAAAAGGGAAGCAACCCAAAAAAGTGCAAAAGAAAGCAAAAGAGTGAAAAGGGGAAGGGGAACCTGAGGCAAAAAAGGGTACCGGAAAGAAAAGCACAAAAAAAAGCGCTCCGACTCAAAGAAAAACCGTACGCAGGAAAACCGACCAACAGTGATGAAAGGGAGTGCCTAAAGGGGAGGAAAAGAAAAAATCGATCAAGGGAAAAAAACTTCTCCCGGCTCTACTTCCGACCTGAAAAAGTCGCGCCCCAGCGACCCCAAGGGGGTGCCCGGGAACCTAAAAAGAAATAACAACAAGGGGGGAAGGGGTGCAGAAGACAAACAAAAAAAAAAAAAAACTTCAGTGGGGGCGATGCACACGTGAAAGAAAAGAAAGTGTCAGGGAAAGAAACCGTGAAAACTCTACGGGCCAAACAAGTAAGGGGGGGGGGAAGTATCCCCAGCCCTTCAGTGACAAGGGAAGGGGTGAAAAAAAACTGGGGAGGGATCAAGTTGGGGGTCTCACGCAACAAAGGAAACCAAAGTCCCAAAAAAAAGGTGAGGGCCGGGTAACACTGGGGGGAGGAGGGAACTTAGTTCGACGACGGGAGGTCGGAACCCCATTCTCTCTCGCCATTCCGGGGGAAATTGCAGCTCAAACAAGAAGTAAAAGTAAGCAAATCGGCCAAACAATCCCTCAAAGGGACAAACGTCCCGTCCAAGTTTGGGAGAGAAAACATCAGCGAACGGTGAACGTGAGGAATAAAGGGGCAAAAACACAGAAAAAAAACGAAAAAAGGCAGCCACACGGAAACGACACTTAACCTTCCAACACCAGGGAAAGGAGAAAGCAACACGTAACCGACACTCAAAAATCCTCCCGCCCAGGGATCAAAGATATTGGCTTTAACGTGGAATGGGGTCCACGGGTCGTTGGGGCAGGAAAAATGGGGGGCAGAGGGGAACCAGAAAAAAACGGGGGCCGGGGGAAGGTGAAACCAACACAACAGGATCCAACTCACACAGCCTAAAATACAGTGATCGGGAAGGAACTTAGGGGAGGAGGGCCCCCGCCCAAAGATGCCGGAAGGAGTAAAAAAGGTTGCTGGGGGGACGGAAAACCGAGATGACACGACAGTAACCACAAGGGGGAAAGTATAAGTAAACCAAGGGGGGGAGGGACTGCTTTTCGGTGGTGACGGGGGGGAAAGAAGAGGACAGAAAACTGAGGAAAAAAAAGTAGAATAAAGCTGACAACGGCCGTACTCCAATGTTGGAAGGAAAAATGGTTTTGCCAAAAAAACAGTTAAAATAGGGGGAACGTGGCAGGGGGCCACACAATTGGAAAAGGGGACGTCAGAACAACCTGGACGAAAGGCTGGGACAGGAGGGGGACATGCGGGCTGTTTGCGTTTAAAGTGAGCATTCTGAAAGGCCAAAAACAAAACCGGGGGAGGGAGGGAAAATAAGGAGGGAAAAAGGGGTTAAGGTAACCAAAAAAAATCCCAGGGGGGAAAAGCTTTCATAATGGTCACAAAAACCATGAGGGTTAGTCCGGGAAACAGTCACCAGGGGAAAGGGGGGTGGGGGGGCCTGAGGCAGGAGAAGCCAAAGTGATAACTTGTCCGCCACTAGGAAAAATTCAGAGGACCCGATTATTTTAAGTGGAAAGGGCCAGAAAATGGGTTACGGGTGGTGCGTAGATCAGGTTACTCCGCGCAAAAGGGGGTCCTTTGGGGAAGGGGCTGTCTGGTCATAAGAAAGGGGGGGGAAAAAATCGTACAAGGGGGAAAACAAGTTAAGCACGGGGTGTTCACTCCAAGGGAACTTTAACCGTCTGTCTAAAAAGTCCGGATTGGAAAAAACCAGGGGGACACAGAAAGGGGCAAGAAAAACACGCAACAAGACAGGCAAAGTGATGGGAACTGTTTGGGTTCAGGGGAAATAGACCCCAGTGGAACAACCCACACTCAAGCGGGTCACAATATTCCCGAGGGGGGGGGGATCAGATCCCCTTGACAAAAGGGGAAGTCCGCCAAGTGGAGCACTCAATTAGAAAAGGGGGGGAGGTCAGAATCCAAGGTGAAACAAGGCGAAGAGCAAGATAGTAAGTGGAAGGGGACCTGAAGGTAGAATCCCACAGCAGGTCTCTAACAGTAAACACGAAAAAACGATACTTCGGGGGCCCGACGCAACACGTTAACTGAGAACGCACATCAGCCAGGAAAACTCTCAAAAAAGGGGAGTGATGGGGGGCCCGTACCCCTCCTTGAAGAGGGAAAAGAAAGTCCCCAAAGGGAAAAGCGTCTCCTGGACGGAACTGGTTGGAGGCCCTTTTTCTGGTTGGGCAGCCATCATCAAGAGGGGTTGGGGAGGGCATTTTTTGGTCAAGGGGAGGGGGGGGGGAACGAAGAAAGAAAAAAGTGGGACCAATGGGGAAAGGTTAAAAGGTAAAAAGGGGGGACGTAGGAACCGGAGGGGGATGAATCCTTGAAAAAAAATCAAAAAACAACCAGGAACAACATAAGAAGGAATGGACCGTGGAGAAACAACGACCATTGCTCAGACACCGAAAAACAGTGAATACGCCCCCGGAAAAAAAACCGGGAAAAAAAAGACCACAGGGTACTTGAAACTAAAACAGGCCGGGGGGGGAAAAGACGCTGCGATGGGCGGGTAAGGGGAGTTGCCCGGGTTGCCGGGGGGCAAACGGGTAGGGTGTGACCGTGCTGGTGTGGCCCTTCTTACCTACGAAGGTTTCAGCAGGGAAAACGGAAGGATTGTGGGAACCCTCGAGGCCAGGTTGGGGGGGGGAAAGCGCAGAGAGGAAAATAGGAAAAAACCTGTTACTTGGCAAAAAAAAACCAGGAAGGAGGTGGGTGTGGGTGGACTACAAAAGTCCCGGGGATCCAGGAAAAAAATTGAAAGAAAGAGATCTCAATCCGGGAAAGGGAAGGGGGGGAAAAAGCTATGTGAACCACAATCTGGGAGACCGGATATCGTTGGGGGGAAAAGGAAAACAAATCTATGAAAGTGGGGGGGTGTGCCACGTACTCCAAAGGGGGGAAGTGGAAGCCGGGGACCAACCTCACATCAATCAGGACGCAAGTGAGGGGGAACACCGGCGTATTCAAAAGTAAGTATCAGAGAAGGAAAAACAAAACGGGAAAACCACGTGGCCAGCGGCAACAAGACCCAACAAGTAAGAAACAAATCAGGGGGGGTTCGAGTACGAAAGAATTTGGGGGGGGGGAGAAAAAAAAAGAGGGTTGGGAGGGGGGAGAGAATTCAGACAACGCGAACCAGAAAAAGGGGTGGTATGTGATCTAGGCCCTTCGGAAAAGGTTCCTCTGGGGAACAAAGAAATCCCTAGGGGGAACTAAAGAGAAAGGGGGGAAGGGGGTTCCCTGGAAAAACCGGGGACTTTGGGGGGTTTGGTCTTCCCAAAACCAGTACGTTTCCAAATAACACCGCCCAAGGAAAAAGGCCCCAAACATGATGGGGGAGCAGGGAAAGAAAAAAAAAGAAAAAAAAAATTGAAACCAAAAGCCACGAAACAGGAGCTGGTGGAGGGGGACGGGTCTATCAAGTTGAACAGAGGGGGAGAAAAGACTAAAGGGACAGAAAACAAACGTTTGTCGCATGGAGAGGGGTGGAAAGAAAAGAAGGAACGAACAGAAAAGGCCTTGGTTATTAGACAGAAGTTTTCTCGGCTCGCGTGAAAGGGGCGCCAAAGGAACAGGCGTCAAAGGAAATTAAGTGGAAAGAGGGGGGAACCGGGGGTACATGTGAGCAAATCCCAAATCTGAGGAAGAGGGATTTGGGGGCGGGGTTTCAAACTTGTCCCAAGGGGAGGGTATGAAACTAGGACAGTATTTAGAAACACCAAAGAAGGGGGTGGTGGAAGAAAAAAGGGGTCTTACGATTTGGGGCGGTAAAAACACGAAGTCTGGACGGGGGTCTAAACAAACACTTCAAGACGAAAGAAAGACCTTAGGTGTCCCAAACAGCAGCAAAAAAAACGGAACGCACAAGGTTATGCCAGGCAGGCAAGTGTGGATTAAAAGGGGGAAACAACAAGAAAAAAAAGGAAACCCCCACAAAAAACTGGGGCAAACGCCTTTTGAAGCAGCGCAGACCATGGAAGGTAAAGTACCCGGCTGGGCCTCATGAAATGGGCAAGAAAAAGTTAGTCCACTGGAACTTTCTTCCGTTTGGGGGGGGTCTTATCCAGCCTGGGGAAACGGACCGGAACGAAAGGACAAACCACGTAGGTGGGTGCAAGGTGTAAAGTGAAGGAAAGAAGACCGTACCAGTGGGGCATTTTCAATTCGAGAAGGTGGGAAAAGGAAAAGACGATGCAAAAGATTTCAAAACCGAAAGAGGACACCCAAGGGGAGAAAAAAAAAGGACAAACTACAAAACGGAAAAAAAGAAACAACCTGGAACAACGCGACCCAGGGAAAAAATTACGTAAGGGGGTTTGGGTCCCAAGCACCGGTTACCCAGGGGGGGGGGTCGCCAAGGTAGACGGGCAACACATGTAAAAAAAAAAAAAAAAAAAAAAAAAAAAAAAAAAAAACCTCTTGCCAAGGGAGACGTCGAGAGGAACGAGGGGGGTCTGGAAAAAGTTCGAGGGAGGAAGAAAACAATACGCGAAAAAGCTCACTTGGGTTTGAGGTCAAAAGGGGGGGAGCGTAAGGGCTAAACTCCGCGGGCGACGGTTCCAGGCCAGAAAAGGAGGGGGGAAGCGTCTGTGGAGGGGGGGGAAGGGAAACCAGGTTCGGCAAAGGAAAGGGATAGTAGCCGGAAGTGAAGGGAAAAAGTGCGGGGGAAAACGGCACAGCAAACGGGGGGGAGTAAGGGGGAGGATTGCCAAAAACACGATGCCCTCCGGGGGGCTCCATTCCAGAAAACAAAAGTGGCTCGCAGGGGCACGGACGCGGGAAATATGTACGGGGGGTTAGTCAAGGGGAGGTGAAATGGAAACCTGAAGAAAAAGGGGCCTTTCGGTCCATAACTGAAAAGTAACTTTAACCGGTCGGACGATGGTTTTGGGGGGAAGTAACAAACCAAGGAGCACAACCATGAAGTACCTTTAGAGGTTGGGCTCTTTTCATAAAGAAGAGCCTTTGTCCGTCTCTCATGAAAAACAGCAAGTGCAGAAATTGACCGAAGGAAGGAGGAAAAAAAAAGGTGGAAACAAAAGTCAAAGGCCCGGTAGCCGCAACACCTACGAATTTGACGGGAAGTGGGGGGGGGTTGACGTTGCCGGGGAACCGAACCTAAAGGGGGACCTCCTGGGGGGGGGGAACGGGCGAATGCGCAAGGAGGGCCGTGCCTAAGGGCCCATTTACAAACAACGTGGGTAAAGTTTGAAAAGGGGGGAAATCGGGAAGCTTTTATTGAACGGGGGCCGGGAAAAAAGGGGCCATGTGGTTGGTGGGGACACCTACACCGGGAAAAGTATGGGATCTGCAGGGCGTTTTTCTAAAACTGGGGAAAGGCTGAGAAAGGGAGTCAGGAAGGAGGGGTTCAAAAAAAAGCCAACCCAGCGGGGAGTTGCACCCAAGAAAGGGAAGCAGGGGGGATTACAAAAAAAGACCGACGTGGGGAGGAAAAAAAAGTGGTGGGGGAATCAGAAGAAAGGGGGTCCCGAGCCCAACTCGTGGCCTGGACGAAGAAGGAAAAGGAGCGTAGCAAATGGCACCTGGAGTGCAGACCACCAGGGGAGAGGAAGGACGGTCAACGGTTGGGGGAACAGGGGGGTGGGGGGCAATTCCGAACGCACGGGTTTTGGATGAAACATTACTGTGTGCGTGCAAAGGAACAACAACGCCCTGGCACCAAAAAATAGTGCATGGGAAGACAAGTCAAAGGGCACTGCCGGGGTTTCAGAAGGGTGCTGGTTAAGCAGTTCGGAAAAGGTGGAGGGGAGCGTTTTCGGGGTTGGGTTGCAATAAAGGAAAGAAATGAAGCAACGATTGGTGAAGGACGCTTGACAACGACTGCAAACGGTTTTCTAACCGTGGGCACAAAAAAACAAAGTAAATGCCAGGAAGTCTCGCGCAAAAAACACAGGGGGGGAAGGCCCCTTAAGACCAAAGACAGGGGAGGGGGGTGGTGTCACACTGACAAAGAACCGTTCCCGGGAAAACTGGGAACTAAGCAAAAGAGAAGGCGACACTCGAAACTCTTGCAGTGTAAAAGAGAAACTGGGGCTAAAATTGGCAAAAAACATGCATCAAAAAAAAAAAAAAGGGAGTTTGGCGCAAGGAAGGGCACTTTTCACCAGAACAATTGGATTCCGGGGTAAAAAAAAAAA
>Ga0179593_1496324_pt1 | contig 21585 bp, 24 predicted proteins | sample CZODoug2_1_08_16_FD_185931 | JGI IMG/M metagenome (GOLD analysis project Ga0179593, IMG submission 185931) | Vadose zone soil fungal communities from Angelo Coast Range Reserve, California, USA - CZODoug2_1_08_16fungal (PacBio error correction) | ecosystem: Environmental > Terrestrial > Soil >...
AAAAAGAATACTTAAGCTGCATGGTCCGCTTACTCTTAGGACCCAGGAAGGCCTCGAGAAGAAGTCAGGAAATATCGGGAGGAGGGAGTATAAAAAAAAGAAAAAAAAGGCTAGCGGAATGCGGCCATGCGGTGGAAAGACGAAAAAAGGGAATCGAACGGAAACGTAACAAGATAGAGTTTAACCAGGAAAGAATGGCGGCAAGCGGAGGGAATAGGGAGCATCTATTCACAACAAGCTGGAGACTGAAAAGGGGAGTGCTCTACCACCCCCGCATCAGCGATGGGTCGCAATGCGAAGAAAACGGGGGATCAAAAGCTCGGATCAACACGTTTTAAACAGGGGAGGAGGCCGAGTGGGCCCGTTTCGAAAAGGGGGCGAGGAAGTCTAAGAAACCGTGAAAGGCCAGGGGTGGGAAGGCCGCAACCAGACGCAGGATTTATCCGGAAGAGAGGACACTACTAATGCCTCGCCTCACCAACTGGCGGGGTGGAATACTACCATGGGCGTCCGCTAGGGGAAAAAGGAGACGTCGATCAGGTAACAACGCCACCGAGAGCAAATGCCACGACCAAAAAAACAAAGAGGAAAGGACTCAAAATGAAAAGAGACAGCGGAAACGCTGGGAGAGTGCCGAGGCGCGTTGGCGGACCTTCTGAGGGGGTGAACAAAGCCAACGCTATAGGGCTAGGCGATCAGGACGAAGTCACAGAAAACGAATAGGACAGCGGGAACGAAATTCGGAAGGCGAAGGGCTGCGCCGTCTAACCATGCAAAAAAAGGAATCCTCCGCCTGAGAAGTCGGGGAGCAAGGTCAGTCAAAAAAAAAAAACCAAAAAAAAACACCCGAAAAAGGGACGAGGCAACGGGCCCGGCGAAATCTTGCCTCCGCGACACCAAATAACCGATACTTCACGAGCAGAAACCAGGGACGAATTCGGAGGTGACAACGCAGGGGGAGGGAAAGGGGCAAAAGCAAGCCTCAGCACAACGACCGAGGGCTTGAGTGTACAACAATCTCATGACCGAAAGGGACGAGGAGGCGGCCCTGGACAAAGGGCAGCATACCAAGGCCTAACTACCGGGAAAACTTAAAAGAGACGGCCGGTCTACAGACGGACCCGCGGGGGAAAGGGGGGGGGATCTGCCCAGTCGGAAAGTGGGAGAGGGACTCCACCGGAAAAACAGCGTGAAAAGGAAAACGAGCGCGGCCGAATTGAAGAAAAGAAATGTGATCAGACATACAAACTCTATGTAAGGGGGAAGGTCCGGCGGAGGAGGGGCAAACACCACACCTACAGCAGCGGGAATGCAAAAGGTCATAGTAGAGAAAGGTTACGCAGGTGAGACTGGGCGAGTGCTGTTCCCCCGAAACCTGTCACGCAGGCTAAACTCGCGAAGAAAAGGAAAAAAGCAAAATAGAAGGAGGCTGCCAAAGACAAAGAAGGGCGGGCAGGATAGCAAAAAAAAGGGGGATAACAGAAACCAGAGACCTATGCCCCTTACAAGGAACCAGATCAGAGGCCGGTAACGAAAAACTGAGCGGCTTTGTCCCCGGGCGCATGGAAGGAGGAATCGGACCCGCCAGCACCGCAAGGGCGTATCCAACAAGCCGGGGGGTTCACAAAAAGTGCACGGTCCTCCAATCAAAGTGGGAGCCTTACTCTAGGGCCATGAATGCATCCACATTGGGCAAAAGTCCATTTCAAGCCAAGGGACAGAAGGCCGATCAGCGTCTCCGACCGGCAGTCAAAAGGCCAAGGCGTTAGCAAAGAAAGAAGAGTAGACCGGAAGGAGGGACACTCTTCAATCACCTCCAGAACGGAAGACCAGCGGCAAAAAGCGACCTACGCCGAACCTAAAACAGGGGAGGGGAGAAGAATCAGTCTCGGCGGGGCCTAGCGCGCGCGGAAGGAAAATGGCTTGCCTTCCCTGACAGAAAGAGACTCGACTCACTGCCAAAACGGGGAAGAAGAGCTGAAGGTTACCGAGAAAAAAAGCAAGACCCAGGAAGGAGAAAGGAAAAGACCAGCCCATGCCCTGAATACCCCCCCCCATCTGCCGAGTAAGCAAGCGTTTCGACCGCGGCGTTGGGGAAAATCAGGTAAGGCTGTCCGGGCAATGCGAAGGGGGCCAAAAGAGGGGGGAAAAGGGAAACGCCAAGCAGCCGAAGGGGGCAGAGTTGGGGTCGGGAGTTTCCTGATGGAACGCCGGATGCAGGAGGCTCCGCCGCCAGAAAACATTTAGCGTATTATAAAAAAAGGAAACTGGACCCGGGGACTCCGCCCTGGTTAAACTTGAAGCAACGGCGCGATGAGTATTCAACCGTCGGGGAAGGGCAAAAGGGAAGGGGTAAAGCTTAGCTAGGGAAAGCCCTCTTCATAGAGGATCGCACGGGGAGGGTATCACCCCCCCCAGAAGAAAAAGGGAGGCCAAAAACAAGACCACTCACGGGGTTGGGAGGCCAAGGGGGGGAAGGGGTTGGGGTACAAGAAAGGTTTAGTATAAATATAGAGACTTATGATTAGGAAAAGATGTGGGGGTCAACGAAGGATCAATTGAGGGAAAACGGCGAAAGAGAAAACACCTGGGACCTACAAAACAGGTCGTGGTGCCGGGGCCGCCCTGTTTCGAAGACGGGATAACGCACAAGAAGGAATGTTGATCATAAAAATCCTTTCTAGGCTAAGGATGTTAAACCCCGCCTAGGCTCATCACGCCGGGCATACTATAGAAGTGCAAAAAAACCCGGTCGTCTGGCAAAACGGGACCAGGAGGGGAAGGGGCATCTCAAAAAAAAAGGGAGAATTTCCGGGGAGCAAGGAAGACTGCCTAAAGACGGTAATCCGGGGACCAACGCCCGTCGGGTGAAAAAAAACAACTCGAAAAAAGCCACAGGGAATGAAGAAGGCCCCCGGTCGCCAGAGAAAGGAGGGGCCCACGGGCCGCTGGAACTACTGGCGGGATAGAAGAAAAATCAGGGTCGCGGCTGATTCGGGGGGGGATCCCCCAGGGATTCCAGGCCGGTGTCTGAGGAAATGTGGAAGGAGTACTGGCACGGAACCGCCGCCGAAACCAGGGGCAAATTTCCCTAGTCCAAGGAAAAAAATCTAAAAGTTCCAGATGATCCCCAAAGAAAAGCTTGTACAGGGGAAACCGGGGGGCCGAGCGGTCGCCAACCAGCGGGGAGCGGAGCAGGGGCGCGTTTTTTTGGGAAAAAGGCGGGTCCGCAAGGTCTGGAGAAGTATTGAAAAGGAGCCCAGTAAGAGCGAGGAAGAGAAGGGGGCTGTCGAATGGGAATGAAGGGGCGCGGGGTCCGGACGGTCGACGCTGAGCGAGAAAACAAAGAACTGGAAAAAACCGTCGGAACCTGGAAGCTCGAAAAGGCGGAGACGCAGTGTCAGGAAGAGGGGACATGGTCCGCCTCAAAGGGGGCCAAGGCCGGCACGTGGGAAAGGAACACCATCGCCTGATGGAACAAAAGAGCAGAGGCAGACATTCCGACAGCGAAGGGGGACAGGTACTAAAGTCCATAAGTGTGGGAAGCTGCTTCCGTGATCGTACAGAAAGTGGGCAGATCCGCGCATGATGCGGGGGTCAGAAAAATTGACAGGGAGATCCGGCCCAGAAAAAGAATCATGTAGCCATTCATCTACGAGCGAGTCGGCAACCCTGGACCAGCGAATGGGAGTACAGGATGAACGCGCAGCAAACAGTAAAACTAAAGGGGGAAACAATACGAGGTCTCATAAGCCGGGGGGGGGGGGGTCCAAGGAAGGGTGGGGGGGAAGGGGGACCGGCCGCCTGCGTTCTATGTTCTGCAGGGAGAATGAGATTCCAAGCGAGGGGACAAGCCGAGGGGGCCAACAAACGGGCTGGACGGCATCGGGGCACCTCCAGGTCAAAAGGGTAAGATCACCAAGCGCGAAACACGGTGTATTCATGGAAAAAGAAAAGGAAAATTTCCATCTGGGTCCCCGGTCGTAAACGGGGGGGACTGGAAGCCGCTGGCCAAGTACGAGAAAGAGAGGAGTGAGGGAAGTATCTGGGTTAAACCTGGTCCAGATGAAAGCGGACTCAGGTGCTGTCGGGCAACAATCGCCATGGTTTCTGACTCGCGGGGAAAAAGCGTGTGCGACCGGACGGTGAGATCGCTGAAAGGGCTCGATCGCGGCCCGTCGGCGTAAAAACCGTGTCGAAAGGCGGAAAAAAAAGGAATCAGCCAAGCTCGGCAAAAAGGCGATGCCCAGAAGGGGAATAAACCATGTGAAAGAAAAGACGATCGGGAGGGACGGCTCCTCGCAACAAATTCTCAGAAGGTGGAGCTGCCACGCGAAAGGGCGGTGAGAAAGGCAGCTAAGAGAGCCTCAAAGTAAGCAGTCGAGGAGGAACACAGCAGGGGTCGCAAAAAGCGGGCCTCGGCGCCAAAAAAGATGCGGTGCAGGCGAGAAGAAACTAAAGGAAAAATTGATAGCGTCGAGCGCTCGACTGGAAGAGGGGGTCGGAGGCACTCAGGAGGACCTCCGGGAAAAAGCAAAGTTCTTCAGGGGACTCGCAAAAAAATCGGGCGGCGGCGAACTGGAGGATGGGGCGCAGTAAAGAGGGAGCACAAAAATCCCCTTCAAAAAAGCTCGCGAACCGGTTCCCTTGGAACTGGATGATGAATAGGGGCAACAGAAACAGCTAGCCCGGGAAAGTGTGGAGCGACGACTCCCCTGGAACGTCGGCAGTGCTGGCAGACCGAAGGGGACGCCTAACCGCGATGAGCCGTGTCCAGGGCAGCGCGGAAATCAAAGGGGGGGGGCAAGTTCGCCACAAGGGAGATAGTGAGACACTGGGAAAAAGATCACAGGAGATGGGAGGGATATTCCATGGGGAGTAGGTCCCCCACCGAAAAAAGCAGAAATCATCGGGAAAGAAACAGCCAGCAATCCCCCCCGAGCAGACCTTTCCTGATTCGGAAGGATAGCAAGGACCGATCAGGTCGACGGACCGGGGGGGGGGAAAGGCAACATAGAACATAAGAACACATGCGGCAATCCAGATCTCATCGAAACACAGGAGGGATGAGGATATCACGGCAATTCCTTCGGTCGCGGGGGAAGGGATATGAGGCCTTTACTCACCCTGAAGGACGGGGAGAGGGAGCAACGTCCTAATTCATGGGGGACAGATAGGCGGAGTAGGGGGATCAAAATGTGACTCGTTAATTAGGGAAGGGGAGGGTTTTTAGACTGGCACACGGACAGCCGTAAAAGGTCAAAGACTCTCTAAATGGGGGAAAAGGATCTTCCCCGCTCAATTGGGGGGGAGCAGAAGCGTAACACACAGAGTGCAGAGCTGTCTGGGCGCCCTCTCTCGGGAGAGCTGGCGCCTAAAGCGACAGGGGGAAAAAACGAAGAAATCCACAACTTTAAAAACCAAGGGGCGGCTAAGGAGTGGGGGCATTAGGCCATACAAGCTCAAAGAACAGATTTTCCGTCGAAGGCCTTGGGAGGGGAGGGAATTGACCATACTACTCCTAAAGAGGGGAGTAAAAACAATCCTCGCACTGACATCCAGCGAAGGAAAAGGGGGGAGTGGGATTACGACGAGCGTATCGAAGTTCCAGGACAAGGAGGGATCGGGCGGCCGTTTGTACGCATCACTCCGAGCGGGAGAGAAAACTCAAACCGCTCTAAAAAACCCCGCCATCGGCACCGAAGGGAGGCTAATTCCAATGGAACTGTGATGGTGGAAGGGAAAAAATGCGAAATAGGCGATCGAGCGTCGTCAGCGTAAAGCCTGCTGCAGGCGCCACCTTGGCGGTCGATGGGTGCCCCGCGACACAACGGCCTAAAAATAACTAAACGGACCGCCCTTAAGCCAAGAGAAGGAGGCATCGAAGAAGGAGAGCGGAAAGGGAGGATGCCTGCTACCACGCGCATAGGACGTCCTTAGAAGAGGCTCACCGCCATGGCGAAGAGAAGCTTGAACAAAAACGGTAGATAAAGGGCCCAGGAAAGAAAAAAAGAAATGGCATCTTGGAAAAAAATTTACCCACGCAGAAGAAGCTGCAGGCGTCCCTTCCGAAAGGAAGAAAAAAAAAAAAAGCCGACGCCCAACAAGAAATCAGGAAAGCCGGCTGGAGGCTAGCATGTCAGAGGCGGGTGATCACGGAACCAACGGGACAGGAGGCAAAACCGTCCAGCAAAGCGAGCCGTGAGGAAACCAAGCTATCGGATCCTGCTGCGAAAAAAAAAGAGGAGCAAAACGCTATGGACAGGCCGGCCGGCGAAAAAAGCGGACGAAAAAACCTAGGAAAAGGGAAACCAAAACCCGGACACCAGAGCGCTGTTCTACCATCAATGGTCGTGCGGTTTCCACCATGAAAGAAACGAAAAAACGTCACTGGAAAGAATAAAGCCTTCATCGAGAAATCAGCGTAGGATCACCAAACATCCCTGTCAATTGGTCCGGACGATAGAATGGCTGAGGCCGAGAACAGCATGCCCTATCTGCACAAGGTCCTCAGAAATCGACCGGACCCTTGAGCGCTGGGAGACGTCGGAATCTTCAACACGCTCTAAAAAGCCCTCACGGCGTGAGAACATGCTCTTGTGGTGTTCAAAAACGCAAAAAGTGAAAAAAAAGTGCCACTGCCGGGCGGACACCTGTGAAACGCCGAGGGAAGGTCGGCCGGAACGCTCCAGCAAGTCCGAGGGGGGGGATACAGGTACAGGTTACATTGAAAGTGGAGGATCACGGAGAAGACGGGAAAAGGGAAAAAAAGCAAGGCCTCAAAAGAAAATAGTCGGAGCCTTTCAGAGAACTAGGGCGAGCACACGTCAAAATACGGTGTATCTAGACCGCGAAAGCGCAACCCGCGAAAAACCGCCAAGCCGTACGTTGGCCACAGAAGGGGGGACAACGGGAATGTAAGACGGCGATAAGGAGGCAAGCTGGCAGCAGAACGACTCTCGGACCTGACCCGGGGGAGGACCTCTGGAGGCTGGTACGCGGGGGAAGGAAACACAGGCGCGAAAAGGCCTAACGCTCCATAAAAATTTAGGAAGAAAAAACAGGTCAGGAGTTAAAACAGCAGCCTACCGTCTGAGACATCAACAGTTCGTACCTGCGAGGAGAAACTTTCAAGACTCTGCCTGTCTTAAAAAAAGTAGGCCCAGGAGGAAGGGGAACGGGTCAAGCCAACTGGGATCTAGAGTGTTTCTCACCACCGTGCTTGTGGCAGGATAAAAAAGGCCGGGTATTCCTTCGTGATCAAAAAACTCGTACAGGGCGTATAAGAAAAACAAACTTGAAACATGCGCCTGGTAAGATGGCAGCCGCCATGTCAGAGGAAGGAGGAGGCTGCATGTATTGAAAAAGGTTACCATATTAGCTAGCAACGGCGGGGGCAATGGGGCCTCCCCCTGCGGTAGAGATCGCAGTTAGAGCGACAGGGGGCCAGACCGAACAGGAAAACGCCAGGGGAGGTCCAAGGGGGAAAAAAAAAAATGGGTGTAAATATCCAGGGACATCAAAAAACATAAGAGAGGAGGAACAATATACTGAGGGGGTCAAAACAGAAACCGAAGGCGTGTACCACAACTGAGTACAAACCTGTGACTACAAAAACTGGAGGCTGCCGCCATTTGGGAGATCACATAGTACGCAAGGGGGATTTCCAGCCGTGCGAAGGCTGAGGGGAAACCTTCCAAGAAAAGGGCGAAAAAGGATAACAAAGCCTTGCAAAAGAACGGTCCGGCACTGCAACGGACCAGCAAGTTCAAGGGCAGACTTGTAGACTACCTGTACAAGTTCGGGCTAGACCCAACGGGATCAGGACTGGCCAACACCCCGGGGGGACAACACTCCGAACGGAGCATGAAAAAGAGGAAAACCCTTAAGGTCGTACCGTAAGAACGCAAGCTCGTAAGCCAAGACCGGGACGCGAAGCGGGACGTTAGGGGCGGCGTCGGAGGGGAAGTAGCAAGGGTGTCAAAAACAACAAAAAACCCCGCCCTTTGCTGGGACAACATGGGGAAGGACAATGGGACGAGCAGAAAAAGTCCTGCACACGATTTCCAGTTAAGGGGCAGGGGCAAACAAGTCGATGGCTCGAGAAAAGGAAGAGATGATCACAGCGCAATGGGAAGCGGACAAGACGATAGATAGGTGGGGAAGAGTAGGTCTCTCTGGTGACGTCTAAAGATCCGTATTACGAGGGATCTCCCATATCTCTCGACCGGGCGACGGGGCCGACGAGGGCGGGGGTCCTTGCCTGAACGACGGAAAAAGAAGACGTAAAGAAACACGACAGGAACTTGTAAAAAAGGCTGTCAACTCTGGGCACAAAGAAGCGACGGAAAAGAGAGACTGGTCCGCCGAAGAGGCCAAGAAAGGGCACATGACACCACCAGCACCTGAGGGGGAAAAGAAAAATCCGGAAACTGAGCCGGGGGGAGAAAGAACGGAGGAAAGCCAGGGGGCTAACAAAAGCTCAGGAGGCACGGTAAGGAGTGATCTGGGACTGGCAGATAAGGCGCAAGCTGTTCAGCTTGCCTCACTCATGATATTCTAACAAAAAAAAGGGGGGCCAAAACGACGCGATGGGGGTCGTAGAGGAACATGGAGAGAGAAAAAGTGAACGCCTGGAAAGATTTCGGTGAAACGGGGGGCAGAGTAAACACGACCTGCGGAGACCCCATAGGTGCTTCCTTACGCGGGGTGGGGAAATCTCCACAGGAAGTCTTTTTTGTGGCAAAATCTGCAGCCGGGAAAGGCTGGGGAAGAGAATTGGATCTGAAATCGCTTCGCAAAAGATGTCAGCGCGCAGCGGGGGAAATCACGCGGGCTGTACAAGGCACGGAGGGGAAAAAAAAAGAAGACCAGGGAATCGTGTCTAACGGGGTCAAGCGCTACCATCGGATCAGCCGGCCCGGAGAGCTTGGCCATCATCTGGCAAAGGGGTATACAGTGGGTCTGCCTGTCCGAAATGCAAATGTGGAGGCCCGAACGCAGCTCAAAAGGCGGCGCACTGTTTTTACACAGGGACCAAAAAATGCCATTGAAAAGACGTGCCGGTGTGCTGGGAAAGGTTGGGAACCCCGAGCAAGAAAAAAAAGGTGTGAAAATCCACGGGGGAATCAAGAAAGATGTGGGAAGACTGTCTGGAGACTCGGAACGTCTAGGCTTGCCGTCCTTGGGGAGGAAAAGGTATCCTGGCTGGCCAGCAGCGATAACGCAACGTCCCTAGAAGAGACCAGGAAAGAAAGCGAGGGGAATAGGTGAAGAGGGAATCGCTCTTGCCGTCACCAGCGCCTGGGTTCTCGCCGGACGACAATTACCCGCAGAAGGGGGGGGAAAAAAGGGCGCAGAGGGTAACGAGAAAAAAAGAAAAAACTCGCGATAGATTTCGAAAGGAGGGGACTCACAAAAAAAGACGAAGGCACTCGAGAAGCGCCTCGAGAAGGAACAGAGGTGCGGGGGGAGGAAAGGAATAAATGAGCCGCGGAGAGGCGAATTGCCGCAAGGGCTGGCTGCAGGCTGACGGCAGCCGAGGCTCCGTATTGACATAAAGCCCAAGGACGTCTTACTAAGCACACAAATCTTGGGGCGGCGAGGCCCAGGGGGGTAATATAAGGACCGGGCGGAAGGGGCTGCGAGGGGGGGAGAACTTCCTCAAAAAATCTTAAACGCAGTGGTCAGGTTGCAGGGGGAGGAAAGAAGAGTCCTCAACCAGTTAACTCTTCGACAACCCGTGAACCGTGGAGAAGAGGTAAATTCCGTCGGAGAAAAGCCGCAAATCCTCGATGAGTAACAAAAGCCAAAACTCGCACGCGGTGTGTTGCAATTCGTAGAAAACAACGAGCGCGAGGGGGGGGGAAGATCCCGCTGAGTGCAAAGCCGGAAAAAAGGGAAAAAGGGATACGCGGGCGGAGGATGTGCCGATGAAAAGTAGTCAAAAAACGCCATGGCCCAATTCAGAAAAGATCCTCCTAGACGCCGATATGTCCCTACTGTCGAGGCAGAAAGGGAAAGTCCAAAGGGCTGCTCCAGCCGCAGGAACCAGGATCTACAAAGGCCAGGCCGTCCAGATATCTGAACCAAAAAAAGAAGAGAATTAGTCCTTGACGACTTGCGCTGAGGGGGAGGATCGAGCCCCCTTAGAAAGGAGGAGGACTCGACGAAGATCAGGAAGAACTGAGGAGGGGGAAGGCTGTGTCACGCACGGACTGGCGGCAGGGTGTGGGACGAGAAAAAGGACCCAGGATGGGACAGCCGTCACGACACTCTGCGAGGGGCAATCAAGATGCTATCCTTTTCAGCACTGCCAACGCGGGCGAGACGGGGAAAAAGGGGGCTGCACTCATCGCTGAGGGGAGAAAGAGCAAAGACGCTGCAGAAAAAGCGCAAGGCCCACGTTTCCTTGCGCCAAAATGAGGGTCGATCAGCAAAGCTCATCCAGGACACCATGTGAAACGGAGTGTAAAACGAAAAGTGTGGGGAGAAGGGGAAGGAAAAAGCAAAGAGAACGCCGCGTTGCGTTAAAATGTCCGAGTCCAATAAAGGCCCTTCGCCCCAGCAGACGGGAAGTAAAGAAACCTGGGAACCTAGGGCTAAGAGATGAAGAGTATCCTTCAGCAACAGCCAAAAGAGCGAGCTGAAAAAGCTCCAGGAGGCGACTCATATACCGCTCCAAAGAAAAAAGGCTCTTGCATCCGAGTTAGGGAGAAACTTCATGAGGTTGAAGCGCCGAGAAAAAGGATAATCGCGATGGAAGGGAGGTAGAGAACGTAAAGCATTCTCCGGAAGTGAAAAACCGAATCCCACTTCTTGGGACGCGAATGGCTGCGCCGAGAAAAACGTCACAACGCAGCAGACAAATACCTCCCATCCAGAGAGATGGGCATCAGAGGCGAGACTAGCGGCCCGCGGGTGCGGGGGGGAAGCGTCGAAACTGAAGCGGACGCGAGACGGCAGGAGAAAAAGTGACCAGGAGGAAAAAGAAGTCAATGAAACTTCTACGCAACAAGACGTAGGCTTCCCACGACCTCAAAACCGGAAAGGAATGGATCTTGCAGGTGAACAAAAAGCTCTTAGTGAACTCACGCATAGAAGGACGTGCCTGGCCAGAAGAAAGAAGAAAAACGGGACAGGCAAATGACATGCCATAGCCCGGCCGGAGGGAAACCCCCGCTTGTCCGCGGAGGTGATAAACGCGTACACGATGAAAAGGCGGGGCAGCTGAAGAACGCTAGCGTGGGGCCAGGGACGGGGGATTAGATTCTATTTTTGGGGCAAACGATATGGAAAGGAAGGCCGTCTTCATCGGCCACCAAAAACTTAAAGGGAGATTCCACCAACCCGACAGTAGAAAGAAAAAAGACTAAGAATGTAAGACGATCGACTGTGGGAGAAGTTCGGTGTTCACCCAAAAACATACAGCATGGAAAAAGCGCATTGCGCTGGTCAGAGGGGAAAGAGAAAGACATGCAGGAGAACATTATGGCAACGGAGACTGGGGTCCGATAATTCGAGGAAGAAGAAAACGGCGCCAAGCAGGAAGTCCGAAAAAAAAAGCAAAGAAGGATTACAGAACGCTGTGGGTAGACCCGGGGAGGGCTGACGTCCTCGCCGAAAGGTCACAACCAACGGCGTCGGCAAAAAATTGTGGGGTCGATCTTAAAACGTGACCTACGGGAACATAGCGTGAGGGGACCCTGTTGTCTAGGAAGCGGCGAGGCATGCTGACAGAATGGTCCGAGTAGGGCCGGTTGGAAAGTGACCAGTGAGTCTTTTCTCTCAAGAGAAAGGACAGGGAAGTGCCAATTAAAATTCGCCAGCACGCAGCCGGGGGACCGGCTCGGGAAGGGGCGTAAATGGGAGGAAGGGCACGCAGAAAGACGGGAGGAACCAGCACGAAAAAAACGGGGGGGGTACCAAAGGAAGTCGTTGCACACACGCTACGCGAAGAGGGCACTAGTCGCTCTTGAATTAGAGGGAGGAATTTTGGCATCAGGCCATCGACTAAACGGACCCTTCAAACTTGGAAAGGGAAAATCAAGAAGCGTACCGGGAGTGACAAAACCAAAACGCTACAAGGTACTCACAGGAGAAAAAAGGACCGGAACACCCTGCGGAAAGACCAATCAAAGCAAGCAATAAAAACAGGAAAAATCCCGCCAGGGCAAGCGCCGGCGGAAGGAGAACTCTGCCTGGACGGCGGTCGCGATCGAAGGGGCCAAGAGAAGGCCGAACTGTTTCGAGATTTCAAAAAGGAGGGGGTCCAAAAAAAAGCGGCGGGGAAAAGGATGTCACGGTAGAAGGAGGGGAATCCGCAAAAAAATAACGTACAGTAGCGGAAAAGAAAATGGACATACCCGTTCGAAGGGGAACCTTTGCCAGTCGCAAGGCAAAGGATGCCCTGCGGCGAAGGGGGGGAAGGGGGGGGGAACAGCTTAGAAAAGACCGTTGAGCCTCCCCCTGTGCAGGTAGTCACTAGAAAAGTATGAAAGGTATGCCCTCCCCCAAGACCACGCCTTTAGGGGAAGGGGGGTTGAGGGACGGGGGTTGGTACACTCGATGGAAAAAAGAAAAGAAAAACACAAAAAGGAGAGGAGGAAAGCGAGAGTCAGAGGGTCAACACTTGTACTACAACGAGTTAACACCGGCCTACAAAAGAGGGGGGACTCGGGAGGGACGCCAGTTAACGCGATAGAGACACTACCTAATCAGGGAAGGACCATTTCCACCTCGGCTAGGAGAGGAGAGGGTAACACCTGCGAGAAGGAATCACGAAAAGGGTCCGGGCAAGCCAAAAGGAAAAAAAAAAAAGAAAAACCAAGGGGAATCTTCAATAACGCTACCTGTAAGAGGGAGGCTGCCTGATCCTCCCCATGTACAGGGTGAAGGGAAGAACTGTCCACGCCCGCTCGTGTGGGGGACCCAGACAAACGCGAGCAAAAAGGGGGAGGACAATGCAAGGGGATAGGTCAGAACGCCCAGAGAGAGCCCTTTAAGCAAGAACACGCAGTTTCTCCCTTGAGCTAGCAGAAAGGAGAAGGCTCCAGGGGGTCCGTCGCATGGATGCAAGGGAAAGGGGACTGGGGATAGACCATTTGAGAGTACCTGGTCAGGCCTCGGACAATCCTGAAAGGTAAATCCCCGGGGCAATTGCCAGGAAGTGAGGGGGGGTGAGGAAGGGCGCCAGAAAGGGCCGGCGAGGAAAGAAATCAATCAGCGCGCCTAGAAAGCTATCAAACGGAACACTAACCTTTGGGATAGAGTCTTCCGAGGGGGAATTGGAGAGGGGGGCGGAGGGGGAAAAAGAGGGGGACGCCGCGCCCATATAGCACATAAGAGCAGCCAACGAGGGGCCGCATTGGGGCGAAAGGAATTGGTACACGTTCCCTTCTCGCTGTAAGAAAGAAACAGAAAGGGGACACAGCGGGAAAAGGACTCAGGAAGAAAAAAGGATATCAGTGCCTCGACGAGGTCAGAGAAAATGGGTAAAGGAACTGCAAAGGACCGTTAAATCTTGGCCAACCAAACCTTTCTTTACTCAAAGCCGGCGGGCTGAGCGCGGATAAAAAGATTCCGGACTAACTCCCCAGGTCGGGGAAAAAAAGGAGGGGGTGGTACCGGAAACGATCTGTACGAAAGGGGCAGATCCGCAGGATTCCTCTGCTACGCTGGAGAAGCCGGCCCCAGACCACAGCGAGGGGGAAGGGGAAGACATCGAAAAGAAAACGCGATTCGGAGAGGTGACCAGCAAGGGGGGAAAGATAGCCAGGGGGTGAAAGGAGTACACTGGGAACAACGTAAAATGAAATTATCACCAGGGACGAAAGGGGGAGCTCCGGGGGGGGGTCTCACACAATTTTGAGTAAAGGGGGGTGGCAAACTCAAAAAGAACGGAAAGGAAAGAAGTCAGGAATGAAGAACTTCGAAAAAGTCAAATCAATCAAAGGGGGGGGGGAAGCGAGGGGGGAAAGAACGAACAGTAAGCAGACGTAAATCCGCCAGGTCAGAGGGGTGATGTCTTCGCACGGGAAAAGAGGGAAAAAAAAAAGACAGAGAGCCAGCAGACCAGGACTAGAGGTTCAGCTCTGGGGGAGAATTAACTAGGGAATTGTGTTCGCATGTCCGAGGATGGCCATTGCCCTCCAGCTAACAAAGGGGCTAAGCCGAGCTGGGTGAAAACATGGCCAAGGGGAAAAAATTACGTCGGAAAGACCCCTGCAAGTTGTGCTTGTCCGGAAGGGAAGGGACGCAATTGGCGCCTCATGAGTGCATCTCGGGCTTCCCGGAGACTACATCCGCGTGCGCCACATGCGCCCGGGAGGCCCAGGAGAGAAAGCCTGGACATCTCGCGACGCCTAGAGGAAACGCGGGTGATTCAAAATTAGGCAAAGGGAGGAAGAGAAAGCGCGAGGCGAACCTCCATTTCGCCACAGAAGGTGGAGAGGTGCACTCCGGAAAGGTCGGGGGGTCCGTGATTACGGATCACGGAAGGAGATTTGACTGGATCAACGCCTAAGCACAGGGAAGAGGAAAAACTCCTCTCTCAGGAAAAGTACGTCAACTTGACTTTGTCATATCGGGACTCTGTAGGAGCGGAAGGGGAAGGCCGGCAAAGTAGGAAATTGCAGTACGTCAAGCATAACTATCCAGCAGAAGTCAATAATAGAATCCCGGTCGTCTTCGAAAGAAAGCTAGTCGTTCTGATCTTTACCGAGAGTGTGGCAAAGAAGGGGACATAACGCGAGTATTCTGCATCCCCTTCACTAACACAAAACACAAAAGAAAACAAAAAAAAAACAACTCTAAAAGCAAAAAAATCATGTTTTAAGAGTTAGCAGAAGGGCTCTAACCCTACAGCTGCTAAGGCCAAAGGGCACCGTTAGGTCTGGCGACCGTTACGGCAGTCCACCGACTAACCACGAAGTAGTGCCTCTACATCCGCACACCGCCGGGGTGGTGCAAGACCCAGGATATAAGGGGGGAAAACTCACGGGAAAACCGCGTCCGCGAGAAACTTTACGGGCTTTAAAGGGAAATTTAGGAGGTCAAACACCATTGCCGAAAAGGGGAGACACAGCTCAGCCACAAGCTCCTCTATTATGTGAAGATCGTAAGGCGAGCAAGAAAAGGATCGAGGCGTCAGGCCCACCCCACTCAACCACAAGAAAAGCCGTCCATTTACTAGAGAAGAAAACAAAACACGTCGGGGAGAAAGAGAGGATCGGGGAAAGAAAATGAAATGCTGGTAGATTGTAGGAGGAAGTACGTAAAGACCCTAGCGTTCGCGGCGAAACCTGAAATCCACTGACATATCGGAAAAACGTAGAGGGGTAGCTGGGGTGGCTTACAGACTTTCTTCCGTGTGTGGTAAGAAGACCTTTCCATCCTGGGGGGGGAAAAAGAAAACAAGCTCGGCTGACGTGGGCATAGGAGGCTTCACACCGGTTGGAATAAGCCTGGAACACAACACTCGGGACGAAATGGCGATGGGGCGCGGTCACAGAGACCGTCTGAGACGGGGGCGAGAGACAGCTCGCTCAAAACGTTTCCAGGGAGTCGAAGGGAGGCGGGGATAGGGGAAGGGAGGCACACAAAGCTCTCCAGGGCCACCAAATTGAACGGGAGAGATTAAAGTGACTACCAGAAAGTACTCCGGAAAAGGGACTGACATAACGAAAGAAGAAAGATTCCCCGCGAAACTCCTAAAAACGAGGACGAGAAAAAGTAAGCTAGGCCCTCAGGGACTAGGACTGCCCGTAAGCAGCAGAGACCCTATCAGACGAGCTCGAGGGGGACTCACGCTCTCCGAGATTACAACAACCCCCACCGCCCCGGCAAGAAGGGGGAGCTGTGGCGAAGATCTAGGCAAGCTGAAAGCTGATTGTTAAAAAAGCCTAGAAGACTAGTAGGAATCGTAGGCTCAGGACCGCATTGAAACGGAAAGGGAAAAAACAATTCTGTAGGGCGAAGGCTGCGGGCAAAAACAGCCCAAACCGCCGGCTTAAACCGTAAAGGGAAGAAGCAAGGTCGGTCGCCGGGAAGGGCCCTGCGTGTCTACTGCTGGATGAAGAGAAAAGGGGGGAGCCCGGAGGGACGAGAAACCTATATCCCTCCTTAAGAAAAGGGAATGGTCGACGGAAACGGGGGAGATCGCCAAAGCTATTTTCAACGGGGACCGTCCTAATGGAAAATATTGCAATTTGTACACAAGAAGGAGGAAAAGAAAAAGGGTATCTGCGGGGGCCCTGGGAAAAACCACATGAATACCAACTTCCTAAAAAGCCGAAACACAGAATGCTGGCAAGCTAGCCAGGACGTCATAACAAACGAGGGAACTTTTTTATGCCCCGAGGCGGACAGCACTATTGACCGGAGGAAGATTCCAGGGTGGCTGCAAAGAGGGGACCGCGAGCTGATGGAACTAGCGCGGCCGCTAGGAAACTAAAGGTGAGGGTCAGAAAATACGCTGGAAAAAAGTTGTGGTGGTGTGGGGGGGGGGGTGGGGTGGGGTGGCTGTTCACGGCATCGAAAAAACACGCAAAGCGGGGAAGGACAACCAAACCCCGGAAATAGAGCAACCTCTCAAAAAAAGTGCAGAAGGTTTAGACGGATTTAGAAACACTCCTCAAAAGCTTATGCAGCCTGACAGGGGGACATAGGCCGTACATCTCTCTGAAAACATAAGATAAGAGAGAACATGAACTGGGCTGGGGCCGAGGATAAAAACTGAAGAGACAGGGCCGATCTTGAAAACTCCGGAAGCAAATATTACCATGATATTTGAGGACTCCTGGGAGAGGTTCGTCTGGAATCTAACTCAAACGGGAGAAAAAGGAAGGTCCCAGGCGCTGGGGGGGTGTCAAGCACACTTGAACGTCCGGGGCCATGATGAGGCGAAAAGATCAAAAGTAATATATCAAAAAAAAGGGGAAAGGTTTCCGAAGGAAAAAAAATCATGAAGGAGGGTCGTGGGAGAAACGTCTCCCTCGTTACCGTACAAATTCCACTTCGCCAATCGGGTCCGAAGGAAGATTCCGGAAAAGTAGCATATGAGAGCAAAAGGGTGAAAAATTAACCGGGAGCACTCAAAAATCGGCGGACTGCAGCTCAAAGAAGGGAGGTTCGACGACTGATCTCGCGGTCCTCGCGACTGTCGGTAGCAGAGAGGTCAACTTGCTCAATCATGCTATCATAATTCAAAAAAAAAGGAACCTGGGGGATCCCTTTTAAGGGTTACCTGGGACGGGACCCGACCAGGGACGAGACAAGGGTCTAAAAAAAAAAGGCCAAAGGGAACCACCATGCGGAAGAAAAAATCCGTACAAAACAAACGACAGAAACCGCCAGGGCTAACAGCGAAAGAGGCCGGGAGACTATCCTGGGCGCTCGTAGGGAAGATAGAGGGGCATGCACTCATGCAGAACTGGTTTTCTCCGATACGCGTTTGGGTCAACACCGAGAGGGAAGTGCCAGAAAAAAAAAACGGAAAAAGGGGAGGAGAAATAAAAAATCGTAAGGGATGCAGTGACTTCCCTGGGCCCAGTTGCACACAGGAAGAACGGGCACTTTTAGCAAAGGGGGAAAGGAATTTAAAAGGGATGAGCAAGGGAGACAGGGCCAGCTTACTAGCACGAATGAATAACTCCCCCGGAAAGGTAAAGCGCCGTTGAAGCTCATGAGAAAATCACCTCCAATTACGCACTCTTGGAGGAAAGGGGGGAATCTTGGTACACGCAACGAGATCCCGTCTTTGGGAAAGAAAGACAACAAAACGGAGGAGGAAAAGAAGAGGTCAAAAGGACTGTGTATCAACTCATGGACACGGCTGGACACCACCAAACCAAGGAGGGGGCGTCTTGTCCTCCCGTTCGAGAAAAAAAGGGAGAATAGCAGCTACACAGATGGAGGAAATTTCCACCCGGTTCAGGATAGCGTTCACCCTGCCGGAATAATATAATCGGCAATCCTCAGAGGGAAGAAGAAAAGTGGGGCAAGGACCAGGCAGTCAATGGGTCATCGAACAAAGATTGCACTATGATTAAAAAAGAAAAAAATCTTTCAAAATCTGGCCAAAGCAAGATATGTGTGGTTACAACAACGAGACGCGGAGAGAAAAAAGGACTCCCTGACCGGACCTCGATCGGGGAAAAGCCAAAAACAGCTGAAGAAAAACGGACAGTCGCAAATGTCGGGGACTTCAGAGGAGGAGATTTCGGCGGAGTTCCGGGCGAAGGGGGGGGGGGGGAAGGAACGTGTGGAGAGAGTGAGACCATTTGTAAGGTAGGAGAAAGCTCCCATTCCCACGAATGCAAAAAGAAAGCGCGCCTGCTGCCAGCCAGCCGAGCAGAGAACGCGCGAGGACACGAAATCATCTCTTCCAACGACGTCTGGAGGATCGGAGCTTTTCTGGGTCAGTAAGGATGAGCAATAGTACGCGAGAAAAAAGGAGAAAAAAATCACCTGGAGAAAAACTCTGCCAATGGACCGGGCTGGGGAGAAGTACGTTCGGCGACAGTAATAGAGAAGAAAAAAGTCAACTCTTTAAAAGTAAGAACTTGAAGACCTGGATCCACCTCGGGGGGACGTAAGCTAAGAACGGGCCCTAAATTTGGAAAGGGAACGGGGAATCTCCGGTAACAACCAAAACAGACATGGAGGGGAAGACGTCCGGCGGTGGATGGTAGAACGATGCGAACCGACGAACACAAGCCAGGAAAACATATAGGTCCTTACCTGGGGAAATAAAAGAGGGAAGGAACGGGAAATAAAGGCTCTTATGTGAATGGACGACAGAAGGGGATCTCCTTCACCACAGGGGGAGAGGGTAGACGCTAAACAACCTCTGTCCGATGAAAAATCCGAAAAAAAGACCGACTGTGAACAAAGTTCACAACGAAAGTCCCTTCTACAAAAAAGGTGAGAGAGGTGAGAACTGAAAGGGGGGGGGTGTGTGGAATGGGAGAAAAAGGTGATAGGTGGTGGTCAAAGCGCCGTGCCGGGAAAGCCTGTCCATGCGTTCTGATGAAGGAGGAAAGTCTAGGATCGCCGGCGCGAGAGGGTCCCTCCACCTCGGGGGGAGGGAAGAAACTGGAGGACCTCCTCCGCAAGTCATGCTTTCAAAACGGGGAAGAAAATCTAACGGTTATGGGGAAAAGAAGAAATACACCACATTGGCCAGCAAGCGGGAAAACAGGTAGGGGCCTTTTTTCTCCCGAAAGGAAAAGGCCCCTCCCTCGGCGTGAGCGTCCTAGGCGGGGGGGCAGACGGGGACCAGATAAACGAACGGTCGCATATTCCAAAGCTTCCACGTTTGTGAAGTCCCTTCTACGAAGGAAGGAAGAAAGGGTGCGTCGCCTGGGCGGTGAGCGAGGATGAAGAACTCGCCGTCTTTGAAAGGTGGATAACCCCACGAAACAGAAGCAAGGGCCCGCAGAAAACCATCAAGCCATAAGGGGAGATGCGTAAGACATAGAAAGCGAGCGAAGGCAGAAAGGTTTTCTCTAAGAGAAAAGAACAGAATTTTCTTGTAAGAAAGGGCATGCGGTCCAGGTGAGCCCTCGAGAGAAACGAAGAAGTTCTCGGCGGTGACTACATCACGGAAACAGCAAGGGACACGCTAAAAACTAACGAAACAAAGAGGTGCAAGGTCTTTGGGCGGTGGGAACAAAGGATACAGGCGTCAGGGAGAAAATCTCAGGGGCGATGCTGCGATTCCGCTAAGAGAATGATAAAAATAACAGACGCCCAGTGCGAGTAACTCGCACGCACTCGGGAGGGGAGGGCCCCTTGTCGGAGTGGAAGGGGGTGAACTTTAGCAAGAAGAAGAGGGGCGCTGCGTAACACTCCAATTCCCTCACAACAACGGAGCAGGTCACAATCCGAATGGTGCCTGAAGCAGGAACTCTCATACGCCACTAGAGGGCACATTCACCTGGCGGAGGGGGAAAGACGGCGAGGCTACAAAAAATCAACTCCTCGATTGCCTCCCAGACCGCCAGAGACAAAACGTTTTTTGTTGGCAGAGAAAAAGATCAGGGGAAGGATAACACTGAGTGGACCCCGCTAAAAAAAAAGAGCTTGACGGCAAGGAGGCCCATGCCAAGGGCCACACCTCAAGGAGGAAATGGCGGCACTCCAGCCTATACCCTCCTAAAGAGGTCAGGGCTGGAAAGGGCAACGGACTCAAGGGGGCGGCCCTGCCTCCTATCCCTCCACGACAAAAAAAAACCAGCAGCGACAGGGGAGAGGGAAAAAAATTCGACAACACAAAGGGAAGGGGAAGGAATAAGATCAGGGGAAAGGGAAAGTGAGGAAAAAAAAAAAACGGAGGGCTCATGACTTCCGACAAAGGACGTCGGCTTCTCTCTCCAAAAGGAAAGAAAGCTCTTCAAAAAAGGGAGGGGGGGAATGCTGGAGAGCACTGGCGGCCAGGCGGGGGGAACGAAGAAAAGGAAAAATAAGGAACCGCCAGAAGTCGGGGGACTCGCGGGGGGGGAGAGGGCAATCATTTATGAGTTCATCGCTAACGGTGGAGAGATCCTGAAACTCGGCGAGGGGGAAGGGGGGATGCTGGAACATCATCTGGGGAGGGAGAGGGAAAACGGCGCCGAAGTCTACCTTAGCAGGGACCCACAATGTAAAAAGAATAAGTTGATGATTCTGGGACAACAAAAGCCAGAAAAGCCACCCTGGACGGAGGTGATCCTTTGGAGTAATGAAAACACGCAGCAGGAAGGAGGGGACCCTCACCAAGAACAGTCATATCGAACAGCCGAGAGGGAGGCGTAACGGGAATTTGGAGAAGCAAATATGGCAAACTCAATAGAAAACTTAGAGGAAACTCAATACAATACATCGCGAGCGCAGCACAGAAGACGAAGCTCCACGAGATGAAAAAAGAACTCACCTTGGGCGCTTGTCCCGATCGGCTGGAGAACGGTCAAGTCTATTAGTATACAAAAAACCTGAGAAACTGCTATGAGATATGCGAGAGCTCTCGCCGAAAAAAAAATCTACCTTCCTGTCCAACGAAACCTTCCGGAAACTGCAATGGATTCTCCTGCGAGAAAAGAGAAACGCCTCTCCTATCGAGTACTCGTCATTTCATAGGACCTCGATGGGCAGAGAGGAGGTGAGGGCGGCGGGTAACTGGCCCGGCTTGATATGGGCCTCCTGAGAAAAAGGGGGGGGGAACGCAATCGGCCGTAAGGTAGGGGAACACTCAAAGACAGCGCCGACATTGCCCGGAATAGGACGAAAAAAAGGGTAAGTGGGAACCAGTCTTTATCAGAATACCTTCTAAAGGGGGGGGGATTGGGGCTGGTACTAAAAAAAAACGATAGGAAGTAGAATCACTCCGAGAGAGGCGGGGGGAAAGGGGAAGAAGTCCAGGACGCCACAGGCCTAACGCAACAACCTATTAAGAAACGCACGCCGAAATAAGACCCAGAAAAAAGGGGAGGGTGGTCAGAACGCAAGATGTCAAGGAGGAGGAGGCAGCGTCCTTACCGCCTACGAGAGGAAAAAGAGGCGGAAACGCGATTGCGAAAGATTTGTTAGAAGGGGGGAAAAAAAATT
>Ga0179593_1530652_pt1 | contig 21585 bp, 23 predicted proteins | sample CZODoug2_1_08_16_FD_185931 | JGI IMG/M metagenome (GOLD analysis project Ga0179593, IMG submission 185931) | Vadose zone soil fungal communities from Angelo Coast Range Reserve, California, USA - CZODoug2_1_08_16fungal (PacBio error correction) | ecosystem: Environmental > Terrestrial > Soil >...
GGGCGCAGGGGATGGTCGCTCATGGAGGAGGGGAAATGGTCTCAACGAAGGGGAGGTCGTCGACGCGACAGGAAAGGAGACTTATCTCGATAGCGGGAGCAAAAGACGGGAATGTCTCAATGCGCGCGATACCTCGAGGTAAACGACTCAGACGAATCCACCTTTTCGATGATCATGACAGTACTAGAGCGATGATCGACGCAACACGTTCCGAGAGCATATGAAAAAGGGGAAAAGGAGAGGCTTAGGGAAGGGGGGGTCTAAGAAAAACGTGCGGCGGCGGGCCAAAAGAACTCTGGCCCTCAACTGACTGGGCGAATGAGATTTAGAAAGAGCGGGGGGAGGAGAAAGAAAGACTTCTAGGAGTGAAAAAAAAGGGAAGCGCTGGGGGGAATTGTCGGTCCAACACCAGGGGGGCGTAGCCGGAGCAGCTCGAGGAGACAATCGACAGCCGGGCAAGACGAAACAACTATGTTGGGACCGAAGGCAGCAAATCAGTAGATGGGCAATAAAAGATAGAAAAATCCCTCCTTTTATAAAAGAGACAGATCCAGAAAAGAACAACAGGCCTGCGGTAAACCAGAAAAAAGAAAAGATCAACGAGGGGAAGAATCCGCAAAAAAAAGTGCGAACGACTGGACGCAGGGTTGTGTGGAACAACTCAGGACAGCAGAAAAAGATCGATGGAAGGCGGCCGCTTCAAGGGGGGCCGGTGCGAAGAAATCAGACCATTATTCACCGAAAAAGAAAACCAGGGAAAGGAGGAGGGGGAGAAAGCAAACTTATCCGTGGGTGGCCGAAAGTCCACATTGCAAAAGGCAAGTCTTGGATAATCTCAAGAAGAAAAAGTGACAACTGGAGGGTAAAGAAAACCGGTTTCTTGGCCGACAGGGGCGGAGTATCAGCTCAACGCGAGCCAACCAAAAAAAGGGCAAAGGGTGGAGGCCGAGGACGGAACGCGCATCATAGTCTGTTCAAAGTGTCAGGACCCACCTAGTTCCAAAAGCCCTAGGTTTCGGGTAGTCAGGTACGAAGGCTAAAAAAAAAACAAATCAGCGACCCAGCATCTCAAAAAAGTGGAGAATATTCGGAAAAAATTACTTCCATAAGAGCAACTCTGCCAGTTACGACCCCGTTGGAAAACGTTCAGCTGGAGGGAACTAGTCGTTAAGGGGTTGCAGTAAGGGATTAGGGGCGTCTGGACCAGTGTCGAGGGGTGACTTGAAAAAATTGAGTCAACGGCCAAACAGAAAAGCGGAAGTTATCTCCGGGGACAAAAGGAAGGCGTACGAACTGGAAGGACTAATTGGTCTATAAAACGTGCGATCCAACGGTAGCAAGTCTTACCTTTGGAGGGAGAATGAGAAGACGGTAAGAAAGCTACGGAACCTTTCTTCAGCGAAGGATTCTAATGGGATCGCGAAACGACGTTCGCGTCGACAAGGGAAAAATAGGGGCCGCTAACAAGACCGGATCCTGCCTTCTGCTATTGCCAGAGGAGCTAGGGGGACCAAAACTGGCATTGTTTTTGGTTCCGGGAAATCAAAAAAGACTCTACCGACGGTCCGACTTGTCGGATACAACTATTGGGGGAAACAAAACCGGAAAAAAAAAAGAAGGATCAAGGGAGAAATGAGGTTCTTATTTTGCGTCCGGAATTAAACAAAGCAGCTGAGGGGGAGGAAAGGGGTCCTCCTTTAGCGGGTGCTTGGGATTTATCGTGAGAGGAGTCACGGCTGGTAGTCATTGGGTGGGGGGGAAGCGAAGACCAACCGAAAACCTACTTCCAGCTTTACAAACAACACCGCCAGCACGGAAAGGACTATAAACAAACTACCGGACTAAAAACAAAAGAAAAATCCACTCCTTCTGCCCCACGCAAGAGAGACAAAAAAATAGGTGGGAAAAAAAAAGATCTGGACCTCTAAAATACCAACTCGGAAAAAAGTAGAAGCATAACCAAAACCGGAAGCCTGAGCATAAAAATCGACAAAATCCAAAAAGAAAACTATCTCTCAACAACAAGGATGGAAAAGATTTCCGAAGGTGGGGGCGGTTGCTCGGAGCCAAGGGGACACTGGGGGGAACATAACGTTTTTAACCGAGTTTGGTATTTTAATCCATGGCGTGTGCTCGCTACGGACTGGCATGAAGGTTCGAAATGAAGTGAGTTTTTCTGTTAAGGAGGTGGGAAGCGCCGGAGGGTTGGTGAGGGGGGGAAGGCGTCGGTTTGGTTGCTGCGTTGGCCGGTTAATGAAAAAAAGAAAAAGAAACCTCCAGCAGATCGCGATCAAGAATAAAGAAAAGGAAGAATCTGGGCGCCGGCGAGGGCGGGAACCTAAGAATAAGGCCTGGACGAAAAAACCCACCCCCAAAGTAACCGGTAGGGGGAAGTTTTGGGGAACAGGGAGCGGAAGTCGAAAGGCTAGGGCTCATTTCGCACGCCGAAAAAATGCCGGGGGGTTCGGGGGGAGAGAATAAGAAATCACGATCCAGGCAGGAGTGACGGAGAGGGAGTTGTCTACGAGAACAGGGCTCGACCGGAGCTACCGTGAAGGTCGGGCGCAGATGGATCAGCCAATCGCGGCAAAAAGGAGTCTGCAAAGCTAATAGAAGAAAAAATGGGGGAGCCCGGTAGCTGCTACCTGGCTGATAAAATTGAAAACGAAAGAAGATTCCTCCAATCCTGTCGACAAAAACTCAAGGGCAGCATGGATACCTTCGAGTGAAAGGTTGAAAGGGGAAGTGAAAGAAAATTTTCCGCCCCTCCAAAAGTAAATTACAATCACAGACGAAGAAAAGTCGAGAGGCATCAAGACGGACGGGGAAAACAGAAATGAATGAGGGGTGAAAAAAAGTTGGGTCTAAATGGACCGCGGAATGAGCGACAATGAAAGCTAAGGTAAAAGGGTTGGAGATCAATAAGCGCAGGAGGAGGGGCAAAGCTGATCGAGCATTGACTAAACGAAGTGGGGTACTGTCAAAGATCCTGGGGTGGGGAGAAAGCCTTCCTGAACCAGAAGGAAGACACGCGAAAAAGGACCGCACGGAGGATGGCGTCGTGGCGGGGGGAGAAATGTAAATCAGTCCTAAAGCGGGTAACGTTGGCCACGAACACGGTGAGAAAAAAATCAGGTGCCGCAGAGGAAAACGCCAGAAACTGAAAAGGTGTAACCGGAAAGCCGAAGGGGGTGAGGGTGAAAAGAACCTCTTCACGGACATTTCTAAGAAGGATCGGGTTTCAGAGCCGTAAGGAACAATGGTAAGAGCCTCGGCGGAGAAGGGAGGTACGGGGAAAAACACCCGGACTGGGACAAAACGATTACTCGACGTCATGAGGCAAGGGCGGGGGGGAAGCGATGACCGTCTGCAAATCTTTGAGGAAGGTTACTAAAAGTTGGTCGCGGAGAGGGAAAGGAGGGCTATAATTCGTCTCAATGAGAGAAGGATTATGGAGCCGGCCGGGGAACCAGATGAAATCACCAGGCCAGAAGGGAAGACGAAAGTGGGACAGATGTCGTTAAATCCTCGAAGAAATGGGGGGACAAAGAAAGCATCGTAAGCGGGAACCGAATCCTAGGAAGAACCTCTGGAAGGTCTGAAGGAAAGTACACGCATGAAAATCTGTGGGAGCCAATGAAGACAAAAAAAGGTTGGGGGAGTCAGGTCACGTACTAGTGGAGGGAACAAAAAAAAGGAAAAGTGGAATGAAAAAAAATTGGAGAGTCGACCTGGATGAAAAACGCGCGAAAGGGGACGTTTTCGCCGTCAGTACCTGAGGGAAAAAGGAAGAATCCGCAAAGGAAGAAAGCGCGTTCTGGTGCGAGAGCGCGCAGCAGCTAGAGACTTAGGGAGGCGGAAACCGTCGAGATAATTAAGTATGGTGACAGGTGAGACAAAAGTACACGAGGGTAAACGGTATACCCATGGCTCCCACCCAGCAGAACAGAGCGAACCTCCGCCTCATACCTGATAATGCTGTAGTGAAGGGAGTAGAAGGGGGGGCAGGGAAATATCAAATCTATCGAAGGAAAGCAAAAGAAAAGGAAAGAAAAAGGAAACCGATTTCTGGATCTAAAGGATGGGAGGGAGGCAGAATAAAAAGAGGACGGGGGGGAAAAAGTTGTAAACCGGTGGTGTAATCGTGGGGGATCTTTTGGGAATCCAGTAACACGACCGAGTTGCCGATCCGGAGAAAAGGGAGAAGAAGAAAGGGCCATATGGGTGAAAAAATACAGGTGGACGTCAAAAAAGCGCGGAGATGGACCCGAGGGAGGATTCCAGGGCATCGAACAGGGTTTCGTGCGGGGAAATACGTAAGACAAGTGCCAGGAACCCATTACCCGGGAAGTTAGGGGGCAAAGGGGGGGAGTAGTTGCGGAGGAAACACCTCAAAGATCGAATAGAGGAGTGGGAGGGCGGGAGGACAGGTCCGAAGCGTCACTTTGTCTTGGCCGGGGCCTAAGTTCGGGAGTGGGCTGTGTTGAGGAGTTCGCTTGGTCGCCGATTTGGGCACTCGGATTCGGATGGAAAGAGTTCGGTCGGTGTAGGGGGAGGGGTAAAGTGGTGGCGAGTTGGATTGCCGAGACTGGGTTCGAGGGGGGTGGGAGCGAAAAACAAAGGGAAGAAAAGAGGATACCACACATCTGACCGAAACCAGTCACCGAGGACAACTAAAAAATACCCGTAAACCAAAGGAAAACCCACAAAGACTCCGAATACAAAAAAACAAAAAAAGAGGACCGAGTGCCAAAGAAAGAAACGACCAGCGACTTCGGAAGAAAAAAAGAAAAAAAAGGGGGGCCAAACTAGAAGAATCAAAGGAAAGAAAAAAGAGGGAAAACATGGCCGAAAAAAAACTAGAATGCAAGAAAATCAAAGGGTTGTGGCCTACCGAAAACAGCAAAAAAATCGCAGCCAAAGGAAGTACTTCCGCTTAAGGGAGAGAGGCTGAAGTGGGGGAACGAGAAAATCAAGCAAGAGACTGTGAAAGGGGAGGGAAGACAACTGGGAAATACAGGGAAGATAGCTAGTAGGACCTCCACCGAATATAAGGCAGACCGAATGACAATTGGAGGGGTCAGAAAAGACGTGGCAGGAGAAGTCAAGTAGCTACAAAAGATCACAGGGAAAGACAAAATATCACGTCTGAAAGGGGGCTCAAGAAAAAAGAAAAAGGGACTGAGGGGGAAAAGAAAAAAGATTAAAACAAGGGGTCAAAATCTGTCGCTTCTACGAACTGAGAAACGGAGAAGATCACACGTTTGCTTGGGGAGTTCGGGGGAGAAGGGGGGAGGGAACGCGCCAAGGACAAACCGAAACGAAGAGAACTATCGCATCAGGTTATAGAGGGAGCGCGGGAGCGGGTGTGAGCCCTGGGGGGAGACCCAAGGCTTTCTACACAAGGAATCTTCATGAGTCAAAGAAAAGGTATCTCGAAAACGAAGTAGCTCGTCAAGGGTTCCTATCAGCTCGGAAGGGCCGAGGGGAGGACAAATAACTAGGCTTAGTTGGGGAAAAGGAGAAGAAAGGGACTGGAGACGGCGATGGCGACAAAGGGACGAACCAGGAAGAGAAAAGGGGCAGGGGGGCAAAGGAACCGGTCTAGTCGGAGCTAATGGGAAAGGGAACGTTAGGATGCCCGCAGCATAGTAAAGAAAAAAGGGCACACGGAGGCTGAGGGAAGAGGGACAAAAGATAGTTAGGGGTCGGGGAAAACTAGAGAAGAAAAGGCGGAGAAAGGAGAGGATTCGGGCCCCCGAAAAAGAGGAGGGGAGGAAGGGTACAAACAAGGGCGCCCGATCAGAAGAAAAGGATCGTGACATGACGAAACGGGTCATAAAAGAGAGGAGGAGCGGAGAATAGAGGAAAAAATGTTAGGCCTTCTAAGAAACCAGTGGAGAGAAGAGCCAGCTCTGATAAGCAAGGGAAAGAAAACAGAAAACACTAACGAGGGAGAAAGACGCAGAGAAAAAAGATGATGCAGAAGGCTAGGGGGCCCTCAACAGCCGGGAGAAACTCGTGAGAGAAAGCCCGTTTGGGGTTGGAACAACTTCATGGGGTTCGAGGGAACAATGAAGCGAAAATAGGGGCGGTAGGGGTGTCAAGGAAGGCGAAAACGAAAAAAAAGACTAAAAACCGATACAGATCATTGACCCGGGAGACGGTTAAAATAAAAACTAGACGTGAGTTGAGAGAAGTTGCCAAGGGAAGCCAGGAGGGAAAATATACCCAGAGCCGGAAGGAATCTCCAGAGGGGGACACCGGGGGGGGGTCGTAAGGACAAGGTGCAGGTTCACTTCGAATGGGGAAAGTATAAACGGGAGCCAACTATTGCGGGGGGCAGGGGGACTCGGATAGGCATAAAGACCTTTAGGGGGAGGAGGTGTCGGCCCCACCGAATGTATATCACTTCGGGGCAAAAAGAAGACGTAGAGGTAGACAAGTTACGCGATCCAGCTGAGACATGAAAGGAAAAAAACAAGGAAAGACCGTGAAATGACCTTAAGAGGGATGAAAAAGGTGACGGGAGGGAAGGTCAAAAAAGACCATTTCGGCGACCGGGGGGGGGGGGAAAGACAATGTCAGTCTGCCGGTCCATTAGGTAAGGAAGACTCTGGGAGCGGGACCAGGGAGCAGTTACTTGACGGGTCTTCATGGAGGGGAAACAACACGCAGCCAACTTCAACGAGGAAAGGGAGATAAGGGGAAAGGAGCGGACCAACTTCTTGCGCAGGGAGCGTGGTGGAGAGAACCACTTTTCTTAAAATTAACAGAGAAGCCGGGGCAGTGATGGTCGCGGGTCACTTACGACTAAGGGCTCAAAGGGTGGGGGGCGGTGCAAGGAATCGGGGAGCGGGGGGACGGTCCCGTGGACTGGGAGAACACTGGGTGGAAAAAGCCTCGAAAGTCAAAAAGCAAAGGGAAGTGAGCTCTAAACCAAAACCATCCACAGGGGATTCCTAGTTAACAAGTTCGGCTAATCCGGTCGCAGGTCAAACGAGGTCCAACCAAAAAGTGCAGCCAAGATTGATGGGAAGGGAGGGGCAGGGAAGGTGCGCAGACCGGTGGAAACCGCGTTTCGGAGGAGGTGGCCCTGGCGGTGCTTGGGGAATTCTGATACTGATTCTCTTTGAGTTTAGGCTGGAGGGGGGGGGGGAAGGGAACGGCCAAGGGAAAAAAACCAAACCTACCACTTACGACATGAAAGGCATTAAACAACACAACAGAAACTTGGAGACAACCTCCTTCACGAAACCCGCAGGAATAAAGTGAGACCAAAGCCTTTCACCTCCGGGTTATCACGAAAAAAAAGAAATTCCCATAGGAAAGGAGAAAAAATAAAACCAACTGGTCAACCGGTCTCTTCTACGACAGGGGAGATCGGGGCCGATCGACAACTCTACACTGCGTAAATAAAAAACAAAAAAAGGAGAGGGAAAAGAGGGGTCCAGGAGGATAGTTGGCTGTAGCTCCTTTTCGGAACTGTGGGGTACAAGGGAAGCAGAGGAAAAAGGGGAGGGAAGGGGGGGGATGGAGAAGATGCATGGGATTTCGATTGGGGGCTCCGCAAGGAGGGGGGGGCAGGGGACTGCTTGGGGGGGCTAAGGGTTTCAAGGGGATCAAGGACGGGGGTCGGTGAAAGGAGTGTTCAAGAAAGGCCTTTCTGGTGGTGTGGTGTGGGGGCGAAGAAGAGGGGGGGGTTGCGCTTGGTCCTTTAATGGAAAAACAAAAAAAAAAAAGCGGGGAGAATAAAGAAACGTCAAAGGGATACGCGAAACCCATTCCATAGAAACGCGACAGGAAGGAGGGGAGGGGAGGGGCATAAATCGGAACGGCCAGGGAGAAAGGAAAGGAATCGTACGGGACTGCAAGGGGGTGGAAGGGGGGGGAGAAGTCGAAGAGAGTAACGGAAGAGATTTCGGGAAGGGGGGGGGGAAAAGGGGTGGGGGAGGGGTGGAGGTTCAGAAAAAGGGGGGGGGGGGGGGGGGGGGTTTGGGGGGGGGGGGGGGGGGGGGGGGGGGGGGGGGGGGGGGGGGGGGGGGGGGGGGGGGGGGGGGGGGGGGGGGGGTGAGTTGTGGTGTGGGGGGGGGGTTGTGTTTTGTTGGGTGTGAATCTTCGCCTTTTACCGCTCTTTCTCTTGGGTGCTAACAATCGACCGGGATCTGCCCGTCGATTCCCCCAACTAGTTAGAAAAGAAAACCACCCTCTCTTATAGAAGGGGGCAGGGAAAAGATCAGACAGGCCGCCCTCTAGCCTGGCAAAGTCCCGAGGAGAACCCTATTTGTCTCGGGAAGCCACTGGCCAGGACAATAATGTTAGTACTCCAATGCATCTGAAAAAGAAGTCTGTGGACCGGCGCGGAGGAAAAAGTGATAAAATTTTGAAACCCCTCCAAAGGTCGGAAAAAGAACTTCAGGCAGCAACTTAACTAAGAATCCCAAGGGAAATGGCTTTGACAAATTGGGTCGGGAGGCTTGAAGATTCCCTGGAGTGAATGGCTGGAAAAGGTCCGGTCCACGTTTTAAGAGGCGCTGGGGGTGATCGGGGGGGGGGAAAAGCTGATAGAGAGAAAATCCGAACACCGTGTAAAAGAAAGGCTGGAAAAAGATGAATTCTGTAAGGGCCCAACAAGCAAAGTCCGAAAAGAGGCAGCGGTACTCTAGAGCGTAATAAAAAGGGAAAACAATGAGGGGATTAGTAAGCATGAGAGTCCTCAGAAAGTGAAACTCACCTTGGAGGGCCAAGAACAGGGGATAAAAGAGGAGACGAGAGGCTCTGGCGTCGATAGTGCCAGAGCAAATTGAGCGTCCACACATAAGTTTATCGGGAGACCCAGAAAATTGAAGGAAGGATATCATGGTACTTCTGGGTTCTGAGGGGGGGGACACGATGCTAAACATGGACGGGGACAGCGCTTTCCGCTGAGTCTGGACGGTGGGGAGGAAATAAAAACTGAAGTTGGACCCAACAAAGTCGTTTAATCGACGCAGGGGGGAAAATGACGTTAAACGCTTCTCTCAGACTTCTGAAGAGGTGGGGGAGAGTGTTACAAAGGGAGTGGGGGCTCTCTTGGGGAGGCTGTCGGGGGAGGCGGGGAAAGACTCATGATTTGAGGAAACCGAGCCGGATGCGGCCGGAAAATATAATAAGAGCAGGGGGAAGAGACGAGGTGTAGAAGGATGCGATTTCACGCTAAACGCTCGGCGAAACAAGGGGGGGGCACGATCGCGTTCCCTAACCATCTCCTCCAGAATGAGGATTATGACCGAAATAGGAACTTGCAGGAGTTCGGAAAATCTTCATGACCAATTTTGGATTCGGTAGGATAGTTATGCGGGGAAGAAGAAAAACAAGAAAGGGGGCCGGGAGACCCTCCGAAGCAGACATCGGATTCCATTTTGGGAAACTGGGAAAAAAAAAGGACCGTGGTACGCAAGTAGAGGGAACCATCGGAGAGTCAATGATGAGCCAATGTGGGGGAAGGCGGGAGGGGGGAGGACATAGCTGAAAGAAACAGGGGATCTTTGCTCGGGAGGTAACCAGGAAGAGCTTTCAGAGGAGAGATATTATTGGGGTTGACCTGGCTAAAGTCACCAAAATAGGGGGGGGGGAACAAGGGGGAGGGATACCCAGTTCTACAAAACTAAAGCCCAGATCGAAGACAAGCGCCGCAGAAATATAATGCTGATAGGGGAGAGGCGTAGGGGAATGGCGTGGCGTTAACAATCAATAGATCGAAGACGAAAAAAAGGAAAGGGGGGGAGAACTCGCCACAGGGAGAGGAAAATGGGGGGCTGAAACGGGGCACAATATTTTAAAAGGGTAAGGAACCCGGGGTAAGCCAGGGAGGGGTGGTGAAAAAAAAGGGAAGTTTTTTGGGTAAGGCCTCCGACATCAAAGACCGGGTGCCTTGAAGAAGCAATTGAAAAGAAGGGACGGTTGAAGCGACTCACTACAAAGATTCGCTTCCAGAGGAAGCGGAGGGAGACAGGCTCACGAAGAGAAGGGGAAACGAAAGAACATTCTCGGTCGCCTTTCCCGAGAACCCAGAGGGAATTGGATGCGGCTGAATAGTGGCCACTGGAGGATTGGGGAAGGGGGGAAACCTCCGCAGATCCTTATGGTGAAGGAGTCTTTTGGGGGGACGCCATTTTTACCTAAAGGGAGACGGGGGCGAGGGGGCAATTCGCTTAGTTGGGGATGAAAGGGAGGTGTGGGAGGAAGGGGAGAAAAAGGCTGGGACGAGGTTTGGCACAGAGAAATTGGTCGGGTGGGGATGGAGTCTGTTCGGGTCGGTTGGGGTTGGTAAGGAGAGGGACCGAGGACTTGGGGCGGAGTGAAGAGGGGTGTGGGATAACATCGCAAAAAAAAAGGAAAATAAAGAGTAAAAGGCCAAAAACAAGGAAAATCTTCCACTAAAACGAGCCCCGAGGAAACGAAACAGACAAAAAACCGACCCGAGGGAAAAAAGAGAAGAAGCCGAAGGGGAAGACAAGAAGAATAGGGGGAAAACACCAACTAAAGCGAAAGAAACGCACACGTCCACCGGGCCAACGTCAAAGAAGAAAAAACTTCGACCACCGAAGGAAGTGGTAAAAGACAGCAACAAGGGCAACGACGGGGGAAAAGCCGGCCTCCACGGGGTTTACTGGAATCGGGAGAAGGAACGAAAGGGTTGGCTGCGCGGAAAATCAGAAAAAAAAAAGGTTCAGGGAATAAACCGGCTAAAGCTCTCTATGAGAAACGGAAAAAGAGAAAGGGGCACTTGGAATTCTCAGTTAGATAGGGGAAAGAGGAGGGATTAAGACCCGTCAAGGGGTCCGGAAAAGACAACCAACTCCCGGGAAACGTGGGTTTTTGGAATCAGATTGTGAGGAAGTACTAAAATTATTTAAAAATTTTACAGGAAAAGAGCGCGTCGAAGATAGGAAATCCCATCCGGGGGAGCGTCGATAGTTGAAAGGGTTAAAAACTAAACCCTTAACGACGAACGTCAGCCGTACGTGCTTCGGCTATTAGTTCTACGAAGGGTATAAAATCATGGGGGGGGTATCACCTCAAATTCTTCCACGAAACAAAGAGGGGTAAGTCCCCGCTCAAGAGAATACTTTCAAAAGATATGCGAAGTAAACTAGGACGGCCTTCTAAGAAGCGCTGCGCACAAGAACGTCCAAGGGGGAGTAGGAAGGGGGGAAGATCATGAAAGTGACTTCTATAACCGATGAGTACAAGGGGGGGGAAAACGTGAGGAGCACACTAATGGAACAGGGAACGTGAAAAAAGGATAGATTGTTATAAATTAACACGACACTTTCAGGAGGGGGGGCTTATTCTCCATCAACAGTACATCGGAGGGAAAACAAAAAGCAAACCTGGAGTAGGATTAAGATGAGAAAAGATAGTGGAAAGTGGAGGGGCGATTTAGAAGAATAAAGAAAAAGCGAAGCGGTACGGGAGAGGGCACAGAAAGAAAAATCGTAATAACCAAATTCAAAAGCTGGCGGAGAATAAACAATCGATACCGGTGCATAAATTGAGAAAAAAACAAAAACTGAATATAATGGGAACGGCCGGGAAAAGAAACGGCTCGGTGGAAAGCAAAAAAGTCGCAAATCATGGTGGAGGCACGAGAAAACCGAGCGATGTCGGAGAACAGGAGAAGGCGTACTCTGGTGGCTCAAGCAGGGGAAAAGAGATTCCAAAGAGCGAAAACTGACAAGCAAAACTCCGGGGCATAAGGGGAAGTAGAGGTCGGGGACAGTTGTGTTTCAAAACCATTCAGGGGTGCGATGCGGTACAAAAGAAGAAAAAGCTTATCAATGATGCCCGTTCCGGACATGAGGTCCTAACAACTCGCGCGAAAAAAGGGCACCGATACCTGAGGGAGGCTGCACTTTTTGACCGTGAAGGTTGATGGGGAGACGAAAAGGATCGCTTGATTATGGGCTTGAGGTCAAAGAAGCCAGGTAAGGATAACGCCGACATAAAAAAAAAAATTAGGCGGCAAGTGACGACTCCGAGGGGGAGGAACGTGGTTCAATGGCTAAGAGTTTGAAAAGGCAGCATCGGGGGTGAGATAGAGGGAGATTCACGTCGAAAAATACTCAGCCTTGGCAGGATTGTGTCATCGCATAGTAACGAGGAAAGAAATTCCGTTCTGGGGGGGGAAGGGTTGTCGGGCCCCACCGGTACTGGATCCGGAGGGTCGGGGCAAGGGTAAGGTTATTGGGGGCAAGGGAAAAAGAGATTCAAAATTTCATTCGCGACAAACTAAGAATCAGGCCAAACTCGTGGAAAGCATAAAATTAAGGCACTTGTGGAACATGTCCTATTCAAGAACCATTGAGGGAAAAAAACAACATAAAAAATTACGGGATCTAGTGAGTTAAAGTGCTGAGGATGATACTCAGGAAACTTCTTTCCTTAGGAAAGAGTACGATCTAATTTTCTTGAGGGGGGACAGGAAAACTAGAAAAAGATGCATCCACAGGGGTGCCAGCGCGGGAATTAGCGGCACTGGTGAAAAGGATAACGGGGATCTGAGGGGAAAGGGAACAATGGGCGTGTGACTATACCATCTGGTCGGATCAACGGGGAGCCACTGTAAGTCGAGCGGCAAGGTCTTCTAGGGTTCGTCGGACGTATCCTAGAAAAAAACCGGCATGTGGGCTTTTCTAATCAGATCGTTTGAGGGAGGGGGAGGGGGACCTATCAAAAAAGGGTAAAATCGCCTTCTCATAAAAATATCAAGAGAAGAAAAGGCCGATGGAGGGCTCTTAACCTAAGTCATCCACAAAGAGGGGGGGAGTCAGAAACGAGGGACGACTTCAGGGCACTGTCTAATGCTCGGACATATTAGTCGGGGAAAGAGGGGGTAAAAAGTCACAAGGGTCTATTCTGAGCGGCAAACGAGCAGAAGCCGTGAAGGATAATGGACTAGGCACGCCTAATCCTTTCGATGTGTTCGGGAAGAAAGGGTCGTATAGCTTGTGGCTTGTATTCTAGCGGAGCATTTGTATTCTGGTGTTGGGACAGCGCAAAAAAAACCAAAAACGCAGACGTCCGGATGCAGGGAAGAAGGACCAAACCAAAAGGGGCGCTGAAATGTCCAGTCACTCGAAAAGAGGGGACGGGGAAGGCAACTAGAGTACTCAGGAATACGATCCGCAAAAGGCCCACAGGAAAAATACCGAGGAAGAAAGAGCGCGGTCGAGGGGCGACAGCAGGGGGAACGAGAAGAAGCGCTAGAAGATCGACGAGCGCGTCTCGAGACAAAACAACAACAAAGAGGTAAAAAAAAGGGAGATTAGGCTAGGCGATGTAGCGAGGCTCCCTGGGGGGGAAGCTGGGGGAAAGCGGTGGAACGTCGGGTGGGGGGAGGGTTCACGATTGGGAGTGAATTTGTAGGTGGAGAGGAGGTGGTCGGCTTGTTCTTAAGGAGTACCAGGGGAAGTCGTAAAAGTGAAGGGATGTTGGCAAGAGCCTGCTGTGGGTGGGGGGGGTGAGGCAATCTCGGAAGGCGGGGGGGGGGGCGTCTTTGCCGATTTCCAACAAGACGCTCGCCTAGAAAGGAGAAAACGAGAAGGAGAGAAAACAAAAACGCCGTCGAGTCCACCACAAAAAACCACGCAGGAAGGACGCAACGCAAAGGAAGCAACAGGGCGAGGGGCGTCTGGCGGGAAGGAAAAGACCTAAGCAGAAAGGGCTAAGAAGACGGGGCGGCATGGGAACACTAGCGCAGACATAGATGGATCAGGAGGAGACCAGGGGATCGAAATTCGGAAGGCCCACAAATGCGGGGGAAGGGGGGAGGGGGGTTCCAGAAAACTAAACGAGCCGATTGCAGTTCTTCAGGAGATGGAAAGGGGGAGAGGAATCCGCACTAGTGCTCGACGACTCGGCGGTCGGGATCTGCCAAATATCGGAAAGAGAAGATCACACAGCGCTGGGGGAGAGGCCCAGGAAGGGATACCGACTACAATACTAGGGTATCTCCTCTGGAATTCGGGGAAAGGGTGCGGCTGATCCAACCAGGGGGGGACAAAAAAATAATTGATCTCAAAAAATATAGAGCAAAGCATTTTCGCACAGCCGGATATTTACGGTGGGAGGTTGCCTGCTCTCTTTGGAATTGAATGAGTTATGAAAACCGATGAAAAAAAAGGATCTGGAAAATACACCTGGGAATACTAAGAAATTCGAGAGAGCAACACTTATAAGAATAGTTCCTGAAAGTGGCTTAAGTTGTCGAATACTGGAGTGAAAAAGGGAGGAGGGCAAGGTAATCCCTCTGGAGTTGAAGGAAGCGGTTTGGGCGGGGGAGTCGTGGATTGATGCAATAGCTGATCGGGTAACTTGAAACGAAAAGGAACGCAGAAGATCTTGCAAGGAAGGAATCTCGAGAAATGGGGGGCCAATCAAGGGCTTGAACACATAAGGGGGAATTAGGAGGGCGGTAAAAAAAAAAACACAAGAAACCATTGCCGGAAAAGGAGGGGTATGGCGAAGGGAGGGCGTATGCCTAGACTCTGAGGGAACGACAGGGGGTCGTCCAAGACCTCGGTGAAAAATGGGGAAAGTCCACTGCATCGGGCCTCTGGGCTAGTTAGGAGTATGGGTCCAAGAACTGAACAGGGGGGAAAGCGGTTCCACTCAAAATAATGTGGAAAGGGCGACAAAAACCGAGAGAAGGAAGGATCATAGTCTTCGGTTTGGGCGTTTTTCCAAGGATCAGAAATTTCTCCGCGTCTTAGCGCTTAGATCGGAAGGTTCCTGAATGTCGCACGGAAGGGGGAAAAAGGTTGAAGGGAGAAAAGGGGAGAAGAAGGTGAATGCGGCTGGCGGAGTGGCAGACTCATTCTGGTGCTTTGAGAAGATCTCTGGGGAAGGCAAGAGGCGAAGGGCGAGGCTCTTGATAGACTTATAAAGATGATGCTCTAGAGGGGCTCACCGAGCTGGGAATGAAAGAGAAACATATAATAGAGCTCGCTCAGAGGGGGGGAAAAAAAAAAAATAGAAAGAGACTAATTCTCAAACGACGCTCCCGGGGCTGAGGAGAACGAACCTAGGCAGCGATCGGAAAAAGACGAATCCGAAACTCTCTCTCGGACGCACAGTAAGGAAAGAGAACGAAATGGAAGCTTCAAAAAAAAAAGATCTTTTCGACAAGACTTCAGCGACCATGGAAGCAAAGGCTGGGGGGGCCTAGTCACATGTAGGGAGGGACGGAAACCACGGAAGGCCAACGGAAAAGGGTCCTTCATAGCGCCTCGAAGTTCGCTGGGTGCCAAGGAGCTGCCTGGCTTACCATCGACACTCGGAACGGGAGATGTACTCCATAAGGAGAAGTCGGCAGGGAGAGGGGGGAAAAAAGAAGTGGAATAAAAAAGTGGTAAGGGAGGCAGAAGCGAGAAAGCTTCGCGAAGGGACCGAGAAGGGCTATCGGATAAATTTATTTGGGAAAAGGACGACACTCGCCTCTTTGGGGGTCGAAAGAAAAGAGGGGGAGGGACTTAGTGGCAAGGCGACCCAGAGAAACAAGCGAGCCCGAACGCAAAAAAGAAAGATTCATTTCATAGGAAGAGGGTCAGGGGGTATGGGCGTTGAAGAAATCCGGCGAGCTGACATAAAATAGGAATGGGAGGCCTGGAAGACCATTCAGCCGTAGACACAATCAGATGGCTAAAGGTTGAGGAAATTTCCGGGTGAAAGAGGTGCGGGTAGAGTAAAGTTGCCTCGCCGGTAGGTTAATCGGGGGGAAAAGAGGTGGAAATTTCTCTGGGGGAAGAAGGGACTGTGAAAAGGATAGTTGCTATCCTCGATCAAATTGAGAATTCGGGGGAAGCGGGGTGATTATCTTGACAGCCGGGAAAAAAAAAATATCTCTGGCCAGCCGGTATATTTCCGGGGAGGTGGGGGGAAAAAAAGCAGAAAGAGGCAGGGAGGATGGCAAAGGAACAAGCGAAATAAATTCGCTTTCGGGGAGGGAAACTAAAAAAAGAAGGAAAGGGGAAAAGAGTATACTCTCATATACCCGTCCGTTGAGGGGGGACGAAAGAAAAAAGGGAGAGTTGTCTGAGTTAACCAAATCACCTCTCAGTCGGAATGGGGGGGTGGGGGTGTATTGGTTTGAGGGGGTGTTCGGGGAAGGCAGGGGGTCGCGGGAAGGAATCTGGGGAGTTTCGTGGGAAGGGGACTTGTGCGTTGGGGCGTTAAGCGTATGTGGGGGGGGACGGAGCGTGGACTTTGGTCCAAGTGGCGGAGTGGTGACGATTTCAGCTCGGCTTCGAGTGGGGGGGGAAAATGGTCGGTAAAGTCAGGGAGGGTTCAGGTTTCGGGGGGGAACGGGGGGGATCGGTGAGTTTCCGGAGGGGGAAGGGACGGGTTGTATCAGAAAAAACACAAAAAAAGTAAGGGTAAAATATTACTGAGAATGCCACGATCTGAAGCGCGACGAAGGCAAAGCAAACCGGGAAAAAGCTCCTTACGCAACCGTCGTAAAAGCAACCGCCGAAAGTCGAACCAAATTCAAAAGAGAAGGCCTGAGTTTCCAATGACGCGAAAAGAAGAAGAAAACTATAAAGAAGACTAAAAAAAAAAAACTCACAAAGTCATCGACGCTCAACGGCCAAGTAGAGGAAAAAATGCGAACAACCGAACGACCGAAACAGAAGGACGAGAGCCTTAGGGGCTCCATCCGAAAAAAGGCGCTGCAAAAAAGGGGGGGGAAAGAGCGAAAAACTCAAAAAAGCAATGCACTGAAAGTTACGGGGGGGTCGACGTACCGGACGTGGGGGCGAAGCGATGGTTGAGGTGGAGCGGCTTAGAATCAGGAATCCACGAAACGTGGGGAAGTTTAAAAAGGGGAACTCATCGTGGAAGAAATGTCAATGCGCGGCTAGTAGAAAACATAAGAACCCATATTGGAGCCAGGGAAAAACCTAAGGAACTCAATGAGCAACTAGGGGGGGGGGGGTAGTAGACCTTTCGTATGGGGGCTAGGACAAGATAAAACAAACTCTGCTGCCGGCAGGAAATTTTCTTATCGAGGGTTTCCTATGGGAAACAGGAGGGGGAAAAAAACTGGGACGGGAAAGCAAATGCGGCAGGTTTCGGTCTATGCTGCTGGGAAAGAGAGGAAGCCGAAGCAGGACGTTTGGTCATAGTCGCATTGGAGTTAACGCCACGAACATGAAAGATGCAAAATAAGCGCTAAGAGGTCAGGTGACTTGAAGGCGGGGGGATAGAGATTGGGAGAAAAAAAGGTTGAGGGGGAAAGGTCCACCTTTCAATGGAAAGTTCGACACGCAAAAAGGGTCGGGGATCGAAAGTGCATGGAGGAATAAGTGGCGAATTAGGAGAAGTCAATCGGGTCCTTAGGCGAAAGAAGGGATAAAGCGATGTGGGAAGGTGGGGAAAAAAATAAAAAAGGGATCTTCTGGTCACCTGGGGGGGGGGGGGGGGGAGGATCTAAAATAAGGGCTCCTCACTTCAGGCCGGAAATGGAGACGAAAAAGCTTTCATTCGGCAGAGTGAAAGGGTCAATGGCAAAACAACAGGTGTGCAGTCGATGTTGGTCTGGCTCGGTAAGAGGGGCAGGGGGGAGATCCACTCGCATCCTTAGTCTAGGGGAAAGCCAAAGGAGGCTGAATGATATGAGAAAAAGAATAAGGGAGAGGGAATCGTGTCTAGCTAGGCGATGGAAATTGATATTATTCGGAATCGGGAGGAAGAGCTGGGTGGACACCACAAGTTAGCTAAAAAACCTGAGTGGGCAGCTTAGAACAATCGAAGAGTATTAGGTCTAGCTGAGCGTCTCTATTATAGGGGGGGAAAGGTGCCGAATTCAAAAAAATACGTGTTCTCAGATGAGCCGAGCACTGGAAAGTCGGATCTAAAAGGCCAAAAGCTTCAGAACAATTCCACTTCGACTTGTCAGGCCAAAGACAAGACTAAAAAAAAATTATAGATAGGGAGAGGGGGCTTGACCAGAACCGCGCGAAAACTGTTGAAAAAATCTCTTTCGAGGTTGTGGGGAGAACGAAAAGATTAAAAAGTAAAGCTCCGACGGTAAAGCGGGGCTCCCGGGGAACAGTGTCGAAACGGCGAAAAACCGCCAAAAGAAAAGACTTCTCAACCGAGACCAAAAAGATGGAAGGAAAGGGACCGCGAGTCTAGACAGAAAAACTTATCCGTAGTTGACTGCGGCCAAGGGGGGGACACAGGTCGGGCTGTCTACTGTTCCAGGTCGGAAAGACGGAAAAAAGGTTGGGGAGGAAAAAACCGTTCCGACAGGAGGTGAGTGTTCTAATTCGATGGAGTAAAAATTAAGATCAGCTTTACAGAAAGCCGCGATCACATACGATCCTGCAAAGGTTATTTAAGAAATCGGGTATAAAGGCGGAAGCAAGTGACTTTCTTTCCTGGGTGAGAAGAGGTAGGGGCCCAAAGGGGCGGGTGGAAAAATTCCTTTCGCATAAGCGTAAGGGGGGTTAAAAAGAGGGTAGTGCAAGTGGTCGAAGATCACATGGTCGCACTGGGAAAGAGGCACGTCGACAGAGGAATAATCGCAAAGCGTGGACAAGACTTAATGAGAAGCGGGAAAGGAATTGTGACGAGTGTCCAGGAATTCAAAGACCATCTGTCGGAAAAACATACTTTGGAAATGGAACGGGCGCTTGGAGTTAGGAGGTAGAGATCAAGACTTTGTTATCGGAAAGAGCAATAATGGGGAACGGAAAGGTATGGGTGGGCGGGCTCGGAGGGGGGGATTGCATGAACAGGGACGCCGTCGCACACGGTAATGACTCTCGGGCATGGGGGTCGGCTGGGAACGACTATTCTTGGGGAGGAGCAAGGAGAAGTCGAAAAGGGTCTAAATAAATCGCTATAGCCAACGAGGGGTGAATTTCTTGAAGCGGAGAGGTATGAAGGATAAGTAAAGGGATCGTTCAGGAGATGTTGAAAGAAAAAAAACAGCGTTGAGAATGCGGAAGACACGGGGGGGGAAAAAGTCGCGGGTCGAAGCACAATGGGCTAAAGGGATCCGCTAAAATTCATATACGAAAACCTACCTAAAAAAAAGGATGCAGTCTCTGCACAGGAGGGGGGAACGTAAAAAAAAAACAGGGGTGGAAAGGGGGGGCGAAATTCCGGCGCGCGCGCCGCCGTGAAGGCTAGACGCCACTGTCCCAGCGAACAGGTTAAACTTACCATTGCCAGTCGAGGGAAGAGGGTCACGGAAAGGCCATGTTCGGGTCGGCGGGCATACGCACGCCCAGGCAGGGCTTTGTTTCGATGGACCTGGGGGGGGAAGCCATAAGGGAGTGGGGGAGGATTCTGATAAAGGATGTCTCCAGGCTGTAGGCTGCCGGTTGGAATATAAAAAGGCAAAGAGAAAACAATACAAAACAAAAAAAAATCTCGGGGTTAGGAAACGCTAAAAGCAAAAAAAGCAAGCGCTGAAACATCTAAGGAAACGTCACTCAAAGACTTGCTGATCCCAAAAAAGGACCTATGCCGACTGGGCCACTTAAAAGAGAAAAGAAACGACAATCGGTGAATAACGGCCCTGCAGACAAAAAAAAGAAGGTTCCAATCTGTGAAAAAATAGATAGCCCGTGGGGGACCCGGGAAGCAAGAGAGAAGAGAACAACTTCAGGAACGATGAAAAAATAAAAAGGAGAGAGAGGAAAAGAGAGAGATCCTCAAGGGGTCGATTCAGGCGCGGACCAATTTTCCAAACCACAAGAGACTTGGGGGAAATCGGCGCTTGTGCGTATTTTCAAGCTATGGGAGGGAATTGGCTAAAGGGGGAAGTCCGTATGTGCGAAGGAGTGGCCTTATGGGGGTCTGAAGGAGTGGGTTCGCAGAGTGGGTGTGGGTGGAAATTGATCGTAAGCGGGATTGAGGAGGGGGGTTAAAAAAATTCTTAGAAAAACAAGAATGCTCCAAAAAGCCCGAGAATCTGGCATATAATAAGACGCAAACGCGCTAAAAGGAGTCAAAAAAAAAAACTTCATCTACTCGCGGAGGGGGTCGATTTAAAACAAAAAAAGAACGGAAAAAGCAGTTTCGCCCGGCCGAAGAAATCGACGGGGATGGGGGGGTAACAAAGACCGGGGAAGGAAATCCAGGAGCCTTATCGCTGGTCGCTCGCGAGGGGTGCGGAAGGCGCAAGATAAACGGGGGGGGAAGCGAGCTGAAATTGGGGGGAATGGGAAAAAGCCAGGATTATGGAAACCGGAGAAAGGAGAAAGTTATTTCTCTCTCACGTTGCTCAGAAGGAGGAGAACCGAATGGCGAACGGGACTTACGTGTGAGGACTAGCCAATGTTCCGAGCAGTAGTGTAGGAGGGGAAAGGGCGGAAGCGTGCAAGAAGCCAGTCAGACGGAAGGAGCTGATCGAATTATTGAATAGAAAAGAGATGCTGGCGGAATGGAAAGTCAGCAAAGGGGACGAAAAAGAAAAATAAAGAGAGGAACCCGCAAAAGAAAATGAAAAAAAACAAGGGAAATCAAAAAAAGGAACAATAGGAAAAAAAAGGGATGTAATCTAAAGAGGTTACCCGTTGAATTCGTATGGGGCCGGAAAAGGGTTGAAATGTACGGAAGATACCAAGTACGCTATCGCCTGTTCCAAATAAGAATCGAATCAGTAAACGGATTAACAAACTCAACCTTGAAGGGTAGGTTGAAATTGGATCGAACCTTGAATGGGAGAAAAAAATTTATTTTCCTTGACAATTGAATACCCTTCATTGGATCGGTTGGGGATTCTGCTGGGGGGTTTTCGGTGGAACGGGTAACAATGATCGAAAGAAAAGAAAAGAAGTCTTTCCGTTACGAGAGTATAAAGAATATTCTCAGTATTGGGCACTCAGATTATATTATTCCAAAATGAAGGATAGTGCAGGAAAAAAAGGAAGAAAACAGGGACGATAGGTATTTGCGAGCGGCAGGGGCTGTTCACGGGGAATTACTCAAGAAAAAGGAGAGAAGCAGAGTTCTTTTAACATAGACTAAGGTGCAAATCAGAGTCTGCTGAATCTGGGGATGATTCAGGGGCAAGAAACTAGGAGTCGGGGGGCTTAGTGTCACTTTCACTTATAATGGTTTTTGGGAAAAAAGATGTCAAAGAACAAAAAGTTCTCATGGGGCTTCATCTGGGGGAATGTACTTCATGGGGTATTTTCTGGAGGGCAAAGATGCAAAAAGGGTTAGGGGGGTGCGACGGCTTCAAAACTGCTGGGGTGTTGTAGGCTGCGGCCCTTATTTGTCAACAAACAGGGAGAGAGCAGTCGGCGGCGTTGCGGAAGCTTCCTCGAGCCTTCATGCATAAAAAAAAAAAAAAAAAGAGGCGATTTCGGGTGAAAAAAGGGGAGGTTACGGCAAGGTGGAAGCGGGATTAGGTAGATTTAAAAGACTTGCCTGCATGTATGAGCGCCGTCGAAAGGGGAAGGAGGTCGAGGAAGGGAACAGTAGAGACGTCGCTCCTGGAGGAAAATGATGTAGAACGGATGAGACTCACTCGGGGCTCGCGGGACTAAAGTGAAATCGCCATCATTCGGAAGGGCGGAAGAA
>Ga0179593_1377217_pt1 | contig 21583 bp, 25 predicted proteins | sample CZODoug2_1_08_16_FD_185931 | JGI IMG/M metagenome (GOLD analysis project Ga0179593, IMG submission 185931) | Vadose zone soil fungal communities from Angelo Coast Range Reserve, California, USA - CZODoug2_1_08_16fungal (PacBio error correction) | ecosystem: Environmental > Terrestrial > Soil >...
TTCAACAAAGGGACATGAGGTTTACATAAGGGTCTTGCTAAGGCTGTCTCCCTAGTCAGCCTTTCAAAGTAGCGAGGGGAAAATTCCACATTAGATCCCCAGGTCCTGAGCGTCAAAAGGATCCCAGGTCGTAAGGAACAAATAGCAGAGCTCGGGCAAGAAGGATACTACTTCCAAGGGGATGTCGCCATCGAAAAGTGAGACGGGTCGCGCCCAAAAGGGAAGAACTCGCCGGTCGCGAACTTGAGCGGCCAGTACGTTGAAGAGATCACTCGACTTCTCGCGACACATACAACAGAAGGAGGCGACTGGGTGAGAAAAATGGGCAATCTGGATCTTTGAGATTTCGGTATCGGAACGGTTTCGCGGGATGGGTGCGCTTTTTAGGGGGGGACGAACGCTGGGCGCCGAGAAAAGGAGAGGACGACGAAGGGGACTTCACTCTCGCCTGCTCGACGAGGCGGCAAAGTAGTACACGCAGCGGGGCCGGCGCGGGGGAGAGGCTGGGTCTGCAGAAAAGCTGGTCGTGGGAGAGCTCAAGATTCGGACTTCCGGGGGAATGAGATCGGTTCTACGGCGTCCCAGGAAAAGAGGAGCAGAACGGGGGCCTTAGGAATGGTGCCCCCCCCAACTGCGGGAGGTCCGAATGGGCGGGTTCAAGAGGCTTTTGTCTACTAAGCCTTAGAACACAACGAGCGAAACTTAGGAGGGACTGCTGGGGTCCGGGGGAGAAAACATCAATCGGGAGGGTTAGTGGGGGGGGAGAAAGCCGACCTCCAAAAGAGGAGTAAAAGAGGGAAAGTAAAAAACCGATTCGCCTGAGGTATCCCGCTCGAATCTTGAGTTTCGGTTGGACGAAAGGGGGAGATAAATTGAGGGGATTTTTCAGGGTGAGGCGGTATGCTGACCACTCTGGGTTCGGGTCGGGGGTTCCGGTATTCCCTTGCCGAAGGGAGGCCTAGCGGCGGGAAAAAATGGAATTTAAAAATCTATTTTCTCCGGGGGAACCTTTCAAAATGAATTTTATTGCCGGAAGACTTACTGAAATGAGATCGGGGCAAACGTTGATATCAAAGATTTTTTTCAACAACGAGTTGGCTGAGAGGCTTAGAAAGCTGGGGAAGTACCGGGGGATCTCCTTCCTCAGCTAGAAGCAGTAAAAGAAGGGGGGTTCAAAAGGGTCAGTTTCGGGAGCTTGGCAAAAGGGGGAGCATAAAAGGGGGGAAAAGACGGCGGCCGAAAGTAAAAAAACAAGAATGTGCAAGAACCGCGTAGGGGGTCGAATCGTCTCCGTTCGCAGAACCGAGAAAGTGAAAGATCAACACGGTCGAGGGGCAAACCGTAAAGGTGAAATGAGGGGGCACGCAAGGAAAAAAGTTTGGATAGCTGGGTGGAAACCAACATGACGTCACGCACGGCCACGCGGCGCACATGTAAAAAAGGGGACTTTTCCGAAAAAAAACAAAAAGGGGGAAGGAGAGGAGGGCTTCGATTTCGCGAATGAATTAGGAACAACATGGCACGAGGTGAACGACTCAATCGAGGCGGTGGCCGAAGGAAAAAAGCCGGTTGGGCTCTTCTGAGGATTGAAAGGAAAACACCTGGGACACCCATAAACAGTACAACTCAGAGGAGTGCTTCGAAATATGTGGGGGGCAAAGTAGCCTTCCGGAAGGGTCCACTTCTCCTCACCTAACAATCTACCTATGAAATCGCGGACCTACTGTTCCTTCGTGGAAAAAAAGAAGGTAAAGGAGGTTAAGAGTGCGAACTTATAGATAGGATGAAAAGGGTTCATGCTTGACGAAGTTGCCAGCAGGTTTATCTGTAGGGTAGGCGGGGAAGTTTGGGCGAGGCGAAGGGTAGCAGTGGAGGGAGAAGAAATCTTCTTCAGGAGGTCCCCCGGGAGATCTGACGCATGTAGCGCATAAGTCAGGGGGCTGAGGTAGGGAAAGTAAAGAATGAAACAGCTAACCGAAAACACTAAACCGGGAGAAAGCCTCTTGATTGATATAAGAAACACCCCTATTAAAAAAAAAAAGATTAGACCATGTGAAGGTAACAGGTCAAAATCAGTGGGTCAAAACATCACTCCTTAGGGAGCTGAGGGTCCTAATTCAGTGGTGGAAATCTGCAAGTTTTTGTGTGGGACGTGATCGAAAATCTTCGAGAGGTAAGGGGAGAAAGAGAGGGGGGGAAGCAGGGAGTGGGGGCATTAGTCATATTTTTAGGCGGGAAGCGGGTACCAGAAAAAAGTTCAAAAACGGGTTCATGGTGAGGGGTACGGGGGGGAAAGGTGACCGATAACACCAAAAAAGGGGATGTGAAAATGTGACGTGCTTTCCACAAGTAAACCGAGCCACTTGAAAACTGATTTCGTTCAGGATCAGCGGAAAAGAAGACCGTTGGGAAGGGGAAGGACCCCACAGAAGGAGGGACGATCTACTTACGACTTCAGAAGATCGATGGGTCCTTTCAGAAGTTCGGAAAGACACAGCGAGCTATAGGCAAACCATTCGCAAGAAGCATCCGAGGAAGGAAGGAGACGGGGGAAACAGCTTGAGCAAATGCTCCGAGGGGGACCACTGGCAAGGTTCATAGATTGGGGAAACTGGGGGGTAAATTCTACAAAAGAGTCCCGGCTGTGACGACGGAGGCGGATTGGTAGGGGACTAGGAAGGAAGAAACTCAGCAACGCAAAAAATCAGATGCAATACCAGGGGCTGCGCTACTCGACCAGGGCCTCTATGCTAGCGTCCTACTAATTCCATCCTCCAAACGAGAAACCGTCGCCTCCGCAATGAAAGTTCAATCAAGAGTCAAGCAGGACCGCTCTCAGAGGGAGTCGCACCTCTTAAAGGGAGCAGTATTAGAAGGAACCGAGGTGGTAGGTCGAAGAGTGGAGAGGGAAGTTTCTGGACGGGACATCGGATCAACGGCAGAGGACCGATTCAAGCTTACCCAAAGTAGCAGCTGTGAACGCAGAAATAGGGGATCCCGAAGGTCGACCCCGAGATGGTCCCCGTCATTCGTCAAAGGGGCGCTGGATTCCGAAAGTGTGTCCCAAACATGCAAAAACGCCGGCAAATCGGAGAAGACCCGACTTCCCCGTGGAACCGGGGAAAGGCGAGGTTCCAGCGCGGGGGGAGCTGGCCAAGGGGGGTCCCAGAAATCCGATACACCAGTTTTGGGGAAGAGACCGGGCCCAACTTCCAAAAAAAGATTGCCCTTTCTAGGTTGCTCCAGACCGTGGGGGAGGGCGGGAGGGAAGGAAGACCCGAATAAGACACAAACACCACCAGGGGGGGGGGGAACATCAGGGACCTTTTGGGAGTGGGCACGAAGACGGGGTACGAGCCCTTCAAAGCTCCAGACGGAGGGAAAAGATGGGGTTAAAAATCTCATCACGTCGGGCTCCGGAGGGTCGTAAACCGAGGGGTCAACGATCGCTACGGTTGCTGAAAACCATCTGGAAGTTGCAAGCCTAGACTCGTAGGGGAGAAGTCATTTATCCGAAATGAGGGGGGTAGGTTAACTAGACTCGAAAGGGGAACAAAAGGGGTAACTGAGTTGTCAACATGGTCCAGGGAGAAAAGCGACCCGGCGAACGATGAAACCGCCAGGCCTCCATCAGCAAAAGAAAGCCCCTCCCTTGATTTACCTCAAGCCAATAAAAGAGACGGCGCATAGGGGGGTCGTCGTTCTGTTTACGCGAGGTTGCAGGTTAGAGTGCAGACCTCAGCATCGAGAAGGGTCGCGGTCTCAAGCACTCTAGCAGGGAATCGTGTGGAGGCTAGGTTCGTAGACAACACGCTAGTAAACCGCCCTGCCGCCGAGGGGAAGGACATCCTCCTTCATTCGGGGGGAATTCATACGGTCAAAGTATGGTCATATTAAGGGGGACGTCAGGGGAAGGGGCTGGAGAATAACCTGACGCGCCGAGCGCGAGGACACAAATTTAAATCAAAAAAAAGAAGCCCAGAAAGAAATAGTACTCATTTGGAAAGATCCTCCTAGGAGATAAGCCTCCCCAACGACGAGCGCCAGGCCGCGCCGAAAACTATGAAAAGCTTGGCGGCCAAAAAAATGAGCCCTCGCAAACCGGAGAAGAAAAGGTCCGCCCACAGGAGCCCGAGACGGGGATGTGCACCTTTGGAACGCATTCTCGTGGAAGTTGTGCAGCGTCGCGTAAGGGGGGGGTAATCGGGAGGGAAGATCAACAACAAGGACCGCCGAGCTCTTAAGGCTAAAATTGAGGGAAACATGGAACGCGGAAAAAGGGTGCTGCGAAAACAAAGCCAAGGAAGTGGAGCTTTCTAGACGCTCGGACTTAGAGGTGAGTCTGAAAAGACACTAGGATGTACGCTCGTGGATATTCTCCTGAAACTGGGAGAGATTCCTCATAGTCTGTACTGAGTCTCCGTTGACTGACTAGATGGGGCTCGATAGTTAGACCCGGAAGAGGGAAGAATACGGACCGGGGTCGACTGGCTCCTTCTGGGCATTGAGAAAAAAGAGGCGTGGTTCTAGTCTGAGACTGAAGATAAATAAAAAAACTAAATGCCGGTGTGTAAGGAGGGAGGGGAGGGAGGCGCATAGGAAAAGTTGGTCTGAGTGCGTGGCGCGAAAATATCCTATAACAAGACATCTCGTGAAGGAGGGGGGGCCGCATCGAGAAACAGAAAGGGATCTTAAAGTTCCCGTACTGCAAGTCGAAAAGGGAACGGTAAGCGGTGGGTACTACAGTTCCTGACTTGAGTCGGACTGATATTCGAAGGGCGGTAGAAATGTGGTGGGGTGGAAAAACGAACAGAAACCACGAGCCCCTTTAGCTATCGGACAAGAGAAATAAGGGGTTCACTTTTAGATCCCTGAGACGAAGAAAAAGAAAAGAGGTTCTAAAAAAATAAAGGGGGGAGGGGCTAATCAGCCCATCATGTAGAAATGGAGTTGAAGAGGTCGAATTCTATGGAGCAGAATAAAGAACTAGATAAGAGCGTTGGTTAAAAAGAGGGGAACTTACCATCGGGAGACTAGAAACCCTCTGAGCAGAAAATGGAGATTGCAATTAATGTCGGGGAGGACACCCATTCGGAAGCTGCCAGGGAGAGAATGCTCGATAAGATACTCATGGGGGGGGCTCCATCGTCAAGAGTAGAACGTGCGGGGGGAAGTCTTCAACACCTTAAGGGGTTTGCAGTCACCGGGGAAGATGCGACCTTTATCTCAGACTCAAAAGGGTGGAAAAGAAGAGATAATAGTCCAGAAAGTGGGAAAAATAACCAAACAAAAGGAGGCTGGGGAAAAAGCCATGGCCCTCTCATGCGTCAAGGGGGACAATAGGCATTAGGACTCATCGATAGGTGGCGCCGAAATCGGGGGGGTCGTTTCGCAAGGAGGTGAGGAAAAAATCGCCAGTTCGTTGACTAAGCGGGGGGAGACAGGATAGGGTATAGAAGTACAAGGGTACCGACCTAGGACGAGAGAGTGTGAAATTTATCAGCAAGAGCAATGAGGACTCTGAAAATGAAGCAGGGGCCTTATGGGGGCTTCGCCGGAACTGGTATTTGAACATGGGGTGGGGAGTGATCATTTTCTGACTAGGGAAGTGAATCTAAGGACGAAGGAAAAATCAAAGCGCTGAAAGGCGCCCGTTTTAGTGGACCAATCAATGGGTCTACGGGTCATCGAAAAAATATCGAGCCTCACCGGTCTACTTAGACGTCAAACACGGTTGGATGCAAAATGGGAAAAATACGTCTATTAAGACCAGCTCGGGATGAAGAAGAAAGTCGAAGCTTTCGCTTAAACGGAGAGGGGGGGTTGAGTCAAAACAAGAAGAAAACTCCTGATAGCGGCAACAGCTAAAAACTAGTGAAGGGGGATAAGAGAGGGGACTATCGGAATAAGAAAGAACGCTTGGGGGGGGGGGCTCGCAAAAGAAAAGGTCAGCAAAAGAGGAAGGAACATTAATTTACGGCGTGGGGATATTCCTTGTCGCTCAAGAAAGAGCAGGCCTTTCCTTAGAAAGCAAAGAGGAAAAGAGGACATGCATCCCAGGGAGTCAGGGCGAAAACTAACTCTAGCGTAAGCACAGAGCCGGCCGATCGAGAAACGTAGTGGGGGAAAGGAAAGAGGCAAAGGTCGAGCGCAAGTCTCCTCCCCCTCTAAAGCGGAACCTCAAAAGAGAAAGGAAGAAGCCGAGCGAGATGCCTTGGAGGGAGCGAAGATAAAAAGAGGGAACCGCCAAAAAAAAAAGTTTCAACCTCTACGGAGAAAAAATGTGCAAGAAGATCAGGGATGACACTTGTGGGGTTAAAAGGGGAAGGCTGGGGGGCAAGGGATTGAATGTGCCTTTAGTGGGGGGCAGACAAGCATGAAAGACTGAAAATAGGACTATGGAAGACGTAAGGGGACGGAGACTTCTCTCGTCTAGTTTGCAGTATCTAGGCCGAAGGTACTGTTCCTGCTCCTCTTTGTGACTAAGGCTGGGGGGCGTGCGCTCTGGAAAGGTGGTAGAGAGACAGAGACATAGTACGTCCTCAGAGGGGAAGGAAAAGGGCTTCACCTCGTCTACTCGAAAAGAAATACTGACGGAGGTCTGAGAGTTCTTCAATCCGGAAAAGTCACATCTGATCGATGTGGGGGTCTACGAAGACAACGAGAACTGCTTCTGGAGGGCTAAGGGGGACATAAAGCTAAACCGATGAAAAGAAATCGAATTTTTCTAAAAAATAATCGGACGAAGAAAGAAATATCGAAAAAGAGAGGAACGCCAACAAATCGGACCGCCACTAGTAATAGATCTTTATGTGGGCAGTAAATCACTTTCTTGGGGGGGGATGTGGGATGTATGCTAGCTGAGGGAGAAAGATTGTTTCCTGGTTGGAAGGAGTTGATTCCTCCATGGAAAAATTTACCACAAATTGGTAATTTTACAATTGGAGAGGTGGGTTTGTAAAATTAAAACAAAGAAAGGGAGAGAAGGAAAGATCAACCATTAAAGCGAATCTCTTATTGAACGGTACGGACAGGGGGGGCACTCAAACTATTCGGCTGAGAGGGAGGAATGAGGTGATCGTGACATCGAAGGGAAAAGCTACGCGGAGATAGTGTAGAGCTTTTGCGGGGCCAAAACATCCTGGAAGCTAAAGGGAAGAAGGGAAATCCGCACAGGATTCGTGGAGAAACTTGGAAACGGCTTCTCAGGAACTAAAACCACTGTAGAAAAAGGCGATTTATGGGGTAAAACACGTATTCAAGGGGTAATTTGATTTGACAAAGTCCGACAAGAGACAAAGAAAGGCAACTGAATAAAGTGAGGTCACTAACCACTGAATTCGATTTCATGAGAGGGGCGGGGCGGGGGGGGGGGGAAAGAAAAGGTCCCTATGGGAAACGCTCGAAAGCGGGGGCTCCTTTACTACCGTGCAGGAGGGATATTATGGCAATTATCAAAACCCTTTTATGCTTCGCTGAGGACATAACAGCTAAAAGGTTTGTCCCGCGGGGGAATAAACGGAGTCGGAGGAAGGGAACGTGACCCCCTAGAGGAAAATTGAACTAATACCGAAAGAGGAAGGGTCCTTCTCGGACAATTGCAGCGGTGTGCGGGAAAAAGTTACGAAAATCAATTGAGGGCAGGGAGAGAAAGGGAGGCACGGTGATGATTTCGTGCCTGTGGCTAAAAGAGGGGGGAGTATTACTCTATAGGAATCGAAGCTCCCCTTTCTTAAAGGTTCATCATGGGGGGAATCAGCAGGGGGTTCCAGGAGGGATTTTTCTGAGGTCTCACACGATCATTACGGCCCATCTCCGCGGAGATAAATCCTCGTACTATGGGGGATTGAAGGTGACAACCCTATAACCACAACCCCAAAAACATAACTATATCAGCAGGGGAAGTTGAAAAGGAGGATTGAGATCTTGGAAACCCGCGAGGACGGCGGCTGGGCGGGAAGAATGGAGTGGGAAAAAAAGAGAGGTCTCGGTGCGGCGACATCGTAAGAAAAGGTGCTCTAGAGGGAGTCTCCGAATGGATTGGGTCAGAGGGGAAGGGGGTAGGCGTTCCTAGGATAAGGAGAAAGGGTCAGGGGGATCGTTTTTCGGTGAAGAGGGTTAAGAGGAAGAGCTCAAAACACAACGTATTATTATTAAGAAGATTGAAGTGTCACTTAAAACGAGCAAGGTACCCGGGTAAAAGAAGGTCAGGGAGTGCACTCTACCAGTGCTGGAAAAAAGCCAGAGATAGAACTGAGAAGGGATCTCTGAAGAATCGGTCGTGAGAGGGGGGCGGAGGGAGACTGACACGAGAGACGGAGTGAAACGCTCATTCTTATACGGCCTGGATCTGAAAGGTGGAAAACATAGGGGAGCAAGCTCCTCTGGGCCAAGGGAAAGGGAGCTAATCGGTGGTTGCCCTCGTTAGAAATTCCTCTTCCTCATAGAATTGTGAGGAGACTGAGTAGAGGGGAGTGTGGGGGGGGACTGAGCTTTGAGATAATCATACCTCCACAAGGATTCTCTACAAAAGAAAATCCGACCGTTTAGGGAAGATGAAAGGAAGGAAGGAGATGTGCTAAAAGAAGATGGAAAACCGTCCTCAAAACATAGGAAAGGTGAAGCAACTCTTCAGAGTCAAGATCAACGATGATTCTAAAAAGGCGACACTCGTCTACAGCGGACCGGGATGCAAAGTGTTTCCTCGGGGGTGACACCGACATCGGGGGGGGGGGCTTTGGAAGGGGAGGAAGAGCGGAAATCCGGGGGCCTTCAACGGCGGTCAACAAAATCAGAGAAGAGTGAGATTTCTGAACGCAAAGGTAGCAGCAATGGGTAAAGGTGTTGGGGGAAGCACACAAGTAGGAAAATCCTCCGGCCTGTAGTAAAACTGAACTCCGCGATACACCTAAAAAACTTTTGTTTCCAACCAAAGAGGCGGCAATCTTCGAAGAACAGAGGGAGGAGGTTTGTTTCCTGGGTTCGAAAAAGGGGGAGAAGATTGAAACTTTGCGGCAGAAGGGCTCTTCAGGAAGGTTCAAAAGAAGAAGGGAGGGAATGGACACTCCGGGGAAAGGAAAACTCCAGATTGAAGGTTGGGGAGGGGCTCCACGGTTTTATCTGTTTCAGAGCCGGAAACGAAGAACACTACGCTGGGACTTGGAGAGAAGTCCTGAAGGGTTTGATGCGGCCGTGCGCGTTGGGACAGGGAGGAAGTAAGGAAAGATCCCTAACTATTAAAAATTTGAAAAAGTCGGAGCGCGCCGGAATTTCAAGGAAAAGATGAAAAGAAAATCAAACGAAAAGTGGGGGGTGACAGCCTACCGAAGAGACCGGGAGGCTCAAGAGCGCTCTTATTTGGGATCGATGTCTTATTCCGCGCCCGAAGGGGGTGGGTTTAACAAAAGAGAATCGTCGGAAGGAAAAAGGGTGTACTCTTCGGGGCAAGAGGGAGGCCCTTTCCATACAAGACACCCTCCAAGGACCACAAAAGATAGGCGTATCCATGCAGCACCAGATCCCCCAAGGAATTCTTCCCAGCCCAGATCGATAGGAGAGGAGGGAGTGGGGGTTAGGGGGGGACTTTAGAGGGGACAGTCGATCTTTTCAGGGCGAAAAGAGTCGCCCCAAAAAAGCGATGCTGAAGCGGCTGTTAGCCAAAGCCAGCCAGGAATAGCAGGAGGGCGTTGCTATCAGGGGAGGGCGGAGACAACCTAGGGCTAAGAAATTGGGAGGGGTCATGCCTGAAATACCTCAGGGCTCCAGAAAAGTAAAAGGGCTGCGCTTAGTAAAGCCGTCTCCAAGAAAGGATGTCGAGCAAAAAGAATCCGTGGAGATGTCTGTGTAAGAGACGATCGGAAGGAGGAAAAGTCCTGGAGTCCACCACGTCTCCGAACCAGGAGCCGGACTCATTTTCCGGAGAGAAGAAAAAGCCCCGGGGCGATATAAGAAATAGAATGTCTACTGAACGAACGGGATCCTAAATGGCCATAGGAGAAGAAGGAAGGTCCGGCACGTGAAGCTCAAAAAAAAAAGAACGACCGAGGAAACGGGCCAAAAATGGCCCCCCCAAACAACGTGTAAAAGAAAAGATGCCTTTGTCAAAATGAGTCGGAGTCGTGTTTTCAGGTTTGAGGAGGGGAGAAGGTCTCGCTGCCGAGCATAAAAGCGACGCCTAAACGGATAGGGAGCTAAAGGAGGGAGGGGGAGGGAGACGAGGGGCTGCTACCCTTCGCTCTACAATTGGGAAGTGAGTCACACTCATGACTGTAAAGTGGGAATCTCGCGATTGGTGATAAAGCGGGGTATATGCTAAAGAAGAAGAAAACATGAGACATCTCATCTTGACGAGTAACAGGACGGACGGAAGGCGGCGAAAATCGCTGCGTGAGCCCGGCTCTTCCAGAAGCCTTTCAAAAGGGAAAAGACGGAGAACGGAAGGGGGGGGAAAGACGATTGGGCGAAGCCAATCTGTCTAGAATTCTCTTGAACGCGGATGGGAAAAACCAAATCAAGAAGTTTGGAAGGGCGCGGGAGGGAGAGGGAGGAGTTTTCTTAAGTTGCGGTTGCGGAGGCAAAAAAAAAGAAATCAAGCTCGCCGACAGCTGAGGACGGCCCGCATCGAGAAACTCCTAAAGCCGTCCCTCCGCTGAGGGTGGGAGGAAGGGCCCGACTCGGTGGAGACGACGTCGGGGGGAAAAGGGGGAAGCTAAAGGACGCTGGGAGCCTTGGAATGTGATTGTGCACCGCAACAACGGTCTCAAGCGCCAAAGGGTCCAGGTAAGAGATCCTAAAACGACAGGGGAGAACCCAAGTAGGGGATCCAAGAAGGGAAAAGGAAGGGAGAACATGGGGACCCATCATTTCTAACTGGATACGGGACCAGGAGTCGCATGAGACGGGGGGAACGAGATCCAGTCATCAACTCGGAAACGAATTTGAGGAAAGAAAGGGGGAAAGAGAAGCAGGAAGGGAGAGAAAAAAATCTTCGTTAGGCGTGCCTTAATCGAAAGGGTGGAAGCGGGGGGAAGAAAAAAAATACGGCCCGCCCGTGGAATGCGAACTCGATCGGCTGAGACCGTGTCAGCTATTGGAGACAGCAAGAGGTACTCTGGGTCAAGGAAAAAAAAAACCAGCGCCGTGGGTGGGGAGAAACCTATTGAAAAATAGTAAAAGGGTCTAGGAAGAAAAAACAATTATTATGAAAAGAGAGGATAAGCCAGATTGGTAAAGGGGACGCTTCCCACACTAGGAGGAAGGTGGGGACGAAGAAAGTCCCTCGTTAAAGAAAAACTTAAATCTAGGAATGAGTCCCTCAGAGGGATCGGATTCATCGCCGACGGTTGTGGCAGGGATGTTGAAATCATCCGCAGAAGGAAAAGGGGGACACAATTTCTGGAGAAATATGCACTGGGAGGGAAAATCCTCGATCGCGGGACTGTTTCCTACAAAGGGGCGCGTTAGGGGGAAGGCGACAAGGGAAGATTGCGACGAAGGGGAAAAGTATCCATTGCGACAAGAGGAACGCCCGACGGTTAGCGAAGTAACGCGAGGTGGGGACGGAGGGGAGAGAGTGATCTAAAGGTAAAAGAAGCCAAGGGAGCGCGCGGGGAAACAGTGTGAGGGAACAAAATCCATGTTCGAGTTCATCATCTAAGAAGAAGAAAGTCGGCGTCGGGGTCGAAGGTCAATATAATCACCGGTTTGGGAGAAAAAATCGCCGTCAAGAAAGAACGGGCAGCTCGAACGAGGGGGAAGATTAAAGTTAAAGGAAGCTGTCGGCGCGTATCGGGGGGAGATGGGGGGGGTGCGCAACGACAGAAAGAAACTCCGGATGCGCAGAAACTCGGCCCTACAAGAAGGGTTTAAATTCCTGGGGGGTTGGGAAGAGAGCTGTCACTGGAAAAACCACGGCTAGAAAGTTTTTCTTCGAAAGGAAGGAAAAACAGAGATGAAGGGGAAAGATGGAGTAAATCAGGTTCTAATCAGTCAGCGCATCAGAAGAAAAACCTGGGAGCCTGCGGTTAAAAGGAAAATGAGCGGGAGATCCCGTCTGAGGGGAGGACGCATCTCCCCGAGCGTATCACAAAAGAAGAGCAGGCCGCCGCGATAAGGAAGAAATGAGGGGTCTGCAAAATAAAGACTGAATTAGAACAAGAACGGGTCTCTTCCCCCAAGGAGAGACAACTCAGAACCTCAGCAAGGGGAGAAGATCCTAACGGAGGACATGAGTGTGAGAAGTGGGAGAAGGGGGAAAAAGTACATTGAGACATCTCTAAACCGAAAATACCATGGAAAAAGACTGGGGGGGGGGAGGGACCCGGGTTGCAAGCTAGGGGAGAGGAGGAAAAACTTTTTAGGATGGTAGTCGTCTTGTTTCGGGACTTATGGGGGGGAGGGGGGCTCGGTCATCTCTGGGAAGCATGCAGGCGCCTCTTAGATGAGCAAGGGGAGGAAGTACGTGGGGACGAGACAGTACTCATGCTCAGAAAATCGCATTAAGAGGGATTCGCGGCACCTGAGTCCGACGAGAGGGGGACCGGGGCGGGGAAAGATGTGTCTGCCTCGAAAGTCCGTTTAGTCTCAGAAAAGAATGACGGACGGAGTCAGGAAACGAATAGATGGGCCGCACCTCGGACGCGAAAAAAAGAGAAGGGCGCGGGTTTCAAGAAAGGGAACATGAGATGTTGTGTAGGAAAAATCATGGAGAACAAAGAGCAGAATCTGCGGCGAGGAGGGGGACTGAGGGGCAAGAGCATGCGAAAAAAAAAGGGAAGCAGACGGGGGGATGGGTGCTAAAGGCGCGGGTGCCATGAGCGGCCCGAAAAAGAGCGTAAAGAAGTCGGAACGTCACGAAACCACCGGAATGAACGAGATCCCGAGAAAAGGCGGTGGACGAAGGGGTAGATCAGTGAGGGATAATGAGGCGCTCGCATGTTGGAAACGTTGAGCTCAGTTTGCGCTGGGGGCGGGCCGCCATGAGGGAAAAGGACAACACGGGGGGAAGCAGAAGGGGGGAAAGAATGGTAAACCTTCCACCAAGATTATGGCGTTCAAAGATAAAAATGAGTCTCTCTAGAGGATAGGGAAGGGGTATAAAGGGTCGCTTGTCGAAATCCGCGAGTCGAATCGGAATGCAAGGACGGATAATGAGACATCGAAACGGAGGTAAGGGAAATCTCTTTCGGCTGGGAAGTTCCGAAATGGAAAGAGGTAAAGAGGCAATCCAAAAAGGCGCGGGGAGAGACCTACTCTCGGGGCAAGGAAAAAAAAAATGCTTTTGTAGAGGCAAAAATAACCAGATAAAAAAGGGGAGGGGAACTATCAATTATCGGGGGGGGGGGGAACGTACTTCTCTGCCATTTGTGCTTGAGGGAACATAAGTCAGATCTACGACCAGATCTAGGGGAAAGCGAGCACTTCGTTTGGGGAAGGAGGGCGAAATTAGCACAGGCCTTCTGATAATAAGGGTTTCTGTGGCAAGGGTGGGGAAAAAAACTATGTTAAACCGGGGAAAGCGGGATGGGGACTCCTTTAGGCCGCCTTAGATGTGGGAGGGGGACGACTTCCTGATCCGGAAAAAAAAAAAAGGTGAGGAGTCACGCGATTTCTCGTGTTGATGCTCACCGTGAAGGGGGTGTTGGACAAAAAGAAAAGCCGCCGGAAGTCCGGGAAACCGGCTCCTTAGAAAAAAGGACGACCTACAAGGAGCGGACCAGTAAAAGGCTCTCGGAACAATGGAAGTACGGAAGGGAGGGGGGTTCTACGTGACAAGAAAGAGTGGCAGGAGGGGAAAGATGCACGGATTTCTGAGGCGAGGTTTTTAGAACAGTCGTTTCTGGTAAGGGGAACACTCTCGGCAAGAAGAAAAAGTCGATAGCTGTCACCTGTATGCGGAAGAAAGGGAAGGGTCTGTGATTTCTAAGAGAAAAGAAAAAAGACAACAGCATCCCTCCTCCGGGGGAATCAACAGCCGGAAGGGGGAATAGAAAAGGGTAAGGACCTGGCAGTGGCCCGAGGAGTTTTCGGCAAAGATGGGACAAGGAGTCCTCGCCGAAAGTCGGACGAAAATGGCATGCGGTCAAGAGAGAGCTAGGTGTCTTGCGTAACAGCGACCGACAGCCAGATATGAAACGGCTACGTCTGTAATGAGGGGGAAAAGCCTGCCGGGGAAAAGGGAAATAGGATTGTAAAAGGCGGATCCTTAAAGTTATTGAAGGTGAAATTGAGAAGGGAAAAAAGGCCACTTTGGGAAGATAGAGAAAGGAACAACAGGAAGTATGTATTAAAAGAGAGAGCACCTCGTTCAATAACAAGGTATTGACCGCTGTTCATCACTGGAACTTATGAAAATACCAAAAGTACCACCAAAAAGAGAAAGGGAAGTAGAAGTCCGTCCGGCATAGAGTTTGAGCTGTGGATCGCTGTCTCCCATAAACGCGAAGATCGGGCACCGTAAGGACATGGGGAAAAGGTCCCTACGCGTCCTATCATGCGCGACTTGCGCAAATTGCACAGAAAATAAAAAGGGCTCTAGATTGGAATCGTTGCTCATGGACAAATCGTCGCGGCTGGGGAAGGCACGGAAGAAAAGTGTGGTACGTAGCGTTAGTAAAGAGAAAAACGACCAGCAAGAAATCCCATGAGTAGACGCAGACAGGCTTCGCTAGCGCGACCGGGTCCTCTCTGAATGATTAAGAAAAGGATGTGTCCGCCCCATAAAAGCAAAACTCCTCCGCAGAATCGACCGTGAAACTCGTCAAAGGGGCCCGAACGCTAGGAGCTCACGTCTCATCTTCAAAGAAGAGGGTTTCGAAGGGCCACGGACTGCCGCGAGGGGTCGGGAAGGGATTAAAATCTAGGGGAAAGTGGGGGAAGTGACCTGGGGAAAGAGTGGGGGGGGGGACAGGAAGGACGGGGAACCCTCACGTATCAGCTCTGAACTCTACGAGGGGGAACCATTAAAAAAGTGTGCGAAGAGAAAATCAGCAGCCTCCTTAGTATAACGTATGCAACAAGAAAGGGTGACGGAAACACTCTTAAACTTGGGGGAACCAAACCGACGCAATGAAACGAGAGAGCTCATAAAACCGAAATGCGCTTTTCTAACTTAAGAGTTTTACGTGGAGAAAGAGGTTATAGGCGCTACGGGGGGAGGAGTTCACCTCAAACGAGATACCTGGAATGCCGTACCGGAAACTCCTCTTGCAAAGGCTCGTGTTCAAAAAGAAAAGGTTGGGGATCTGGTCCTTAAGCTGAAAAGCCCGAAAAGAACACGAAAGATGGGAAAAAAAGGGGAAGTGAAACGGGAATTTTTTTGGGAGAGGGAAAAGGGGGGCCCTTCTGCCGGAACTGAAAGCAAAAAGATTATATTTTGACCAGCTCAAGTGAAAAGCTGCGAAGGGAGGGGAGGATCACTATGACTAGAGAACATCATCGTGGCGGAAACCGACTCTTGGAGAAAAAAAGGTGAGCTGTCAAGAGAGGTTTGGGGAGCGGTCCATTGAGGAACGCCACAGAGAACGTACCACCGAAAAATCAGTTCACGACAAAAGTGTTGACTTCGTTTTCAAAAGGGGAGAAAAAAGCGAAAGCGCAAACAAGGGCAGCAGGGAAAAAAAAAAAAGCTGAGGCACCAAGAAAATCAAACCAGATCCCCCAATGGTGTCGACCGGGCGAAAACCGGGGTCCACCTCAAGAGAGAGGGCGTGAGAGAAGGTGTTTGCTTGAGTGAGATACTATCCGTTTTTTGCGGTGCTAGAGTCCGGGAGGGGGGAAGCCCCACCAGCGATGCTTAGGATTGGTCTAGGAGGAAAAATCCCAGTCGATATCTACGGAGGAAGAGGGTTGGGGGAGAGGGTTCGTCGAACACTCTGAGAAAAGGGGAACATCCTTCCTTACAAAGAAACCATTAAGAAGGCACCTGTCTTGGCGGTAGACGGGCCGCTTCGAATATAGTAAAGGAAAGAGCCTTCTTCCTATAGGGAATGGAGAGAAGAACAAACCATGGGCCTGAGCGGGGTTAAATAAACGACGGCGCAGACCCGATGAGAGGTGCCCGTATCCTCCCATGAAATGGGGGAAAAGGGCCAAGCCCTCTACGACGAGAAAGGAAAAGTACTTTCCGAGAGCAGCTCATTGAGAATAAAAATTAATCACTCTCGGAAAACGCCTACGGAAAGTCCTCCACCCAGAAAGAAGAGGGCAAGGTAGCGTCGGGGTGAAAAGGTGGGGGGGAGGGGGTTTGAGGTCGCGAGTAAATACTTGGGGGGTAGGATTCCGCCTTACCCCACTTTCCATGCAGTCTGCTTCAGCAGACAGGCATGTCTTGGAAAGAGGCAATTTGCGGCGACCCTCAGAGGAAGAAGTTCTTGCATGAATCAAACTCATAGGAAAAGGGGGGATCCGGAGAGCTATTTGTGTTATCGTATGGGGTAGGGCGCCGCAAGGACGAAAGGGGTCGAAAGGATCATCGTGATCGGGAAGCAGGAAGGGACAGGCTGGATAATAGGGAGGCGCGCGAGGGTCGAAAAAAGATCTGGGCAAGCCTTTCACAGAACATGGAGAGGGCGACTGATCGCGTTGGCGGGATCAAAAAAGAGAAGGGATAAGGGCTCCTTGACCGGGTATACCGGCCCAAGGAAATCGGAAGGGGGGGGAAATTCGCATAGCTGCGCATCGTAGTTTGCTGATTGCGGGAGCGAAAACAGATCAGATACGCTCCGACATAAGGATGTGGAAAGATCGAGAACTCACCGTGTCGCGGTCCCAGCAGTCGGAGAGGGGGTAAAGTAAACCCGTCGGTGCGGACTTAGAGGAAGGGACTCGGGGTATATCGGGGGACTCAGAGATGCCTTAGTGTCACCTCCGAACTGGTGGCGTCGAAGGCTACGCGTCCGTCCTTGGAAGAAGACGAGCAAGTGAGCAGCCCACGCGGTTGAAAAAACGCTCGAAGAAGACATCGCCATCAGGGGCTGGTATAAGGGGTTAAAGGAGATCAATTGGCAGCCGAGAAAAACACACAAAATCCGCCGAGGGAAAGAATTACGGAAAGCGAAGAAAAGGGAGAAAGGCATACACGACTTGGCATGGGTAAGGGGCAAACTGTATTGCCGGAGGACAAAATCAAAGCCAAGGCCGATACTGCCTAGAGTCGGGGGGAAAGAAGAAATTCCGAATTTGCGCACAGAGAAGAAAAGGACGGTTGTCAAGAGAAGAAAACGAGGTCCGTTGTTGGTGCTGCAAGGAAAGGGTGCCAAGTTAGCCGGGATCAGATACTCACAAAAAAAGAGGGAAAAAGAAGGGGGATGAATAACTGCACTAGGTGGAAAATCGTTTACCGGCCAAACACGATTAGGCTGAAAAGCCACCGCCCTAGAGGGGGGATCGACGGGACGCCAGTCAAGCGCGATCGAGCGGTCGAACGCTGGCGGGCCGGTTTGAGGGAAACCCCAATGAACCGCCGCATTCATGGCACGCCAAGTGAGAAGAGAAGAGCAGGGATCGACCGTCCTGCGTCGTCAAACCGGCGCGGCGAGATCGGTATGGATAGGCGCCAAGGAGAATTCGGGCGAAAATTCCAGGGGACCCTGATGGGCGATCTGAGGAAAAGGTGAAAATCGGTCTGGTGGAAGGGGTGGGTCTGGACGCAAGTGCGAGCCGAAGGGCTAAAAAAGGGCGGCGAAGTAATCAAGGCGGATCGAGATATGGAGGGGGGGTGAGTGACAACAAAAAAAAAAGAAAAGTCACTAAAAATCGAGACGGGTTCCGAGGCGGAGATGTCGGGCGCAGGATGTCTACGTTAAAGGGAAAAAAAACAACATAAGGGGTGGAAAAGGTCAAAGATGCCGTCAAGAGTCGGAACTTAAAGCGCTGGACACGAGTTTACTTCTCGTCGGAAGGAAGAACCAAAAATGTCGCTCGTATCTGATATTGGGGGGGGGGGGGGGAGTAAGGGCACTCAGAAAGGGAAGCAAAGCTATCCACCATAAAGCGCAGGGGGGGGGTTTACTGTTTTTTGTGTGGTAAGAGCCAAGAACCACGGCTCGAAGACGCTGGGCTTACGCCAAAGAGTAGCGTTCGAGCCAAAATGAAGTGTTAACTTATTGTTAAAGAAAGAGTCGAGCTCGCCTAAGAAGTAAGCCGCCTTGACTGAGGCCCAGGAACGCGGTCCGTAATATAAACTGCTATCCCATGGGGAGGGGAATTCGTAAAGAAGGATACCGAAAACAACGAGCTCTGTCCGCCTCATAATAATGATGTATGGACTCACCTGAATTGTTTCTCAGGGAACCAAGGGGGCTAGGTCGGACCTCAGAACGAGTAGGCCTCTCTGTAGAGCTGACATGGTATGAGCGGGCATCGATCCACCTTAGAGGTAAATCGCGACCGCTCACAAAAAAGGCCCAAGGGCGACAAAGGTGCTCTCTGCTAGGAGACATTTTACTTCGAGGTGAGAGGGAGTCATTTGGAAATTTACGTGGGAAATGAAGGCTGACTCGGGAGCGCGGACGGCGCTCGTGCTGAAGAAAAGGGGATCTCGCATGTCGACTGGGGGGGAAGGAATATTCCGGCGATGGTGCCTTATCATGTGCTAAGGTGGCGCCTCTCTCTCGCCGGGTTTGGGGAAAGAACCAGTCTGACGGCAAGGGAGAACTAGGGGGAAACGTCGGCCCCTCTCTGAGAGGAAAAGGAAGGGCTTCGTCGTATGAATTGGGAAAAAAGAATTCATGGAGGTTTCAAACATCTGAGAGGTTGTAGAGACCTGAGCCCAACTATCTAACTTCAGGGGGGGGGGATGGGGGGGGGGACTGAATCAGTCACAGAAGGAAAAGAGGGTGGGGGGCGAAATCTCTTAAAGAGGAAAAAGCGTATGGGTGGACGGCAACGAACGACAACAACCTCTGCCTCAGAGGGACAAAGCTCCTCTAAAAAGGGTGGAGAACGTTCGCACAAGGGGCTTTATTTTCTTATTATTGAGGAGGCGGGGGGCGCAAGGTGGGAGGCGAGCTGTGGACTTAGGGGGATTGGGGCCTGGGCCTACATGCAGGGGGAAAAACGGGGGGACAACACTTTGGTTTAAGAAGGGGTGGATATCTCGGGTCCTGAAAAAAAAAGAATGGAGGGATACATCTAACCATTAATAGAGGGGAGAGGCAGAAACGGTTTAAATAGGAGGGAGGGAAAAAAGGTCGGCTGAGCTCTTCGGGGGGGAAAGGAGCTCCGAAATGTCGCGTTGCGAACGCGGGGAGTGGGAAGGAGAACGTGACGGGTAGCTTTGGCATCAGCAAGAAGAGCAAAACGCGTCGACGCAATAAAAAAAAAAATAAAAAGATCAAAAAGCCCAAGCGTCGTATCGCTTCCGGGGGAGGCATTAATGAAGGAGACAAACGGTCTGGAGTCAACCGGAGGACAGGGGTAGTTTGATCGGGCACGTCAGCTGCAAAGGTGAAGGGCGTGAGGACAAACATGAAGCTAACGAAAGGGACGGCCAGCGTCAAAGGGGGAAGCTATCACTGGAAGTTAGAAACGATTTGCCTATGTCTCTATGTGCAAGGGCGGATAATGAGGTTCAAGACGGTCAAAGTTTCCAGAAACAGAGAAAAGCGCTGCGTTTGGCCGCATATAAAGGGAAGGGAAAAGGTCGACTTGGGAGGAGAAGAGTCCGACAACTAACATGGAGCAGCACGATTCGCGGAAAATCAAAGCGGACTAAAAAAAAAGGATGCCCGCCGTTGAGCTCCTAGAAGAAGGAACGCAAAACTGAGCCCCCTAGAGAAATCCGACCGAAACTCGGACAAAGAAGCTCGGAATACGTCGCTTGTAATAGGTGCGACGGAGGGAAGAAAGAGAAAATTCGGGTTGGGGAGGAAAAAAAACTTTAACACGGGTTGATCACGCGCGGTAGGGGGGGACGGGGCTCTCTAGGGAAGGAGAATATGATCGGGGCTAGGAAGCGAAAAGTTTCAGAGCTTATCTAGCTGGGGTAGCAATCAAGCAAATGGGGGGGGCAAGGGTCGTGATGGGACTCACCTGCTATAACAATCTATAAAAGACCGAAAGGGCCTAAGTAAAAACCTCGAGAGGTAGATGAGTCACCCAGATTCGGATAGAATCCATGTCAGGTTCACGCGGGAGGGGAAGGAGGTGTGAAGCTTGTCAAACAGGGGGGTAGTCCGGACTGGCTGAGTACGGCTAATTGTGCGTTCAAAGAGCTATCCTGTGAGGGTCTAACACGCTCACTATCCAAGGCTCAATCTAGAGGATCTGGGTAATCGTTGTGCCTCCTGCGTTTGGCGGTATTCAATAGGGTGTGCTGGGTCGAATACGTAGCCTGAACGTACTGGTCACACGGAAAGGCGCGTTTTACGTACAGCGGGGGGGGAAAAGGTGGTCTCAACAACAACAACGGAGGGGGGCGTCGGGGGGGGTCACCTGGGAAATAACCAGGGAAACCGGGGGGGGGTACGCACGTTGATTAGGAAAAAAACCTAAAAATTGCCGTACGTGACCAAAGCCATTCGGAAAGAAGGAGGGGCCGCCGTACACGCAGAGGAGGGTCAGGGATCGCTTTCTAACGAAGGGAAAGCGCAGCGGCAACCTCCCGGCCATTCTGCCTCCGCAGACAGTCTTCTCTTAACGGTTGGAAAAAAAGGGGGAGGTGCTACGAGGAAAAAAAAGGAAATTGAGATCGATTGAGCGGGTTTTGCAAAGGCAGATACTCAGAGGGAATAGGACGGGTGATTATGGAACCGCGGCAGAGGGAGGGCGGGGGGGTCGGAGCTTTGAGCAAAGTACGAACTCAACTAAAAGCAAACCCATGCGTGGGATGTCAAACATTACTTCTCTTACTCCGAAAATTGGACCGCTCTGCAGAGTCCGTCAGAGCAACAGCGCACGCCGCGCAAAACTTCAGAAGCGGAAAGAAGAAAGTGCAGTCAACTCGTCGAAGGCAATCCCGGATCAGAGGAGATAAAGCGACATCGACAGCGATCTGCGTGTGGTCGAGATGAACACAAGGACTGGGGCCGTGTTTAGGTTGTGAAGAAAGTGAAGGGGGGCGGGAAATTTTCGGCAACCGAAAGGCAGAGTCTCTTAGACACGGCGGGACCCAGGAACAGCTCTTAACTCCGGAAAAAGAGGGTATAGGGTTAAAGGTGTTGGGTTATACTAAAGAGAAGAAGGCGGTAGTACCGTCGGGAATCTCTGAGCTTTTCACCTCATATTTGTTTCCAGACCGCACGGAGCACGGCAAAGCGAGGAAAAAGCGCTCCCGCACTAGAGAGTTCAGGGAAGACGTGGAAGTCTGTCATGGCAAGTCTCTCGCCGGACCTGGGGGGGGAAAGAAAACAAAATGACACCTTAATCTGCCGTGCCCGGCAGCCCTTTCTGCTCCACAAATTAATTGTGAAGTAGGCATGAAAGGGGAAAGGGAGAAAAAAGAAAAAACACGACGCGGGAGGAGGAAATTGAGTTGTGGTGGAGGGGTCGGAACGAGTGGACATTAGAGGGCTGACTGCAAAGAGAACGGTAGATGAGATTTTGTACAGAGACAGCTTTCTATGAGCGAGATGTCGGGCTTCGC
>Ga0179593_1379109_pt1 | contig 21583 bp, 28 predicted proteins | sample CZODoug2_1_08_16_FD_185931 | JGI IMG/M metagenome (GOLD analysis project Ga0179593, IMG submission 185931) | Vadose zone soil fungal communities from Angelo Coast Range Reserve, California, USA - CZODoug2_1_08_16fungal (PacBio error correction) | ecosystem: Environmental > Terrestrial > Soil >...
AGGAAGAGTTGGGGTCGGGCTAGCCGCTGGTATCTTTTAAGAGCAATGGCGATGGCACCTTGTGGGGGGGGGGAACTCACCAAAGTCTGGTTTTTGGTTTCAAACAGGGAAAGGTTTCCAGTATTCCCATTGGGGGGGTGTGACCAGGGGGAAAAAGGAGTGAAAGGGGTGAAAGTACCGGGGCCGGTAATTGATCAGTTAAAGTACTTCTGTAAGGAGAAAATGGTAAGGTCCCAGAAAGGTCGGAGAATTCCAATACAGACTGGAAATCGCTACCGGAATCTGCTATGAAATAAAGGTGGAGGAGTGACTGGTAAGAGAAGGTTAAGATCGCGGTCAAATAAGAACTCATCAAGGGATTGGTCAAAAGCGAAAGTCGGGTAAGGCAAATAAGCGTTGAAGTATAGTATTATGTGGGGTCAACATAAGATCCCTGTCCATTGTAAGTGAAAAATGGGGGGGGGGGGGGGGAGAGTTTGGGCTCAAAGCTCAGAATTGGAAGCCTCCACGTGATGAATCGTTCAAGACTTTGAACGGAATCCTAACACTGCAAAAGTAAATTGGGATGGCATCAGTGAAGGCGTTAAACAAACTGAATATATAAACCAACTTATCTTTGACTCCTTATGAAAGGAGGGGAAGGAGAACAGAAGAGAATCAGTGGGTGAACTAATGAAGGGCGAGAAAGGAAATATTGGGCCTAAATCTGAGGCAGCACTATACGCCTGTAATGGAAGCTCATCTCGAAAAACTCAGGAGAACTTTGGTGGGATAAACCATCACCTGACATTGGGAGGGGAAGGAAAGAGACACTCTTTATGGGGGAGATAAAGGGAATGGGAAATAAAATAGGAACCTGGGGGGAAAGGGAATCTTTCCTGATTGGGTGGGTATCTGGATCAGCAAACCACGCAGTGGAAAAAAAGAGTAACAGGGTCGGGGAAAAATAAAAATTTTGGTAGGAGAAAGGGGAAGGGGACTCATAAGTGCAAGAGCAATGATCTGGGGGGAGTACTTGGGTTGGGGTCCTCAAGAAGGGAGTTTAGATTATTGGACCTAAAGTGATGGGCCTGCAACTCAATGTCACACTCGTGGGGGGGTGCCCTAATGGGGTCTGAGCGAGGTGACAGATGTGGATATAAGAGGAAAAGAAAAAGGGAAAGGACATGATGTTATTAAAGGAGGACAAGATGAAGGAAAGCAGGAAAGGGTGAGACTTTGGGTGGAAAGGGAACAACTGGGAATACAATTGAGTATCAATGGAATAAGACTAGTCAAGGTAAAACAGTGTGGTAGAGTCAATGAGGGAAAATGTGCCCAGTAGTAAATAAACAAAAAAAGAAAAAGAAGAGTTCACCGGGAAAAGAGAAGAAAGGGGGAAAATAAAATGTCTTAGGGGGAGGGGCATGGGTTCAAATATTTCAGTCTGTGGAGGGACCTTTTTTCCTAATTTTTTGAGGGAAAAAGATCCCACCTGGGGGGGGGGGAGAAAAGGGAGGACGGCCTTTGGCACAAACAATGATACCTAATAAAAAGGGGGGGAGGGGGATCACTGGAAGGCAAAAAAAAAGGAGAAAACAGAAGGCCTCAATTGCGTGCGAAGAATCCTAAACGAAAAAGGGATGGACCTGCAAAATGCAATCTCTTTGCAAGTTTATGGAAAGGGGAAGAAAGAAAGGGGGTCGAGTAGGGAAAAGAGCGCCTGAGGGAGCTGAGCAGGGGGGGGGGGGGGGGGGGGGGGGGGGGGGGGGGGGGGGGGGGGGGGGGGGGGGGGGTGGGGGGGGGGGGGGGGGGGGGGGGGGGGGGGGGGGGGGGGGGGGGGGGACATCAGAGTAGGCCAGCCAATTTGGAGCTCATAGCTAGAGCACACAAAAAATTGGATGGGGAAGAACACAAAAAAAAAAAAACTTTCCTGATTGTGACTCCGATTGTCACACAATTGCAGCCTCCTAAGGGGGTCCTCTTCTCCTAACTCATGTCTCTTTCTGGAGTATGTGCCAAAAAAAAACAATAAAAGGCATTTGCAGGGGTCCAATCTGATTGTTTCCAAGAAAGGGAGGGAAAAGGATGGGTTAGGCAGTTGACAGTGGTGGCAAAAAAAATTGGGTGGGATTATGAAAAAGATGTTGGGGTTTCAACATGCACCATCTAAAATTTGAACTACTGGGGAAATCCACAGTAGAACTCAAGGACTCACAAAAAAAAGGGAAAGAATCATACCCCCTTTGGGGATCGGAAACTAATATCAATTGTGAAGACTTTTATATTATCTAAAACATTTGAAGTCTAATCTTAGGGGGTTTCAAAATCATGGAACAGAAAAGGTGCACCGACTTAGTTAGACAAGTGCAACAAAAAGTGCAACTCTCGTAAGGAGACTAACTACACTGGGTATTCTGAAGGGGGGTAGGATACAAAAGGTATCAACTAGAGGACTCTATTCATCTTGGGAGGCCTTGTAGCTCCATTCCTGGACCTGCGGAATAATCCCAGAAGTCACCTGGGAAGAAAGGAGGAAAAGGATGTGAAGGGGTAAACTTCTTAAGTTGAAAGCAAAACTAATTGTAGGGGAAAGGCATGTGGAAGAAGACAAAAAGTAATCAGGCAGGGTGGGGAAAAAACCCAGGGACTGACAGTACAATTGGGGTCAGGAGGGAAGTGATTAATAAGGAAAGGGAAACAGTTTTGGTGTTCCAGATACAGGGGAACTGATGCTTTACAATAAAGGGGGGGGGAGAAGCGGGGGCGAGCAAATTAAAAAAATTAAGGAGTTTAACCTGAAAAATCTTTTGAAGAAGTTCCATGCCAATAGGACAGGGATAGGCCAGAAATAGTCTAGAAAAAAAGGAAGGAAGAGGGGAAATATTCAGAGGGAAAAAGTAAGAGGCGTGCGGTAACTAAGGGGGGGGAAATGTCAGAAATTTGGGAACTATGAAGGGGGGATGATTCGTAGAGAGTAGGGGGGGAGGGATGCAGAGTGGTTGAAAGGTGTCAAAGATAATGTTTGGGTGGGGGGAAGAGTCAGGGGGGGGGAAAAGGAAAAGACAGGGGGGGAAAAATGAGGCCCATAAATTTAGGTTCTCTGGGGGAGAAAAGATTTAAAGATTTGGTCAAAAACCCGTTGAAAGAATTCACGGCAGCCCAAAAGAGAAAAAAGTGGGGGTTTAAAAAAACAGATGACAAGGGGGGGGGGACAAACTTCTGTTGACAAGAGTTACATTCAAGCTTATTCGCATATTACTTATTGGGTGAACTTTTAGGTGAAAGGGAGGGGCGACGGTCCACAGATTACGAAGAAGTCAGGTATATAGGACTTAGGGGGGAAAAGGGGAGGTTAAGGCGTAATTAAGGGAAAGGTTAGGGGGAGAAGAATACAGCCTATTTTGGTGGGGGGAGGCACAAGGGGCACAAGATGTCAAGACTCATGGGAAACGGGAAAAAAAGGCAAGGGAAAAGGGAAAAGGGGAAAAAACCACATAACAATGCAATGGGGGGGAAGAAAAAAAGGAAACCAAACACAGTAGGGGCTAGACGCACCGGGTATTAGGCAACCACACAAAGACGTTCAAGAAGCCACTCAACCCAGAGGAATCTCTCTCAACACAAACCGGGGGGGGGAGGAGGGGAGAATGGCTGGTGGGGCGGAGGGGATAAAAAGCTTTTTGTAGATTGGGGTGGGGCAGAGGTCAAGTGTGATGCGGTGAGATCTGTGAGGTGGGGGGGGCAGAAATGAAGGAGTTGTATTGTTTGCACGTGAAAGGGGGAAAGTACTCATTGGGAAGGTGGGAAATAGTCTGGGGTAGTCCGGGGAATCCAGTGGAAATTGGAAACAAGTCCAATCTGAATAGGGAGATTTACAAAGGGGGAAATGGGAAAAAAAAAAAATCAGAGGGATCCTGACCGGAATGCGTAGGGGTGGGAAAGGGGGGGGGAGTGGAAGGATATTTAAGCGACTGGCAATACTCTAAAGTAACAGAAGTCAGGAAAAAGGGGGGCAGGAACTTTGGTAGGGTAAGGGAGGGTGGAGCCCACAGGATTATCCCGGGAAGAGGGGAATTTCAACATGGTGGTAGCTTTGGAAAATCAGATCTCAGAATGGTTGGTGAGAATCAGTTGAAAATCTTTGGGGACGCGCAGAAAAAACGAGGAAAATTGCCTCATTTGGGGGAAAAGGGGGAGGAGGGAAAAGGACAACAAAGCTGAGGAGGGAAAGGGGGCCTGAAGACTTAAAAAAGAGAAGAGGAATTCTTTCAAAAAGAATGGAGCGAGAACTGAGAGTGAAAATCAAAGGGAGGCATCGAACTTAGGTACTCACAAGGGATGGAGCTTCGATAAGAGACTGGGTGGAAAACCATCACTTCATTGGTCTGGAAGGGACATATCAACTGAGCTGGATTCGTGGAAAGGGGGGAAGGAATAAGGACCTGAATTTGCTGGCAAAAGCTTCAAACTTGAGTGTGGGAATGTGAAGGGAAAGCAGTAGAACCATGCCATTTCAAAAAATGAGCAGGGGAAAGGATTTGTCTGTCTAAAAGGAAGGGCTGCATCAAAGTGCAGTGCGAGCTGGGAAGAGTTTTGGGGGGGACAAAAAGCTCTGAAGATGAAGGGGTTTGCCAATGATTGGGACAGAAGGGGGGGGCTTCAAAGTGCGAATGGGAAACCTGTAAAACTCGGGAAAAGGCTGGGGGGGGCTGGTACATTATGGGGGGATATCCTCACAGGGCCGGAAGTGGAAGAGACAGGGAGTGAAAGGGGGAAAAGAGGCGGGGAGGGTGAATAAAGGGGGGGGGAAGAGGCAAAGAGAGGGGATCTACTTTTATATACTATAAAAAAAAACGCAGGAAAAAGAAAATAAGGGGGTCCTGGACAAAACGGAGGGTAAATAATAAATGAAAGGTCAAAAGGAGGAAAGAGAGAAACTTCAAGGAGATAGTAGTTGGCGGATCCAGGGGGGTGAGAGGGTCACTTTAAAAAGGGAGGTGGGGTGGAGGGAAAAACTAAGGTTAACATTATTGAACCCCTTGGAGGAGATGAGGGAGTTGCAACACAACAAAGGATCCACTAATCAACAACACTTTGTGGACTGTGATCTTCCAAGCTGAAAAAGACCGGAAGAGGGAGGGCGAGCCACCTAAACCGAATCAGATCTTTTGAGAAAAGGAGGCTATGTAGTCAAAAGACGAGAAAGCGAAGGCGAGGGGAAGGAGACTCTCCCATTAGTATTCTCAAAAATGGAAGCGGGAGCCAGGGGGGAGGGAGGATCAGAATCAAACGGAGGAGGGAGGAAGGAAAGAGAGGAGGAAACCTCACTCAAAAAACCTTGGAGGGGGCTGGGCAAAGATCTGGGGGGCAAGCATTTGGCAGCCTCCAAGCAGTTAGAGCTCAGAAGAAGCATTCAGCGATTCAATACTTTATCAGGGCAGGAAAAAAACAGAGCCTGCATTTGAGGGGGTCCAGCTCTAGAGGGGAGAGAGAAAGAATTGAGTCATGCCAAGGGTAAGAGAGGGGGAGGGGACAGGTTGGGAGCACAAAAAAGTTGTGGGGGTTTGGTTTTCAGCACATCCTCATTCTAGACAGAAAGGGTATCACCACATTAGGAACAACAAGAAAAAAACAGAATAAGACAAATGGGGCTGAAAACTGATGGTTTCATCTTTATATTATCAATGGTAAATTCGAAGAAGGTGGGGGTCTCATGGAGAATACCTGTGCACAAGTGGGACTGACTATTGGAGAAAAAAAAAGGGACAAGGGCAAGGAGACTATAAGGGAAACATTAGCTATCTCCAATTGGTATTCTTCCATTTGATAGAAAAGGGAGGACCCAAAGATCCATTCCGAGCCGGTCATCTTGGGAAAGCCTGAATCAAAATGTCCTGGTCAAGGGTAAGCTGAATATCCAAAGCCTGTACACTACAGGCACTGCATATAGCAACAAAGAGTGTGAAGGGGGCAAGATTACAGTAAGCCAAGCCCTTGCTGTCAACAGAAGTGGAAAAACTAAGGTCTCTCCAAGGAGCTTTGGGTTGACCCAAAAAAAGTACTTACAGATGGATCTGGAGGAAATGATGAAGAACAAAGATAACAACCAAGACACATGTGGGAGGTCAACAGGGGGTTAGGGTGAACTGAATGCAAGGGTTCTACTGCTTGAAAGGAGGTCACATTCCCACAATACCAAGAAGAGGGGGGGGAACCCTTGTCAAGATCAGTTATCGGATTAACGGAAAGTTTAAAACTAAGACAGGAGGCCATGGACAAAAGAAGGTGGTGTGGTCAGAGAAAAAAAAAGAAAAAGAGAAAAAAAGGAGATAGCTTCAGAGGGAAAAAAGAAAGGCGTGGAAAGGAAATTTCGAGAATAAGCCATTTTGATGGAAAAGTGAGGAATTAAGCGAGGATAAATCATTTTTAAGAAAGAGAGGAACAGAGTTTTTCCAAGTGGGGAGTCCAAGATAATTTGGCAGATAGAAGGGGGGGGGGAAGCAAGTAGGGGAAACAGGAAATCCATTTAATAGCAGGTAAGGGACCGTTCAAGGGTGGGAAAAAGGCACCCCTTTGAGGGCAATTCGGAGTCTGGAAGACCCACATTGGGGGGAAGAACCGGGGAAGGAGAAACATTCTGGGGGAAAAATATATTCAATGAAGATGAGCGGCAAAGACTGACGTAGAGGTACATGGATGGTAGTTGGAAAGCCGTATTAATCGAGTGACAATCAGACCCTAGAAAACTTCGGATTCAGGACGATTGGGGGAAGGGAAAGGGTCATGGTACAGTATAAAACAAGGAAGAGGAAGAGGGGACTTGGGGGGGATCAATTTACCCGAGGGAAACGGGAATCTACAAGAAATGCACAGGGGAAATGTCACTGGAACACCTCCTTGGGGGAAAAAAAAGTAACAGAATGAGTGTTCAAAACAAAAACAAAAGTATTCAGGGGGGAAAAACACATTGGGTAAAGCGGAAAACACATATACAAAGAGAGAGACCAAAAAAGAGACACCATAGAAACTCGGAAAAAAAAAACACAAATTATAAAAGAGAGAGAAGCTCGGGGGGGTTGAGGAAAGGAGAATCACGCTTTATCTGTTCTTGAGGCAGTGGGGGAGGACTTGAACATGCATTTGTTGGAAGAAAACCACATTCATTAGTATTTGGGGGGGGGGGGGACAGGGGGAAGTGTGAAAAGTGGTTAAAGTGGGGAACCGCTTTGTAGATTCACGAAAAGGGTGGTAAACAAGTGAACAGGAAATGGGAGGAAAAATGTAGGGAAAAGAAAATGGAAAAAAAAAAGGGGACAAAAGGCCTAAATTCAAAGAATAAAGAGGGATCCGACGGGGGAAGAGAATGAGGAAAGGGGGTAGTGTAATTAAAGAAGTTAATATGAAAAAGCGCAATGCACTAAGTCATCTGAACTTAATGGTAGATTTGTCACCAAGAGCCCTGTCATGGTTGTGAATGTGAAAAGGGTTGGAGGGGACTTGTGGGGCTCAGATAGCCAGATGGGGACCTGACATGGGGACTTGAGCTTGAAACGGAGAAGAAAGACGAAGGTGAATCTTTGGAACGGTGAGTTTACCCTGATTATACAAACACAAACATATAGGGGGGGAAACAGAAGGAAGGGGGGACTCTGCCTTAAAGCAATAGGAGAGTAAAAGGGGAAAGGGAAACTAACTGAAGTGAGCTCCTTCAGATTAATAAATGGGCTCGCAAACTGAGGTAAGCACGAAAGTCAGTTTCATCTCAGAAAAAAAATCCTTGGGTGGAATAAAAAAAAACCATCCTTCATTGTCGTGCAGGGCCAGCGAAAGGAGGAGGGGAGGGCGATTTAAAGGGGGGGAAAAATTAATAATCCCGAGTGGAAGGAACAACGCTTTCAGTGTGGGAAGGTAGCGGGGGTGCAAAAAAGTATAAAGTTCACCAGAGTAACAATGGTGTGAGAAATGGGGGGAACTTTCTGTTCAGGTTTGACAGTGAGCAAAAGGGGGGGAACGACAGAATCATTGATAATCTGTTAATGGATGGGGTTTCAAAAGAGGAAGAGTACATGAGGGGGGGAAAACGGAAAAAGTGGCTTCACTGGGGAATTGCACTGTGGTACCCGAAGGGCACTGGGGGGAAAAGGGGAATTTTAACAGTGTATATTCCATGAATAGGAAATACAGGAAAGAGACGCAGGATAACATAAGAGACAGGGGGAGTGGGAACTTGTAGGATATTCAAACTGGAGAAGAAAGTGGATATAGCGTATACTAGGAATAAAAGCAAGGTTCAACGGGTGTTGATAAATTTCCAGGAGGGTACACTGGTGCACCGGATGGGGTAAATTAGAACAACCAAATAAAAAAAGAAAAGAAGTTCAATGAGAGATAGCAAAGATTAAAGAATATTAGTCAATGGACTATTTTCACGTGTCAGGGGTTCACCCGAGGGGGGGGGGGGGAAGGATTTCACAAAAATTAGGGTTCTGATGAAAGGGGCCTAAAAAATGAAAAAAAACAAAAATGACAACTAATCACAAACACAACTTCTTCACGCAACGTCAACTGCCAAGCACCTACCTCAAGCAGGGAAACCCCTGAAGCAGAGTTTGGTGGGGGTGCAAATGAGAGAAGGGGGTGAATTTGAAGGGCAAAGGAAGGAGAAAGCTGAAAATGATGATAAGGAAAGCGCACTGAGGAGGCGAATTAGCATGAAAAAGGCAGGGTGGGGGTATGAGCAAAATCGACGACTTCAAACCAAAAAACATTAGGAAAAAGATCTATTGCAGGGAAAGAAATAAAAAACACGGGGAGGAGAATTGGGCAAAAAGAAAAGAACTGGGAAACATACTGGAGCACCTCAGTGCGGATTGAGTCGAACACATAAGTCATGGAGAGGTCGAGGAGGGAACTTTAAACCTCCAATCACCAAACGTACTTTGGGAAGTCATATCTGACTTCCGGGAGAAAGAGGGTAGGCATGCATTATTGGGGACAATGGCAGTGGGACATTTTGTTTACAAAGACAAAAAGTGTTGGGGGTTGAGCATTGGTTGGGGGGTGTGGCAACAGTCACCTGGACGGCTCATCCCTAATTTTAATAAGGGTACAGGGAAAAAAAAAAAATTAAGGGAACTCCACAAACTCCAACAAAAAGGAATATAATAGGAGGAGAGGGGAAAAAAGATGCGGGGTTCAAGGGGGAAATTTATCTTAGAGTAAAAAATCGAAAGGGGGGGTTGTAAATACATACCTGTGCAACATGGTACCCAAGGGAGATTGCCGAACAACCGGGCTGGTATTTTACTAGTATAAAAAAAGGTTGAGGAGAGTCCACTTGTATTCTAAGGTAAAAAAATGTATGAAACCCTCCCGTGCCCGACTCTTGTCGGGGGAACCAAGGGAAGAATCCATTCCTGTGAAAGGGTGCGTTATTCCTCTGAAGGAAAACTCCTGACAAAATTGAGGGGAAAAACGCGTGTGGATTTTAAATCTTACAATGAAAGGCCCTTTCTGGGAATCCGGACCTCAGAATGAGGTCAGAGCTGGAACAAACAAGGACGTGGGGACCTAGCCAAGTGATAGAGGGGAATTGGCGGAACCGGACCTCTCCAGAAAAAAGGAAAACAAAAAAACACATGGTTGGGTAGTTCAATAAAAGAAAAATAAAGTTACGAATGGGGTTAAGAAGGAGTGTTTCTAACAGGAGGAGCACATTCCAACAAGAAGGGGAAGAGTTGAAAACATGGGAAAATCAGGTATTAGTCATTTCACAAAGGTGCCTGAACCTAAGGGGAAAAAATGACAGGCCAGAACTGAAGGGGTGGGGGAAAGAGCCACCAAGAAATAGGGGTAAAAAAAAAGGGAAAGGTGGTAAATGGGCAGCTGAAGAAGGCCATTTGATGAAAAGGGAGGGGGGGGAAAGGGGGTCATTCATTAGGGTCCTCATTTTATAGTACATGGGAAGTCAGGAGTGTCAGGAGGAGTCCGAGGGGGGTTGGGGGGAGAATGTCAGGGGGAACAGCACATACTGGAAAAAAATTCAAAATTGTAGTGGGGAATTGGAGACCGTTCCAAAGAGGGGGAAAGATGTCATCGGTGGAATTCAGGAGGGATCTATCCCAAAAAATGGGAAGTAAAAAAAACTACTTGACGGGGGATGACTCTTCTGGGGTCAAGTAATTACAATTCAAAGCTGGGGCTTAACTAGACTGACTTCACTGTGGTTTACACTGCAAGTGGGGAGGGGGAAACCATTAGGAAAGATACATTAAACAAGCCACCTATTAATTCGTATTTTCTGCATAGGCTATGGGTTCTGGAATTCTGGACATTAGGACTTTTGAGACAGAGAAGTAATTCCGAGTGGACTTTGAGCAAGGGGACACCGAGGCAAAGGAAATAACCAGAACGCATTTTGAACAGGGGGGGAAAAACAAATGTAGTCGGACACTTTCCAAAAAGGGTTACCAAAAAAAGGAAAAACAGAGGCATGGGTGGGGGGGTCTGCCAACCAGGTGCAACGTGGGGGAGAACTCTGCAATAACACAAAGCGTTCTCGCATCAGAAAGAAAAAATCTCAACAACAAAGGGGAGGAAGAGGAGATGCATCTGTGGGAGGGGGGCGATCAAGCTTTTGGTGGGGAGAAGGGTAAGGGGGTCTGGATGAGGGGAAACATTCCAGAAATTGGTTGTGGAACATAACCAAAATAGTTCTTGTTAAGGGTTGGGGGAAATTGCCCATTGGGTCAATTACTCCATTTGTTGACCAGGGAAAATGAGGGAGAGGAAGGGGAAAGCCAGGGGGAGAAAATTGAAAATGGAACCGGGTGATGTTTAGGTGAAAAAAGGGGGGGATGGAATGTCAATCCAAAATTCCAATCAGAATCTTTAAGAAAGGGAAGTCGGGGAGGAAGGGAGGTACTAAAGGGTAAGCTGTCACAATCAAGGAGGTCAAGAAGGAAGGGAGAACCTCAGAGGGGGGGTGGGGAGTACTTGGTTCAAACAGAAAGGATCCACTGTCAGTTTTATTTCCCAAGGTGTTTTTCTTGGTCTCATATCTCCGAATTGGGAGCAGCCACTGGTAAAAAAGCTTTGGAAAACTCCTACCAGCTGCAATTAAAAAGGGGGGGGATATTTTGGAAAGTAAGGTAGGGGGTGAAAAAATGAAATAAAAACACAAAAAGACTGTTGGGAATCGTACTTGAAAAATCAGGATCCTCCCATTATATTAAAGGAGGAAAGAAGGATGATTAAAATTCGGAAGAAAAGGGAGGGGCATCTCAAACTCTGAAAGCACGAAGGAAGGGGGACAGATGCAGATCTCTCGACTCGGGAACTTGGGGGAAACATCACGGAATTGGGGGCAGGCAAGTGCTCTCTGTGGGGGGGGGCGGAAAGGGGAAGATTAAGCTACAGTGAACAAAGGGGGTAAAACTATTTGTGACGTGGGCGGGGATCAGAAAGGAGACGATTGCATGACAGGGGTGAACCCATAGTAACAGTATAAACATGGTGAATAAAGAGGAGTTTTTGGGCCGATCATCCTGTCGTGCAAATTTCAACAGTCAGATCAATTGGAGCGGTTAAGTAAAGGGGGTAAGCGAAAAGGAAGAGGGGGTGAAAGCCGGTACATCCACTGGAAGAAGGGGGGAAAGGAAACAGTTGTGAAGGAGGGGTTTCCTGTAGGCGTGACGTGTGACAAAATAAGACGATGAGGATGTCCTAGAGAGGCAGGGAGTGGGGAAGAACTTTGGGGGGGAGAATAAATGCAAAATGTAGAATAAATTGGCTAGCTAGGGGGTATAAAGGAGAGAAAAGCAAGTTCAAGTGGTTCTAAATAGTCAGGAGGTATGGGACGGTGAGAGAACAACAAAAGATGGAAGGAGATAAGAGAAAAAGGAAACAATGAATATATTGTGGGGAAAGAAAAAAGGGATTTCAAAGAAACAAAAAGGAGTTAAAAGGGTGAAGTGAACCTAAGGGAACAGTAAGGGAAAAAGGAGTCTTATAAAAGGAGGAGGTTCCTGTTAACAAAACAAAACAAGATCACTTTTGGGTACTGGCCTGAACATCTGAAAGAATGCCTTCCTCCAAGGGAGGGGGAAAGAAGCAAGAAAAAGACAAAGGCAAATGAATCTGGTGAAGTTGGGAGGAAAAAGGCCTAGCCGGCTGAGGAGAGAAGAAGGAATTAGGAGACACAAGAAGGAACAGGGGGGCGAGGCAGTGTTGATGGAAAAAAATCAACGCTCGACAACAACCACAAAGGGAAGCGGAAGGGAGAGGAAGCAAAAACCCTTTGGAGAAGGGACCTCCTCTTCTGCAAATGTGCAGCTTGAGAGGATGATCCTCCACTCACATGGAAGAGACTTGCGAGTCAGCCTTTGCCTCAATTCATAAAGACATCAGGTGGGAGGGTCCAGCTCTTTCAGGATGATTGCAGAGGAATTAGTTCATCCAGCTTGCAAGGGGACAGTTGGGGGGGGGGGAAATCAAAAACAAAAAGGGTGGGGGGATGGTTTGGGTTTTTTCAATCACAGGACAACTCAGGCTCAGCCCTAGGGGGGAAGACTGTACAATAGGAACTCCGGAATAAAGTCAACCATTTGATCTTGACCAAGAACTATATCATTGTTTTCATCTTTCTCTTATCCAGTTGGGGGAAAGGAGAGAGGGGAGGGTTTTTTTGGGGCCCATTATAACAGAGCTGTGGGACCTACCAAGAAGGAAGGAATGGAAAAATCAAGTTAACCTAATGTAGGGGGTACGTACCCTGGAAACACTTAGTTTGAAAGGGTAATCCACCTACGCAATGACCGAGAGAAAGAGTCATTGTCTCCATTCCGAGACGGGACAGCGTATGAAAAAGAAGTCATCCATCCCTTCCAGAAAAGTAAGGGGGGAAACTGGGGAAGGGCAACTTCTTCAATGAAACCAAGCCAGGGGAAAAAATCAGTGAAAACGTCACGGGGGGGGGGCCCCACACTACTTAATCGAGCAAATGGATAGAGGGAAGGTATGAAAAGGACCTGAGAAAACCAAAATAGGGTTAAAAGAGGGACAGTTTACTATGGGTGACTGAATTCAAGTATACGGGGGGGGGATGAGAAAAAAGAGCAAATACCAACAAGAAAGAGTCACCGGGAAAATTTTATCTGGGGGGGGAAAATTTTTCAGGCAGCAAATAAATCGGGGATGTGCCATTCACAGAACAATGAGGGAATGGGTTTCAGAACAAGGGAGTAGGGAAAAGGCAGGGGATACTAGCACAGAAACAAAGTGAGAACTAGAAGAAAGGGGGGAAGAAATAGGGAAAAAATCAGTTGTATATATGGAAGTCGGCAGTTTTAAAGTAAAATGGGGAGGTGATCTCATGTGGTTTCAGATATTCAGGGAAAGACGATTTAAGGGTATTCCATAAGGTAAAGTCACTTGTTATAGCCGGGGTTGACAGATGGGACGATTGACAGTCACCCAGTTGTATTCAAATGACGGAGATCTAAAATCCATCTAACCAAATTAAAAAAAAACGAAATGGGATATCTGGAGGTGTACGATGACAATTCCAATCTGGGGAATGCTGCATACTGACTTTGTCCAAATCAGGGGGGGGTATATTATGGGTGGGGAAGAGAATTGAAGAGGAAGGGAAAGTAAAACACTTCACACGTAGAGGCTCAGTCGGAAACATGATGATGGGATTTTCTGAATTTTTGACATTCGTTTACAGTTATTTTGGAAGGGGGATAAGGAATCCGATTGGGGTGATCAATTGGTAAATGGAAGTCCCCATCATTTTCAAATGGCAAATTGAGAAAGGGGGAACTTCAAAGGGGCAAAAACTGGAAAAAGGCATGGGGCTACAACAATAATCGAACAAGACCCACCACATATACAAAGGCTTGGGCCACTCATCAAAGAAATCGATCGAAACAAAACAATAGGAAAAAGATAAGCTGAGTGGACTGAAAGTGGTATCTTTGCGAGGTCCTTTGTCGGGGGGATGAGTGTTCAATTCAAGAAGTTGGGTTGCGAAAAAAGTAAGATGGGAGTGGGTGGGGACGTGTGGTCCAGTGACGAAGGGGAACATGGAAAATAGCAGGGGAATATTTCAAAATGGATCAAAGAAGTCCAAGTAGGATTATTGAAAAAAATATGGGGAAAAGGGGGGGGGTCCCCAATAAGTAAAAAAGAGGCCATCCGAATCTGGAAGAGACGGAAATAGATAGGAGGAGGAATGGACTCGATTTAAAAAAGAACTTTCAAAGACTCTATCGTGCAGTGAGAAAAGAAGCTGGCCTAAAAAATTTAGGTAATATAGTGGGCACAGAAGAGATCGTCAGAGGGGTTGTTTAAGTGCAAAAACCGCAATGGGGGGATTGGAGAAGATCGAGATGGAAAAAAATGGTGAGAAAATAAGGTTAACGCTCCTACCCAGCTAAGGAAGGGGGCAAAATCAATGGACAAGAAGTGAGGTCACAAAGAAAAAGATATTACAAAAATAAAAACGGTTCTGGGTACATAATGGGGGAAACTTGCCTTTCCTCCCGTAGAAAAAGGGTTAAACTAAGGAGGACTTCACGCATTAATAGTTCCCATAATGGGAGGAGCGCAACTGAGTACACGGTTATGTGGCAAGCTTCGAATCTCTCAAAAACATGAAGGGGGGGTGTAGAAGGAGGGGATGCAGAAGACTTCACTTATTTAATGAGGGAAATGGAAATGGGAAATGGAATAATTTAACCGATTTGACAAGGTGTCATCGAAAGTGACTTGGGGGGATGTGATAGGCTAAGCCGTAACACTTGAAAGCACTAGGAAAATGTAGAGGAAATGTGTTCATGGGTCTGTCTCAGCTGTCAAAAAAAAAAAAAAAAATTGCAAATCAGAGAATTTGCTATCTGTTAAGGAATGGGGGGGGCAAAAAGCAGGGGGAACTGATGGGTAAAAACCGGAAAGAAGGGCTTGGGACTTCAACTTGTAAGGGGGGCACAAATTCACACTCGGGTGAACCTAATTTTCCAGGGTGCGAGGGGACCGGTGGATATTCCGATGAATACAAGCAAGGAAGTAATGGGATTCACCACAGAGAGAATGACAGAGGAGGGAAAAGTGGGTAATAGGCAATGAGAATAACAAGGGAGATATCGGAAGTTATACTAAGTACAATACATGCAAGGGGTTCCACTTTGAAGGAGGGTACAATAAACAGAGAACAACAAAACTGAGAAGTTCAATGAGCTCGATAAAAGGGGGAAAAAAAGGAGGAAAATGGAGGGAATATCCACGGGGACGGAATAGTTCAAAAATTGAGGTTTGAGGTTCCTAAATTTGGAAGTATTCCAACGGAAGGCAAGCCCATAAGTTTGAAAACACCAAAACACCTCATTCAACCAACGGGTGGGGAAACGTAAACTGACAGCTACAAATTAAAGGGAAAAATGAATTGGCGACATGAAACCCAAGAGATGTAGGGAAACTCCTGGTGAAGTTGAAGGAAAGGGAAAGAGGTGCTGGTGGAGAAGATCGGCACTGAGGGACTGCAAGTGAAGAGAAGGGAAAGAAGGCCGTGGGGTGGATGCTACCAAATCGAGAGAAAAAAAAACAAGAGGGGAAGTGGACCGACCTCAACAACAACGCTTGGAACTTATTGGGAGCCAGAGCACAATCTGTGGGACAGAGACATTCGCCTTCTCCTCTCAGAATGGAGCGAGAGAAAGGAACTTGGCCTCCGTCAACTTAACCGAGAAGGCATTTGAAGAGAGGTAGGGATTGGAAGAGCAAGCAATGGGGCAGGCAGGACGGGGGAGTCAGCTGCAAAATTGTGATCACACCAAAAAAGGTGTGATTAGGTGCATTTTGTTGCAAAAACAGACTCAAAAGGAATAAACACCACATAGGGGAAAGCCAACTCACATATCAAACCCTGGGGGGATGAAAAAAACAGGTGTGCTTTGAGAACTGCAAACTTCTCATGTATGTTGGTGTGTGACTTAGGAGAAAGAAATGGCACCATTGTACTCAAAAATTATGTAGAAAAGTGGACATTGAACACTAGAAAGGAACTTACTATCGGCAGGGGGAGGCTCCGTTTGATAGGGTTATGAAAAAATATAACTCAACTCAATGACTCACATCGGAAAAGTGTACACCCTGGGGAGGTATTCGCTGTCCACATCTTTCAACATCGGAAGGTCCGAAAGGGCAACAGTTGGGGGGGGGAAAGGGGGGGGAATCTTAAATGGATCAGCCGGCTGCTCAAGGAAAAACCCTCATACGAGGCAAGCTGGGTACACACCAAAGGAACGGAAAAAGTAGCATTGAGAAAGGGGAAATGGGATGTAGAAGGAACAGAACAAATATGGGGAGGAAAGAGAAAGTAAAGGTGACTGGAGAAGGTTATACAGATGGCCAAGATCAACAAAACTCAAAAAAGAGTTCCGGGGAAAAAGAGGGGAGAGAGTAATGGGAAAGGAAAAAGGGAAAACAGCAAGGGGGTGAAGATGGCATACACCCAAGAAGGGGGGAGGGGGTTTCTAGAACAAAAGCGGAGTTGATAGGAGAGCCTGAAAATGAAAAGGCGTCCAATACCTAAGGGGAAGCTGCAAAAAAATTGGGGGGGGGATGAACTAGGGAAGGGGGGGAGATAATTCTCGTTCACGAAGGGGATCTATATAAGTTATTAAGGACATATTGGGAAAATTAAAGATGAACAAGAATTTTGCAATAGAGCATGTTTACATCACATACTGGATGGGCAAAACATCAGGTAGCATCTGGGGAGGAGAGGTGAAAAAAAGAAGGTGACAGATTTAGAAACCCATTTTGAGGCTAGCTGGATAAAAGCTAACAAGTGGGATTAAAAACGAAGTCCTCGGAGGGGGAAATTATATGGAATGAAAAGAATGTAGAAAAAGACTTAGGTGACACTGGACGTTTATGATTATTTCCAGGAGGAAAAGAGGGGAAAGGAAATCCCACACCAGGAAGAGAATTCCTTTCGTATTCCATAGGAGGGAGGGAATTTCTGAATTCTGGCGCCGAGATGTTGTCGTACAGATTCCGATTAATTGGGGGGGGATCATGTTAAAGCAAAGGAAACTCATTTTCACATGGGGAAAAACAGGGAGTCACTTGCAAAAGAAAAAAGCAAAAGGAAAGATTCATGGGGGGGACGGAAAAGCGTAAAAAAAAAAGGAATTGACCTGAAAAAACAGAGACAAGAGTGCTTCGATCCAGCCACCAGAAGCATCTCAGACAACAACAAACGGGGAAAAAACTGGTGGTGGCTAATCACGCTTGGGTAGACTAGTTCAAAGTGTAGATTCTTGGTTCAATAAGGGGTTGGCAGACCACATAACCTTTGGTGATTTTGGTTTATGGAGTGTCCAGTGAATCCTGTCCATGTGAAGGGAGTACGGGGGGGTGGAGTGAGGGGGACGCTGGGTGTAAAATGAAAAAAAGTCCAATAGGATTAGTATTGGGAGAAAATGGGAGGTCAAAGGAAAAGGCACAAAAAGAAAAAAAGGAAGGGAATCCGACCTTAATCAGATAGTAAGGGGGGTAATTACGAAGGAATGAAAGATACTCAAATGGCACCTGAAGGGGAAAACTGGGGAAGCTCAGCTGGGTAAGGATATGGTTGTCCACAGAAAGAGGAAATTATGGGTTTTATGTCCCAACTGGTGGGGGTAGCTTGGGCTAAAAGCCGCAAATTGGAGACAAACAAGGGGGATGAAAAATAGTTAATCTGGAAATACCCAAAAGGAAGAAAGGAAAGGAATTCAACATTGGGACTTTCCCCCATGAAGTATAAACACCACATACTCATCGGGAAAAATATGCAAGGAAGAATATATATGAGAAATGATTGAACGTGGGATGATAACTTCAGATCATGGCTGAAGCGACTTAGGGAAGAAAGAATTAGGTGGGGGGTCAGGAAATCTCTCTCCCTCAGCGTCCGTGTAAAGAATTCAAATTGGGGACTGAGTGCATCTCGTGTATTGGGCTGTGAGAGTGATTATCAGAGAACCTGAATGGGGGGGGAAGGGTTCACTTTACTGTGGTGTGATCGCTCTTAGAACAAAGGCAGTTCACCCAAGAGGAAAGTACTGTGAAAGAAAAGGGGAAAATGGGGGTTAGTCTAAGGTCCTGTTCATGAAGACAAAGTGAAACATCACTATCTTTGAGGGAAGGTGGGGGGGGAAAAGGCTCTGACATAGTACTGGGGGGTGTGAAGCGGGGGAGGCTTGAATTGGGGGCACACCGGAAAAGATTGGTGTGAACTATGGGGAAAAAGGGACAGGGAACCGATGAATACCAGGACAGAAATGGACTCAAGGTTCCAAGATGGAGGGCGGGGGGAGGGAAGTTTAAAGAAAACTGGAAATACAGTGAATAGGAAGGGTTATATAAAGAAATGAGCCAAGGGTACCGAAAGAAAAGTGGAGGGTCCAATGGTGCACGGGGGAAAAACCTGATCAAATTATAGAAAAATGAATGATATATTATTTTGGAAAGAGAAAAGGGGGGGGAGGGGGGAATAAAGTAGGTCAGGTGGGGAAAAAAAAATAATGGGTAAAATTAAAAAGGGAACTGATCAGAGGTGTGGCCTGTTGAAAAAACAACAAACCATTGATCAACTTACAACAAAAGGGTGTGGAAAGTAAAACTGAAATTACAAAATGCCGACAGGACATTGCTATCCCTACGTAATCAAAGAGATGGGGGGACAGACAGAAAAGACGGTTAGGTGAAGGAAAGGCAAAAAGAACCTGCACTGGGGAGAACTGAGGAGGAGAGAAGCAGATCTTTTCAAATTTTTTGGTGAGGGGATAGAAATCGAAAGCTCAAAACAACGGAGGGAGGGGATCTCTTTCGGTGGAAGGGAGTGAGCCTCCGCAAACCAAATTGGACCGGTCTGGTGAGAGTCGGCTGCCAGCTTTGCAAAGGAACTGGAACGGGATCTAATCATTTCCGACTCAGTTCGGGGAAAAGCAAAAAGTCACCAGAGCCAAATGTGCATGGTCAAAGAGGAGGCTTAGGGAAGTAAATTGGGGGGAAGAAGGAGGGGGGGACAGCTTGAAGTGACAGTGGAAGACAAAAAGTTGTGTTATTAGTTGATCATTGTTTGGGTTGGGAAAAGGCACATGCATCAAGGGCGCCCGAGGGAATACTGAAAAAAAAAAAGATCCAAGAACCAAAAGTTAAATATCAAGACCCCTTACAAAAATAAGAAAGGAGGTGGTTTTCACGGTTTATAGAAGAGAAAGGACGGCGACATTGGTGTGTCTACATTTCAGGGACCGTCGACGGTTAGAACATTGGAACCGGGCCAGGGGAAGGAATAAAGTGCTCTCTCCACTGGGAAAGAAGTTGAATATTATCCAAAGTCAGCAAAACCTCCAAAGCTAGATGGGGAAAGATGGGGAAAGAGGGGACAAATTCCTGTCCTTGACGGAGAATTCAAAATAATGAAACTCGAAAGGGCAGAAATGAAAAAAGTGTGGGTTGAACGGCTTACAAGTTGAAGCAAAAAAGGGGATGTCAACGGAGAAGACGTTCGGAGGGGAACCAACCAAAGGAGGTAACAATAGAGGGAGGGCAAAGTGGGGGCATTTAGGCATACAGAAGAAAACCAGTGTTTTGTTAATAAGGTGTTACTAGGTTTTAAACATGCAAGTGGGGGTCTAACAAGTGGACTACTTCTTGAGCCTCAAAAAAAGAAAGTACAGAAGTGAAAAAAACGTGGAAATCAGTTTTAGGGTTATTGCCCCATTCAAGTAACCGGAAAGGGAGGGAAAGGCATTCAACAAATGAAAAAAGTGAGGGGGGGGGAGAGCAACAAAAGGAAGAAGAGAGGACGCTGAAAAGAAAGGCGTGCTTCCGGCATAAAAAGTGGGTGATGGGAAAAATGAGAGATGAAGTCAAACTTCAAAAAAGTAGGTCAAAATGAATAGAGGGAGGAAGGCAGAGTGGACCAGACGTCAAAGATAATGTGGGGTGAAATTCAAGGGAAAGCACAGTCCGTTGGGAATAAAGTTAAGGGGTGGAAAAATGGGTAAAAAAGGAGAACCTTCAAAGTTGAAGTAAAGCACCCATGGAAAGGATCAATTCGGGATCTGAACTCTACCACCGGGGGGGGGAAAGGACAGGTAAAACTGGAAAAAAGACAAATATATATTAAAGTCAAACTGGCTCCTTAGGTGACAAACGGAAGGGGAGGATTTTACCTATGAAAAGAAGGGAGCATAAACCTAATGAGCAGATAAGTACAATTAGAAGGGGACATTCTGGGACATTCGTTACAGAGTATTTGAGGGGATGACCGAAACTTTTTATCAATGGAAAAGGTATTCATCTACCCGAAAAGAAGGGTCAGACAATGGAGTCAAGCACCGGGCCAATGGGGAACCAGTTAACGAGGGGGTTAGGCCTTGTCAGGGGTAAAAGTCTAAAAAAAGCTTCATAGCAAAAAGGAGTACACAAGCAAGAAAAAAAAAACCCGGAGGAGGAGGAGATCGAGATGCTTATGGGGGGGGGGAGAGCTTTGGTGAGCTGTGGGGGGGGAGAGTCAATGTGGGAGAATTGAAGAAGATTTGGGTGGGGGGGAAAAAAGCTTGGGGGGGAATTGAAGTTAAGTCCAGTGACTCCATTTGTCCAGGGGGAATGAGGAAAGGCAATCCAGTAATGATCCAAGTCAATAGTTAAATTGGATGTCTAGGGAAATGGGGGGGATGTCCCGAATGCCGAAAGGACAATCAGAATCTATCCGCCGTGATGTGGGGTGCGGAAAGAAATGGACTCGAGGGATCAAGCTTTCAATCCTCGGAGGGAAGGGGATAAGGACAGGGACTGGGAAGAAGAAAGGTGATTGTAATATTGAGAAAGAAGAAGGGCCTAGTGGGAAGGGAAAAAGGTTGGGAGAAAAGATCTCCGCATTGCCAAAAAAAAGGGGGGGAAATCTTTCAACTCTTTGGAAGCAGGTCCCCTGAAGGAATGTGGCAGAAGGGTCAGAAGGTGAAAAAAAAAGTATGGGAAACCACCAGAGACTCATTCTTGGAAAAAGATGCATTAGAAAAGGAGTGAAAGGAGGGAAAGACTTCAGACTCAGAACATAGTTGAACATCAAATGGCTGAGGCAAGCGGGAAAAGTAAGTACAACAAGTCAAAGGGTTGACCAGAGCGCGACTCCTTCTGGGGGGGATAAAAAAAATGGAAGGGCATAAGAAACAACTGATTTATTGGAGGGCAGGGGAAAATGTAAAGGATTGGAAAAAGGTTGGAAAGAACTCAATGGGGTGAGAACAAAGCGAAACATGGGAGTCAAAAAGTACAATGGGCATGGTGAGAAAAAAGGGTGGGTTTGGGGGAAAGAAATTCAGGTTCTGGATAAAATGCCCCCTACAGAAAGAAAAATTGGAAATATCTGTTACTGTACGGGGGGGGGGGGGTCAATCAAAGAGGGGGCAAGAAGTGGAAAAAAAAAGGAGAAGTAACTTGGGAAGAAGGTGGCACCCTCAAAGCTTTGGCCCTAATTGTCCTGGAAGGGAAAAGGGTGACAGGCAAGGGACCGAATTTAGCTCCAGGGGAACAGAAA
>Ga0179593_1466783_pt1 | contig 21581 bp, 23 predicted proteins | sample CZODoug2_1_08_16_FD_185931 | JGI IMG/M metagenome (GOLD analysis project Ga0179593, IMG submission 185931) | Vadose zone soil fungal communities from Angelo Coast Range Reserve, California, USA - CZODoug2_1_08_16fungal (PacBio error correction) | ecosystem: Environmental > Terrestrial > Soil >...
AAGAAAAGATTGTGAAAAAAAAGGGAAGGGGGGTGAAGAAAACGCATACACGGATAAAGAAGAGAAACAAATCGAATCACAATTAGAAGTCAAAGCGAATTTAGAAACTTGACGGTTGGCGCCGCAGAGGTACGCGAAATGTAAACATAGAAGGGACCGAAAGTTCTTCTACCTGAAAGACAAATGCGGGAAGAAGACATTGAGGGATTAGGGTCTTACGCCAGGGCCGCGAAAAACGATTCAAGCCGAGAGTCTCTGCACGGTTTGGGGGATGTTAAGTCAAAAAGGGGCTGGCAGGAGACCTAAGGAAAGAGGGGTCAGTGGAAGACCAGACGGAAAAAAGAATTGCGAACCTCATCAGGAGGTGGAAGACACAAGCCAAACAAATAAAAGGAAAAAAAAACAAAAAAAACAAACCACACCAAAGATAAGCTACAAGGGACAATGACAAGGGGACGAGGGAAGGGGGGAATACGGATTTGGCGTTTAACCTCGGCTCTTCTAATAGCCAAGAAAAGTGACGCGATTGAGAGACAACCAAAGGCAAAGGCTTTGTTGTCGAGAAAAAAACAAGAAAAGAAGTAAAAAAGAGCAAAAAAGGGCGTACGGCACGAGCATGTTGAAATGAGCGAAACCACGCGGGTGGCGGAAACAGAGCCTTTCCTGAAGAGTGTCAAAAAAAAAGCTGACAAAATGAAATCACGAGGATCTCGGAGGGGGAATACTTGCTCAAAACGATTGCAGGAAGGCGGTTAAGGTACGCGTTATGAAAAGGGAACAACAAAAAGGATCGGAAAAAAAGGAACGGACGAACCAACACAAACAGATTGCCAAAATCATAAAGACAACAATAACAGTTGGACATGGGGTTTGCCTGACCATACAACAAAACAATTCTATTGAAAAGAATAGGGTTGAAAAAAAAAGGGGACTCACGAGTTTAAAAAAATACACCATAACACGAGAAAAAATCAAGAAATGCGGGGATGGGGAAGGAGAAGCCAAGCACGTCCCAATAGTAAACTAAAATTATCGTGGGCGGGGAAAAAACATCAGGGCCAAAAAAAAAAAGGGGGCTTACAGAACGGTGCGAAAAAAACCGCCATGAAGGAGGGCTGAAGAAGGGAGGAAAAATTTCACTCACGGGCTTGGGGATTAAAAAGAGAGAGAGGGGGAACGAGGAACAAGGCAACGCGAACATATGACACGCAACTGAAGATCGGTATCCAAGAAACCGCACGCAACATCAAAAACGGAGGTAAAGAAGACTGCTTCAGAAGAAGGATCACAAGGGGGAAGCGAAACGCGCGAAGAAAAGACCTGCAAATAACTCAAGACACATACAGACGAAGGGATGAGAATGAGTGAGGCCAAGAATATACGAGGGAGAACGGTCTAATGGTGGCTATGAACAAAGATCTTTTAAACCGGAGTTTACCGGAGAAGCCGGGGGCCCCGGGAAAGCCATGGAGCTGGGTTTGGGGAAAAAGATCCGTGGAATAAGGGGCTCGGCATATGGAGGAAAATCTTGAATGTATGCAAACGGGGACCCCAAGCATCAGCCAGCCGTGTCGGGAGCGTACAAAAAAAAGCCAAATTGAAGGAACTCGTAGGCCAAAAAGTCGAGGAAAGGCGTAGTGGCGAAAAGTGAAAGACGGGACTGGGGGGGAATGTAGATGAAAGCAATCCAGAAACGTGGGGGGGGGACGCCGTAAAGTGGGGGGGAAGAGAAAAGATGAATCAGGGGGTGTTTTGAGTAGAGGAAGACGAAAAGCCAAGTTGAATTGCGTGGGTTGGGCTTAGCGAAAATGACCAAAGTCAAGGTCGTCCTGGGATTTTGGAAGAAAAAAAATCATGTGTGGAATTTTGGCAAAAGAAGAGGATCACCGAAACTGTGTGACCGTTGAGGAACGGCGCACGAAGTTTGTCATGAGGAAACGCAGGCGGTGGGGTTTCTGACCCATAAGGTGGCAAAATAAAAGCCGCTCTAAGGGGGGGGGAGGGGTTGTTCTGTTTCATTCCCTTCCGGGGGGGGGTACTACCAAGTTGGTTTGGGGTCAGGTGATTGCCAAGTAAGACCGTTCAATCAGACGTATGATGTGAGTTTTAGGAGAGTTCCCGAGTCGCATGTTCAGCATCGGTGAGAAGGAAAGAAATCGACCTGGGACCGGAGGGTCAAATAGGAGAATCCGGCGGGGAAAAAAGGTTCAGGGGACCAAAAAAAAGGGTCCATGCAAAACCAGGAGAAATTCAACAAGGCAAGAACACATAAAAAACGTATCGATATTTATGGACGACAAGGGGGGGGAAGAAACAAGGAAATCAAAAAAAAGTGGCCGACAAAAAGCAAAGGGTATGACAAAGGCAAGGTGCAATCCGAATGTTGGGGGGGGTGAAAAGGCTGGGGGAAACAGACAATTGTCCCGAGCGAAACAGGAAGATGCGCAGGGAGGAGCGAGTACGTAACCTACGACGATCTTGGAAGATTCCGGGACATCCACGCTGCGAGGGGAATAAAAAGGTGGAAGAAAAAGCGCCATGACTGAAAAAGAAAAACCCTAATGGAGGAAGCAAAACAAACGGTGAGGATTGAAAAGATATATCAAATCAGGTGAGTGGGGAGGGGTCAGTAATTTAGGTGAGGTGCCGAGGACGAAACCCATCAGCAAACAAAGGGGGATTACAAAGAAATAATCTACCTAAGAGTAGGAGGAAGAAGCAAGCCTTGGCAAATTGACCCCGTCTTTGATGGGTAGGGGAGAGTGTGTCACATGGCGGGATGCCAGACATCGTCAAAAACAGTCGATTTCACTGGACCCGGTCATAAAAAACCCAGAAAAGATTTGAAAACCGTTTGGTTTGGCAGGTCCGGGCACGGTGTCGACATAAAGATAGGCGATGGCTGAGTAGACACGGGAAGAAGAAGGGGAAAGGAAAAACAGTTTTTTGGAAGTGGTCGGAAAAGTTGAGGAAGCACTTATAATAACGGAAAAAAAAACGGAAGGGGGGGAGGTCTGCAGAAAAGATCGTAGAGTGGCATAGACGAGAAAGTCCCGCACAAAAAAGATCCACCGGAGGGAGAAGGAAAAGAAAATAGCACCAAAAACGGTCTGGATCACCCGGAAGGGACTGAAAAGTCAAAATAAACACAAAAGAGCTGAAGGAGGTCAGCCAGTGGTTAAAAAAAACGGCGCAATTACAAAAGTCGTGTTGAAAAAAAAACCGGCTTTTAAGGCAATCGCCGACATGCCTATGCAAAAAACCAGGTTCGGTGCAATGATTCGGGACAAACAATAAAAGTTTAGCCAAACGAAGTAGTTCACATGTGGGGGGGGGGGGGTAATATGCTCGACAAACCTCAACTGGAAAAATTGCTGAAAGGGCCGGCTCCATCAGGACAACTGATCATCGGACGCAAAAAGAAGCCTGTAAACAAAAACGGTTTATAGAGGCTATAGTAAAAGGCTTTCAAACAGCCGTCCATTAAATACCCACAGTACGTTGTCATAGAAGTGCGTCTGGAAGTAAGGAAAAGGACATGGTACAAAAGCTGGGAAAACGGGGACGCGCGAACCTATGCTGACGGGGGGTGTTCAAGGCTTGGACGAAATAATTTCACAGGAGGTGTGAAAAGAGAATCGGGGATGACACGTATTGTAGAAGCAGCACTTGAAGTGGACCGGTGACCGGGGGGCTTCTCACGAATATTAGGTGGCAAAGAGAGTGGAAAGCTGCGAAAAAAAAAATAACCGAGGGAGAAAGAAGGGATGAGGCGTTTAAAAAGCACTTGAATATAGATGGGGAAATATGCAAGGTATGGGTCTTGTGTCACGAGGGCCTGATTCGCTCGAGGGAGGAGAATATCAGCCTGATTCGGAGAGGGTAATCGGGAACAGTACTTTTGTGGTCGGGCTCCAACTGTCGGGAAGTTAAGTCCCGTATCGGGGGAGATGAAGTGGGACTTGTTCTGAGGTAAAGTCTCACAGAGGAGAATTGGTGTATCCAAAAACCAGGCAGGAACGGTGGACGGCGGCAAAAGAAGATGGGAATGCACAAGCACCGTCCGGAGCAAAACAAACTCGGTCGGGTGTGACACCTCCATCGGTGGAAGACCATCCGCCGGTAACTGGAAGGACGGTCGAATGCGAAAGAAGAGAAAGTTGGTTGGGTCGTCGTCTATGGGAACATATGAATTACACTAAAAAAGAAGACGTATTAGGGAAAAAAAGGACTTTTGGGGTTCTCGGGAAAAAACCATGGCCCTGGGATGGTAGCGGGGAGTCCGCATGGGGGAAAGTACGAAGGAAGGGTCCTGAGACGTCAGCTTCAATTCGTTTGGGGGAAAAAATGAGGAAAACACGGAGGGGAACAGGACACTAAGGGGAAGGAAAACCGCCGGTAAGTGGCAAGGAAGCTCAGGGATTCATCGGAGCATAAGCTCCTTCAAGCGTCAAAGGGTCCACGCTCAGCAAGTAAATGGGGGAAAGGAGGGGCAGGGCTCGGGTGTTGATCTGGTTGACTGGGAACCTACCAAGGAGGAGTAACAGCGCAGGGCCGGAAAAAAGGGGCAAGAATGGGAAAAGCTGTATGGGTCTGGAGGAAGAAAGGGGTGCCGGGTTAAAACCCAACCGTAGTGACCACACTGCGCTGCCTTCAACCTGGAATAGGTACAGGGACGCCTCACAAAGCGAAAGAGGGGGCAGCATCGTTGGGGGCAATCTTAGGAAGGAAAACAGAAAAGCTTACAACCGTTCGCACCTAACAGTGAACAAAAATGTCAGCGCGCGGAAGAGTTAGCAAACCTGTCTACAAGGCCAAACAGTCGCTAATTGGGAAGTGAGGTCTCACTCTGAGGGTGGATGGGAAAACGGGAAGTGAATAAACCAGCTCGAAGCAGCCGCAACCGCAAGGGAAACCTCTCTTTATGAAATTTTGACACTCCTGTTAGATTGGGGGCTGCTAGTAAGAGTATGAACGGGGACTAGAGCGTTCTTTCCCAGCAAGGGGCCTCAAGATCTCTATTTATAAAATGAAAAACAAACAATTGAGGAATGAAAAAAGGAGATACTCGATAATGTCGCCCCCATTGTGAAAGGTGAAAAAAGAACAGCACGAGCAATTACATACGCCTGACTAAACGAAAAAAGAGGTAAAAGGGGGAGTTGAATCAATGAAGGAGATTTATGACGTGCGGTTGCGGCGGCGCCTTGACTGATCTCGAGCCAGGGGCGAGTACAGTTAGATCACACTAGCGTATCTGAACAGCTCCAACGGCCATAGCGAAGGGGCTGGCCTTCGTCTCCGAACCCGAAAACGCTTTCCAGCCGCCGAAAAAGGGTGGAAGGGTTGGGGAAACAAAAAGAACTGCGACGATTAACGGGAAAGGGAAGGCACGAATTCCAGCAAGTGGTGGGGTCAAACGATGCGGCCACTCATCCGCAATGGACTAAACGAATCGACAGCCTGTACGGAACTAAAGGGGGGGAAGCACTCGTGTGGGGTCAATTCAAGCTGGGACGGGAGTGAGGGGGGAAGAAAAAGGAAAAAGAGCAGCCCCGAAAGAAGGAGGGTGTATAAAAGGGGACGGATTTCTTAAAATTAGCTGGAATCACGCTGGAGGGACAGTCAAGGGGAGAAACATATAAACCCAAAACTGCGGAGGAAAAGAGAGGAAATGGACTCTGACGGGGTTCTCAACTAGCCTTGGAACGGTTTCCGGAGACAAAGTTAGAAGATGAATAAAATAGTCTCAGGGGAAAAGGGCCAGAATTTCTCCTACCGGTCAAGGTGGAGGAGAGTGTCCGGGAAGCGGGTGCAATTCACGAACCCGTACTATACTTGAGGAATGGAAGAACCAGCTCAAGTAAGATTGACCAAACGGGTCGGACGATACACAATCATTATGGGGGGGGACGGGTAGTCAGAACAAAAAACCTCGAGGTAACGACGATGGATGGTTTAGCACTCAGGAAGATTCAAAAAAATGAAAAGGCGGCGGGATACGAAAGCCGGCCTAGAACGCAAAAGGGAGGAGCCACAGAGTCGTGGAGATGTGCCAAACCGCCGGCACCCGGTGACGGGATAGACGGGACTAAAACAAAGCATCCGGATCGGGCGGAAGACCGGAGAACCCATGTAAAAGGTACGCCTGCAGTGTTGATTAAAAAAAGAGAAAAAAAAGACGGAGAGTAAACCTCCCTGAAAAAACGCGCAATCAAAAGAACGGTTACTCATAAAACATGGAGCACCACGAAGCAAAAGGGGGAATAGATTATAACTTCATGAAGAAAGAAGAGAGGAAAAGGGAGAAGCGGGAAAAAGGCGCGCGAAGTCAGAGCCTTGGGCAAGGTCAACAGAACTACGAACGGAAATGGGTAAGTATGGGTGGGTAAAAAAAGGAACTAACGGCTCGCGATATGTGGGGGAAGGGAGCAAGATTCACATCTCTTGGGAAAAGGATGAAGGCCAAGGGAACAGGGGGTGAAAACCAGTACCGTTGAAGTGAGGAGGGAAAGAAGGGGTGAAAAAGGTAAAATGAGAACGGGAAAAGCCTGTGCCACAACATCCTCAACAGCAAAGGGGGTGGAAAAAAAACCAGGAAGCGTGGCCAGGAAACGAGGAAGAAAAAACACTTCGAGAAAGTCGAGTGGGAGCAACGTGATGGACGGCTGTGGAAAGAGGGGAGCTCGACATCATCCACTTTTTGAAATGGTTAGCGGATCATTGAGCGATGGCGGAGGCTTACAAAGCAATTGAATGGGAGGGGGGTTGGGGCGCAAAACTGACACCAACAGGACAGTTTCAAAGGAGGCATGATTGTGGGGGACAGAAAAAGGGGCTGGGGCACAAAAAGAGGAGGTTGAAACGAACTGTGTGTTGCATTTGCGGACAGCGACAGGTAGGAGGGGGAGATTAAAAAAACAGGAAAATGGGGGTCTGCACAGGAAGTGACCGTGCACCTACCGCAATAGAAGGTTTGTAGGTTTGGGGCCTTTTCTCACGACCGTGTGCTCACGACCAATGTGGGGGGGGGTGGTCAGGATAGTTCAAACTTGCCTCGCCGGCTGTATCCTCATTTTAGGATTTCAAAGAAATCATGAGAAAAGAAGATTCAGTAAGCGCAAAATCTAGAACTGGGCACTGCAGGCAATAAAGGCGGGGAAAGTACGCGTGGCAACATCAATTTCGAAACAACCAACGGGGTCAGAACATTGAAACCGTAGAAAAGGGTCAAGCTAACTAAAGTAAAGAGAGGTTGTAGGTCCGACAATGGCAGAAACTGCAAACCAAACGGTGAGAAGGGACACATGACTCTGTAAAAACCTACCTGGGGGTATGACAGGTGAAAAGAAAAAATGGTGGGTGACCAGGGCTTGTGCAAAAAAGGATCACAAACGACGAAACGGAAGTACTTCTGCAGAAAGTCGGTGCGAGTACGCCTAAAGGAGGGGCTTGGAGCTGAACTGAACGTAACAAAACACATCAACGGCTTCTTGGTAACCGTCTTAAGGGTAAACGCCAAGGGGGGGGAAGGAAAAAACTAAAAAACCCTGAATTTGAAGAGCAACTCAAAAAACAACAACGGAAGAAGAAGAGAGAAAATTCAAGGGTGGTGAGGCGTGCATCCCTAATGACAAAGAGATTACCAATACAAGCGGAGGGAAACGAGGCTTCCTAAATAGAAAGGACATCGGAGAAGGAAGAGATCAAACCAGGGGGCGGCAAAAGAGAGAAAATTATGTGTGGGGGGGGGGGGTCGGGAATGCGCTGCCAGCAATGGCGGGGGGTGGGGGGGGTCCAAACATTGAGGATTTCAAACTTGACAAGTCCATACCGGGACAGTTTCGATTGTAAAGGATCAACAGTTGGGTGTCAGGAACGCACACGTGGTCGATCGAGGGGGGGGGGGGATAGCGGGGGAAAAAAATATTACGGGAAGGGAAGGGGAAAAAACGTGGGTTGGGGAAGGTGAGGAGACACGGATGCCGCCGTAGTTACATCCCGAGGGGGTGAAAAACATACATCACAGGGGGATTAAGAAGGGCCATGAAGGGAAAGGAAATCCGCACAAATGAGGAGAAAAAAGGAGACACGGGACAAAAAATAGCACCGGCCACAAAAACATAGCAGGAAGCAAAACCGGCCTTGCTGAAAACCAAACTCCAACACGCTGCGGAGATTTCGGCATCCCGGGTTGACCTAAGTCAAAAACGAAAAGGGGAATAACAAACCGGGTGACTGCGGTAAGAGCGCCTCAAAAGGCATACAGGGAAAAAAAAGTTTTCGGGTGAACCTACTTCTGCGAAAAAACTAAAGGACATGGGGTAGAGGTCACAAAAGACACTGACTGCTCACCTGCATGGGAAGGGTTCGCTCACCACCCCAAACCATGTAATGGGCGGAAGGTTACCTTCTCCAGGAGGCGAAATGAGAAAGCGCAAACTGGTGCCAGTAACCCAGAGAGAGCGAGGCGAATAGTCAAAAAGACGTACAAGAGCGGGAAGCCTGACGAAAGTTTAAGCGGGAAAGTGGCTGCTGGGGTACTTACCGGTGAATGGTTAATCGGGAGAGGACCTAACGGGACGAAAATCGGGCTGAAGGTGGCAGCTTGAAAAGACTCATTCACGATGTCAAAGACGAGCACCGGGGAGGAGGGGGCAATACAGCAACTTGAGTCCCCTCTAAGGTAAAAGAACGCGGGGGAAAATAAGGCCCAAATAGACCGCGAGCAAACCTCCCGGCTAGCGTCCGGTTGGCCAAAAGCAATGTCAGAAAGATTTACATGTGAGGTGGGTCTGAGAAAGGGCCTTTCGCGGAGAGGCTAATGATCCATGGCAAGCCTGGGAGGGAAAGAAAGGGCACTTTCCCGGTTTGATGGGGGACGGTCGGGGGGCAAAAGCAGCTGAGTGTAAGTCGGGGACTGGAATAGGCACTTTGCCCTGTGTTCATGGCGGTAAGCTCACACAGAGTAACTCAAAAAAGGGGTGTTCAAAAAAAAAAGGCGAGTTTCGGGGGCCCGTTTGGTCCAGCACCAAGTCAGCCGGAAGATGATAGATTCACCTCCCTGTAACCAAGGAAAACAGGGGGGGAGGTGACCTCACACGACAGGGTTAGGAGGCCCTCCACTGGCTGGCCTTAGCGCCAGGAAATGGGTTGTCGGGGGATGGGTTACTAAAAGAAGAAGGGCTGAGAAAATGACGCCTCTCTGTGGTGGAAGCTCAGCAACAGAAAGGAGAAGGATTCAGACGCATTTTGGCACTCTACTATCGCAGGTGCGGACGTGAAAAGACCGGGGGGGGGTCAGCGACGATTACTGCTTTAGAGCTGGACCCTAAAAGGGGTCAGAAGAGTTCGGCCGTAGGAAAAGGGGCAATTCGAGATGGCTAGGGAGGACATTCTTAAGCAAAGAGTTCCACGAAGGATAGGTGGCCACCAGCCTGCCTTCTCTAGGTACATGGCATGAAAAAAAGGGGGGGGGGGGCTAAAAGTTTGTTAAAACTTTAGGCGCGAAAAAAGGTTCGGGGAATACGGAAAAACACTTTGTCCGGACCTCCGAAATGAAAAGTAGTGGAGGGAAAACACCGAAGGAGGAGGTAAACCCAAGTCCCCGTATTGAACCGACTGCATCCGGGAAGGGGAAAAGGTAGCCTGGGATTTCGGTCAAAGGGGGTTCAGTCAAAGGTACGAGACGTTGGAAAAGAGGAATTTCAGGGAAAGATACGGTATCTGTCACTTCGCGAGTTAGTGAACGGAAAGTTACCCCAAAACTTCCAGAACGCGTCGAAGCGTTTCGAGGAAAAAAGGGTCGTAACGACCCGAAGTGCCAAATAAGGCTAGGGGAAACAGGTGGCTGGGAGGAAAATACGAAATATTTGTGAAGGGGAAATTAATAGGCGAACGAAGCTCAGAAGATAAGGCGACAGCCGAACCAAGGTAGAGGGCTTCAGGAGGGGACACGCCAGGGGGAGTCGATTTTCAGATTAAACTGAGATGAGGGAGATGTCAAGGAAAATGGGAAAGAGGCTGACGAGTTATCTCAAAAAAAAATTTAAGAAAAGAGAGAGGAAACTCAAACGAGAGGGGCAACCAGGGAAGGGAGAAAACACGACATAGCAAAGACGACTGAAAGAGAACAACGAGACCCCTTCGGGTTTCCAGAAGCTATTTGACACTGGATTGTCGAAGACGGACAGTTCGCTATAAATCAACTAAGCAGGATAGGCGAAGTAAGCGCCCACTTATTCAATCTCGACGAGCGCGGACCAGTCGGTCGTACGACCATTTCCAGAAAGCAGCTCGAAGCCGGGGCGTAGGACGAAAAAAAGCGACAAAACGTTAGTTTTGGAAATGTCCAGGCATTGGACTACGAGGGAGCAAGAGAAAAAACCCGGTTGAAGGACCGGGAAAAAAGACATCAGCTACAGCACGTACCAGACCGAAAAAAATGGTTAGAAGGGGACTGGGAGGAGGAAAGACCTGAAACTTGACGTGTCTACATCGCGGGGCGTTCGAGGTAAATTCGAAAAAAGAATTCTGAAGATAGTCCATACTGGGTGTATCTGGAAAAACAGCACCCAGAGAGGAAGGCGAGACATGAGGGAGGAGAAACCAGGGAGGGGGTCAAAACCGCCGTTTCCAGTGGGGCCGTATTTCAACCTATAAGGAAGAGAAAGATTATCTCGATTGCCTACTTTAAAAAGGGATAGAGGGCGGGGCGGGGGGGGAAACGCGGGTCATTCATCTTTACCATGACTATCACGGGACGGCTTGAAAAAGACGAAGGGACAGATGCCAAAATGGAGGACGAATCCTAAGCACACTATGGTTTTATCAACACACGAGAAGGAAGAGGAAGACTGGGGTAGTGACTCCGACTAGGGGCAACAACATATCCCAATCTAAAGCAACAGCGGACGATCTCTGCCGGCTCCCAAGGAGGCCTACCTAAAGACTTATCCGATGGAAAACTCCGGCACAAAACACGGTTTCGATACAAGTGAAAGAAAGGAAGAAGCAGTCCGGAGGTCTGAAGTCAGGACGAACCCGTTGAAAAGAAATCGCCTGGCTTGGTGAATTACAAAAAGAATAATAAACTGTAAATTCCGCAAGGAACCAGTCCAACGCTCGCAGAACGGGGGAGCGAACTAAGACCAGTGTGATACGCACGCAATCAAAAAATCGTCCAGTGACTAGAGGTCCGTGCTTTGAACCGAATAAAGTGATAGGGGGGGGGAATGGATCATCGAATCTAGCTAAAATCGTGAAGGGGCATCACCGAAAAAAACACATGAATATCGTGAATGCTGGGTCCAAGACCTAGACGATTGTGAACGAAAAGATGGTGGCTACGGAAGACAAATCTCTGGGGGTGGAAAAAATAGGATTGGGTAAATGAAGACGGCAAAAAGACAAGTGGTTGCAAAATGGAACGGGGGGAATTGTCTCTGCGTGGGAAATCGGAAATGGTGGGCGCAAAAAAGGGAAAAAATCCTACGGGCGTCGAGGAGGTTCCCTAGACAGCCCAGAGGGAACAGAACAGGCAGGGAAGAATAGGCGTGGGCGTCAATGGGAAGGGAAGCTGTTGGGGAGGGCACGGCACGAAACATCCTCCACTTTGGGGTGTCAAGACATTTGTGAAAATAGGTTATCGAAAGGGGGATCAGTTTTCCTATGAACTGGAAAGACCAGGACAATTAATGAGGGGGGGGGGGGATCAGGAAATTACCAAAAGGAGGGGTGAGTGAGGTGCTTTGGTGCCTAGAAAGCAGGTACATTCTGGGTGTTCTCCAATGAGGAAAAAAGAAACTAGGTGTAAAGGTTTCGGAGACAGCGCAGTTTGAGGCAGGAAGGAAAATGTCGGGGGTGGGGGAGGAAAAAAAGAAAGTTTAATTGCCTTGAACGAGGGCCGGAACCAAAAAAAAGAAGGTGTAGTTTGAGGGGTTCAGAAAAGGGGTGATCAACAAATGGGGGGGGACGGGAGATGCACATCAACATGCGCCCGGCTGAAAAAAAGCGATACTACAGTGGGGAGGGATTCACCGCGGAAAACACGATTAGAGATGGTTATTTCATGAAAGAACAGACCGCACGGGAAAAGTTAAACTAAAAGGAAGAGAAAATGGGGGCCTCAAATGTTCGGAAAAAAAGTTTGGTTCCCTTCCCAGGGAAAGAAGAACGGGAAAGCTACGAAAAAAAAAGACGAGCGAGAGGATGGCACAACGGGAGAAAAGAACCCAAGTGATACGGGAAAATGCTAGGTAAGGGGAAAAAAAAACACGAGCCGGTTGGGATTCCGATAGTAATTTGGTGAAAAGGGGGGGGGTTCTTGGTCCAAATTGGGTCACAGCCCGACAGAAAAACAGTGTATATGACGAAAGTTCGGTCAGGAAAACTATGAACGGAACTTAAACGAGGGGGGGAAAATTCGGGAATCCACCTCATTGTTCAAAACCTGGAAATCACCATGAATAAAAGAGAAAGACACCCTGAAAATTTGGGTCTCTCAAAAAAAAAGAGAGGAAGGAATAGAGAAAAAAATTCAAATTCAGGTTTAGTGCGTCAGAAGAAAGTGCCAAAAAGGAGAAGGAACCGGCAGCGTTAAGGCAAGCGCAGGAGAACGGCTCGTCTCGAAAAAAGGGTCTAAGTACCCTCTCGTTGATGGGAGGGATAGGGTGGTCATGGCTGTTCAAACAGGGGGGCCCACCATTCGATTGAAAATGAAAGTCATACCGTGTGTGACGGAACTTAGCATGGGGGGGGTTGTCGGAAAAAATTTGTGACATAAGAGCGATGGAACTATGGGAAGGGGAAGGTACATGAAAGGGGAAGGGAAACAAACGGGTTGTTGTGTGAAAATTCGGGAACAAGCGAGGAGAATATGGAACTTAAGGGACTGTAAGCTGAGGGAAGAAAGGGGTATCGGGAAGGAAGTGAAAAGAAAATGAGATAAAACGGTATCAAATGAGTAATATAAAGGAAACACAAAAACTTTCAAAAAAGAAGGGCTTGAGGGAGGAAAACTACAAAAAGGGGGCGGGCAGAAAGGGAAAGGATAAAGTCCAGGGTCTTGGTTGACAATAGGACATGAGGGGAATCGAATACCAATCTCTCAAACACCAGGGGGAGGGACTAAGAAGGCTAAGCAAACATAAAAGAGGCCTTGCTGTTTCTATCAAAACAGGGACCATGATCCAGGACCTGCATGGGGTAATAGTTTGAAGAACCAAAACAAAGCCCAGACCCGTAATGGGAGGGGGGGGAGTGTAGAAAGCTCCAAACAATTGATCCGGTTAAAAAGAAAACTGGAGAAAACCAGGGGGGGGAAAAGGATGAATGAATAAGTCCCAACAAAGGAAATCAGGTGACCCCCTGAAAAAAAGGGGGGCTGCAGAAAGGAGAGGTACGTTCACTCTGAGAGGAACTGCTGGACCTCGGAAAAGGCTGGATAAGGAACGGGGGTGAGACCGGAGTGGTGACGCACTCATAAGTGTGCCTTGCAGCTCACCGACACAGATTTTGCACAGCACACGGAAGGAAGGGGGCCGGGACGGAGAGAAAAATCCTAAAGCGTGTCAATTTTTAGCGAAAGAGCCACAAAGCGAAAGAAGTCGCGAGTTTGTAAAACAGAAAGGCGGATATTCCAGCTTCTCGAGTTCGGGGATTAGGGACATGGTAAGGAGAATGCAAGAACAACTCTTTACTGGATCCATGTCCGAAAAGGAAAGTTGAGGGATACAAGGAACGATTTTGATCTTTAGTGGGGGGGGAGCAAAAGTGAGGGAGGTCTGTACCGGGAGATGCCTAGGCCTGGTTGGGTCAGAGGAATATAACGAATTTTGGGGGGGAAGACAACACGGCCAGATTGTACAGTGTAAGAAGGTCAGAGATCAAGGGGGAAGCTTATAAGCAACCTAGGGAAGCCAAAGCAAACAGGGGGCAGGAGGGTGAAAAAAAAAGAAAAAAACAAGAGGGATTGCCTCCAGGAAAGGCAAGAGAAGCCCAGCAAGAAGGATGGTTGTGGGGAAGGAAAATAAGGAAAGGAGTTCAAGAAACATCAACCGTCGGTAAGAGACGCTCGTTTTTGGTGGTCTAAATGACAGTGAAACAATAATTAAACGAAAGGCGGGGGCCTAGAATCTGAAGATTTCTGACCGGGCACAAGGAAGCCTCGAGTACGTAATTGTTGACGCTTGGAACAAAAACAAGAAACGACTAAAAAGAGCAGGTAGTGAGCAAAAATCCAAGTCGAGATAGCTTGGAGGGACAGGAGGGGGAATATAAGTAACTCCGTAACGGAAGTTCTCGTCAAAATCCGGGGGGAAGGAAGAAAGTGAAGTCGAATGGGGGTTTATAGGTTTTAGGAAAACGGACTGTCGCGACAGGTAATTGAAGAGGCAGCATGAGGTTAATCCCGTCCTAAAAACCTGAGACACGCTGAAAATTGCAGAGAGAACAGGAATTGAACTAAACGCAAAGTCCTAACTTAATGCAAAAAAAGGCAGGGCGTAAGGGAAGTAGGCTTGTGAGCGGGAAAAGGGAGTTTGTACAGGTCCTTCAGGAGTGGAAGTCGGGGGTCAGGAGGGAAATGAAGGGAACGGATCGTCGGGGGGGATGAGACTCCGGTTATGCGTAACAGTTACACCACAAGGAAGGGAGAGAGAGGAGTACCAGTTCTCTTATCCTACACAAAAGAAAAGACATAAAAGGTGAGCAAGTGTCTCTAAATTTCAGAATACGAGGGGGGGAAGGGGGTCGGACGGGAGCCGAAAGAGATACGATCTCCAGTCAAGGCCCCGAAAGGGTTGGAGGGTTAAGGAAGGATTAAAAAAGGAAAGGTTATGAGAGGTGGCTCTAGTCAGCGTAGAAAGAGGGGGGGAGATTCTTGTGGAAAAGTGGGGGGGAAGAGCGATAGAGGGATACTTATCAAAAAAGAGGGGGGAATAGAGGGGGAACCCATTTTCCGGAAAAAAGGAAAAGAAAGAGATCGGGAGGACGCTTATACCGCAAAAAAAAGAGAATAACAACAGGAGTTAATCCAGTACTTACGACAAAAAAATTGATACTGGGAGTGACGGCTGGAGGATGATGAGCGCGAGTTCTCCAACAAGGGAAAGGAACATCAAAAAGAAAGCGGAGCGGTAACCGGAAAGGAAACGGAGAAATCTCGACGAGTCAGCTGGCCTTCGGTTCTTAAAACGGCAGGAAAGCTGAAAAAAGCCAAGAGCCGGCAAGGGTGTGTTACCTTTTAAGGGGGCACGAAGAGCAAAAGAAGAAAACGATTACTTTTGACAGGACAAAACAGCAAAAGGGGGGGGTACAAAGAGGAGCCTCCCAAGACGGTTGAGAAAGGGACCAAAGAAGACAGACTGGTACAGACTACGTCTCTGGGGGGGGCAATAGAAAGGGGAAGGGAGGGGTCTCATGAAAGCGTCGGAGAACGAAAGCATCGTGGTGTCGTGCAGGAAAGACCTGCAAGGAATCGAGCCGATACTTTGGTCTGTAGAGTCAAAGGTAGAAAAAACAAGACACCCAAAACTAGGCTGGAAAACGTCATGTAAGACTCAACCAATTCTTAGGGGGGGAGATAAGGGGCAAGGTGCAGGGGACGAGGGAAAAAAAAGAGGGGGGGAGAGAAATACAAAAAGCACTTAAATGGGGAACTACGGGAAAACAGGGAAGGGATGCGGCGGCAGGGGTAGCGGGGGGAAATTAAGCGTTACCAGTGAAGAGAGGGAAAGAAGAGCGAGACATATTGAAAAGTCAGGAGAATCAATCAAATGACTTTGGGGAAATGATATCAGAAAACAACGAGAGAGGACATAGGTACCGACTGTGGAGGGGGGAAAAACATATGGTCACAGAAAAACTCTCCCAACAAGTCAGGAACTGGGGACTCAAGGAGGGGGTCACAAAAACCCCCCCGTGCAGGTCCGCCCGAAGGACAGGTTTATGGGGGGGGAGGTGCCCAAAATCCGTCACAAAAAGTTCGGGGCTTAATAGGGATAGGTGAAGCAAAATGCTTCCGGTCTGAAGCCGGATCCAACAATGGGAAAGGAATAGAAGGCGTGGGTGATTACACAAACCAAGAGAACCGGTTGATACTTACCCCATGAACACAGGAAACGGCGCATATCAATCACGGGGAAAAAAGAGGAACTGCCATGGTAGAACCGCACACCATCAAAAACGTCATTAATAGATATTCTCAAGAAGTATCAGGGAAGTAGGACATGGAAGCGGAAATCTCTCTAAGCAAGGACAATGGGGCAAATACTACTCAAACCGACAGAACAAGGAAGATCTGAAGGTGTCTGTGAAAAAGGGGACGAAGACGGAGGTATCGTATTCATTTTGGGAGGAGGACATAGCACATACTAAAGAAGAGGTCGGGAACGGAGAATCACTTCAAGGGGGCACAGCGGAAGGAGTGGGGGACCAATGCTAACTTTTATGAGCAGGCATAGGGAAAAGAAAATGATGGGAAGAGGCCCACCAAAGACTCGGAGAAGCCGGTGGGATGCGTGAGAAAAAAAGCTCATTACAGTACTAAAAGACAAGGGAAGTAGATTAAATATTGAGGTGTGTCACAGTGGAAATTTAAGAGGGGGGCTATGTTGACGGCTGGAATAATCCAAGGGGGGGGGCAGTGGAGGGGGGGAGACCGCTGATCATTGGGGGGCAAAAGTGGGACGAAAGGAAAGAAAGTCAGGGGGAATTTAATGGGGGGGAGGGGGGGGTTGGGGCGAAAAAGGACCAAATGTTGGAGTCATTTTGAGGGGGGGTTGGAATAGAAGAAGTGACTTTCCGTCGGACAGGGCAATGAGGGAAAAAGGAGGGGGTGGGAAAAAGTTTACACGGAAGACGGGCAAGTGAAGGAAAGGATGACCGGGGCATGTAGGGGGGTAGGAACCACTACATGTGGAAAAAAAGGACCGTGAAGTGGGAACCTCCTAGAGAAGTGGGGATGTGGGAAGGGTTTTGAGAAAAAGACGTTGGCTCCAACTTTTTGTGGGTGGGCCGTGTTTCAGATAGTGAAAGGGACGCAACTGAAGTTAGGGGAAGACGAAGTGGTTCAGTTGGGACAATGGAGGAAGGCCACTCAGGCACGAGGATTGGAGAAAAGGAAGCCGAAATTCTAAAACGAAGGCAATGGGCACTACGGCGGCATCAACTTTGAAAAAAAGGTAATACCCAACAAAAGGGTGGCACAGTGCAAAGGGAACTTCTCACGGGTAGCGAAGAACATAACGGGTCAGGTGTACGACAAAAAGGGGAAATGAACGGAAAAAAAAAACGGTTGATACGGGACCAGTTACTGTAAAAAAAAAACGGTGAGGAAACAGGGCAGGGGACCAATGGTTTTGAAAACGAGTAAAATGGGGGAAGCCAAATAAAATAGAAATAAGAAAAAAAACGGGACTGAGGAGGAAAGTATTGAGGAGAAAGGAAGGAGCGGCGCGGGAACGTCGTTACGTCAATGAGGGTGGTCAGAACTGGATTCAGGTTCGAGAAGCAGCCGTGCGCCGGACTAAAGAACAAGGAATTTGATCTCGAGCAAAAACAACCATGTTAAAAATAAAGAGACAATTGGCATGGGGGGGCTTAAGTCTGGAAAGAAAAAAGTGCAAAACAAGTGGATAAGAAAAATAAACAAGGTGGATTACGATGGGTAAAAAGATAAAGAAGCGGAGAGTATGGAGAGATAGGAAAATTGCAAACAGAATTACTGGAGGGATAGGGGATTCACTTGAGGAAACAAGAAAAGGTCACCAAACATAGATGGAGCAAGTGGACTTTCAGAAGGGGTGTAGGAAAGAGAATTTACGAGTCAAAACACGTTGTTGAAGGGAGCACTGGTGGAGGAAAAAGAACTATAAAGGTAAGGAGTAGTACTTGACACACGTGAAAGGGAAATTGAACAAACGTGGGTGGGGGGAAAAATTGGCTGAAACTCGGAGGACCGCGTAGTGTGCCCTTTCATTAATAGCAGGAAGGAGCATCACCCGGTCGTAAGAGGGGGCCATGCGACTAGGGTAAATCAAAAACACTTGAGTGATAAACAGGAAGAAAGAAGGGAAATATCCCGTCAACCACTTTGAACACCGTCAGAGGGAAAAAGCAAAAATAAAAGATAGAAGATGTGAAAGAAAGTGGGCACGGGGCGGGAATCAAGGGGTCAAGAAACCTACTGCTTATCATCGCCTCAGGAAAAGGGAAAAGTTTCAATGAAAAAAAAGGAGGGCCAACCGTCCCTGAGGTGGATAGGTCCAAAGACAAAAGGACAATGGCACTGACATTGGGGAAAGAGGGGCGCTAACAAAAAAAACAACGAGGGAAAATTGGAAGGAAGGTGCAATTCGACCAACTGGAGAACTGGAAGAAAGCAGGGGCGCATAAAAGGGACGGCAACCACTTGTAGAGGCGAAAGGGAGAAAGCGGCAACAGAAAAAAACGGGGACATTCAAGGGGACCAAAACGAGGATTTACTAGAAAGTACTGCTGGGCCGTACCGAGGGACCTTAGTATAGGAGAATGGAGGACGAAAAATCTCTGTATCAGGTGGGGGAAAAGGAGTGGAAAATCACTAGTCAAAAAGGTGTAACATATCAGCGAATTCAACGGGTAGGAAGGGGGGGTGCAAAAAAACCTGGGGATTTCCAAGGGCAAAAAGTGCAGAAGGGAAAAAGATCTTCAAGGGGAAAAATTGGAAGGAAATAGAAAACAGAAATACCTGGCAAATACAATGAGGGGGACCGTGGGGGGAAAAAAGCACGTCAAAATAGATGTCAGGAGTCTGGATTGCTTATTATTATTTGACGGGGAAGCTTCACGATCTGAGAGGAGAAGGGGAGGACATTCGGAAGGTAACTGTGAAAAAAGTACAGGTTTTGGGAGGGAGGGGTGTCCCAGTCGGAGTGGAATCAACGGGGTGAAAGAGGCCGTTTAAGTGGTTGGGCGGTATCGACAGAGGGTCGAGGGGGGGGAAGATAAAAAAAAGCGAAGGGGAAGGTGACTGTGTTGGAGACGATTAAAAAGAAGGAATGCTGATTAGAGCACCTTCTTAAGCAAACGAAAAAAAAGTGCCAGGAGGTGGGGGCACCTCCTCACACTATAAGGCGGGGACCACGTTTCGCTTCCGACTGGAGGAAAGAAGAGAAACGGTGGTTGTGGTGTCTAGGGGTTCTATGTGAAAGGGTATTCAAAACAAAAACCAGAAAGGAGACTCCTCTCGGTTGGGGGGAATAGGGACAGGAACACAATGTGGGGGTTGCATGCTTGGAAACTGACAAGGTGGAAATCGGACCATAGCCAAAAAGGCAGCGCATCGTCTGTTAAGTTGACTGGTGCAGCCTGTAGCTAAGTGAGGAGCATCGGGGGGTTAAAAGTCTTAATTTAACACCGGATGAAGACGAGTAATCAAGCTAAGGTAAGTATCGTATTCAGAGATAAATGGGAGTTCTTCTGAGCATAGGTTAACAAGGCCCAGGGGAACGATGGATCCAAAAACTAAAAGGAATCTTTACCACGGCCAGGAATTTTGGGTTGTGCTCTGGTAAAAATAGAAAAAAAAGGAATAAATCTTCCGCAGGAAGGTGAGGGACCCGAATCCGGAATTAAACCGCTTATTGTCAGAAGCAGCACGGGGAAAAAGAAACCGCTGGGTCCCTTACAAAGGATTGGGGGGACCCAAAAAGGGGGGGGTGGGGGGTGTTTGGGGGGGGGGGGGGGGGGGGGGGGGAGAGCTTCTAAGACGTTGGTCAAGGTTAGTGGTTCACATGTAATGCACCCTTCTTAGGGGGAAAGACAGATTTGGTTAATAGAGAATGAGGGAAGAACCGTAATAGGGATCGGGTCAAAAAGGGAGGGGGCAAGGAAAAATACCCAACCTTGGGAAAGAGCAGTTCGGAAAGCGGTCGGCGGAAACCGGGGGGGTGGGATTACGAACAGAAGGAATCCAAAGCGTCGGGGAGAGGGAATGGTGGTAGCTGTAAGGGAGAAAGGAACTTTGGGGGAAGGGTACAGGGGAATATTATACTCAGAGCTCGTACGCTCAGAAAGGAGACGGAAACCGCAAGAAAAATGTCAGGGGAGGGAAAATCCTTGGGGGGAATTTGCTGCGAAGGACAAATATTGAAGGGAGAAGGACGTGCGGCTTTCACCGGCAAAGTTTGGGCAAAGAGAGGAGAGGGGGGTGATCGGCGAAACAAAAATGGATGGAGGGCTGAAGGAGAGACTCGAGAGAAAAGGAATTGGAAAAAGGGGGTTCAAGGGGAAAACCGCAACTATATCAGCGGGGGATAGAGGAACCGCAAAAATCGGAAAATTGGAAATCAGGAAGGGGGGGGAACTCAAACGAAGGGATCACTTGAGGGTGGGAGCGGCGCCTTATAGAGAGAGCGAGGGAAAACATGCATAAATAAAAAGAAAGCGTGATGACGACGCTTAACAGAAAGCTCATCTCGACGTAAGTGAGATGGAAGATTGTCCGGCGGACCCTGTTAAGAAACGAGGAACCGCAGCGATAAAGGGGGGGACTTTTTTCAACGAAAAACTCTCGGGGGGACGACTAAACTATTACTGGAGATGGAAATGTCGCATTGGAAAGAAAGGCACCTATAAAAGGGGAAAGGACAGAGGAAAAAAAAAAATCATACAGAAGTACAGACTCCTTGAGAAAAATTGGTGGGAATACGTAGGGGACGGGATCGCATACCTGCAAAGACGGCGAAAGGGCAATCGAACGTGTAGTTCTGGGGCGGCGTGAAGAACCGGAAATTCAATTTCAAGAGAGGTTTCCGTAAGGGGGTAATAGAAATAAAGGAGAACAAGAAAAAAAACGAGTAAAGAGGAAAGCCCAAAGAAGGGCAAGAATATTCAATGTGGAGAACAAGAGAGAAGGTGGCAGGTAGTTCAAATGTATAGAGAAGAGGAAGCAAAGCTGTCGAGGGCTGGAAGGGGGAGAACTCCTATGGGTTGATGGGAGCCGGGGGGTCCGGGGGACGAGGGGCAATGCATACTTTAACACCCATTACGAATCTAAGAAGGGGAAACATTCCGACAAAAACTCCAGTAAAATTTAAACAGGTACCCGAGAGAAGCAAAGCCAAGTGAATGTTTTTTCACATGGCGATACATACAGAAAAGAGAGAGTCTATGTTAAGACGGTAGGATGTTGTGAATCAGAACTAGTTTCACTAGAAAACGGGACAAAAGGACAATGAGGGGAGGGGCTTTCAATCCAACAGCGTCCACTGAGGAAGGAATAATACTGCTTATCGGGGAAGTTACTAAACGACCGACCTTGTTCAGGGGGTGGGCAGAAGTGATGAGAGCAAAAAAGTAAGGAAATACTCGATGACAAAAGGGGAACAAGGGGAAAAGAGGGGACTTCGGTGTTATTACAATATGAGAAGGGGGTATACTGAGGCATTAAAGAATAGGCATAAGAAAAAGAAATCACTCGAACTCCACGAAAAGTGGGGGAAAAAGACGCAAAAAGAAATGCTGTACTAAAAATTAAAGTCGCAAATAGAGAGGAAAGAGAGCAATCGAGGAGGGGAAGCATCCGGAATTGGCAAATA
>Ga0179593_1290875_pt1 | contig 21580 bp, 32 predicted proteins | sample CZODoug2_1_08_16_FD_185931 | JGI IMG/M metagenome (GOLD analysis project Ga0179593, IMG submission 185931) | Vadose zone soil fungal communities from Angelo Coast Range Reserve, California, USA - CZODoug2_1_08_16fungal (PacBio error correction) | ecosystem: Environmental > Terrestrial > Soil >...
CTAATGAACGGAGGGGTAGGGGATCTTACAACCCCACAACCGGCATCCCTAGGACGACACATGGAAAATAGATCTACAGGAAAACAATACCATCCTGGGGAGGTGGTGGCCAACTACCATCAGGTCATTCATCCGTTTGGGGCAGAGGGAGCACCACCGAATATTAGATATTGCCGAATACCTCGTTCGGAGCTGGGAGGTCGTACACTGTCCACAGTGAGTAGAGCACGGGCCTCATATGCACGATCATGCGAGGATCGGTAAACGGTGCGGGTATTGTCATCTACCTCCTAACTTAGGCACAGAAAATTGCTCATAAACTGCTAACTCAGCGTCGGGCTGATTCTATTCCAAAATGCGAATTAGAAGCAGCGCACAGTGTGGCGATACTCGTATTAACAAACGAAAGAAAGACAAAACAACAACAGTTGAGGAAATTGTTGAGAAAGACTGGGCGGGGCGATCGTGAGTGCAATCCCCTCACTATGAAACTCCAAAAACGCACGAAGGAGGAAAATAAGTCCGGAAGGGCGAAGAAAGAAGTAGTGCAGGGCAAGATCTTCCATTAAAGAAAGGTAACAGGTAGACGTTTAATCAACGACTTCCTCCCTCCCACTATCTCATTCGCTCTCTCAACCGAGGACACAAATGCCATAAGGTGTGGGGGACCATAGGTAATCATCCGGATCCGTCAACACAAAAAATGTATTGAAAAATAGTCTCCAACAGGCTACTTACAGCCATACCTACAGGGTGTTAGGGGGTGGATGAACTGTAGATGATTTTGAATAACCAAGTAAGGAAAAGAAAAAAAAACAATTCGAGAAAACGCAAAATAACCAAGGATAACCGAGTGTGTAAGCTGAAAAAAAAAACAGCGAAAATAGGGGCCGCAGTTCCACCAAGGAGGCTGCCGCTAGCACGAAGATTGGAGAAGCAACAGAGTAGGGTCCAGATGGTGAAAGGGAGTACGGAGAGAAAGGAAAGAAAAGCTACTGAAAAAAGAGACCGATTTAAGACAGAAAAAGTCGGGGGAATACTTGACCCACAGGGTATCATATTGCCAGGCAATAGTACCTGGAACGGGCGCGCCACTACCCCTACCCTAACGTTCACCTGGAGATCGGTAGCTCGGAACAAAAGGAAGTTCGAAACCTATGTAAAAGAAACGATGTACTAAATACGAGAAGGGACGACAGATCGCGGAGCGCCTATTTGCAAGAACATTGAGATAAAGAGTGGGGGGAAATCTTTTGATAAGTCAGAGGGGGAAAGAAAGTATCATGGGGGGGAGACCCACTGGGTGGAAAACAGGTCGTAACCGGTAAGGACTACTTCAGTCAATGACAACCACCCAAAAAAGAAGCAAGCGACAACGGGACCTTGCACACGACCCAAACCGAATTGATTACCGGGAAATTCAAAAAGGGGGGGGACACGAACGAAACGGCAACGAAGTAATAGTTCTGAAATGAGCCCGTCAGTTACTAAACCAACCCCATTGCATCTGAGTAGACGCGAAAAAAACACGGCAAGTACGGATATGGGGCGATGTGAACAACGAGGCTTTGGGGGAAGGGATTGATAAGGCAAATTGACGCATATTCCAAAAAACCAAACAAAAAGAGAAAAGGGTGCATGAGTTGCCAATCTGCCCAAGAGAAATGGGAAGTAGCGAATGGCGAATGATCTGGCCTCTATGTAAGCAGCTGAGGACGATTAACGAGGCAATTAGACACATTATGCTTCAAAGGGGGGAAAGAAAATAAGCTTACATGGTGAAGGGTAATGGAGAACATGACTAAGTTATGCAAAATGCCCGGAAAAAGGGGGGAATATGATGGCAACTCAGATTTTAGTGGCCTGCGCGCGGCGATATTAACGACGGAATAAGGACAGTGTGTTGGGGACGCCAAAAAAAAACGCCTGAAACTAACATGGGAAGGTAATAGAGCTCGTTTAAAAGTAAACGTGTACGAACAAGACTGTGGGATTCACGGTTGAGGGCCCGTGGGGTGGCTATTGAAAATGGAAGGTGACTGACGCAGTGATCAGGGGGGAGTGTCACATGGCCTGGATATTAAGAGTACAGGGGGGGCCCAGGAACGGCTTTATGGTCAAGGGATGTGTGGGGGAGAAACTGACACTCCTGGGGTCATGTGATCCTTCACTTCATAGATCACAAGGGGACCGCAAGTAAACAAGCAATTGGCAAATGGAAAAACAAAAAGAAAAAGAAGGGTTGAACGAATGACAAGGGAAAACCTTCAATCATTTGGGGGGGGGGGTGGGGTGAAAAGGAAAAAAAGATGGGAAGGCCTCCGTCTAATACGCGCCGTTTTATATCAAGAAACGCAAAGCTCGCCACAACAATAGGGAACAAGGGATATTGGGGGGGTGGGACGGAAGGGGGGGGAAGAAAGTAAGTCCGGTGCAAACTAGGCACACGATGGGGGTTCTGGATGCAAGAATCACGGGTGATTAATTTTTGATACAAGGAGGCAAAACAGCCTACGTGTGTAAGACATACACAACGGGCATATGAATGGAAAAACAACTAGAAACTTTCGCACCTGTTTAAAAGCGAAAAGGGAAAAAAACCCGGGCGAGAAGGGAAAGAAATTGGGGGCGAGAAAATAGTTGCGATCAATGGGGGACTTACGGTGGCTAATACAACTAACAGCTTGAAAATGGCCATCCTGGCTACAAACAAGTGGAACCTTAGTAACATCACCCAAAGCTTCAAAAAAAAAAAAGAAGGAGAGAAACAGATAGGGTGATGTTACTCATTATGAGGCCGGAGGGCATTCACTTGCAAGCTTGTGATGGGAAGAAAAACAACCAAGGGGCAAGGAACAAGGAAAGCCAAAACATTACTGAGAGAGAGAAACTGTAAAACCTGCATTCGGAGGTAAGGCAAACGACAAAAAATGAAGTGGTGTGCTTTAATAAGAAGGGGTAGTGTTATTGTGCTTAAAAACAAGAGCGGTTTAGCAGAAAAAATTGGGGGAAAAAAGTAAAACCAAGAAGTCCATAACCAGAGGGGGTAAGAACGAAACGAGAAGAAGGCCCCAATCGAACACTATTGTTCATGGAGAACCTTAATTGGGTGGGGGGAGTTGGTTATGAGAGAACTGGTATAAAGCCAAACTCATAAAAAAAAAAAGAAAAAGGGGGGCGGGATAAAAAAGCCAAAAACCGACTTTGGGAACTGTGGTATCTGCTCATAAAAAAATACTGTTGCTTGATGGGACAGTTCCTTTGTCGTGACAAAACCATGGGGGAGAGGTACTAACTACTGGGATAAAGAAATTACATCATTATTATATAGAACTCAGGACTGGTTAGAAGCAAGAAACTCAAACCAAACAGAGTCAAAGACAGTGACGGGAACCCGTCCCAGTGTAATATAAATGCGTGGTAGCGAGAAAAGATAATACGGGAACAAGGAAAAGAAGGGATAAACCAGCTCACACCAAAAAAAAAAGAGTAGGCCAGGAGAAACATGGTAAACGCGCATCAGACCCTTGAACAGGCAGCTTGCACATGAAGACAGCCAGGATTCCGGGATTTAGCATCGAAAAGCTCAGGCACATAAGCTATTAAAGGGAAGAAATGAGGGGGAAAAGGGCATCAACTCTTAGTAAGGGGCATCCCCAGACCCGGAAAAAGGAAGGAGCCCGTGAAGAAGAGACTATTCCCGGCATTTTAGTTGTACAGCGCCGCAAGAATAGGTGAGGGAGGACGGAATGGGGAGAAGTCCTACCCGATTCAAAGTAAGTAGGCATCACAGAAGAAAAGTTAGTGGGGGGGGGGGGGGGTGAAAAAAAAATAAATGGTCAAGGGGTAACAGGCGACATCAAATCCATACGGGGGGGACGACCCATAGAGCGCATCTTAACGTTGCTCTGTGGGACGTAAGGAACTAATGAATGGGGGGGGAGGATATAAGGCGAAACGAAAAATCGGAATCTCAACCTTACTCAGTAAATGTTTCCAGAAATGGGGGAATTGACCCGAGGTTAGACAGGTGAGGACGTTAATGGAGTGGGGGTAATTGTAAACTGTGAGGAAAAGTTAACAGGTGGAAAAGGGGGGAGAAGTTAGAGGTGCTCACAGTACAAACACTTAATACCCGTGCCTTCCCTCAAGAAATAATGCGAGGGAAAGGGTGAAAAGACGCTCATGGGTACACGCGAAAGGGGAAGGGGTCAAGCATAGGATGGACTAACTAAAAAGAAGTTAATGGGTTTTATCAGGGGGAATCGATAGAACAAAATCAGGCTCCTCGGTAAGGGTATCGTGCGCTCAACCCGTTCCAGGACCAGGGTTAAGCGTATTGAAGTACGGTTGGGAAAAAACTAAAATTGCAGACACCGTCCGGCTAAAAAGTAAAAAGGGATGCTTCAGAACGTTGGCAAGGGATGGAAAAGAACAACCAGGAAAATCAAAGGAACGTACTTGCAAGCTCTCGTTATAAAATATTGGGTATCGGATCATAGCAAGGCGAGGGTCGGAAAACGTAAAAAACCGGGGAAGAAACTTGACGGGGGGAGGAAAATTTTTGGGCCAGGAATGGTTATAAAGAAAGACTCATTGAAAAAAACACCAGTACTTATAAGTACACTGGGGGGGACCTTTAAAAATGATTTTTTTGTGATTCCCTAGTATGGGAAGAACAAATGGCAAACGTATTCTCCGTGTAAACCGTTCAGACTTAAAAAGGGGGGAAGGGGGGCTTTGACAAGAAGAACTGAAAAATGGGCGACTTCGGAGAATGACTACGGGAGTAAGGTCTCTGTCTTGACGAAAATGAAGGTAGACAAGCATAGGCTACATCGCGAATCAAACTTAAGATCGAAAGGTGCGGGGGTCGCATGTGTATGGGGGGGGGGGGGGGGGGGGATTGGGAAAAGCCCGGTCATTTTGTAGTAGTAACGTCACACGATAAACAACGCCAGCACAGGAGTAGAAAAAAGATTAACATGGGGGTCCTGACAACCATATACCCGTTCAGAAAGAAGAAGCTTGGAAAAGAAGGGTGGTTTAGATTGACCTCCAGTGACGGGGCCGCACATCAGAAGTTGTCTGAGAGAACTGAGGGGGGGAGAATATGAAAAAAGGGGGGGGTGCCAATCAAAACAGGATTATTGTAATCTGTGGGGAAGTCCAAGGTAGAAAAGTAGTTGCGGTTTTGTAGGGGGTAGTTAAACAAGACTCCACGTTCTCAGGAGAACACAACCCCGCCGCCTGGGGGAAAAAAGGATAAGATACGGGGAAGTTGAGGGGCTAACAACGAAACCAGACAACCGGCAGCTAGTTACTAAAAATGGGCAAATCAAAGTTAAAAGAGACCTTGTGGTTGGAACACCATCTCTCAAGTTTGGGGGGAGATAGCAGCCACAGAAAATTAGAAGGAGATGCCCCACACCCCTTACGGCAGGAAAAGAGGAACCATAAATCACAACGGGAAAGAGGGTCATAGAACTTACCTGGGGTTTTGTGAAGTACCAACCAGGGGAAGCCGGTGAGATCAGTTGCGGTGTGACTGTTCCAAGGATAACAACAGGCAAACAAAAGGTTGGGAAAAAGGGAAGTTGGATCCGACTGTTAAAAGCAGTGGGAGGGGGGGAAAAATGAGTGGGAGAAAAAAACCCTAAGCGACGAATCATTACTCCCTAAAGCAAACGCCCTGGGAAGAAAGGAGAATTGTGCTGGGATAATTGGCGGAAAACAGAGGGGCGTACGGTGTACACCACATCGTTCGTTGGGGACATGGGGCAGGGGGGCGCTAATCGGAAGAAAAAGAAGGGGTTGGAAAGAAAAAGGTCTCCAAATATACCTATAACGAAAGGGAGAGGACGATACTGGTACTCAGTAGTATCACGCATTCCTCAAACCACACTGAACTCACCTTACCAAAGTCTCCCGGATAGTACCTTTTTAGGTACTCAAAAGCACGTACTAGGAGGAAAAGATGAAGACGAGCGATAAACGGGTTACGGGTCACTAAAAAAAACGTTTCTGATGTGGGTTCCGTACCCGGCAACGCTCTGAACGGCCAAGCGACAGTGAATGTACAAAAAAGTCGGAAACTTCATTGGAAAAAAAAAAGGGGAGGAAATTGAACAACCAGGAAGAAAAGGGAAAAAGGAACTGAACCTAGCGCCAAAACCCCTACCATGGACCATGACCTTGGAAGAGCGAGAAGGATAAAAGCTACCGCGTATTTCGAAACCAGTAATAGAATACGAAGGACAAAAAAAACTCTGCCGACAAATCAGGGAGAAAGGGGGGAGCAAAAACAGAAATTAAAGAGACTAGACAACGGAGGGGGTCTAATACTGTGGGAGAGGCATTGGCAGAGAACGATACCTTACTAGGAGTACAACCACAAAACCGGAGAAAAGGGCACCTTCCCCGGGGGGGAGAAAAAGAGAGAGCAGGGGTCAAGTCGAAAAGGGCGGACGGTGTCCTGGAGGGTTAGACGCGGTATTCGTCGCTTCGGGTCTGGCACTCCCAATTCATCTCGTTAAGACTCACGGGAAGGGAATGTTAAGAATATGGGAAGAGGAAAAAGGCGGTGGAAAGGAATGAGTCCAGTGGAGAAGGAACCACCACTCAGCCATTGACAGAGGTGATGCAAATCTGCCAATATTTCGGGAGAAAGTCGAAGGATATGGTCGGAGGGGAAAAACTGGCGATATAGGGACGGAAAGAAAAAGGATCACAAACGAAGAGCGGAGGAAGGACTTTTGGGTCGGGAATGGATATGAGGAGTCTACTACTGCATCACAACGTATCGAGAAACGCTTAGAAAGCGCATAAATATAATAAAACGGAATCACCTTAAAAGTGGGGGTGCATGGAAGGTAGGGCCAAAAAAGGGGTTCAAGGGAAACCGAGGCACGGGAGAAAAATTGGAAGGGGCAACATTGTAACTGATTGGGGGAAATGGCGAATCTTGGGGGGGAAAGTACGGTGACATTATCGTGAAATAAGTCGGTCACAAGAAGGGGTAAGGGCCCTGTCACCTGGGCTGGGAGGGCCGGGGGGTGAGAGGCAGGGAAAGGAAAGGGGGGGAAGGAGGAAGGACTTCAATTGAGAAAAACAATAACCGAATGTTTTGGAAAGACAATAACCAAAAAGAATAGGGTGGGGAACAAGGGCAAATTAAATGCCGAGGGGGAGAATGGGGAAGAAAACACGATAGGAGCTGGGAAGGAATTTACTCGAATACGCTTCAACCACCAGGAGATCAATCAAGAAAAGAAAACCAAAAAATTTAAAGAAGGAGCAAAAAATTGTCGCAGGCGGACCGTGGAAGAGATGACCCCGGTTGGAGGAAAAGCAAAATCGAGGTGAAGGGGAAAAAAGACAAACGGAGGGGGAAGGGAATAACAGCTACAGTTGTTTAAGAAAAAACCCTACCTGCCTTAAGTAAAGGGACCCACGGGAACCGTTTTAAACGGAAAGGCCTGGCCCCACAAGAAAGGGGAAAAAGGTTGCGCTGAGATTTGGATCAAAGGAACCCGGGGGGACGAACATGAAGTTACGGGGACACGGAGTGCGAAAAGAAAAGATACAACAGCAGTAAATGGCCACACGGCCTCAAACTGATTAACATGGCCCCAGGATCTCAACAAAACGGGTAGTAAAAGGGAGAGTGAGGATCAGGGGGGGGGAGAGTCCGTATATGAAGGTGGAATGGGATTATCACCCAAGGCCAAGTGGCAAGAACTCATTTGGAAAGGCAAAAAAACTGGAAGAGAAACACTTGACCGCAGTCAAGAAGGATCACGAGCGGGGGTCCTCTTTAAAAAGGGAATTGAGAGGGAACGCTGGGGGGTGAGGGAAATAGAGGGATGGGGGCTGCTACACAATCCTTTGTAAATAGGAGAAGGAAACCCTGATCAGAAACAAGCGGGGATGTCTGCAAGAGCGAAGGACCCGGAAATCCCCAAGCAAGCCGGTTTAAAGGAGCACCTTAGAATGGGGGGAGGAATGGGGAAAAAAAGGGGCGGATTGATACCATGAGTCCAGAACGTTGTGTGTACGTCACCCAAGGCGAAACCAAAATGTGGGGAAGTTTTAGCGGTCATCAAAACATGAGGGGAGGATGGCGAGTGAATGGAAACCAAAATGTGCGCACAAGCAAGGGGAAGCCTGGCGTGTACAAAAAGGGGGGGGGAGGAAAGTTTTGGATAACTATGAAGATGATGACCATGAATCATCGATTATTATACCACATTGTTACAGCTCTCAAACCCACATCGGAAGAAAGCAGGACGAAAAAGTTAAAAGACAGTGTGGGTAGAAGAAACCGGCGGGGTAAGGAAAAATAAATAGCCCAGTCCCCGGAGTGGTCATAGACAAACCCAAGAAGAAAGTAAATCCCAAATCAGTCAATGGGAAAGAAAAAAAAAACAGAAAGACAGGAAAACTTGAACAAAAAGGGGGGAAGCAAGGGCGTCCTACCACCCAAAACAGGTAAGGGAAGCGGAGGAATAGAGACCAATGCTACCAACCAGAATCGAGGGTGGAAGGAGGAGATACATTGAAAATGACTTGCATTCCCCATGACCGGCAAAAAAGCGAAGCCATGTCGGGAAGGAGGGGTCCCAGGGGGGTAAAAAGAATACATAGAAGGTGAGGAAAGATTAGGAAATTCGCTACCGCAGTAGTGAGTATTGGGCAGGGGGGGGGGAAGAAACGCCGAAGACAAGTGGTGGGTTGGGAAATGGGGTCAATTGCGGAGAGAGGATCAAGCGGTTGGAAAAAACGCACCATATCGCTACAAAGGGAGGACAGAAAGTGTTGCTTAGAAAGAAAAATAAGATGGGAGGTGATAAAGGGAAAAAAGATGGAATAAGCAAGGGGAAATGTGCACAGTGGAACCGTGAATATAGTGCTTGACACAACATCAAAAAAGTGTTGAGATAGGGGCTGGGGTGTAATTGACTGAAGTGTCAGAGGGTACAAAGGGTGACGTGGGCTTGATCGCTAAAACAGGGACCTGATAACGCACGTGCAGAAGCTCAGGAGGTGTTCGATAGGGAAGAAAGGTACCGGAGGGAAATGTCAGGGTATTTAGTACTAGATTAAGGGGTGAACGAACTTAGCCGGTAGCTATAAAAAACCGATCTCCAGGAAAAAGGGGATAGGGGGAGTAGCCCTTGCGACAGGTGACATGGGGAAAGGGGGAATGGAGAAAATGGGGGGGAAAGGGTAAGGTTCCCGAAGGCGATTCACGGGAGGGAAGCCGTGCAAAAAGAGAAGAAAACTCACATCAGAACCGGAAGAGGACGAATAATCCAATCTTCTTGCGTGGGGATATTCTCGCAGAAGGGGGGGGAAGAAGCAGAGGGCCAGTAGAAGGGGTAAGCCGTTCCACAAGAAAGGGGGAAAATTGGCGATGAGCGCATGGGTATTCAGATGTGGAGAAAAGAGAAAATGAAAAGGAAACCCCTGTAGTGAAAGGAGGTTGGAGAAAAGGGGGTCTTCAAAAAAGACATTTTTGTCTCGAGGTATCCTGAAATGGGGACCCGGCAATACGGTCAAACAGGTGCCGGGACCGGGGGTCCTACCTGAAAAGAGTGTTCGGTTGGGGGAAAGGGTCAAGGAAAAAAGGGAAAGAACCGTGCTGAAGCATTGAAAGGAAAAGAGGGCGGACCTGGGGAGTAATGAGAAACGTCTTGACTAAACTAAGGAAAGAACAAAGCTAGGCTGAAAATAGGAGCAAAAGGAGGGAAAAAAACTTTTGGTTTGCAAGCCCTAAAGAAGGGGGGTGCGTTGGGGGAAAGGAAACAGGGAAAAAAGGATAAAAAAAAAACTTGCGCAAGGGCAACGCTGGGTACTGACAAAAATAAGAAAGAATGCACTGTACCAGGCATTGGGGGGAGTAGATGGGGGGGCCAGACGGACGAAGAAACGGGGCCATCGAGAGAGAGGGATGGGTGATGAAGGAAAAAAATGAGGGGGTTACCAAAGAACAAGGGGGATTAAATTTGTGGCCAATGTAGTAAAAGGTGACCGGGGGGGAGGTGCGAGGGGAAAGAAATACAAAAAGGGGGAGGAGAGATAGACTCCACAACCACAAGGAAGGGAAGAAGGCTAGGAATGGGGGGAATAGAGAGAGAGCAGTATGAACTGGTGTATAACGAGAAAAGAAATAAAACGCTGACTAATGGGTAAGGAAAAAGAGGAAAATTCAGTAGAATGAGAAAGGAAGTTTCAAAAACAATCGGGGTGGGAGAAAGCAGACAAACAATATTATATAATGCACGAAGGCGCGAAAGTGGAGTCCAGATAATCAAAAGGAAAGGGGAAAGCTTGAAGTTTATGTAGATTCAACTTTTGAGTGTTTGGGGGCAACGTACCAACCAAAGGGCCAGGTGGGGTTCTCTAACGACTTAGGCGGTGTCAAGGGGTAACAACATCCAAATTCAAGGGGGCCGTAAAAAGCGGGGAACAGGAAAGGGGGGGAATCAGATGGGGGGGTACCTCTGCTTTTGTCGACTACAGGAGTAGGGAAATGCACATCTAGCAGACAGGAACGACCCACACTCCAGAAACCGGACTGCGGGACCTGCCAGTCTTAGCGCCGGGGATTGTCACAGGAGCGTGGCAAAAGAGACCAAAACATAAAAAAGTTGAAAGAAAAGATAAAGAAATTTTAAAAAAAGGTCACAGCGAGGTAAGGTGTCCTTTTAAATCGAAAGAAGAAAAAAAAAACAAGGTGGTGGCAAAAACAATTCGCACAAAAATACTGGGGACTAGACCGAAAGGGGATGATGGGAAGGAGCGGGGGTTTCCAGACTGGCACCAGGCACTGAAATAACACAAGGAGATCAAGGAACCAAGACCGAACAGATTTGGAAAAGGGATGCCCCTAAAACAGAAACGGATCAGGGCATCCCCAAATAGCGTCATCTCTAACAAGAAAGCAATCAATTGGGGAAGAAAAGCGGGGTCAGAGTCGGTAATGCTGGAATGGGTGGGTGAAACGGCTATCCCCGGGGCCAGGCCCAGGGAGAGGGAAAGCCATCTTAAACAGTGAAGGTCGGACAGGGGTAAGGATTGGAAAAAGTGTATCAAGTAAAAACACGGTAACCAGGAAAAGGCAGCAGCCACTAACCCCTAAAAGGTGAACCTTGCCTTGAGATCGATATGGACTACCGGATAGAGTCGAAAAAGGAAGGAAAACGAAGGACCCTAACCGAGAAGGACGACAAGTCAAGGGAAAGAAATTGGAGAGGGAAAAAGTAAATGGATATTCTGTAACAAAAGGGAGTTGGGAAAAAAGGAGGGACTTGGGGGGGAGACGAGAAGGAACAATGACTTTGCACAGGGAACAGGGACTGACTAAAGACAAGGAAACCAAAACCACCTAATCAAAATCAACGGAAAAGGACTGCAAAAAACATATATTAACGGGAGAGTCGCAAATGTAAAAGCCGTTCGGCGTGAGAAAAGGTGAGAAATAAAAGCGGCATTATAAAAGAACAACAAAGGAAAGAGGCTCGAAAGAAAAATGCGGAAGTGGGGAAGCGATATGTGGCGAAGTGACACGATCTTGGGGGGGGTATGATCATAAGGTGACATTTACCAAACAAACACTCAGAAATGGGGGGGAGGAGAGGGGAAGGAAATCTGCCCGAAAGAATTTGAGCAGGGGAGTGGGCTACTTCGAATTCGGATGGAAAACCTCTTATTGAAAAAGCGCCGGGAGGGAACAAACGGGGAATATGATGCAAATAACAGGAGGAATAAAGAGGCCAGGGGGTGGGGAACGGTAAAAGGGGGATGAAAACATTTAACTACAGGGAACTAAGCCGTTAAGCAAATATCGATGGCAACGCGAGGAAGGGGCTAATGGGCGATTATGAGTGACGGAACAAAGGACGGGGTGTGGGGAATGACGAAAGAAGTCCCTAACCGTTTGTTCAGGAGGGCGTCTGCTTTACAACAAAGCGTACAGTGAAAAGAGTGAGAGTTGGGGGGGGGAAGAAAGGGGGGATAGGGGGGTGGAGAGAAAAAAGAAGGGGGGGACGTGGAAATGTTATTCTTGCAAAAGAGACCGAAGGTGGTAAAAAGAGAGGAACAATAGGTAACTTTCCAGGGAAAGAGGGGGACGGGGCGCAAGGGGGGGTTGGGGAGAGGGCTTGCACAAAGGATGGGGAATAGAGAGGAAAAAGACAGCGAGGATCCCAAGCAAGCAGGGGGGGTTCGTCAAGAACCACGCATGAAAAAAAGAATCCAAAGGTGTTACATATTCCACGGGGGGGAAAAAAGGGAAGAAGCATGGTGAAGTGAAAACAACGATGGAAGAAAAAGGTCCGAACAAAAAAGGGGGGAAGCAAAGAAAAAAATAACGCCACCAAAGTGCAAGGTGATCAATCAAAAATATACAGTTGTACTGTTCAGGAAAGGGAAAAAAGGAGGAAAGGGGTCAGAAGTATGAACAGAAGGGTATGAGGGGAAAAGAGCATCTAACACAAAGAATGCTAGGAGCAGAAAGATACTGTGGGTGAAGAAGACAAGAAGCCGACAGTGAGGATAAAATGAAAGGGGCACAAAAGAAAGAAACGTTCTGAAAATTGGGTGCAAAAAGGAGAAAGGAAGGGACTCGTCTCTAGCAGGTTAAAAAATCAATAGTGGCAAGAAAAGTGGCAATACTTACAGTATGAGTGAGAACGCCCTGGTAAAGAGAGCGTGTTCCCTAAATTCTTAGCAGGTGGGTCAGACCGCGATAGTTGAAAACGGGCTCACGTGAGGGGGGTTCTAGAACAACTATCAAAAAAAAGGAATGGAAACTCCAGGCACAAACAGAAAAAGAAAAAGAAAAACCCAGTAAGAGTAAACAACAACAACGGAGAGTAAAAGAGAGGAGAATGTGATTACTCATGTGGGTATGAAAGAAGAATTTACTTGCAATCCGAAAGGAGGAAAACACAATCAGGAGCACGTAAAAGAGGGGACGACACTCCAAAACAGTACTGGAAAATAAAGCAAACAGTTTTCCCCCTACGAACAAAAGGGCGGAAAAAACACAAGAGTGAACAAGTGACGTTGGGTACTTTGAAAGGTAATTTCAGAGGGGTGACCGAGGGGTTAAGGGGGGGCTTACAAGGAGCTGTTGGAGGAGCCCGGAGCAGAAGGGGGAGAAAGTAAAACCGCGACGAAGCGCCAAAACTAAGGAGGAGAGAAAAAGGAGGACCAAGAAAGGAAAAAAAAAAGACAAAATATGGGGAAAACAGGAACCGTAGTAAATGTATTGGGGAGATGCGTTATTGAGGAGACAGGGTAGCGTAGGATGGAAAGGGTCAAAACAAAAGGTGGGGACGTCAAAAAGACGCAGGACCCCAATGAAGGGAGGGGGGAAAAAACGGGTATCTGTCATCACAAGGGCGTCTGATTGCTTGGGGGAGGGGAAGTAAAGAGGGGGGCTTGGAAAAATTGGCGTTGTGGAGAAAGGGGAAAATGAAAAAGAGATAAACACCAAGAATGGGTGAAAAAAAAAATCGAAGCACGCAGTTGACAGGCAGGGGGGGAAAAAGTCAAAAGTTTAAGAGAAAACAAAATTATCCTGATAAGAAGGGGCCAGTCAAAAAAAGGGGAAAAGAAAAATCAGAGGATCAAAAAAGAACAAGCATTGACAGGTGAAGGAAAACGAAGCTGTAAAAGAGCAGAAGTAAACCTGGACAGGTTGAGGGGAGGGAAGGATAAAAACAGGGGCCGGCTTTTCAGGATGGGAATACTCGCCCCATTCGAGGAAAAGAAAAGGAGTTGCAAAATGAGTCCCATCGAACGAGTAGTAATGAGGAAAGGGTCAGGAACCAGACCCGGCAGAGGAAGGACTGGTAACGCCGATGGGAAAAAGAGAAAGGTTTCCTTCCAGGAGTTCTAAAAAGAGAGGAACAAAGAAGAGGGGATTCACGAAAGTAATACAGGAGGGGGGCAGTTGTCATCACTAAGGACAAAGGGGCGGGGGAGGGGGGGGGGTAGAGATGGTCAAGTGGGCATGGCAAAGAAAAAAACAAGAAAAAAAAAAAAATAATGCGGCGCAAAAGAAAAGGGTTGGATTTTAAGGGTGAGAAACATAACGGGGGAGGTGGGATAGAAAGCGAAGTAGGAGTCGCTCACCATGAACGGCAATTGAAAGGTTGTGGGAGAACCATGAAATAATAGTGGTTGCAGAGGAAGGGCAACGATGGTGTTGGGGAGATGCCTTAGTCAGTAAAAGGTTCAAAAACGGAGAAGCGATCAAAACATAAAAGTATCAAAAAAGTGGCCTGCCAGAAGGCTCAAGGAGGTGGGGGCGATTAAAATCCGAGAAGTAACAATCGGTAAGGAGGAAAGACTAATTAAGTTTGAGACTGAAGGGATATGAAGACTCAAACATAGGGTAATGGGGGGAGTGCAACGTCGTGAAAGTTCCAGGGGGACCTGGGAAGGAGGGTAGGAGACGTGGTTCAAAGGCAGGAGAAGGAAATTCAAACGAGGGGGAGTAAAAACCGTTGCCTTTGAAGGGGATATAATGAAACAAAAACAGCAAAAACGGAATAGTGACAGGGACTCTTCCAATCTGACGTGATCGTGATATCGGAAGCAAGGACGAAAACTAAGGGAAAGGTGTATACTTTCCAAAGAGTTATAAAAGAAGGGCTAAAGTGTAAAAGGGGTTGCAGGATGGATTAAAAGAAGGGTAACAAGGAGAACAAAGGACCCTGTATGTAGAAGCAGGGGGGAACAGGGGTCTTAAAAACGGGTGTGAATGCCGAGATCCTTACTAAACGCCGCGGTGAAAGTGTGCCTTAAAAACGGGGCTAAAAAAAAAAGGAGTTAAGGTGGAAATTATTTGCAAGGAATAAAAAGAAGGAAGGGCCGCATAGGGTGTAAGTACGGGCGGCTGGGGGAAAATGAGAGTAGAGGCGGGTCTGAAAAACTCATAACAGACAAAAAGAAGGAGTGACCAGAGAGACAACTAATATTTCCAAAGACTGTTGGAAAAAAGGTTACTTGTGGAGGAGAAAGATGAGAAACGGCCCTCACTGCGGGAAGATAAAACCCCCGTGGAAGGAACTTGTTGTAACGAAACAACTACCGGGAAAGGGAAAAATAATGGCCCGTCATTGTTAGGAGATTGGGGAAAAAGACAAGGACGCAAAATACAAGAAAAAGGGGAATTATATGGATGTGGCTGAACAGAAGAGCCAAACGATGGGGAAAACCAAGGTGGGGGGAAAATGACGGAACCAGGGGGTAGTAGACATCAAAACAGAAATGGTGTAGGAAAGGGGGTAAGTTAAACGGAAATCCTCAAGGGAAATTCGTCATTCTCAACACAAAGAAGAGAGAAAGAGAGATGAGGGGAAACGGGAGATTCGTTGGACCTAACGAAAAAAAGCGCGACTAATGACAGGCCAAGAGGACAACAGGAAAGAAGAAAGTGGTATTTTGAACAAAAGAGAAAGACAGTTTCTAAGTGCAGCAAAAGAAATGTGATAAAAATGCAAAAATCGGCTGGAACTGGGAGTGCAAATAAGTAAAAAGGGAAAATTGGCGGTGAATGATCGGGGTCTTTGTTGGAAGAAAAAGGAAAACATGTTTATATCAGCACGGGAAGTGAGGACAACCCGAAAACAAGGAAAGGCTTCAAAAAAAAGGGAGGGGGAAAGTAAGGGGGGGCGAATTTAAAAACGAGGCTGGTGGGGTCGGGTACATTAGGGAGTCAAAGACACGTCCAGAGAGATCCTTCCAAAAAAGAAGGAAAAGGTCATGCAAGGGCCTTAGGCCAAGAGGCAGACCGGATTGAAGGAGCGGAAGAAGGGCCACCAAAAGAGGTCGTGATAAGGGAAAAAAGGGGAAACATCGTTTTGACGGAGTGGGGCTTCAAATGAGAAAAAGGGGGGGTTGAACAAGGTCGCCACAAGATACGCTAAAAACAGGATGCTTTAAGGAGCGGGGTACTTTTATCACAAAAAAAAAACCGGGGACTCACTCTCAAAAAAGCCGTATACCGGAGGGACGCAATCCACGACCAACGAAAAGAGAGGTCCCCCGTCCAAAAAGAGGCAACGGGTCGGATGCGTCAGTGTCAGGTGGTGAAAAGGGCGGCTGTCATGATGGTGAACGGGGGGTCCTAAGACAACTAAAAACAACGCTCTGAAAATCTGACAAGTGGGGGAAAAAACGGGCAGACTTACTTTGAACAAACAGGGGAGAAAAAGAAAGGGTGACAGGGCCGAGCGAAGCTCACCACTAAAAATTACCCGTGAAAAAACTGGGATCGTAGAACGAGAAAAAAAAAGAGTCGAAAAAAGGTCGAGTACAAAACGAAAAGAACCAAAAAAAACATCACACGAAAATACAGCTGCCTATGTGGAAAGAAAAAAGAAAAGTAAAAGATAAGAAGGCGTTTAAAAGAAAGTCATGGGCAAAAAGGGCACCGGGGTGTATCCGACTGAAGAGGTGTCAGTCACTTACCCCCAAACCACGCTATAAGAAAAGGGACCACACCGCTGCAAAAAATATTACCGGGTCAAGTCCGCAAAAAAGGAGAAAGGGAAGGAGGGGAGCCAATAGGTACGACAACTCTTTTCGTAAGGAGAACCCAAGTTCAAAAATCGGGAGAGAAGCAAACGTGACGGAGTAATGAAGATGTAGGGGGGCGATTTTTAACAACGATATGGTGATAGAAGGACCATAGGAAAAAAACAAAAGCAGCCCTGTTGTCGGAGAGTGAGAACGGCCAAAGACTAAGGTTACGGGACTAGGGAGAATCGATATGGGAACCATCTTATGCGCTGGCAAGCAAGGGAGAAAAAAAAAGGGATTAACTTCTAAGAACCGACATCGTCGCTAAGGAGCATTTTTGGGAATGGGAGATGACAGTACTATGGGGAAGAGAAAAGGCCAGAAAAGTAGTATCAGGTGGCAAGTATTTACTGAGAAGGGTGGACGATTAGAGAGACGGAAAAAGAAGGGGGCAAAGGGGTGGTGAAAGGGACTACCGTCTGCAGACAACAGGGTGGGACAGGTAGCGGAGACTTTAAAGTGGGACGGGGGGAACCAGGAAAAAGGGGGTAAAAAGGTACTCTTGAATGAAAGAAAAACGGTGACTTAAGTATGTTCTTGGGATCACAGATACGTAAAAAACAGGTATGAAAAGGGAGAAAGGTGGCCTGGAAAAGAGTGGAGTCACGATTTGGGGGGGAGGTGAGATTACCCTTCAACTGAGAGAACGGATGAACCTGAGATCTAATATAAAGCAAGGAAAAACAATGGGGGGGTTTGTACAAAAAAAAGGCAATGAAGGTCACCAAGCAAAAAAGTGGGGGGTCTGAACAATACAAATGGGGGGAAAAGTGAATCCGGGTGGGCACGTGAGTCAAGGTATCTGGACCTAATGGTAATAATCCATGAAGCTCAAAAAAATTGTATGGTCAATAACTGGAGAAACGAAAAAAATGGAAGGGAATCACGGTGATGGAAATGCAAATAGGTGGAGAAAAGTGTGGTCCGGGAGGAAGAAATGGCAGGAAAAGTCATGGTTTCTGGACAACCGGAGCGGGCTTATTTAAACTAGAAAGGGAAGAAAGCAGAAACAGCTAAAAAAGGGGGGGGGGAATAACAATAAAACGAAAAGAAAGGAAATGAAAGAAAAGGTGGGTAAAAAACGCACATTGAAAAGGGGAAAGGAAGAAACTACACGTGAACCAGGTGCGAGATTCAGCCAGTGTTGTGGGCGCGAAATAGGGAAAAACGGAAATAGGCGAAAGACAAAAGAAACCAAGGTGCATGAGGGGCACGCGCCTCAAACAAAAAGAAGAGGGAACATCACAAAGTCTCTCCACACAACGGAAGGGAAGGCTAGGGTGAATTACTCATTTGGGGGGAAGGAGGGAAAAGCAAAGGGGAAAACTGGGTAGGGGGGTATTAGACAACGCTCAAAGGAAGGAACTAAGGAGTTAGCCGCAAAACTCATTACTGAGTGAAAAATAGCCAAACAAAAAAATCGTCAGAGAAGGAAACAATTGGTAACGGTACAAGACATAAACTTTAAGTATGACGGGGGACGGGGGGGAGGAGTAAACAATAACTTTTTGAGAAAAGAGCTCCGTTTTTGTAGAGGTCAAAGTCCTACCAACCGTCTTCAGAAGAACAGAGGGCAGGATCGATCTATGACGAAGTACACAAAAAAAAGAGAGATGTGGGAATTCACACTCTATTCACTGGCTGGTTGGCAGATTTGCGTTGGAGGGATAGCACGGGCATAAGGGAAACTTATGCCGGGAATCGTGGGGGAATACACCCCAGCGAGCCTCCAAAATATGACTGTTGACAATGTGGAAAATGAGGATTAGGGCAGTTGTTTCCATTGGAACCGTTCTGTCAAACTTCGGGGTACGGGAGACTGAGGGAAGAAAAAAAGAATTCATCAGTAGAATAAAGAAATGGGAAAGCGAAAAAAATCAGGAAACATTGACAGGATGGTACAAGAAGGGGGGAAAGAAAGGCTTTTGCCCCGGGAGGAGAGGATCAAGAAATACGCGACACAAGGTCAAAGTAAAGGAAAAACAGAAAAAGGGACACAAGCTTACAAAAGACGCGGGAAAAAACGAGAGGGGCGAAATGGGAACCAAGGGGTCAAAGGAAAGCGTCCTTCCACAAAAAGGGGTGAAGAGGAAGGAGGTATCGAAAGACCCGCAACAAAAATAGAGTTGCGAGAGGCTCCGGGGTAGGAAGAATATTACTTAGTAAATGAAAGGAAAAAGAACTTCAAGAAAAGCTCGTAATAAGGATGTAGGTGAGAATTCTAATGTCAAATCCGGGAGAATCGCAAAGCAGAGAAGTTAAATAAAGAGCCATATCGATTCGCTACCACATTCAAAAAAGGCAGTAAGGTCAGATTGCAATCAAGAATAAAAGGTGCTAAGGGGGGGGTGGGTTAATAGGGGGACAAGGGCGGGAGAAGAAGGCAAAAATCGTGGGGAAAAAAAGGGCTCAAGGCATTACTTGAAGACGTGCTGAAATGAAAGTGAAAACAAATTGGGCTTTTGGAGAAGTAACAGAGAGGAACAGGACCAAGGAACTGACGTGTCATTGGGCTGGAAATGTCAAAATTCGGTAAAAGGAAAGAAAAACTTTTGACGGGATATAGTGGTGTGGGGGGAAGAATTATCAAGACGGAAAAGTGGCAAACGTGGGGGGAGAAAAGGGGAGCGAGAAAAGGAAGATCAAACACCGTGGCCTTCCAGAAAAAAACAAAGAGGTGAGAAGAAAGCCGGGCAGGGGAAGAGATAGGTAGGAGACGTATTTCGTCTAGATTAGGGGAGAACTGGGAATGGTAGCTAAAGAAAAAAGACCTATCTCCAGGAACGGGGAAGGAAGGGTGGCGGCGCGCGGGAAGAAGACGTGGGGAAAAATGGGGGTTAAGCAAGGAGACGGACAGGTCAGGAAAAAAATTCCCCGGTAAGAAGGGGGGCGTCAAGCCAGGGGGGAGGTATAGAAACAACCCGAAAAGGAAAGGAAAGGAAGGACGACAAGCTCTTGAGGGTGATAGATTAAAAACATATGGTAACGGACCGAACGTTGAGCGGAGGGAAACTCCAAAGACTTATCAGGGAGGGAGGAAGCGACCAGGGGGGAAGAAGTGAAAAAGAGAAGGAAAAAATCCTGAACACCCGGGGACCTTCTGTCATTTTTCCTTTAAAGGAGCTAAAGCCAGTTCTGACAAATTGGGCGAGCTCCATAGGGGGCCATGGGGGTAGGGTTTTGGGCAAAGCCAGTTCTTCGAAAGTGTTGGCGGAGGAGACCTGACGTACATGAATACTGTAATTGGGACAGTTAAACGACTAACTTGAATGGAAGGGGGGGATGTGAGCGAAGTGCAAAGGCCTGGTAGGCAGAAGGAGGAATAAGGGAGGCTGCTTGGGATACATGAAGATGAGGCGGTCTTGAATAGAAAAGAAGGTAAGCGAAAGGCAAGGGTACAATAGGGACAATAATCATTTCACAACTGGGGGACAGAAGGGATTGTTGTGTAGGGGGGGAACTGAAAAAGAAACAAGTCTATCTAAAAGAAATGACCTGTGGTACTGAAAAAAGAAAAAGGCATAAAGGCAAAGCCTGGTACCCGGCATGTTGAGATAGAAAAAAAAAAAAACCGAAGGCAGTTATATATTGGGGGGTGTCTGAACGGAAAAAGGTGGGGGGGCCGACAGGTTTTGGAAGGATTGGAGAAGGGGCACTTAGGAAAATAGTCGCGGTGGTCAACGGGAGGGGGAGTTTAAAGGGAAAAAAAACCTTCAAAGTTCATTCGATCGAGAGCAAAAAAAACACACAGGGAAGTAGTAAAGACGAGAAAGAGGAGTCTTTTACAGAAGACAAAGAAACAAAAAAAACACACAAACGAAAAAAAAAAAACCCGCTGTAAAAAAAAAATACAAAAAAAAAAAAAAAAAAATAAAAAAAAGAAAAAAAAAAAAAAAAACAAAAAAACAAAAAAAAACAAACCCAGAAAAAAAGAAACCAAAAAAAAAAACAAAAAATAGTAACCAACCAGAAAAACAACCTATAATGGAAAAGCGGACTAATGGAGAACAGGCCCACTCTAAAAGCATTTACATAACCATGGGTGATTGCAACACCAGATAAAGGTGGACTAGTCTCAAGCAACAACGAGATATACACCACAATTCGTGAAAGTTTGGTTGATAGAATAAGCGTGGAAAAGGATTTGGCATCGTCAAACTGGTTATTGGGTTCAACCAACAGGAAGGGCAGGGGGGGGATAGAAAAACATGAGGGGTGGACGTTGTCCACGACGAAGTAAGGCGGAAAAAAGTCTTTGGAGGGGGGAAACTGGTAAAGGGCTTTGTCTGCGTGGGGGAAAGGTTGAAGAAAGAAAAGACGAAGAAACCAAAACGCCTTCAAGTCTGAACCGATCGAAGGATGACAACCGGGAGTAACGGACTGAAAGAAGGACAACAAGACCCGCGCTGCAAACGGTGGAAAAAAAGTAATATGGGCAAGGGTAGTCATGGAATAGCAGCAAAATGGGTTAAGAACAAGTTCTAAAAACACGCTTCCTATCACATAAGGGCAAGGGGGGAAGGGGGGAGGAATAGTCGCGAGCACCATTCCTGCAATATAACAAACAATCTAAAGATACACGGATCAAAGGAAGCTCCACGAAAAAAAGAAAAAAGAAAGGGGGAGACAGATATGCCGCTATCACTAGACAGATAAAAAACACTAGGAAGGGGAGGGGACTGTTGGGAGGAAAGACTACAGTACACAAAAAAAACAAAACGACAATAAGAAATGGGGGGGATAAGAGGAGACTTACTTTGAAAAGGTAAATCATTAACAACCGCAGAAGGTACCGCGGGCCGAGCGCAACCGAAAAAAAAAAAATTCCCCTTCCGGAGAGACGGGGGAAGTCGGGCTAGAGAAAGAAAAAGGAAAAAAGAGTCGGAGTAAGTAATCAAATGAATAACAAACAAAAGAAACAATGCACGGCCTATGTTAAATAGAACCCCTCATAAGGGGGAGAGTCAAAAGGGGAATCCAC
>Ga0179593_1381234_pt1 | contig 21580 bp, 21 predicted proteins | sample CZODoug2_1_08_16_FD_185931 | JGI IMG/M metagenome (GOLD analysis project Ga0179593, IMG submission 185931) | Vadose zone soil fungal communities from Angelo Coast Range Reserve, California, USA - CZODoug2_1_08_16fungal (PacBio error correction) | ecosystem: Environmental > Terrestrial > Soil >...
ATATATTCGTCTTGAAAAAAACTTCGAATTTACCTGACGCGTCCCGAGTGTTTTCGGGAAAAGGGGTTTGAGAGAACTGGGTGGCAAATGTATGGGGGAGACCTCACTCTTTAACGTTTGTTTTCCAAAAAAAAAAATCGACTAGTCATCAAAAAATTCAGGAGGAGGAGTCTACCAATCTCTCGATCACGTCAAATGACGGTCAAGGTCTCCTGAAAATAAGCACAAGACTCCTACTGACAAGGATGCAGTTACAGTAATGGAGTCCGTTCTTGGCGAACTAGCATCTAATTCCTTATCGCTGGAGAGAAAAAAAAAAAAAAAGTTTGCTCCGGGATACAGAAGGGAACCAATGGGGGAGCTGTACCTTCACTTGAAGAGAGGTGATTGTCAAGTACCGTGGTCCGTAGAATTGAAGTTGTGCCTATAATGTGGAGCCTTCTGGTAACAAGGCCGAATGACCTTGTGCTTAATTCTTAGGGTAAAAAAAAAGAGGGGGCGCAGCGACTGTTGTGATCTGAAAAAGGGTGTGCTGCTCTTACGAGATGCGCCTGAATGCAAAGGTCTATCTGGAGCACCTTCTTGGGGAAGCGCTTCCCTGAGTGAGTTGTGTGCTCTAGACGAAAAACAGCGTGTCGCTCACGGTAAAACTGAAAGGCGCCGATACACGAGGAGCGATGAGCCCCAAGCAGCTCATCGAACATTCGCGGGGCGGGGGGAAGTTCTTCTGGCCACAAGGAAGTGTAGCCTCTCGGGTTGCTGGAGAAAAGAAGAAGGGAAGTGTCCAAAAAACAGAAGACGGCGAAGGCTCTGTGCTCATTTCCCTCAGTAACCATCAATTGAGGCGTAGGGAAAAAAAAATAACGAGTGACGTCCAATTAAAAGGGAAAGAGGAACCAAGAGCGTCTTGAAAAAAGTCGGCTGCTCTTGGGGGTAGTCGAAACGCTCGTGCCTTGCGCCAGAAAAAAGGGGAACGCTTACTCGATCTGGCCGGCTCTGGGGAAAGGAGGAAGTCCCAGCGGGACAAGCGGGGAAGGCGAAACCGTGCAGCACTAGCAGCGGCACTCCTGACGGGGGTCTGGACAAAATTCAAGGAAGAAAAAGTCAAGCCGCCCCCTGGGAAAAGAGGGGACAAGGGATGCTGCCGAGGAAGGACCGGCCTCCTGCGCATCTATTCTCAGGCGGCGTGGAACTGAGGGAAGTCAAAAGGGGAAACCCGCTCGTGCGCATGCGAGCCGCCCTGGTCGGAACATTGAGATGAACGGCTACTCAAACAGGAGGGCGGAAGTTAATCGAATCGCCTCATGTCGAAAGAAGGTAGCACAAGCCACACAGCCTAGGAGTCCGTAGACGGTCGCAATCTAGCACGCATCAAGAGCACAAACAGAATCAGGCACCTGGTAAAGGAGACTAAAAAGGACGACCCGTTAAAGGAAAAGAGAAGAAAACGGCCCGCACGCGCAGGATCCCCAAGAGGGGATGTTGGATGCTGCTGGAATCAAGATGAGACGCAGAAACAAGAGAGGCGGAAGGAACCAAAAAAAAAAAAAAGAATTAAAAAATCGGCGACATAAGGCATGAAGAGGAAGCGGAGCAGCAAGAGGTCGTCGTTCGGCCCGACTAGAGATTGACGGAAGAGTAAGAATCTGTGATTGCGTGGGCGCGAGGGCGGCAAACAAAGACCAATCAGAGGGTCGAAGAGAAGAAAAGGGCGAATCAGACCGCTGCCGTCAATAAGAAGGAGTCAGAAGGAGAGCTCTATTGATCAGGTCAGCTCCCGGAGATCGGCCCCAGCTTCCAGTCTCTAAAGAAGGAAACGAAGAGTAGCTCGTCAGTATTTGTATTGTTAGATGAACGAGGAGCGAGGAAGGAAAACCGTCTCTGATCCCTGTTATTCCGCTTGGGGATCCGAGTTCAGAGAAAAGAGGTCATATAGTTGTTAACCGGGGGGAGGAAGTCAGACTGGGGGTCTTAAAAAGGAGGGACTTTTCTTGAGTAAAGAGGGAGGAAAGTTTTCGCCGGGACCAATAAAAAATAGGAAGAATTTGAAAAGTAATTTCTTCCCTTGCTGAGCAGAAGAGAGGCGGGGGAGACAAGGGAAGAGAGACCTATGGGGGGGGAAGCATTATGGGAAGAGCATTCGTGCGTGATAATTTGGGGGGGAGACTTAAAGAGGGAAAAGGCGACGACGGTGAACCCGGCTCCCTTTATTGCCAAGTGAAGAAAAAAGGCTGAGTGAGACGTTCATTGCACGCGCGTTCGGAATGAAACATCAAAAAAGGGGAAGGGAGGATTAAATATATAGATGTGGCATATCTAAACGTCTCCTGGCATCAGAGAGAATCGGCGTCCGAGGCAATTCGGAAAAGGGAAAGTTCCCGAAACGAAGATGGCTTCTACAGAACCCCATGAACCAAATGGCTCAAAAAGAATGCTCATACCTGACGGCACAAAGAGGGGCGATCTTCAAAAAGTGAAAAACCCTTTCGCGCTCGTGAAGTGGGAAAATAACAGTCGCGGGAGAAGGAAGTTGGAACATCGGCGGTCTGTTACTCAACAGGCGAAAGAACTCATCTTGGGGACAAGACTACAGCCGATATCGCGCTCGGAAAAGAAAGAGGTCAAATATATGACTCTGTCGCTACCTGCTCGGCCGAATCTGGACAACAATTTCTAGGAAGGGGACGGAAGCGAAAAGCATCGTCTTCAAAGGTAATAAGGCTGCTGCCCGCTAGCTCGGGGGGGTACCAAGGGGACGGTTTTTCAAACTCGGCTTTCGGCCGTCTAAAAAAGCGCTTCCTCGGGAAGAACCAAGTCTTTCTAAACGGCAAGGACAGAGAAATTTTCCTCTGACGGGGGGGGGGGGGGGGGGGGGGGGGGGGGGGGGGGGGGGGGGGGGGGGGGGGGGGGGGGGGGGGGTGGGGGGGGGGGGGGGTGGGGGGGGGGGGGGGGGGGGGGGGTGGGGGGGGGTGGTGGGGGGGGGGGGGGGGGGGGGGGGGGGGGTGGGGGGGTGGGTGAAAAAACTGGTCGGAGCGTATGCCAGAGAACGAACGACCGGCAAGATCCTCGTCAGGGGGGAGCTAGTCGGAAACGAACAGACGACCTTTGAAGAAAAATACGATCAGTCTGCTTCTAGAATCATGGGAAGACGATGGGAGGGGGGGGGGAGGATCGGTGATTCGTTACAGCGCGCTAGCGCAAAATAGATGAAGTCTGGTGCGTCCATTCCGCTTCCAAGCGAGGTTAGAATATGCGGTCTTGCTGGGAGGCTCGCGACGTGGCGACGTAAGAGAGGTAGGAGAGAAGGTGCGGGCATGAGGGAGGTGGGTGCTCTGGGTGCGGCTTTCTCGATAAAGAAGAAGCGCCGACGCCGGTCGGCTCTGGAGGGAAACAGGTATGCCTCGGTCAAGTCGGGCGAATAACGGGATAACTCTAAAAGGTGAAGGAAAGGAACCTTTGCTACTGACAATTAACCATTGCAGGTCTTGGAGAAATTAGTGGAGCAAAAGAGAGCGGCGGGGGTTAACCCGTGAAGAAGAACAAACAACGTCTAGAAGGGGAAAAAAAAGAGGGAATGGAGCGGCCCCGTCTCGACAGCATCGCCTGTGTTCCCTCTAGGGGACATTAAGATCTGAACGGGATTTTGGAATAATTTGGTCAAAGAAGGGGAGTCACGTGCACGAAGGGGAGTTCTCTCCTCAGTAAAGGTGAGGTGAAAAAAAAAGAGAAAAGGTCTTTTCAAACTTCTACGAGGAAAAAGGGGGGACAGGCAATCGAGGAAAAGCAAGGGAAATCAGGATAAGCAAAAAAGGGAACTCAAGGCGTTTCTACGCGAAAGAAAACTGAGGACCCCGTTCGTCAGTGGATCCCACACGCGAGGTGGGTGAGAGGGACGTGCCCGTGGACTTCAACTAGGACGGTCTTGGTAATATAAGCGATACGGGAGGATAGTCACCGACACGAGAGGGAAAGGTCGTTAGGAGGACCAGTTACTCACATTTAGCTCGCCAGAGAGACTTTCTTACACTGAGATTTTAAGGAGCGCGTCCAAGCGCGAGGGGAATAAAAGAATAAAAAAGCACCTATAAGAAGAGGTGTAAGCGGATAGACGCGGGGGAGCCACTCAGAAAGGAAGGATCAGGCGAAAAATCACAGTCACAAAAAAAGACGATAACGCAGCTAAGAAGAGGCACAGATCGCTCTCCTGGAAAGGCGTAATGAGCTTGCGGAGGGAAACAAAATAATGTTAGCAGCCGCTAGCACAGGGGGAGCGACGATCACCACTCCTCTTAAACATGGAGATGAGACCGAAGGAGGAACGAACAGTTCATATCTCAGCAAAGGTCTGGGGGGGGGCACCCTGGGAGAAAGTCGGTACAAAAGACCTATTTTCCGGAAGGAAATCAAGTACGCAAAACCCAGTCTTGGTTCCTGAACGGGAGAAGAAAAAAAGAGAAGACCTAGCTCTCTCAGGGAGTTTCATCAGTGAGGGCTGTAGGCTAAGACCGCCCATATAAAGAAAGTTTCGGGGGGCAGGGGAGAAAGGGCTCGCCTTTCAGGCGTACAGGGGCCGGAAGGTAGCGGGCTCAGGAGAGAGGGGGGATAGAAGGGGGGGAACGGATGGGGAAAAGTCCTAACGTCTATTCCTCGAGTTGCGTCAAAAAAAAGACACACTCGCCCGGGGACCAAAAAAGCGACCAACGTGCTAAGGAAAACGCTCTAAGAAGGTACCTTCTCGGGGGGAGGCTTTTAGAAGCCAACAAAAAGGAGTAGTAAAAGAGAGAGAGAGGCTGGTTAGGAAAAAGGGAACAACGGACGCGGAAAGGGGGGGGAGGGGTGTCGGAAAGGGGGGGGGAGAGGGCCGGGCCCAAGGGAAAGGGAGGCTTCTCGGGGAACTGGTTTTTTCCACCGAGCATCGACTATTGAAAACAGAAAGGAAAAGATCTCCAAGAGCTCTAGCCCGAGCCATGAGGGGAAATAAGCGCTCACACGCAGCCCCGACGGCGAGAGGGAGAGGGAAATTATGGGAGGTCGAGACCCTAAAGGAACTGAGAGCGTCCGATGGGCTCCTGTAAAATAGAGGGAGGAAAACTTCGCGAACCGTTGACTGGGGGGGCGAAATTCTGAGGTGAACAAATAGAGGGGGCTGTGAATCAGCTGTCGGCGACTCAGAAAGGGAGACTTCAGTACCAGCTAGAAATGTGAATCTCGCACATTTGCTCTACTTGGGGAGGAGGACAGCGTTTCATCCTAAGGGAAATCGAATCTGTTCGAGGGCAAGCGTGAAGGAACTGCGGGAGGGGAGGGGGGCTTCGCCGGACGCCGATTAGATAAAAAGGGGGGGATGGAGGAGAGGGGATGGCGAACGCCTTCGCGCCAGTAAAATAGGATGAATTCTGCGGCAAGCTGACGCGAGCGCAGGGCGAACGAGGGCTTCTCCCAGAAGGCCGCGAGGGCTAAGAGACGTAGACAGGGGGGGACACAACAGCCGGAGCGGTCGTTGGCCGAAAAAAAAATATCAACCAAAAAAAAACAAAACAAAAAAAACCAAAAATCCTTACAGAAAGAGCAGTAAGGGGGAGAAGTCGAGGGAAAGCAAGGATGACTTGACATCAACTTAAAAAATATGAGGAAGACTCGACAGGAGCCAGCTGCTCTTGAGTTAAGATCGGAGGGGTGAGAGCCATCTCCTGTTGAAAGAGATAGAGGGCCGTGGACATACCAATTAAGCTCGACGCCTGACTTGTGTTTCAAAACCCTGACGAGCATTGGAGACTTATCTCTGTTTGAAGAAAAGGAAGGCAGCCATTCACTGGCGACCGCCTACGGAAGCGAGTTCAATGACCGAGCAGGGCCGCTCCTCCGTTGCAGATTTTCTTTAATCCGGAAAGTCTCGAGAAATTCTACTCTTGTAACCAGATAGGCTGTTGGCCGTAACCAAAGGGATATCAAAAAAAAAACGGGAAAGGAAAATTGAGCCTGCTGGGAACACCGTGATAAAAGTCTGAAGTTCTACTATATCGTCGAGAGGGGAAAAGACTGAAGGGAATACCTTGTTCAGAAAAAAGAGATTACCCGAAAAGGTAGTATCAAGTAAAATCGGCCGAGCACTCGTGATCAATGAAGTCACCGTCAAGGGAAGAAAACTACCTTTACCTTCCACTAGCGAGAAAAAGACAGGAGGAAAGAATAACCCTCCTCTTTTTAATCGGGCATGGAAGAAGAAGTATACCTCATTAGAGAGATCGTCGCAATCCCAAGGCTGAACCTACTTGAGCAGACTAAGGAGGGAGGAGTTAAAATCATATGGGTCGTCCATTCTGAAAAAGAAACTCCACTACAGGTTACTGAGTACTGATACTGGGAAAGTGGAGAAATGGAGAGATGGGGTCTGATAAAAAAAGCAGCTCATATTGGGGTAGAGAGACCCGGGAGACGATAGGCGCTGCCTTTTCTAGAATGTTGAAGGTTGGCTTAAGGCGAGCAGCATTTCATAAGGGGGTTCCATCTAGGTCGAAGGAAAAGGCGGCCCGTGGGGAGAGACGAACCGGATACTCACGGGCTCGTCATTGGGGTATGTAGGGAGTGGAAGCGCTTCACCTTCTCTCCTGAGGAAAGGGAGGTGCGATGCCGCCATTCATGCCCAGATTTCAAGGAGCTAAACAAATATCAATTCGGCTAGTGGGTCTTGGAGGAACGACTAATAGGAGGCCTCCCGTACTAAGAAGGGGGGGTGAGCAAAGGCGAGAATCAGGGGACCTGATCTCCGGGATCCGAGAAAAAAAAGGGGGGAATCTTGAAATCGTCCAAGGGGGTATGGTCAGTGTTCATCTTCTTGAAGTTTTGGAGGGGAAGTCAAAACTACGGTTAACGGACCCTGGAAAATTAAGAATTGACGAACTAGAGGAGGTAAACGGGATGGCTCGGGGGGGGATATAAGCAAGCTCGGAGAACAACAAGGATTTTAAGATGGGGCATGTACTCGCCGGGTCAGAAAGGAGAAAAGAATGCGAAGAGGAAAACCATGGGATCCGGGTTCACCTTCAAAGAGCGTCTCAGAATACAAGGCGCAACTCCGAGGGAAAATCCTAGCTCACGAATCTCAGTGCGACCCTTTAAGAGAGACAGGTCTCTATTCTTCATGAGAAAGAGAAAAAAGTAGTCTTCCCTACTTGACGGCGAAACAAAGAAAGGAAGGCTGTAGCACTACTACAAATAAAAAAGTTCGACACGAAGCTATCAGGCGAAGTAAAACGTCTTTACTATATGAAGGTAGGGAGGTGCAAAATCTATAGAAACGAGGAGGGAGGATAACGCAATAGTTTATCTAAAAACAAGAGAACGGACAGCGCTAGAGGGGGAGTCAGCTACACTGAAGCTTGGCCAGATAAAAGGGGGTCCGAGCTGTCACATCTCTCGGAAGGAAATCAAAACCTGATCAAATTAGTTGGGGACGAAAGAAAAAATTAAGGTATCGAGCAGAAAAGCTTAGAAATAACGATCTTTTCTATAGGACCGCCCTCATACGGGGAATCAACTACTATCCCTCTTCATTAAAGGAGAGGGAGGAAAACCGACTACCTCTTGAAGGAAAAGCGAGCAGAAGTTCATCTATCTTTCTTCAGGAAAGGGAAAAAGATTCGATGCGAGGGATTTTGTGGAGCAGCGGCGCTACTGAGTCTAGGAGGGAGTCAAGCCTCTTCCTAAGCGACGTGATCCTCAACGGGAGATAGGGCCTTTGGCGAGAGGTGGGGGGCGAAAAGTTCTTTAAGGAACTGTCGAAAAGAAAAGGGCGGGGACGGATCTCGGCGGTGGGTGGAGGCGAAAGGCGGTCAGCGATCTTAGACGACTCGCCGGACGCAGCGTCTCTTTGTGGAAAGGGAGTCAAGGCTCATTCTCGGAGATCTCCAAGAACGAGAAATAAGGGAGAAGTAGCGGAGTCAAAGGTCGGGGGACATGTCACATTATTCGGGGAACTCAGATAGGGGGAAGGAGGGGGGAGACTACACTTAACAGCAGTGGCAAAAGGAGTCTTCAAAAAAACCCAAACTTCCGTCTGTGGTCCCGGAAAGACCTTTTCCTGGATAGGACCTTTCTTGGAGGGGACGTTTTGGGTAGCATAAACTCTCTAAAACAGCGGAATGGATGCTCTCTCTCAACTGTTCGCTTCACAAATCGTCACAGTCTTCCGGGGCGCGTGGGGGCGGGTAAAGAGACGGCCAGGATAGGGAATGTTCAAAAGGGGGGGGAACGTCAACGCGGGGAGGTCTAAGAAGCGGTTAGAAATCGTTAGAGGGGGGCTCCGCACGTTCTTTGGAGAAAGGGCAAGGGGACGTCCACTCTGCTGTCATCTGAGGACCTTACTTTAGGGGAAGGGGGAGCGCGCACTAAACGACCGAAGCGCGGAGGTACTCGGCCTCCGCAGCAAGACGGGTCTTCTTCCACGAAAAAGAGACAACAGAGGCGTCCCAGAGAGAAGGTAGATGGGAGAGACGAGATCACTAGGGGGACGGTCTCAGAAGACTGGAAAGCGCTCCCGCTCGGCGCCAATAAGTAAGAAATACGAAAAAGACAAGCCTGAAAACGAGTAATCCGTCATTAGCACAATCTGCTATCAGGGAGAGAGAGCATCTAACGAATAATAGCACAGAATGAAGCCCTATTCACCTTCTACTACAGGGCATAACAGGGGTATCTCGATGACCCGCAGAAGGATGCTTGAAGGGGAGGGAAGAACATCTTAAGACCGACAACGTTCGGGTACACTCCGGGAAGAAGAAACTGGAAGACTCGAAACCATTCTTTGTGCCTGAGGGAAAATATAAGAAGACAACCTTATCAAAAGGACAGCTCTAAGCCTTGTCAGGAATAGCGGGTAGGAGAAAGGAAAGGACATCCGTCTTTCGCGTTGCCGAAGGGAGGAGGAAATGTCATTCTCGAACCGTGGCAAGAAAAAATGTGGGTCTAGAAAACTTCATGCTCGTTTTTGCAGGCCCGAAGGGATCAGCGTTTCCAGCAATTTCAGACAAGCCGGGAAAGTACCGCGACCAAAATGGCTAAAGCCACCGAGACCTCGTCCGTTACCCTCGGGGACCTCTGGTCGAAGCAGATAAGAACAGGGATTATGTATAAAGAAGAAATCGGCCTGGAAAAAGAAGAGGGAGCCTGTACGGGCGTACTTAGTGCGTTTCACGGGGGGGCGAGGGGAATTCCATCGTTCGACCTTATCGGGAACGTTTGTGGCAAAGAAGGAGAGCATAGAAGTCAGAACAAAAAGGAAGATCTGAACACTATCTCACCGCAAAATTCCTAACTGCGGCGAAGAGGGCTCGCAGACGCGAACAAGCAACTGCGGCGTACCGATGTGAAATCGCGTCCTCACGCTATGCCAAGGGCAGTACCTTCATCCGTTGAACGGCTACCTGCACCTGGGGTCGCGCCTCACGGGTAGCAGGCGGGAAACGGTGACGACGGGCTCGGGCTGTGAACAGAGAAGGGAGAGTCGCCTTGTAGAAGGTGAAAAGGAAACTTCGGATTTATCTGCGGTCGCGCGGGCTGGGCTAAACGCGGCCGGAGATTCTATGGTCGCGAGGGGGCAGGCGCGTATCTGGGGGGTCAATATCATGAGCGGCGTCTCGGGCGTGTTTTAGTGAGCGAAGGATGCTAGCGGGCTCGCCAAAAAAGAGATGGCTCCTATCGAACGGATCTCTTATGAGCAACCCAGAAGCCTATGACTCTCGTGCGAAATAAGGGCGGGAGAGAAACTCTCAGAGCCGCGAAGAAGATCGAAAGAACCTATTTTGGCCACAGCAGGAGAACCGCTGTCAAGATATCTTACCTACCAAGTGAGAGAGGAAGTGTAAACGCCGAGCTTCCGGGCCAGGGGAATAGGCGGGGGGCCCTCAGAACTGCTAGGGCGCTGGCAAGACTAACTCTCTCGTTGCCCACCCGGAAAAGACTATGGACGCGCGTCATAAAAGACCGGCAAGACGAAGCCTAAGGGGTGAGCTAACGCCTGCCAGAGACAGGAGGAATTGGGGACGCGTTTTAAAATGGACAAAGTAATTCGACGGGCATCCGAAGGAACTGGCAGCGCGCACAAGACGGGGCCGGGTCCGCCGCCCTTAGTATCTCATTCTCGCCTGCGTGTACGGGGTCGCTAGGAAGAAGACGGATCCCGCTGCGTTCATGAGAGAACTTTACTGGCATTGAACGGGACTACACTACGCGCGACTAGGTCCTGCGATCGCAGAAAAGTTCTCAGAAGACCTTTAAACCGAGACGAAGAAGTCGCATCGGTCTCCTTCGAAAAGGGGAAAAACGGAAAGACGAACGAAACCCTCCTATATGTCCGTAGAGACCTGGGGGGACGGACTACCTTGACGCCACGCGCTGCCAAGAAGCACGACCTCCGAGGAGGGGCCCCCGTCGGAGTGGGGGAAGGGAGGTAAAACCAAAGACGGTGAATCAAATAGCCGGAAAGGAAATCATGAGAAAGAATCTGGTCTCCATGAACGGCAAGATCGAGGGAACCTTATGGGGGCATTCAAGTAGGTTCTTCGGTTAATGCTCCATGGTTATTAGAAGGAATAAGAGGAAGGTAGTCGGGCGAGCGGCAAGCCCGCACGGGGGCGGAAAGAAAGTGAGAGAGAACCCCCGTGGCTCGAGGGTTTTGAAAATACAACACTTGTATCTGGCTTGAGCGGACTATGTTCAGGACAGGGGGAAGAAATTAGAACCAGCTGCCCGTGTCAGGGCAAGACGAATGAGCTCAAGAATCGTAGTTTTTTCTGGGTTAGTAGAAAAAGTGCAATTCACCGTCTCGAGCCCTGGGCCTTCAACCATGAAAACTCACATCGGAGAGGGGACTCAAGGCTCGGTCGAAAATATCGGCGTTGTGTAGGCAGATTAAGAGGACGTTCTCACTGTATCCATCGACGGACGGACTTTTCCTGCATGTAGGCTCCGCAACGGGGAACACGTTTAGAAAAGAAAAGGGGGGGGATGCCACGTCAGGATTTTGAGCTGGCGTGCGGATTTGGGGAGAGGCTACGGACCGGGATCTGGAGATAGAAGGACACAAAGCCGGAAAGAAGAGATCGTCTGTCGGACGTGCCGTTTCGATCCTGCCAAAAGCTCTCAAACAACAAAAGAAAAAGAAAATGCCTGAAGGAAATCAGTCACCGACGATCGGGAAAAAAAAAAGGGGACAGCCAAGGTTCTCCGGGTTACCGTCGTCGAAACTGGAAAAAAAAATCGCACATATCCTGAGAAAGGGCAACCAAATCGCGAGATATCTTCAGTGTGAGGAAATTCGCTCCGGGGAACTTTCACTTAACCATGAGATGTGCGACACACGGGGAGGCGACTTGCGCGAACGGGCAATCTCAGAGGAGGTAGCTCCAAACGTGGCTCTCATAACCCGAAGATGATAGCTACTGCGGGAAATGGGGTCTAAGAAGGTGGAATGCGGCTCGGTGGACAGCTTCGACACCGGGCAGAGAGGAGACTCTAACTCATCTTTCTCACAATAAAGAAGAATCTTCCGCGCTAAACAGGCGGTTCGTCTCGAAACCGACGGGGAGGCCAGCTCCTAAGCCAGGGAAAAAAATGCTGCCATCGAGATAATCTTAATCAACCGTGAGAAACAAGTCGGAGGGCGCAGCGTAACGGTGCTGGAACATATCGTAAAGATGAGACTTTTAGGGGCTGGAAAGCAGAACCGACGACAGCAAAACAGGTATGGTAGCTAGTCGGGGCTCGAAAAAAGGGAAGGCCTAGCGCGTCAGCGACTTTCAGCGGAGCGTCCGACAGGGAGGGAGGGGAGGGTACCTGGTGTCAGGGGGTAACTGCCACTGCTCTCCTTCGGGGGGTCAAAAGGGCTTCCAAAGCTACTTTTGATCTAGTGAGACTATCCTTGGCTGTCAGGGAGTTAGTCGTCGCGACGTTGCTACTAGAAGGATTGGAGCATGGGATGTATCGCGGTCAAGAGGGAAAGAAACGAGGAGTCTCTTCTTTTGCAAAAGCAGGTATCAGAAGAAGTCGAGGCGATCGGAGGAGACCGGCGCGCGGGATAGACCAGGGGGGTCGAAAGCATGACTGGCGGATCGCAGTTAAGCGGGGAAAACGTTTAACCAGGAAGAAAAAGCGAGTCTTCGAGAATGAGAGCTTACAAGGAGCGGAACGGGCGGTAAGAAGCGCTGCGCGATGAAGTCGCGCGGGAAGAAAACGGGGGACGGGGGATCATTCTTTGTGGGATAGAGGGAAAAAATCTGGCCCGTCCGGGCGGCGCGGCACGGGTTGTGGGAGCTGGAAAGTCACGGCTTCAGCTTGGAGGCGAAGAGTTACATAGCAACTTAAGCATCTTCTTGGGCGATCAGCGTGCTCGCAAATAGAGATAGGCTCCGTGCAGGGCTGAACTCAGCACGGGATAGGGTGCCTTGTCCCTTGGAATCAATATAGCGTGGGAAGCGAAGATATGCTGGTACCTGTAAGGGGGGGGTATCAACGAGAAACTAGCGGCACGAACGGAATGAGGACAACTGGGGATGCAAGACCACCTCGTCGCAGTCGGAAACTATTGTCGCGACCAGACCAGCGCCCGAGGGACTCTCAAATAAGCGGGGAGAAAAGAAATAACGTCAAAAATGGGGTCTATCAGGCGGGAAAACCGCTTGCGAGCGCGCCCGCTAAATTCGATCATAAAAGTTCTAGACCCCCCAACTCACAAAAACGCGCCTAAAAAAAAAATAAGGAATTAAAACAGGAAGCTCTGACACTGAGATGCTAACTCTTAAAGGTCGCCAGGGGTGTTCATCAGAAAGAGACCTCGGAGAAAAACGAACCACTCAGCAGCACAGAAACTTCAGGAACTAATTCTCAATCGACTCGAAAAACGTTTCATGCAGGCACCGTATTTTACCAAGAAAATCATGTTCTCAGATAGGGGATGGGGGTACTCTACCACACTTGGTTCTCAACAAGGACAATCCGCTTCGCGATCAGTTGGGTCGTTACTACCGACCTATCTTCAATCTCGGGGGGGGTCCCGTTCTTCCGTAGGCTTTCGAACCGGCTAATTGCCGTGCGTTCGGCTCGGTTGGCGATTCTGGACGGGGAAACGGCGTGTTGGGCCTCGTAAGGGGGGAGGCGGCTCTTGTGTAAAAAAATTCAAAATAGCAGCCGAAAAAACGCTCTGGGCAAACCTAGAAAAAAAACCGTCGAAGCCACAAACAGTCAAGGTCGTCCGTTAAACAAGAATCCTTCGGTTCGAAGAAAGACGGCCCACAACCTTAGGAGTGAAGAAGGAGAGAGAGTGCTGACACCAGACTGGACACCGGTAAGGACGGACTGAGAGATTGAGGGGAACGTTTTTTCGCGGGGCCGGGCACGGACCAGCTCGTGAAAGTGTTGACGCGGAGAAGAGAGGAGGCTAATACGCCGATCCCAAGGACGAGAAAAATTCCCGTCACTTTCGCGACAGTAATACGAGACGGCACACCGCGAAAACTGAGATGAGATAAGGGATTTGACTTCGCAGTAACGCGGACCTGGGATTCAAAAGAGGGAGCGCGGCCGTCCGGGCGCCGGATCACAACTGTTGGGTCTAGGAAGCCAAGTGGATTGGGAGTATTTTTTACCCGACGGGTCGATGATGAACAGCTTTAGCGATCTAAAACGAGGGCGGGGAATGAACTCGAAGGCGACCTGGCGCCTGCGGTGAGCGCTAGAGGGGAGGGCACTTTTCTTCGATCCGATTGTCGCGCTCCAAATTCTTCAGGGAGAGGGTCTTCAAAAAGCTCCGGGACGCGTCTCTGTGAGGGAGGGGTGGGTCGAGGCTCCGCCCGGACATCAGAGGAGCTCCGGTCGGGAAATACAGGCCCTTCTCAGATCGAAGAAGGCATATTGAAGCAAGCAGCTCGTGAGGAGCCTCTGAGGCCGCAATGGAGGGGGGAAAGACTCTCTCGGGGAGATCTCCAAAAATGGTGGGTCCAGCTCCCAGATGAAAAAGCTCGGTCGCCGTAGACCTTAAAAAAGGAAGCTCGCGGACTCTCGCACTGAACGTCCAAGGGGGGAGGGATGCACTCTGAAAGGAATTGACTATCGCGCGAAGGAGAGGCGAATCGCCAAGCTCCGACTTACGGGTCTGAACGTAGCGGCCAGGCCAGGTCAAGTCTGAGACAGCATTGGTTAATCGAAAAAGTGATCAAGGAGGTCAGAGGAGTTTTAAACATGACAAACACGTCCTTCGAAGTATAAAGTCCTTACCTGGCAGGCTGGAAAACTGACAGAGACCGTTTCCAGGATCCTCAAGGGACGATCTTCTCGCCGATGCGTTGGAGAGTAATTAAAAATTAACCCGCTCATTGGGGCAGAAGCAAAAGTGCCATGGAGGAAAAACATGATCCTGGGAACAAATCTCGCTATAAGGGAGAGAGTAATAGCGTCGACTTCGCCGCATACCTTGTCGAACAGCAAGACGAGGAGGTCAGAGAATCGGCAGTCGCCGATAGATCTAAGAAAACCGAGGAAGAACCTCCGCTTCTCGAAGAAACACCTTGAAAAAACTCTCGATCCAACTGCCCGAGAACGCCTGAAGGCTTTGGGTAAGCGGAAAAAAAAAAAAATGGAGCAAAGAAGCTCGGGGTCAGTAGCTCTACGCGCCGCGCCTATAGCTACCTCCTTCCTCATATCTGACATCCGAGGCAAGTCTTCGGTTCGAGCCCGAAGAAGCACTTAATGATAAGTGATGCGGTCGTAAGTTCTAGAGGGATAAAAAAAGCACACGAGACCATAATAAGTGAAGTAGAGCTATCTGCCTCTTGGGGGGACGGACGAATTGTCGCTGTTTAGTCCAATGGGCGAGGCGAGGCAGCATTGGGCCAGCTCCGGACTCTACACGTTGCTCACGACCGAACGAGGTGGTGGTAGTGGGTTTAGCGAACTATGCGGCTCACTTTCTCGAGCCGATAAAGTCCAGGCCGTCAGTCAAAAAACGTCATATGGTGAAAGAAGTGAAGGGGGCACACTTCGGGGAGCGCTATCGTCGGTCCTACTATTATCTGAAGGATAAGGAACGCGTACGCCTATTGTTGGAGCACGGGTAAGTTCGAAAAAAAAAAGCCTGAGCCGCACCGGAAACAGCCGAAAAAGGAGGGAAAAATACATCGAAGTGGTGGGAGATGTGAAATCATTCTTGCGTGCGGAAAGGTGGGGGGGTTCGAAAACGCGCCGCTTCGTCGAAGGAACGGTGCAGGACGTGAGACGCTTGAGCCGGAGAAGTCGGTAGGGAAAGAATGGGCAGCATGCCCATAGCAGAAAAAAGGAATGGGTAAAAGATAGAATATGGGGGCATGAAGAGGCACGTCACCGACGAAGACGGAGGCCGTCCAAGGCGGGGCAGAACACGGTTAAGGGAAGGCCAAGCGGCGTCGCAAACTGCGGGCACGAAAGGAAAATGAAAAAACATCCTTACGGCCCATCAAAGGACGTGTGGACCGTTCGCTCTGAGGGGAAAACTGTGAAACCTCAGGAGAAAGGACGGTCTCAAAGGAGTAGAAGTAAGCGGCGAACAAAGCTCATCGTCGGAAAGAACGAATATAAAAAGAACCCGAATCTATCTTCTCAGGGGAAGAAAAGAGGCGTTGCTTCTTTTTCCAAAGTCTGATCAACAAACGACGTCCGCGAACGCAAGAAAGGTGAAGATAGAACCCATAAGAAAAAAGGGAAGAGGGTCAGAGAAGCTAGCGAAAAAAACTTGCAGTGGGCCATCTCAAGGTAGAATGGCCTCGCGTCCTAGAAGACTGGAAAAGCAAACGTGGCGTAAAGGCGAGTCCGCTCGAAAAAAAACAGGGGGGGGGAGGTCTATAAGCGGAGCTGGGGGGAAGGGTGAAAACCTCCCTAGCGACAGACCTCATCACGAAGTATCCATCGGGGAACGGTAATTTTCTGGCATCGAACCGCGACCTCTTTCGCCCGAAGAAAGGGAGCGTGCATTCGGCTTGCAAGTCATGGGTAGAAGGAGGCGGACTTTTTTTCCTTCTCTGAGAGCAGGAGGGGATAAGGAGGGTGCTGACCTCTTCCAAAGCGACGGGTTGAGAATCTGAGTCTGCGGAATTGGCTCGCAAAAGCTTTAACGGGGGGAGCGCCGTAGTCGCCGGGCGTATAGATCTCTTCTTAGGCTCAGTGTTCGATCGTCGGTCAAAAAAAAACATCCGTGACTCGTCCTTGTGAAAAAGGAAACTCGAGGAGGGAGAAGAGATCTCAAAAGCTATCTCGAGGTAGGAGCTTGGAATTTCCGCCAAGGTGACGGATCGCATTAGTTCGGCAACGCTCGGGGTTGGTAAAGAAGTACACCTCATTCGGGAAAAAAAAATGATATTCAATGAGGAGAGGCAAAACAGCATCTGTGGCCCCGCCAAGGATTGACGGCGATCGACATGACTTGGAGGAGGACTTTTGGTCCATAAAAGCGCATCTTTCCCGCCTGTCTCGCAGCTTGGGCGGCTTTCAACACCAACACCCTTCAAAACTTCCTCGGGGAAAGAGGGTTAAATCCGGTCCATATAGTATGAAAGTAAGGGAGGCTGGGAAAACTCGGCTTTCGAGAAAAAGGAGTAGAGATTCGCCACTCGTGCATCGATCCTTTCTTGTATCTTTACTGTCCCGGTTGACGTAAGCGCGAGTCCAACGAAGGAAAAATTAGAGGTAAGAGGGTAGACTCGCCAAACGCGCGACGCTGCTTTGACCAATCGGGGGCTCGCGCGCTGAGGACCTAGCCTGCCAGCCGCTGAACGAGACAGATCATAGTGAGGGGCTCAAGAGAAAAAGATAATGTAACTATCGTCTAAAGGTAATAAACGCCGCTAGATTGCATCTAATCACAGTCCAAACGAAAAACTAGCTCACTAAAAGGAATAGGGGGAAAAGAAAACTAGTCTCATCTGAGGAGCTCAGATCATAGACACGAGAGCGTCTAAAGAGATCAATAAGCAGTGAGGCACAGGAGCGAGCTCATCTAACGTTAATGCCTCATAGAAACTATAAAAGGCGCACCTCCGCAAGAGGGTGTCAAAGAGCAACGGGTAAGGAAAAAGCTACAGGCTTTTGTGCCGAGAAGAAAACTTGATCCGGACGCAAAGTCACCGCTGCTCTATACAGCTTTCTTGTCATGTAGGGTGGGCGAAACCGACCGGGGGGGGGGGCCAGGGCGCGGCAAGTCGGATCTTACGTGTGCTCGCCCGTTCCTTGCTTTGCTCAAAAAAATGTCGAAGAGAAAAGAGGTGTACGGCTGTTGGCAGTCATTCTCGAGGGATTGGAAAAAACACAGAATCCAAAAGCGCCCCTTTTAAAAGGGAAGCGAAACAAAAAAAAGCTAACGCGCAAAGATCCTGCGTCAGGACGCTCGAACCGAGGGGGGGAAAAAGTCATCAAAAAGAGGAGGATCTGCTTGCAGTAGAAGAGGGGGAGGAAAGGACGGACGCGGACTGAGCAGTGGGGGCGCACGGTTGGTAGTGGGCGAAGTAAAAGGAGTTGACGATGCGCAGGGAAAGGGTGGACACGCAAAATCATCGACGAGGGAGACAACAAACGGCCAAGAGAGAGGGGAAACGGATCAAAAATGCCGGCACGGGGGGCTTACAGGGAACGCAACCCCACTGAAAAGATCACTAAAAGTAACGTATTTATGTAGGGTCCCTCACGCTATGCAAGAGGAGGAAGCTTGACTAAGGCGAAAGATAACCGATCAAACAAAGATGGGGCTCGTCCTCACGTTGATTCTTTAGGAAAAGATTTCGATGGTACAATTTGAGACGTGCAGGGCTCTATAGAAGAGTCGAGGATCGAAAAACGATCTTACCTGTGCTATGATAGGCTCTCGAGGTTAGCGGCGATAACAGCGGTGCTGCGCCTTCATCGGGATGAGCAAAGTCCCACCCGTATTGGGCTCGATTACTATCACCGTATCTGGCGTGGGTGGAGGGGTCGCCGGACATTAGAAGAAGAGAGGGGCCTTGTCTAAAGTGGCGGGCTACACTATTAAGTATGATCCCGGAAGCTCAGGGATCTAGCGCGCGGGGCGCCGATGGCGGATATCAGAATAAAGAAAAGAAGCTAAACGAGAGAGAACTATATGTTTCCAGGCCCTGGCGGCTCCTAGCCCGTGTTATACTTACACTACCAAAAAAGGAAGGATATGTCAAGAAGAAGAGTTACCACGGACCCAAATATCTGGAGTTGGGGGAAGCACGGGCGACGAGTGCTTTTAGCTCAGGCGGACCTGCTGCCAAGACGCCAGAAGAGATAAAATTCCCGGGCGAGGCAAGAGAAAACGAACAAGCCTGGGAAGATTTTGGAAACAACCCGCGCATCCATTCGTGCAAACTCGGGCGCTTCTGACACCAAAACTTAAGAAGAAACTCAATCGCCGCGGACCTGAGAGAAAATGATGAAAAAGATCGGTCCGAGCTCTATCGATCCTAAGACTGTACGGGGCGGATAAGTTAAACCAGACGGTCCGAGAGGACGACAAAGAGGGAGAACATTGCTGTCGCACCGGGCTTAATAAATGTGAGATCGATCGCAAGATGCCGCCTGGTCGCACAGATCGACAAGGCGTCAGAGGGCTTCGATTCGCCGTATAGAGAAAATCAGCACCACATATGGACCTTATCACGAAGGTCGCAAAAACGGAGAAGGACTACCGTGACCTAAACGTAGACGGGGGAGAACGACGCCGAGATCCCCGGATCTTTGAAGGGGGAGCAAATAACCGGCAGTAGCGAAATCTCTCCAAAAAATAAAAATCTTCTACCAGACGGAAGAAGAGAGAGAAACCTAAGGCACATTTTCATTCTTTGCTATCATAGAAGCTACAATACCGTTGACGAGGATATCGTGAGGTGCTGGAGGAGGGGAGATAAAAGGGAGGAGCACGCCAGAATAGAAAAAATAATTGCCAATTTGGTCTCTATCTTCCAGAGGGCCCGGGACGAATTTTTGCTGACACTAAGGCCGATTGCATTGTCAGCTCCGGAGAAGTTAGTGTGGTCCTCGAAGAAAGAAAATAGCATAGGTCGTAACGAAGGAGGGGTTATGTATATAGAACTATTCGTTGCTCGAGGAGCGATCCCGGAGATCTGTCACTCGAGCCGCAGCAGCAGCAAGAGTCATTGACGCGGGGGGAGAAGAGCCGGACGGGGGAACAGGGGAAGGAACGTGATTACCGAAAGATGAAGTTTACGGGAGGGGAAGACGCCGATTTTATGCACTTCCTTAGAAGAGCCTGTCCTGCACCCGTCCCGATCGCGGACTGTAGGAAATAAGATTACGCACCGATGGATGGCCGTCAGTTTTAAGTGAGGACGAAGGGGTGGGGGGGAAAGGGGGTTCCGAAGACGAAGCCCTAGCCCTTAATGGGATCCCTTGAAAAAAGGAGGGAGTCTAAAGGGTCGCGTTTTTCGAGCAGCCCATAAAAAGATCTCAACAAAGGAAGGAGAGGACTATGGGGCATTGATCAAGAGACCGGGAACACGAGAAGAGGGACATATGAAGCTTCAAGACCTCAAGGGATCCGCGCAGGGAGAAAAACCCCTGCTACAACCAAAGAAAACCTTACTGCCCTCCCACGCTGGGAAGAGGTGTGAGAAAAGTTAGCGCACTGTGGCGGTGTCTCCAGGACATGGGGAGGAGAAAAAATAGGACTCGAGGTTATAAAGGGAGTAAAGTCAATAGAACGACTCCAAGTCTCTCAGAACCCAGATTATCCGGGTATATATTACGCTGGCGTCTGATTTGAGGAGTTGAAAAGAGGATCGAAACCGGGCTCGATACGGGACTAAAAAAATAGGGAGTAAGCCCATAAATACTGAAAAGAAGAACTGCAGAGCATTAAACCACTTGTCATCTGGGGGATCAACTTCCATCGATCATCGAAGTCGTTGTTCGAAAATCAGCCGGGGGAAGGGGTCGAGAGTTGGAGTATATACTCAAACGGGAGATCCGCCCTCAAGACCTACAAGGGATCGTCTCAACGGTATTGAGTCAGGGAGGTTTGCGGAAACGACGACGCTTGCATGCACATAAGCTAGATCGGCGAGAGGACTGAGTAGTTGCTGATTACCGGGCAGCATTCGGGGGCGAATAGCTGCTACTGCGGGAGACCTTCAGAATTCGCGTCCAAATCGACGGGGGATACCGCGTCTTGGAAGGGTGGCCTCGCGCGTGGCGGGCCACGGTCAGGTTAACGAGACCGGTATCGGGAGAATTGAGGGACGGAAGCGGGGGGATTCTCGTGATGCTGAGAGAGTCTATCGAGAAGGGGGGAAGGACGAGCAATCCGACTCCCGTTCGGGGTGCGAACATGAATGCCCGGAAGTCTAGAGAGGGGGGATACGTAGAAACTCATCGAGGCAAGGTTCACGTTCTAAGGGGTTTAGCTAGGGGGAGGTGTGCATGAGTTCGGCAACGGACGAGCGGGGTTTAACCGTCGTTACAAAAGGGAAAAAATATCGAGAATGGGGATCGGAGGGGGCCAAGGCTCTGTCATCATCATCTAAAGGAAGGTGATGGATCGCCCGTGAACTGGACAGGTTGTCCCGAAACGCAGAACGTCCAGGCTCGCGGAAAGGGGACCGAATTCCCAGGAGTCTGTCCGCGCGGGGCCGGAGGGGGGAAAAGGCACAAAGAGGGGAGGGGAGGGCAGCGCAGGGGAAACCGCGAACGCTAGCGTCTGAAAAAAGAAAGGGTCGATCGGCAGGGAGAGTGTCTCAAAACTCTCTGGAAAAGGGGGCCCTTTTACTCCAAGCTGGAGTGAACCATGCGAAGCTGCTGCTGTAAGTAGGATAGAAAGCCGCGCGCGCCGAAGCGGTAGCTGGGAAAAAGGGCTCGGGAGATCGCCGAGATTCGTCAACTGATATTGAAAACATCAGGCCCGCGGAGGTGAGGAGAGGCTGAGGGGCGTCATAGAAAGAAGAAAGTAAGATGGAGAGAAAAGAGTTAAAATCCAGAGGGCCCAATTCTCTTTCTGCACAGAAGGAAAATCACGAAACGCTCGAACTAATAGAGAAGATAAAAGAACATGATAGAGGGGAGACTCTAATAATTCTCAGGAAAACGGGGAACGCACAATTTTCATCCCTCAGCACCATCGCGGGGAGGGAATAAGAGAACTAGCAGGAGGCACAGGTCGATCGCAGAAAAAAGAAACACGGGAGAATCGCAGAACAAGCTGTTACGGGGGACAACCTCCGCAAGAGACTGCAAGCAAGGGAAGCTCAGTCTTGTTGCCCGCTATAAGGTGGATCCGAGGGAAGGAAAAAAAAGACTGCTTCATCTTCATGGCATATAAGGGAGGAAAATACTCACATAGAGGAGAACGCGGGACCTTCTGGCGTCGGGGGGGATGAAGTCCTACGCGCCTTGATTGCTCGGAGACGGGGGTAGATCGCATGTACGGGTTTGCTGCGAGACGATTCAAAGAAAACAAAGAACATATCAGGCCGAACGCGCCCAGTGATACCCCTTGCGAACGCCAACCAGGATCACTTACAAAAATGATTAGAGGAAAAGCAATGAAAGA
>Ga0179593_1408844_pt1 | contig 21580 bp, 26 predicted proteins | sample CZODoug2_1_08_16_FD_185931 | JGI IMG/M metagenome (GOLD analysis project Ga0179593, IMG submission 185931) | Vadose zone soil fungal communities from Angelo Coast Range Reserve, California, USA - CZODoug2_1_08_16fungal (PacBio error correction) | ecosystem: Environmental > Terrestrial > Soil >...
TATTCTTCTCTATAGACCAACCACACCAAACTTCCCTCTCGTCTTCAAATCGCTCTGCACCTAAACCCCACGGCCGTCCCTTAACCAAAAGAACCTCTCCTCCCAACGCGCATTGCGTGGAGGAACAGACTCGGCGGAGCGACTAAGGGGAACTCCCGAAAGATCGTCGGGAAGTAACAGAGGCTCAGTGCCCGAAGTGGGGGGTCAACATTCTCCTCGCAGTCATACCTGAGGAAACGAAGAGTTGTGTACTCAGGGGGGTTCCGAAATTTTTGTGGGAGTTCTGTGCAAAACGGTTTGGCCAGCGAATCGCAAGTATAAAACTGGTCCATGGCGCACGGCCAGCAGCGAGGGTGGTCATGACCAAAAAAGTTAAAGAAAAATAGGGTCGCCGGCTACAGGCGCAACAGACAAAAAAAAGGAAATAGGAGGGGGTTCTAAATAAAGGGTAAATTGTAAAAAAACCCGGGGAAAAAAACTCAACCAACGAGTTGCACCATCGAGTTGGTGGGGGGAAAAAATGCCACAAAAGGTTAAAAATGAGAAACTCGCAAAACACGTCGAAAGGCGTTACGAAACGGGAAGTAGACGGGAGACAAAAGACCGGCGCGCAAGCTGAAACCCTAAATCAGAAATTTGTGCAAAGCCAACAAAGGGGGGGAGCGCAGGCTCAAGCAAATAGTTTTGATAGGTGAGGGGATGGGAGATAAAGGGTTAATTTAGGGGGAGGAATTAATCTTTATATTTAGGAAAGCGGGAAGTTCTTTTTATTGATGGGGGGCGGACACGGTAAAGTAGGAAACAAGAAAAGCGAGAAACAAAAAAAATGAAAAAAAACACTCCCCTCGAACGTTGGAGGCATTAATAGACAATAACCTGCCCGACCACAAAAACCCTCCACACCTCCCCAAAAAAAGGGCCCCGAACTTCTGGTGGGGCCTTGCCCCCCATAGGCGGGATTGGGGTGGCTGCCCATGGCTTCCTGGGGGGAACACGCGGGCTCTTCACTGAAACATGCACGACTAAAGCCCACAAAAGAGACTTCGTACGACGGTCATTTGCAGGGAAAAAGACTGACTAAGGGGGACGACGCTCAGTTTCGGGGGGGGGGAGAGGGAACTCACTTTTGTTGTGTCTTAAGTTTTGACGACCCTTCCTGGTGGTTGGCTTCACGGTTCCGTAAAAAAAATTGACTTGTCCAAATATAAGGGGGAGCTATCCTAAGTTGAAAAAAACTGGCCGACTCATTAAAAGATACAGGAGCTAAAAAAAAAAAATTTGGGAGCGGAATGGGCCGTGGTGGGATTGTTTCCAGGACAATTGGACAAAACAAATCAACACCACCTAAAGAACTCTCTGTGGTTGGAATCCTCTCCACTTTTTCACCCTCCGCGAGGTGGGTTTTTAAAGAAGATTCCTTCGCTCAAAAAAAGGAAAGAATCTGGAAACCGACGACACAATTGCACAAACAAGGAGAAGGGGGATGGGGTCTCGAAGGCCTTCCCGAAGAAAATCCTCGACACTTGTAAAAGGGAGGAGGAACATCACACCCAACAACCAGACAGTATCTCCCCCACCATCTCCCTCGGCCTCCGCTGAAGACGCATCGTACAAACTCCCTTGTGGGGGGGTGCCAACATTGGTGGGCAAGGAAAAAAACTCCGCGAACGAAAAGGGAGGCCTCGCTGAGAAGGGAGAAAAGAAGCCCTATTGGTACCAAATCCGGGGACGAGGCACGATTCAACTACGCCCGGCCCAACGAAAAATATCAGGCCAAGCTCGAGGTGACGCCAAGAACAACCCCCTGCCCTCGAAACCTCGGTGGAAATGCCGTAGAGCAGGTCTCGATGTCCGACAAACAAAAGCCAAAATAACTCTTCCAATAGCTTACTCAAGAAACGAGCCATCCACCTCTGAACGAAGGGTGGACAAAAACCACAAAAAAGAAGGCCCGCGAACAAAAGGAGGCGACGTCCGACAATCAAAATGGAAGGAATAGGAGGGGCATCCAAAAAACCAATGACCAAGCTCCTAACACGGAAAGCTCAAACCGTACACCCCCGGAGGATCCAGGTGTGACCCCAAGCCAAGAGGGTGCTCCAGAAAAAACAATGGACTGTCATTGTCCCGACACCCCTCCCCGAACTGTCCTCAGCTTGATGGTGACGAACGAAAAGGGCGGAAGAAAGCAAGAACGAATCAACACCAATTGCCAAGTAATCCAAGGCCATGGTTTGAAAGAAAGCCACCTAAAGGGGAATTAAAAAACTTGGGGGGGGAAAAAAAAAACCAGAAAGTCAGAAAAAAAGGAAGTCCCTGGTGTGGCGCTTCTAAGTGGAGGGGGGGGGGGTACTTTGGGGGGTCTTGTTGGGCTTCTTTCTCACAGTGTCTGACAACCGCGGTTGCGGCTTTGCTCTCCGGGGAATTCCCACAAGACACCGATCAGAGGAAATATGGCCGAATCGGGAACGCCACAATCCCCTAATCACCAGAAGTGCGGTGGGATCAAAAAAAAACTTAAAGCCCTGTTTGGGGTGTGATTTTTTTTGGGCTAAACCCCCTCAGGCAACCAGGGGACGCGCAAAGACTTGCTCAACTCCTAATCAGCCACCTCTTTCAACGTCCAAATGGAAAAAATGGGGTTTGTTTTGAAGAAGGCATCGTTGGTAAACAGATGGAAAAAAACACTATGGCGGTGGACCTAAAGAAAAAGTGGTGTGGCAACGGCGGAAGAGATAGAAAACGCAAAGTCGAAGGCGCCTGGCCCGGTGTACACGAAATCAGCAATCGAGGGGACACTCCCTCCAACGACTATTTTACCGGGTCCATCGGAGTGGATTTCCATAGGGTCCAGCAAGCCCTACAAACGTCAAAAAAAAAAAAGGGCGTGGGGGGGAAGCCGGAGCCGAAAAAAAAAGGAAAAAAAAAAAAACTTCAGAAACGAGCCCATCCAGCGATCCCCCTCAACCTCTCACCTTCGGGTTAACCGATCGAGCTGTTCTACACATCCCGGGAGAACAGGCCGAGCCCCGCACCTGCCCCTCTCCAAAAAAGAGGGCAAACAACTAGCCCAAAAGATAACACTTCGCTGCATAGTCAAAAAAATGGGGGCCGGAGGCCGAATAAAGTCTACTCCTCCCATCTCATGAAAGGGCAGGACCCGATTTGCCGGGGTGCAGCCCGCCACGGCCTTTGGTCACGTGGGATCCAACAAAACTCCAAACCGGGGTGGGGATCCTCTGCGGCCCTGTACACTCCCTTTCACCCAGACGGAAAAACTGGCGTGACGTTTTCTGTGAAAAAGGAAAAGCCATTTTTCAATTTTAATAGCGAGCCCTTCCTGCACTCAGGGGGAGCATCACGGTTCTCGGGGACCGTTGCAAGACTGGTTTGGCCAGGGGGTTGTTAAAAAACACACGACTGCGCGGGGTGGGGGGGTTTGTCACCGCGCCAAACAAGCAAAACACGCGGCAGGAACGTAAAGCCTCCAGTTGTAAAGGTTGCCAAAATCCTCGAAAGGAAAAAGCTTGGCCCCAAAAAAGCACCTAGGCGGATCCTCTTCCTGAAGTCGAGGGGGTAACACACACCCCAAACAAACCCGCGCCCCCATTCTGGGGGAAAAGGGGGGGGTCTCTTCGCGTCGAACTACTGCTGGTTCCTCTTTAACGTGTTGCTCGGGGGGGGTGCCTAGACGCTGACACTCAGCCCTTGACCGAAACAGAAAAAGTTGTTTGGAGGGTGCTTGCGAAACGTTGCAGCCAAAAGACCGCCTCAATTGTGGGTTTCGACTGGCGGGAGGATCTGGGCCGAAGAAGTCAGCGGGGTGCGGGGACGGTTGAAAACGGTCGATGGCGCTGAAAAGGCTGGACGGGCGCCTCGAAAGGGGGGTTAGTGGGATTTTTTAAAGGAGCTGGGAGATGGTCCAACGTTCCACAGGAATGGAAAAAAGGGACGTTGATCTATATCCATCGGGAAGAAAGAGCCCAAAAGAAAGGACGGGGGAATTTACTTTAGAGGAGGGGTGCCAGGAGTGGGGGGGGCCCACGTCCCAGAAAACGTCCCGGGAACAAAAGAATCGGCGGTCAGAGTAACGCACTCGGGGAAAAACCGCTCGGGAAAAAACAAAAAAAGGGACCTAACCGAGTGGCCAGAACAGAGCCCCGACTGGGAAAAAAAAAGGCCAAGGCGCACGAAGCTGGGCCGGGCCCGCTCCTGAACACCCGAATACCAAACCCGGAAGTACGCCCACGTTATCGGGGAGGGGGGTTTACATCGGGGACGTTCTCAAAATTGCAGCTAAAGAAGAATGGAATCTTGGGTTATCTGGGAAAAGGTTAGAGACTCGAAAGAAACATCAATTCCCAAAGGCGGGGGCATTTTTAAAAGGGCTGAGAGTGTTTGTGGGGGGAAAAAAGCAACGAAAGATCGGAAAAACTCCTGGGGGTGCGTCTTCTTACAAGGGAAGGGCAACATTAACAGGGGCCAATACTAAAGAAATGTTAGACAGTCAGATAAAAAAAAAGCATGCAAAAAGGGTCGCGGGTGGAGTTGGTGCCAAAGAAAAAAAAACAAAGGGGGAGAAAGAAAGGATGTGTGTCTTCAAAAAAGCGAGGAAAAGCTGGCTGAACCGGTCGACGCAGTTGCGTCCTTGCAGCCAAGCAGAGCACCGGTGGGGGGAAGGGAAAAGGTCGGGGTGGGGGGCTTTGGGGGACGATAAGTCTAAAAAACGAGCAGTGGGAATCGAGATCGCCACCCTGGGCCGAGGACGAACAAAAACCCGATTTTTAGGCCCAAAAATACCTTGGGGCCTAGGGTGTACCTCCAACGCTTATACTCACAAGGAAAAGCGGCAAGTTAGGAAAATACTCGATAAACAACTGGGGGGAATGAAAAAGAGATCCAAGAAAGGGCCGCTCAATTGCGACTATATCGCGAGGAACCGAAAATTGCAAAAGAGGGAAGGTTAATCGTTTGTGGGTTGGATCCGCAGTCCAGAATACGGGGAGGGTGATGCTCTCGGGGGGGGAAAGGGAAGGGGGGTCGGCAAGTGGTGAATATATGAAGTCCACGAAGAGGTTCTGAAAAGAAGCCATCCTTTTCATTGGGGGGAGGCCTTTGTGCGTGGAATCAGGGAACGGTCAACGGGGAAAAAAAAGAAAGACCCGCGTCCATGCAGGGCAATAGCTTTCAGGAGTCACTGAAGTGAAAAACGTCGGGTAGGCAAGGGCCAGTACGGGGGGCCGTTCGTAGTCCTAAAATTAGGGGGGGGAAATGGGGAGGGAAAAGTCAGCGGGGAACCAGCGCGTCAAAAAAGGATTGAGCAAAAAAGGCGTCAAGAAAACTCTAAGCTCACCACCCGTTCCTGGGTCCAACATTGACGAAAGCTGACCGTTGACATCCAAGACCAAACTTAAAAGAACGATAGAACAGTGCGGAGAGAGTCGTCGGGTGGGGGGGGGGACGTAACGGTCTCAAAGAGCCGTCGGAAGCGGCAATAGAATCGGCAAGTCCCGGAGGACAACACAAACGAGGGGAAATCTAATAGTGCACATAGGAGACCGGGAAGGAGGGGGGGGGGGGGGGGCGAGGAGGGCTTCAAAATGAAAGAGCGCTGACGCTTCAAAAAAAAAAAACAGAGGGGATGGACACGCCAGCCCAGAAAAAAAAACAAGGAATTTCCGCCGGGCCGGACGTTGAAGTGGCTGGGATTGAAAAAGAGATTAACTCAAACAGGGGGGGGAGTGGCAATGACCAAGCAAAAAAATCGACGCAAGGAAGTAAACGTGGAGGATCGGCGGCCCTCACAGTGGGGTTAAAGGAAAAGCGAACAAGACAAAAAAAAAAAAAAAAAAGCAGGCAGCCCAAAAGAGTCGAGAAAACCAGCCAACAGGATATACCAAAGGAAGACCGATGAAGGTGGCTTGCGACAACGAGGAAGAAAACAAGGGAAGAAAAACAACAAAAAATCAGGAAAGTGAGAATAGAAAGCCAGAAAGAACTGAAGCCAGAAGTACCAACAAAAACCCAAGAAGGGTGAACGCACAGCACACGGATGCATCTAGGGGGAAAGGGGCCCCTTTTTTTTGGGAAGGGCTCCGGGTGACAAAAAACGGGGGGGGGGGGGGGGGGGGGGGGGGGTCAAAGTATCTTGAGATACGGGGGGGGGGACTTGGGCAAAGGCCGCAACCAAAACACCAATAATCGAAAAAGACGGCAAAACTGTACCCCAATCTGGGAGGTCGGGGGGAAAGAAGGAACCCTCTCCTTTTCACTGTAAGAACTGGTCCACTCCAATTATATGGGGGGGGGGGGGGGGACGGGGGCACATCCTCAGGGAAAAAAGAAAAAAAGTCCAATTATGGTATTACCTGTGGGGTATGATAATCAAACGCGCTCGGCAAGAGGACACCCTAATGGGGCCCCGTTGAATAAATAAGAGTGGATAGATTTAAAAGGGAGCAAGCACAGACTTCTGCGAATCGAGGGCTAGGTGGGGGGGTCATGGTGAACCACAGTGTTTCCGGTTTATGAGGGGAGTGCGGGCGAAAGGCCCAAGTAGAAGGAAAAAAACAGGGGGGGGGGAGTTGCTTGGAAGGTCCAGGGAAATAGGGAGTTTTTTTTGGTTCGGAGGGGGCGTCTCTTAAGGGGAAGGGCAACAAGCGGGGTTTTCGATTGGGGATGCCTTACTTGATGAGACTCTTGAAAGAGAAAAATATGAAGTTCCCTGACGATGTGGCGGGGCTTGGTCCGGCGTCAAAAAGCATCCAGAAAAGTGGGGGAAAAAACTTGTGGAGGAGCTAGAGGGAAAGAAGCAGACGAGAGTCCAAACAAGGGTCAGGTTCAACTAAGGGAATAGGTTCAAAACCTTGGGGATTACCAACCATAGCAAGTCCGAACTTACCTAAAAGGTGGTTGAACGCAGCCCTTACAGCGTTTGGGAAGAGGTCCGTGGTCGCGGCGGGGGACCCGTGGTTCTCTTGGGCATGGCAAAGGGGGGACGAAGAAGGACGCACAGTCGGAGCAAAGCGGGGAGAGCAGAGGGGAGATTCTCGGGGGAGCGGCGAACTCGGGGAAAAGCGGTCCCAGAAACAAAAAAATACGAACAGAGCATGGGAGGGGGGGTGAAGAAATCGTCGTGAAAAGGGGAGCGGGGTTGTGAGGGGGGGGGGGACCAAATACTGAAAAGGATTCTTTGAGGGTCAAAATGTGGAAAGCACGCTGTGGAACCGCCAGCGGGACGCGGGGGAAACCGACACTCCAGGGGGAAAGATTTAGTCCAGCGGTGAGGGTGGGTTTGGGGCCAAAGAATATACTGTGGAGACCTTGAGGGGGCTAAGGGAAAAGAGGGAAAAGCGGGTGAAGGAGACTAAAGGGCCTTTGTGTTGGCCAAGTGGGGGAGAAGCTAATTAAAGCCGACCAAATGTGGGGTGGGGGGGTTCAGATGGCATTTGCCAAAAATGGCAGTGGGGAAAGGGGGATTTCTTTGGACGAGGGAAAGCGTTTCCGGTGGCTAAGAGGGGGGGGGAAAATGTCATGAGAGAGGAGTCGACGGCAATAAAATAGAGGTAGAGAGAAAGGGGGGGGGGGGGGGTTTTGGGGGGGGGGGGGGGCGAGGTGAATATCACAGGGGGGTAAACGTGGGGAACCACGATTTATTGTTGCCAGAGAAGGATGCCTCAAGGGGGAAAGGCACCAGGGGAGGCGGTCAAAAATCAATGGATCGGGGGAAAGAGATCGACGGGGCGGCGGGTAGGGGGGAAGCAATTGTAAAATCACATCGGAATGGGGGCTCGGGGAAGGGTGACGTCCGACGGGCAAGCAAGGGGCCGTCGGGGGAGGACGTCTTAAAAGGGGGGAAGATTTAGGGCATCAATCACCCTAAGGACGTGGGACTGTAAAAAAAATGTGAAAACGAAAAAAACTGGGTCGAGAATGTGTTTAAAAAAAAGGATGCACACTAGCAGGTAAAAAAGGTGACCCGGGCCGTAAAATAGAGGCTGTTGGGGTTGTGGGTGGAACCAAAAGTTCCGGGAAAAGCCCACACATTCCCAAACGTCGTGGGCAATGCGGGGGAAACAAACCGAGACCGGGTGAAAGGCCAAAAATGGAAAAGCGGAGAGCTTGTCTGATGAGGGCGTAAAAAAAATCAGGGGGGGGCGAAGTCGCGAATGGGGAGCCACGGCGAAAAGAAGAAACACAAGGGAGGGGAACTAAAAAGGGGCCCGGGACTCGAGAGAGGGAGCGGGGGTCTGGCGGAGTGCCGAGAGCGAGCAAAAAGGGAAAGCAGACAACGAAGGAAGGAAAGGAAGGCGGGGTGTTGGTGAGGGGCTGGGATCCTACGCGGTCCTACGGTCAAGAGAGGTTTTTTTGAAGACGGGCTTGGTGGTCTTGAAAAGAAGGAAGAAGGGAACGAAGTGCAGGGGATAATAAGGGGGTATGAAATCAAGGGGGTTTGTCTGGAAAAAAAAGGAAAGGGACTTGATTGGGGGTCAAGATAAGAAAAACTTGTCTTGGTATTCGGGGAAATGGTCCTTTTCAAACTACTGTTATAAAAAGGGGTGGCGAGGTTGAGTTGGGGTGTCAAGTACTTGGGGGGTCAGAAAAAAAAGCCGGGATAAAAACAGGTTTTTTCAAAAGAAGGCTGAGACCACGCTACCCTGATTTTCAGGGGTCGGGTCCCAGGGTGGGCAAAGCCGGAAGGCATAAAGGGACAACCTCGTGTGAATTGAAAAAACGTCCGTTCGGGCTGCCAAGGAAAAAAAGAACATGGGTCCAAAAACTGGAAGGGGATGCCGGGGATGGGGGTGACTCGAAATAAGGTAAAGAAGTTGCGCGAAAACAGGGAAAAATGTCAGGGACAAAAAAGGTTCCCCAAAAAAGGACTGCAACACGTTGGACGTCGGGACATCAGAGGTCGCTTTAAGCCAATCTCCTCGGGGGGGGAAACACTGGAATGGGAGCGGAGCCTCGGGAATTGCCGCCAATCCTTATAAAAATTGGACGCGAGAAAAAAGGGGAGGGGACTGTAAGGAAAATAAGAATGATGTGTCTAAAGAAAAAACGGTAAGGAAGGTTTTTGCCCGCGAAAAAGGTATGAGTGGGATTTAGGAACGTTATCCGGGGTTGAAAAAGGGATTGGGGGGACATATCGACTACAAAACGCACCAAAACACACGGAAAGGATGAAAGGGGAAAAAGCCATGAGGCGGCTTCCAAAAACCGCGCCACGGAAAATGGACCGGGGATACAGCCACTCCCAAGAACCTCAAAACGTATCACCTGAGGTAAAAGGGCCTTGTTCTGACTGAGAAAAAAAAAACTGACTCTGAAAAAAGGGCAAAAATGCTAAAACAAGAAATCGGTTGGGGGTTAAGGTTCAAACATGTCCGGCAAGAGAGGGGAAAAACCCTCCCTGAAGGGGGAAAAAAACGCACGAAAGGAAGATGGAGGAACGGCAATACCTGAGAGGAAGATAAGGGACCGTTTACCCCTAAACAAACGCCGATCTCCAAAGAAGACCTTTTGGGTTTGGGGGGTAAAAGAAAACTGTGGGGTGTTCCCGGGGAGTTTGTTTTTCAGGGGGGGGGGGGGGTTTCGGGTTGTATGGGTCGTGCAGTACCTCTCAAATCGGAATTGTCCTATCCAACCAACCAAAGAAGGTTTTTGGCCATTGTTACATCAAAAAAAAGGGACGGACCGCTGCTGAGGTGTTTGCCCGCCTGGAACAACGACAGGGAACTAATCAACGTTGGGAAAAAGAAAAAAAAAAACACATCCCCCGGATCCGAGGGGGCAAAAAAAAGAGGTCGAAAACACTGGGGGACAAAGAAAAACAAACTGGAAAGGGGTTATAAAGGGGGGGGAAATTCCCAATTGGGGGGGCCCACAAAACCCCAAAAAACAGCCGGGTTGTTCTCTGGGGGGGGTTGGAGCACCACTTGTTATGAAAACACTTCCCCACAAGGATTAAAAGAGGATCTGGGCACCATCGCAAAAACGTTGAACGAAAAAAAGCGGAGAGGCCAAAAAGATAGGGAACTCCAATGAGGCAGGAACAAGCTGAACGGAAAAAGACAGCTTGCAAGGGACGCCCAAATTACGGCCCGCGAGACTCAGCCAGGATCGTCGTGAGTTGGTATTGGCAAGGAAAGGGTCCGGCCGGGTCCTGTAAGCAACCGCGGAAAAACATAACGAAAACACAGCGGTCGAACTAACAATTGAGCGCTTTTCGGGCGTCCCCCGTCCTGGGGAAATATCCCTACGAAGCGAAAAGAAAAAACTCCCGTGAATAACGAACCCATTCCATCCTATTTGAGAAACTCTGGCGTGAAGGATTGTCTGAAACTGAAAATGCCCTCAGGGGCCAGCTTCATTGTTGGACTGCAACGAAAATCAAGCCGGCCCAAAAGAATTCCGAATTCTCACGAGTGGAGGCGTGTTCAACCAAGTGTGGAAAAAGACTGGGGCTCCAAAAAAAAGGGCATCCACCACCTCTACACTCGACCAAGTCTTTGTTGGGAAACCAGAAAGCGGCAAATACACACGCAAAAAATAGCCGCCTAAGTTTAAAAAAATTCCGGAAGGCCGCATCGGGAGCGGCAGAAAAACACGCACTTTGGATGAGAGTCAGGTCTTTCATGGGTGAGTTTAAATCGTGGGTCACCATGGAGAGAAGCAGCCAATGTTTAGAGCAATTGGTCACAACAAGCATGCCTCCTTACCAAGTATGGCCGACCCAGGGAGTCAAACCCCATGGGAACCGCGAGTCCAAACGAAAAAAATCTCTCGAAACAAGAAACACCTCCGTCCCCTCAAACACCACCCCGGTCTACGGGTGTCGGGTTGTGAGAGAACGCCCACACAGGGTAGGAACTGGCTGGCAAGAATCATCCTGGGCAAAAACCGAAAATTACCGGGACCCACCTACTGGTCCTCCTCACTCCTACAGGGGGGGTTGGTCAAAAGGAGCGCGCTATTGTTTAATGCGCCCCGGCTTAGTCCTAGCCCGAAGCTCCCTTGTAAGGCCCTAGGCAAATGCGCTCAGGAGGCAGGGAAAGGGGGAGGGCAAAAAGGAAGGGATCGGGTCTTCAGGCTGACTCGGGCTCAGGGTTACGGGGGGGGGGACGTGTTGCACAGCGAAGTCACCGTAAAATTTACCAGACAGACCCAGACGTCTTTGCCAGGATAAGGTCCAGGGACCCGGTCGAGTTCAGACCAGGGGTTGTTTAAAAGGCAACGGCAGGACTCCTGACGACTTCACGAAACCCGGAAAGTTCCGTCGGCCAGAAGGGGTATTCTGCATCTGGCCGATGAAAGTCAAAAACATCTTTCGGCTATAACTTGAAAAAAAAATGTTCAACGTGGGCTCAGTGAAGGGTTGTCCCGGGGTCCCTTCTATCAATTAGATGATCGGGGTTCCGTCGAAAAAAAAAAGACATTGTAAAAGATGAGTGGGGTCACGTATTAAAACTCTTCACTGCGAATCTTGATCATCAGAAAATATGGGGGCTGCACTAATTTCTACCTTGGATACTCAGCAGGATAAAGTCAGAAGAGAACCCAAAAAAAAAAGGAGGAGCTAATGCATGTACCCGCTAAAAAAACAAGAAGAAATGGAAAGGGCTTTGCAGGCGTAAAACGTGTATCCTGGGGGTAGGAAGACGCGGGAAAAAAAAAACTTGGGGGGCAGCACGGGTCAGGGTGGTGTAATGCAAAAAATCTAGTTCGACAAGAGACTTTTTTCCATGAAGGATCTAAGTGGGGGGAGGGGGAATAGCCGGAGCCGAATGCAAAAGGGATTAGGGGCAAAGGCACAGACTACGGAAGGTCGCCTTCAGTGCGGGCAGATCGTCGACAGTCAGAGGAAGATGGCAGAAAGAACACAAAGGTTGGGAAGTGGCCTTAAAGCTGGGAATGGCGCACTTCCACATAATTATCAAACGATAATCCCCGAGAAAAGGAGGGGTGGGAGTATTCAACCGCTTAAAACGGGGGCAAAGGAACAGGCACTGCATTTGAGCACGTAGTTTCTTGGCCGACGGAAAAGGTGAAATATGCGGCAACCAAGGTAAAAACCAGCGCTGTCGAGGTCGAAAGGACGCCAGGTTTTCGGGACCTGGGGTGCGAGTAAGTCGCGTCGAAATGCATCCGAACGAAATAACAAGGGGGGGAACGAAACGACAATTCGCTCGGACGCGAAACCGGGGGAAAAGAACAACAAAGACTAAAACACCGGGTGGGGTCCTAACTTGCACCCCCGAGGAAGGGGCAGGAGAAGGCTATCTCTCCGTCAAACATTCTCTTGAGACGGGGTAAGGGAGGTGTGGGACGCATGGGGGGAGTCTCTAAGGTTCAGGGACAAAGTGAATTTCAAGTCGAACACGGTACATCGGGGGACTGCGGACGCACCGAGCTTGGGACCTACATTCTCATCAGCTCTAGATGTCGAAGTGAAGGGGGAAAGCCCACAAAAAGCAAACTCAAAAAACGTAGGGGGGGGGGGGGGAGGAGCGGTCGAGAGGGGTAGTTGTTCAAAACTGCCTGGCGCAAAACGGCACGAAAAGAGAAAAATTTGGACAGAAGCAATGCAGCTTCAATCCATGTAAAGGAAGGGCCTCAATAAAGGCAACTAACGATCCCGTTAGGTCCGTCAAGAGGCGATAGGGAAGGGGGGTCGCGCATGGGAGGAAGCCGAAACGGAAAACGCAATGTAGGGAACAAAGGGGTGGTGTAAAGGTACTGCCTCCATTCTGAAAAAAGGATGCTGGGGGGGAGGGGAAGGAAGACAAATTGGGGACGAAAGGGCTGGCGATGGTGGGAGAGGAACGGGTGCTTCCACAGGATCTCAGGGGGAAAGAAGGGGGGCACGGAGCACAGTGTTGGTAAAGTCGCGGATAGGATGGCGAAGTCAGTGAAAATAGAGATCAAGTCATTCTCGGAGAGATAGAGGAGGCACCCTGCGGACGTGGAAAAAAAAGGTCGGGGGGGCTTAATGTAATAGCAGTCTCAAAAAAAAAAAAGAAGAAAAAGTGGGGAAGCACAAATAGCAAAGATGAAGAAGAAACTACTAACGAAGCGTCAACGATAAATGTGGGGGAAATGATGCGCACGATCCGTCATGGCACCTTCCCTACAGACAGTCCTTTCACGAACGTGGGGAAAAGGGAAAACGAAAACAAAAACGAGCGTGATCTTCAAAACATTCCGCCGCGCAGGGGGAAACGAGTCGTGTGTTATCAGTCAGAAAGGAAACGGGGGAGGGGGGACGATCCAGCACCGAGAAAAGGCGGGAAGTGGGGGTGTTTCTCAAGGGTCTGACGGGAATGCATCTGATGAGCTATGCAGATAGACGACTGATGGGACAAGATAATGGGGGGAAAAAGGCCGCGTAAGAGCTTCTTAGTGCAAAAAAAAAAAAAAAAAGGCCTTCGCCTAACACGAAATAGGAAAAAAAAAAGTAAGGGGGAAAAAGAAAACATAATCCTATCCAAGAAGGAGAAAAAAGGGGAGAATTGTAAAAGGGAAAACTAAAAGGGCAAAAACTCGGTGGGGACAGTTTTGTATACCAAAACACACAACAAGAAAAAAAAAAAAACCCTCTCCAAACAAAAAAACCACCCCCAAACCATAAAACTAATCAAAAAAAGATAAAGAAAAGTCCGCGGGTGATTAATATGGGGTAAGAAACCGTGGGACAGATACAAAACAGACCAAAGGACAATCTCCATCAGGTGAAATACTGACGGGGGGCAAAACAAAACACAAACACTCCCTTAAGAAAGGTGGGAAAAAAAACGCCTGTTAACTGGACCGGGGTTAGGAAGGGGGCGGGACATCGGACAGGGGCAGGGGGGAACGACAACAGTCTGAAAAAGGAAAAAACTAAGACCCCTGAATCGCAAGAACTTCACTGAGGGGGAGGGACTCTGTGAAGAGAGCCAGGACGCAACCGCATGTCTCCGAGACACAAAAAAAAAACCCTGGTCGAAAAGGTAGGGACGCAAAAGAAAAAAAAAGCCCGATTCTGTCTGGGCATAACAGTGGCCGGCCTTACGATAAGGGAAGCACAAAAAAAAAGAAACCAAAAAAAATTGCTGCAAAAGTCGGGGAGACGCCTTTCAAGGGGGGGGGCAGCACAAAGACAGTGGCCGTGGGGGTCCAGGTGAGGGGGGGGGCGGCGGGTGGGGGGGCTGGAAAACGGGGCACGTCGATGAAGATGACATTCTTAAAAGACGACCTTGGGGGTGCAAAAAAAAAACGGATTCAAATAGAGAAGGGAACGTAGCTCATTCTCGTAGATTTATATCGTAACTCGAGGGACATTGGGATGCTATGGACTCAATTGACCAACTCCAGGGTGCAGTGAACACCCGATGGGGGGGGGGGGGGGTGGGGGGGGGGGGGGGGGGGGGGGGGGGGGGGGGGGGGGGGGGGGGGTGGGGGGGGGGGGGGGGGGGGGGGGGGGGGGGGGGGGGGGGTGGGGGGTGGGGGGGGGGGGGGTGGGTGGGGGTGGGTGGTGTGGGGGGTGGGGGGGGGGGGGGGGGGGGGGGGGGGGGTGTGGTGTGGTGCGGGTGGGGGGCGGGGGGGGGGGGGGGGGGGGGGGGGGGGGGGGGTGTAGGGGGGGGGGGGGGGGGGGGGGGGGTGGTGTGGGGGGGTGGGGGGGGGGTTTGGGGTGGGGGGGTGGGGGGAGGGGGAGAGGGGGGGAAATATGGGGGGAACGCAGCCGGCAAGGATGAGGGTGAATGTTGGGCAAACCAAAAAAAATGTCGTGGGGGGGGGGGCCAGAAAGCGGGAGTGTAAAAACAGGAGAATAACTCAAGGAAGATACTAATACCGACACATGCAGGCAGTGCTGATATCCTATTTGGGGGTGGGGGGGGGGAAAAAGGGGGGGGGGGGGGGGGCTGGCGGAGGAGGTTGAAAAACATTGGGCAAGGGACGAGCAGCAAGGAAAAGGCTGATGATGGCCTACGGCGTCCGGAGTCTAAAAAGGTCTAAGGAACAGGGCCAGCAGCCGAAAGGAAGGGGGCTAGAGTGTAAAAAAAAAAATAAACTGCGAGTCGACGGGGGTCATATGACTTATCTTGGAAATTCAGAGAGATAAGGGGGGGGGGGGGGGCATGCCTTCAAAATCACAAAAGATCAGAGATATGCTAAAATACTAAGGGAGCCAAAAAAAAGTCTCAAGCAAAAGGAGCAGAGGTGTCGGCAAAAAACCATAACAAAAAAAAAAGAACAAAATGGGGAGGAAAAGCGTGGGGGAGGGCTTCTCCCTAATATGAGGAGCTCGAATAGAAAATCTCAGTGCGGACGAAAATCCAGGTCGGGGAACGTTTAGGTGCAAGGTGACGCATTCATGGAGAGCGCGTGGGAGGGGGGGGACGGCGATAGCAAAGGCAGGAAGGGGGAGCCTTTTGACTCGAGGGATGTAGGCTAGGAAGTCTGCCGTTCTCAGAGAGGAAATCGAGGACCTGGGAGGGAAACTTGCGCCGGAGAGGCTTCCGATGGTCCACGAGAGGTGTCAGAGGAAAAGGGGGGGGGGGGGGGGGGGGGGGTGGGGTCTTGTCAATATCATTACTAGGTGGTCGCTCGGGGGGGATGATGAACGAAAAACTTAAGAAGGGCCAGGCATCGGGAGCGTAAAGAAAAAAAAGGACGCCAGGAGTTTAACATCTAAAATCTCTGGGAAATCCGTCAAACTAAAAAAAATCGCCGAAAAAGAAAAACGAGCTAGAAATAACATCCGAAGGGAAGGGATGGGTTAAAAAATTCGCAATGGGAGTGAGCGGTTAGCCTGCGGGGACAAGAATCTCAGGGACTTTTCTTATGCAAAGGTCACAAGACAAACGAGGGGAAAGGGACACTGTTAGGGGAGGATGCTGGGGGGAAGCAAACAGTCAGGGTCAGTGTCTGTACGGACGGGGTCGGTCAGAAAACCAAACCTCTGGCTCGTGACCTAAAAAGACAGAGTAGATTCAGCGGGGAGAGTCGAGATACGAAAAAGGAAACGGAGCGAAGATCGTCCAGCAGTGCGGCTCGTCTGGAAAAGAAAAAAAAAAAAAAGGGAAGCTTCAAGCGAGAACGGGAAACTAAGTTGTCCTACTTTCAAAGCTAATCTGCGCGGGGAAGAAAAAAAAAAATCACAGAAAAAACAACAAAAAAATTAAATAGACACAAAAAAAGACTGGAGCTTTCACACCCAACAAAAAAAAAAACCCAACAACACCACCAATACCACCAAAAAAAAAACCAAACACAAACAAGCAAAAACAAAACGGCACAGAAGCAAGATCTCTGGCGCAAGACGTGTGAGTTTACTATCCTTCTGTTGGAAGAACGCGGAAGATATAAATCCAAGTTGGGGCAAGAAAACCACAACAACACAACGTGGGGAGGGACACAAACAAAAACACAAAAAAGAAAAAGTCCGTAAAAAATAAAAAAACGCACGAGAACAAAACCAACAGGCAAGAAAGAAAGCAAAGGTCCTGGTCAGGGACGAGAAAAAAAAAAGGTTTTACATCGAGGACCAGCCGTACAGGTGGGCCGGGGGGGAAAAATGGAGTGGCTCAAAAAAACAAAGCTAAAAGCTAACTAGGGGAGGGGACACCCGAAGCAAAAGGCGAGGCACAGACCAATGAGAAACTTGGCTGGGAGAGTCACTCACACTCCGCTGGATCTGGTGCTGGCAGGGGGAAAATACGGAGGGCGGAGAAGAACGAAAATACACACGCCGTAGAAGGAAGGGGCGAAGTAGACCCTCCACGAACAAAAAACGGGAAGAGGAAGGAAAAAAGGGAAGACAAAGCGCAAGAAAAAGTAAACTTGACGCGACAAGCACGATAATCGCGGGGGGGGGGACCCATCGTGGGAAAAAGCGAGGGTATGGGGGGTGTTAGCATAGAAACCTGGGGGTTTCCAGACCGAGAAAGGGCCTGGCAAAAAAAGGGAGGAACCTTCGGCAACGACTGGGGGAAAAGCGGTGGGGGGAGGGGGGGGGAAGTGCGAAATGGGGGAAAAAACGCACCGAAAACTTTTGGCGGCTAAGGAAAAAGCTAACTTCAATCAAAAAGACAAGGGGGAGACCGAAAGGGGGGAAAAAAGAGGGTAAACACCGGACCAGGCGCAGCACACAGCTCCAAGGAGGGAAGTCGTTGAGGAGGGGGAAGAAAATGAATGAGGTTGTGGGGGAGGCACGTGCCACAGGTGAAAGGAACAGGAAAACTCTGCAGGGAAAAAATCTTACCTACAAAGAAAAAAAGTGTGGTGTGCACGGCGGACCTGGAGGGTAACATCCAGATTGGAAAGGGAAGTCGAAAAAAAGGGACTTGCCTCAAAGAAACGAAAAAAAAAAAAAAAAAAAAAAAAAAGAAAAAAAAAAAAGGGCCTTGAGGGGGGGGGGGGACAGAAAACTTACGCTGAAAAGGAATGGCGGGGTCAGGCCATGGTCACCCAAAAAAAAGACAGTGTTGAAAGGTGCGAAAAAGTCTGGTGTTCTTGTCTGGCAAAAGATATGTCGTACACTAGAGGCAGCACAAGGGATAACTGGGAAAATCCTCGTAAAAAAAAAAAAAACGCCAAGCACCGGAAGCAGGGGCAAATATTCGCAGCGCAAAGAAGCTACACCCAGGGGTGAAAAAAAAATGAGTTTCAGGAGGGCTAGTCCGCATACTTCGGGGGAGAGGAGGGAGGACCCGTGGAGAGAGAGGCTTTGGTCTGGAAGCGCGAGAGGTGACGTATGGAGACCGGGGGCGCAGGAGGGGGCACAGGACGATAACAAAGGAGAGCGTGAAGAGACGAACGTGACCGCCAGGGGCGACAAAAACTGCAGGATTTTTCGGGGAAAGCGCAAGAAGGTGTCACATTGTCATGGAAAGGGAACGGCAAATTGTGCCGAAAGAACAAAAAAGCGAATGCCTTTTCCGCGTGGTAAATTCTCAGCCTCTCACACGAGTTGAGGTATGATTCGGTTCGTCAGGGGCAAGGCCAGACTAATATTTTGTGGTAAAACACTGGCCTCAAAAGAAAAACTTGTACAGGCAAAAAATGACGAACCCGCTGTACAGAGACACGTAAGCAGGATCATTACTCTAGAAGGGGAAAAAGCGGGGTGAAGACTTTAAGGTACACTCCCACCCTCTTCGTGACCGGACCAGGGCTTGAAAAAAAAAAAAAAACACCGAAACTCAAGGAGGGAACCGTGGGTCTCGAAATAAAAGAAAAAATAAAGGCCCAGTATCGCCGCGGGAAAAGGGAAAAAAAAACGCACAGAAGGGGTCCGCGTGCAAAGCCCACAACCGAATCGACAGGATGGGGTGTCATTGGGCGGGGGAAAAGCCAATCAATCCTCGCAAAAAGGCGGCAAACGGGGTCCAAATTCAGGGGCCTGAGCGCAGGGTTCTGGCCTGGTGGCAGCAGCGGAAAAAAAACAGGCGAATCACACACCGAAAGCGGAAAAAACATGCCACGCGCGCAGTTCCTATCTCAGAAAGGACGACCTTGGCGTCCGAAAATTACAATCAAAATTCGCTTTGGGGTTTATTTTCGTCAGAAATCCTGCGAAAAGATACCGTGGCCAAGGTGTATCTCACCTGGTGGGTAATGTCAAACTGCAACGACCCGGAAAGAGGGCACACCGATTTGCCTTCCGCCCCAGGGGCCTACGAGCGCAGCGGTGAGCGGATGTGGCAAAACGGCGCAACACCCCGAACGTCAACATTCTCTGCGAACGCAAAGTTGTGTCGCGGGGGGGAAAAAAAAATGGTGGACGTTGCCCGAGGGGGGGGGGGGGGGAAAATGCGGGCGGGCCGTATTGGGGGGGGGGGGGGGGTCACATCCGGGGGGGAGGACGGTTGTGGGGGGAAAGGTACGGGCCAGAGATGAGACTTTTGTCGGCGTCACGGGTCTCGAAGGCTAGGGGGGAAATGTCTTTCCAACAAGAGAGATGGTCTACCCTATGGGCCGGAGTGAGAAAAAAATAAAAGCTGGCAGGTCTAGGATAGAAAGGCAGGGGGAATCAGTGAGTGTTCAGGGACCTTCCCGAAAAAACTTCGAAATGTCACAAGACCAGTCGGGGGCTTCAAAACCTGTGTGAGTTACAGAGAAATAAAAATATCTCAACGTACTAATGACAAGGCTTAAGGCCCAGTAGGTTTTCAAAGCCCTTGTGTAGCCAACGGGAAAAAAAAAAAAAAACCACCAAACAAAAAAAAAAAAAACCCCCCTCATTAGGGAACAAAAGGGTGGGGGGCTCGTGGACCCAGTTAAATCATTGGGGGGGGGCTTCCAGTTTTCCCTAGGCGAAATTCCGGGGGGTTTCCGGGGGAAAGGCGGAATATTTTGGTGGGCCAGGCACTAAGGAAGGAGTCAAGGAAACGGCACAAATGAGCTGGGTAGCGGCGAAACTTCGTCAAGGAAAGCGAACTTAACTGAACAAGCGGTGGGGGGGTTGGGGAAGAAATGCGAGGGGACCGGCTGTTATGGGGCTCTGCGAAAAGGTAGGCCTGGGGGGGGCAATGTACGTTGATCCAGGGAGTGGGGATCACTACAGCGTGCATGGGGTGACTACAAAAAATCATTTTCAGAGTAGCAGCATTGTGGTGGGGTGGCATGACGGGGGGGGGAAACCAGGGTCTGGGCGACTGCGAAAGAGTTAAGCGGGATTGAGACAAATTGAAGGTTGCCGGGGGCATTTCGCAAGAAATAAGATTACAGGAAAAAAAATCCGGGGAGAAAAACGGACTTGTGCAGAGGCAGTGTGGACAAGAGAAGAGTGGGGCGGGGGATTTTTCAGGGGGGGGGACAAGGGGTCTGTCGGCCTTGGCGGGGGGAAGAGGCTACAACTCTTGACTCAGACCGGCAGTAATAGAAACAGGGGTGGGGGGTGAGGGGGGGAAAAGTGCGCAACTCTGGTCGGAAAGATCACGTCTTCTCGGGCATGGGGGAGAAACGAGGATTTCTTTGAAACTTCTGCTGGGCAACCAGGTGCTGCACCATTCAGGGGGGTGAATATGGTCCCACGGAGGGGGGGAAAAAAAAGGGGGAATTGGCTTCGACGAAATCGGGGTCAGGGCAATTAGGCGGGGTCTTCTTATGAGACTGGGGGGAGGTGTTCACAGGCCAGCAATCACCCGAGGAGGGGGGTTATATGAGGGTACGGTCTCGGGGACTATCTCAGGTGCAGGGGTGTAGGCGAAAGGAACTAACTCACACAGGGGGACTTGGGGGGTCTTTTGTAGGGTAAGAAAAAGCGTTTTGGGTGAGCTAGAAAGAGGGTTTTTTGGCGGTCTACGAAACGCAGATGTTTGGGGGAGGTTGGCGCAAAAATTTCCAACTTGCGTCCCTGCGTTTTGTGACCTTTTACCAATGGGAACGGCCACTCCACCCCAAGGGAAGCATATCAGGGATTGTTCGAGCCCGATCTCGCAAACTCAAAAGGGATCGCTTCGGTGTTCGTGATTGAAAAAGGTCTGGAGGAAAAGACAAAAAGACCCTTTTTCACAAAAATTTTACGAGAGCCCTCTGCTAAAAAAAAGGAAAGGACGAAGGTGGCATGCCGAATCTGCATAGAGACCACGCCGAAGGGAAGAAGATGGCTCAACTGTGGGCAGAGTTATCTGCCGAAGATGCCCGGGGGGGACCAAGAAGAATAACGCGAGGAAATGCCCTGGGGGCCAGGAAATGAAGGGGGGTAGCCTTCTCCCTAAAAAAAAAGAAGAGTTTTTGGGACGAGAGTGGTGTTCCTTGAAGAAAACAAAGGAAAGCTCCAAGAAGGGATTGGAGTGCCTATTGAAATAGAAAACCAACAAGTCGTCTAAGAAAAACCTGGGAACAGACTGATTTTAGGATCTTTCTCGACCCGGGATTGGGGAGGAGAAAGAGTATTACTGCCAGGGTCCTAACTCAAGGTTAGAAAGGGGGTGCCGGAAGGAATGTTTTTAAAAAACGGTTGGGGGTCGTGGGGGGAAGAAAACAAAGCGACGCAAACGGTGGTTTGGCAATTACGCGTAAGAACCTGCTGAGAAAAGGAAGTTTTACAATGGGTCGTCACCAAAAGGGTCGTCGAAAAGAAAAACGCGGAGAGCAAAAAAGGGCGACGGAAGGGGTTGACTAAACGCATTCAGGCGTGTGTGAAAAGTGGCTGGGGAAAAAAACGAGGACGACATGGGCGGGACCATGGACACCAGATGTGGGAGAGGAAAGGAAGTTAGAAGTGGTTAAGAGTAGCAGAAAAAACTATCAGAAAAATGGGGTCATAAAAACCATGAGGGCTTAACAAATGACTGCAGGGGGCCGAAAAATGTAGAAAAAAAAAGGGGGGGTCTAAGTGGGGCACTGGGACTACTATCCGCGGGGCAAACAGGTGGTGGCAAGTCTATCCAGCGAGAGTAGGGCGGGGGCGACAGGGTAGCTCTGGGATCCTGTACCAAAAAAGGGTTCGCCTAGAAAAAACAAGATGAAGGTTGGGCAGAGACAAACAAGGTGGGGGTGGGTTGGGGCTCCGCTTGGGGGAACATGAAGAGGGGCGATTTATTCGGCCAGTGGGGGGGGCAAGAGTGCTGGGAAGGACATACGATCGACA
>Ga0179593_1471479_pt1 | contig 21578 bp, 30 predicted proteins | sample CZODoug2_1_08_16_FD_185931 | JGI IMG/M metagenome (GOLD analysis project Ga0179593, IMG submission 185931) | Vadose zone soil fungal communities from Angelo Coast Range Reserve, California, USA - CZODoug2_1_08_16fungal (PacBio error correction) | ecosystem: Environmental > Terrestrial > Soil >...
ATCAATTCGCAATAAGGAAAAGGGAAGGACAAGGGAAGGAAATATAATAAGAAGGGGAAAAAAAACAACTGGGCAGGGTATGAAAGGGGGGGGGGAGAAATTCCCATGCCGATGGGGAAAATGCTTTTCTGAAAAAAAGTGGGAAAGACAAAAGCCAGCCTCAACGTCCAATACTCAAAAGAAGAAAACGGGTCAAGAGGGAACGGGAAAATCCGGGATGTCAATAGGGAGGAGGACAACGGAAGGGGCATTCCCAGGAGGCAGGCTGAAGTTCCGAAATCCTTACTTTAAAGCTTCCAGGTCCTAAAAAAAACTGCAAAGGGTGGAACCCATGAGGGGGTCTGAAGAAACATGGTGAAAAAAGAAGCAAAAGTAGGATAGACAAGGAAAATTGTGAACTGGAAAAAAGAAGAATGAAAAAGGGCTGCGCGCCGGCCTGAAGAAGGGATTCCAAGGCTGCTGGGGTGGGAAACTTGAACTATGTATAACTTGACCCATTTTGAGGGGGGAAATTGGTCTATACAAAAGTCTAACGGGAAATAATGGTGTCCTGAAACGAAGGGGCGGCACATCTTGTGTTCTCAAAGAAACGGCTCGAAAGGGGGACAGGACTAAATGTCCTGAGGTGTGGCGACAATTGTGGCGAAGAACAAAGCCGAAATCGGTTTTCCAAAACTGCCGAGGTGGGGGGGGCCCGAAAAATTCAGGACTGAGGAACGGGGAGACGGAGTGCAACCGAAAAGCTAATGATGCCGAAAACATGGGGAGGACTGCAGGGGGGGATTAAAAAAAAAACAAGGGACTATAGTGTTAGAGAAGGAAACATAGGGAAAGGAGAAGGGGGAAAAAAAGAAGCCGGAGACTGGCCGCAATTAGTTGCATGGCGGATGCAGAGCAAGAGCACTCTGTGGAAAAAAGAATGGGGTCGGATGAAAAGGGAAAAACGACTCAAGGCGGGCTGCAGATACAGGTTGAAACTTGCAAGATAATGCCCAACGCGTTTTCCCAGAAAAAGCTGTTTACGCAGGGCAAGAAAGAGAAGGCTCCCGGGTCAATGATAAGGAGAGAGCATCGCTTAAAAGTGTTGGACCAGCGGACGAGCTGAAAAACCGAGGAACAAAAAGGAGTCCATTTAGTCTCCCTTTTTTCACCAGAGGCTTCCGGCAGAGAGGACAAGGCCAGCTTTACACAAGGGAAGGCAAGGGGGACCAAAGCGGAGGAAAAAGAAGAGATGGCTCTGATGAAAGACCTCCCGGGAGGGTGCGCAAAGGAAAGAAACGAAGCAGGAGGAAACAGAAGGAGAGAAATACAACGTGATATAACGTTGCCGGCCCATTTCAAAAAAAAACCGCATGGGGGGTGGAAGGGCGAAAGGAAATTTTCCGCCATGAAAGGTTAACGAGACGGGAAAACCAGAACAAAAAAAAGAGGGATTCTCAAAATGACAAAGAAAACCCGACAGAACCGAGTAGTAAAAAGGGAAAAAAAATCAAGGGAGCAGAACGGAAGGAAGGAGAAGCTGTGTTCGATAAGCAGAGGACGCCGGGAATCTCAAGTAGGTGCAACCGGGGTGGTGACGACCAGAACGCCAGCCAGGTAAGGGACACCAAATAAATCAAAAACCCCCTCTCTTTTTTCCGAGTCGTGAAAGGAAAAGAAAATGGTTCTAGGCATCGGCAGGTGGGATAGGAAAGATAGAAAAGGGACAAAAGCGCGAAGTCGGGGGACCAAGCGCGTGGGAAGTGCAAAAAAAAAAAATGAACGGGTATCACAAGCCGGAAGACCCTGCCCAGCCCCAACAGAAGACGAAACAAAAGAGGATCAAGGGAGGATTCACAAGGCCACCGCGAGTCGATGAGTCCAAAAAAAAAGGGATCGAGAGAAAAAACACGGAGGGAGAATCATTGCGTCGCTGACTCAATCGACGAAGAAAAAAGAGAGAAATCGAAAAAATAACAGAGAAGGACGAGCGCTGCGGGGCAGGGAGGATAACAAAAGGCGCGTAGGGGTCAACGAGAAAAGGAAAGGGGACCGGTGAACACCACAATTTCCACACATGCCTGGGGGACGAAGGGTAGGACTGGCTATAATCATGCAATTCCAAAAAAATGCCGGAAGCCAAAGCCCACATCTGGCGCATGTACAAGACGATCCGGCAAAAGAAGCCGGCGCGTCGAGGAGGGTTTGGCCAAGGGCGGGCAGCGACATATGGGGGAAAAAAAAAAAGCACAGGTATCAATCTCTAGGAGCACGACCAACAACAGCATCGCTGAACCAAAGGAGTCTCAAACGTAGGAGCCATGAAAAGGAAGGGTGTAGGATGTCGTGTCTTGGGTTGTAATAAAAACAAGCAGGAGAAAGAAAAGGAACCATAAGGAAAAAAGAAAAAGATCAAGGTCTCCTTGGAAAAGAGGAGTGGAAAAACCCGGAAAAACGGATAGAAAAAGGTAATGTGGCGATAGTCCAGCGAGGCCATGACTGCGTGTAAATGTGTTCATTTGAAAAAAAGGGAAAGCACAGACGATCGTGATATGAAAAGAAGCTGACAAAAAATCTGAAGTGAACCGGGAACAAAAGATGAACCTTGCTGCCCGGAGCCGGAAAAAGGTGAAAGGACAGAAACTTTCCACGAACGGAAAAATGGAAGCCGTGTTGTCCAGTAAAAAAAAACGTCCCCACACAAATTACTCACACAAGCTCTTCATGCTTGACAGGAGCAGTATCAATTTCTCCGTTCGGGGCGAGAAAACAGGCGGGGGAGAAAAAAGACAGTTCCGTACTTGCAGGGAAGGACAAAGAAGTTGGAAGGAAGCAGCACGAGCGATATTCCAAACACCCCATAGGAAAAAGACGGAATTGAATGAGAAAAAGGCAAAAGGGCGCCGGGAACGAGGCTCGCTTCCAGCGGCACGCAATATACAACTATAAACCGAGGGGTGGGGAAGCCAAACCAAGAGAAGACGTCTCATTAGCTGGGAACAGGCCAGGACGGACCGGGGTCAATCAAATTAAGACTGAATCCGGGGTCAGAGCCGCTGGTAAGAGTTTGTGTTTTGACCACAATTTAAAAAACTAAAACGGAGAATGTGCCACACGGCAGCAACTCAGGAAAAAAGAACAAAACCACCCCCAAAACACCCAACACACCAACCCCACAAAAAAAAAAAAACACCACACAAAGAGGTGCACAAAAACGGGAATGAAACGAATTGGAAAAAATAGGAAGACGTTGACAGTGACACGTTACTGAAAGGATACAATATGGGGAAGAGGAAAAAAATGGAACGAAAGGGGGGGGGGAAAAAAAAGATACATGAAGTTAAAAAAAAAGAGAATGGGGGGGAGGAGCTTTCTTTCAGCAGTCAAAGATCGCATTTGGAATCAGTACTGGGGAAGGAGGCTTGGGCCCATGTGAAAAGGGCCACCATCATTGTGTTGCATCTTCCACGAGACGCCAGCAGGTAAGGAGCACTAGACAGACTTAGAGGCGGTCGCCTGACCAGGGTCAAGAAAACCGGGCGGGAAGCTTACCGGAACAATATCAAAAAGGGGGGGCAATGGAAGGAAAGGAAAAAACGATCGGTCTGAATGGAGCGCCGGAAGGGGGGGGAGGGAAAAAAAGGGAAGACGGAAAAAAAAAAAAAAGACAAAAAAAAAAAAATGGGAAGGAAATATCCCTTCCCCAACCAGAAAAAGAGGGGGGGCCAGCGGTAGGGAAGGGAACCGAATTACACGGGCGGAAATGCCGGGAGGGGAAGAATTGATCTCTCAAAACTTATGCTTCTTAAAGATCTGGGGATCAAAGGAAAAAAACACAGGGCGGCAAAAGGGGGGACGAGATGGACAATAGAAGCAATCGCCAAAAGAAGGGGGGGGGGCAATGGGTGCGGGAAAGGATAGACTTCCCATCGAAAATGGGGCGGGGTCTGTGTACGGATGTCAAGGTTTTGCAACAGAGAGACAGGAAGACAAGAGGCAAAAAATTCAATTAGAAAAAAAGCATTCGACGTTACCTGAAGGAAAGGAAAATCGCGAGAATAGGGTGACGGAAGAGAAAATTTAGCACCCGGGGGAATAACAGCGAAGAACTAAGGCTTTAAAAGACTGCAGAGGGAAGCCATCAGCGCCTTGGGGAAGCAAAGAAGACCAAAAAGAAAAAGCAATCGTCCCCGTTATCTCGAAATAATAATTGGAAGAAAGAAAAGAAGAATGAAAAAAGGAAAACATGGCTGCACCTAAAGAAAAAGAGGTACGCCAAGGGAGGGAGAAGGGTGTAATATTCAAAGAAGGGTATCGACGTTCCGGCAGTTGGGAAAAAACAGGTACCTTTTAGAGACAAACGGCTACAAGGCTCAAGGGGGAGTCGGCCTGCCCCGAATGGCGGAAAATGTTGTCGAGTCTCAAAGCTGAGGACAAGGAAAAAGGGAACGAAGAGTGTTGAACTGAGGGAATTGGGACGAAAACAACGGGAAGGAGGGTGGTCAACTCTGCCAAACAAAATATGGGGGGGGGGGCACCCCGGGGAACCTGAATAAAACATGGACCGGTGGAGGCAACTTAAAATACAAAATAAGACGGGAAAAAACATAGCTTCAGGGTTGGGGATTCAAAATCCCCAAAACTTCGGCGGCGGATAGAGCAGGAATATATACGAAACGTAGATCAAGAAGCCAAGTGAAGAGGGGACGATGACAGATCAAACACGGAGTGTAGAAAGGTTGGGGGGAAACGGAAAAACACACTACGCTTCAAAACGTATGTTACCGGGGCCAGGCCAACGGCACGAATAGTGTCCCACCCCGGCCTGTTGTACTCCAGAAAGAAAAAAATAAAGAAAAAAACTCACCGTGTCAATGATTAGAAACCGGCAAGAAAACGTGGTTGGGGGGCAAAAAAGGGGCCACCCCTCTGAAAAAAAGCAGAAAGAAAACCGCGAGCGAATTCGTGTCAGAAAAGGGTTTCCGAGCATTCACGGAAACAAGGGAAGCGTCGACGGAAAGTCAAGGGTCAACCATATAGCGTCAAAATGCCAGAAACACGACGTCACACCAAGGAAAAACATGACTAGTCAGGCAAAGCAACGCTACGAGGTAGAACCGCAATATAAATGCGGGCCACTTAAAAAAAGCAAACCCATCGAGGGGTGTCGGAAAAAAAAGCAAGGTCCCGCCAGGGTCGTTCGGAGGGAGACAACAGGAGGCAACGGTCATCCGCAAAGAGTGGGGAAAAAAGGAATGACAAAGGAACCCCAACAAGAAGAAACCAGAGAACAGAAAAGGGGATAGAACGTAAGGTCAGCGATAACCATGGTGGACGGGGAAAAAGAAGAGTGTCAAAAATGTCTGGCGGGAAAACTCAGTGACAGGCCAGAAGGTCGGGGGCCAGCAGAAAAAAAGATGAAGAGCCTCGCGACGACTTTGTCCGATCTGCGGGGGAATCTAAAGAGTGGGGGGAGGAAGGCTAAATTGGGGGGGTGCAGAGGGGGGGAGACCCCGGGCCGAGGTATGCAAAAGAAAAGGGGGCCAGCCGGGGAGAAACGCGGAATTGAGGAGCAAGGGAACCGAACATAGACCCAGCCAAAAAAAAGAGCGCCGAGCGCACAATGCGGCATGGGAAATGGAAGAAAAAGTGAAATGTACTCGGAAGATAGGCCAAAAAGAAAATAATATAGAGAGAAAAAAAAACAACAAAAGAGGGGGAGATAGGGAATTTTCGTCCAACCATGAACAATAAAAAAGAAAAACCAGTCTAACATGTACAGGAGGAAAAAAAGGGGGGGGGGCTCTGCTTTGGCCGGTAAAAAGGGGAGAGGAGAGCCGGCGCTCAAGGAATGAAAAAAAGACAAACGCTGGCCCCGGACGAAGGGTGAGAAAATGAGTGAGGCTAGAAATCGAAATAAACAAAGGGGGAAAGGCCGCCCCAATCTTTCGCACAGTCCACGAAGGCCGGAACAAAATAAGCGGGCCGACAGGCGAGGAGATGATGATCAGAAGGGCAAGCGACATATAGGGCACGGTGCACACAAGGGAAAAAGGACAATTAATCAAGCGTGGAAAAGAGGGGAAGGCCGCACGCAAAACAAGACACGACGGGAGACCGGCAAGTCTTCTACCCACAAGTCGTACGGGGACTAATTACGTTTTAGATGTAGTTTGGGGGTTAAGGTAAAAATGGTTTACAAGAAAACGGGGGGAAAGCAACGACCCAAAAAGACGGGAGGACAAGCATCGGAGCACTCGAGGCTGTCCTCACAACCAAAAGAATCGTGGGAAACTAAGGGCCGCACAACAGGGATATAAAATTTCTATCATTGAATAGGAGCAGGTGGAGGGCCAGAAGCGTAGGGGGAAGGGGGGGAGTGAGCAGACGAAACAGTTAGGGGGAAGATCGGATCTGAGGGAGACCACTGAAATGGATTGTCCAACGTAACGGAAAGCAAATGGCCCCTTGGGCAACAAGTAACTAACAAAAGAAAAACAAGTGGGGGCAAGGGAAGAGGTGAACATCCGAGGGTGGAAAAAGGCGTCACCTCTCCCACCCACACTAATAATATCGGGCTCTCATGCAAATTGGGACCACGGGAGCTTAAACGGGTAGGACTCCGTTCGCGACGGAAAAAAAGGGGACGGAGGGGGAAAAAAACTTCTTGCGTTCCGTCGAGCCGGAAAACGTGTAGGAACTCAAACGGAGGAAAGTGGCGGCATTACAAAAAAACCATAGAAACACATGCATTTACAACAAAAGAATGGGGGGGGGAGCAAGTCTCCGGCTTGAAAGACGGCTACCTTAATCTTCTAATAAAACTGAAGAAAAACTAGACGGGAGGGGAACTGTTGGAGAGGGAAAAAAACCGCACAAGTGTTCTTCGGCATCTTAGAGGGGAAAGGTACCGCCCCCGTACCATCCCGTTTTCCTCAAGGAAGAAGGAAACCAAAGGCAAGGAAGGGGACAATACCCGCGTTTTTGAGATTCCACAATTTAAGAGCCGAGAAGAAAAGAGAAGGCCTCAACTGGCCATCAGAGAAGAATAAAACACGAAAGAACGGGCAAAAGAGGGGCAGAAAAGAATTAGCTTTAGTACTAGACGTTTGTATAGACAAATGTACGTGCGGAAAAAAGGATAGCAGTAAGTAAAAATAGCGAATTGGGGGGAAAAACAGCAGGAGCGGACACGAAAGGGTGCAGAGGAGGGGGTTTCGCAACACATATAAAAGCATTAAAGACGAAGGGGACAAGTTGCTTGGGTTGGTCCATGGGTGACATCTGAATGGGTGCCGACGCAATAGGGAAAAGGAAAATCCCACGAAAAAGACATCCTGCGATAGAATAAAAAGGGAACAGAGGAAGAAATCCCATCAGAAAAATGCAAAAGAAAAGCGATTTGAACCATGGGGAAAGGGAGCCAGGACCGTCAAACGGTGATAGTTGAAAGGCAGCGGGCGGGACCGAGGGGAGGCAAAACGGAAGACGTAACATACAAGTCCAAGAAAATGAAAGACTAAAGACATGTCAGAACCAGGCCAAGTCTTTGGGGCATTTGGCCCGGAAAAAAAGGCCCTGAGGGGGGTCAGAATTGATATATGTCGAGCAACAAAGAGGAAAAGAGGAGAGCAAATCGAATAAAGGCAAGGGAAGAAGGGACAGGAGAGATAGATCGCTGGGGGAAAAAAAAGTTGGGGGCATGGGAAGGAAAAAAAAAGAACCACAGGCCATAAAAAAAAGGGGATTTAAGGAAAGTTTTAATAAAAAAAGGCCACGCGCACTCCTGAAAAGGCAATCATCAAGAATTCAAGTGGCCTGAAAGGAACTGGTCAAATCGGGGAGAAGGGGGAACCAGAAAACAAGAACGGGGTCATGGGCAACCAATTCATAGGATGCGAAAGTACGAAAACGAAACGCAAAACTAAGCATGATGCCATTTGCAAGAAAAAAGGAATGGGGGCAAATCACAATGGGAAAAAGAAAGAGGGGGGGACCAATGGGACATAAAATTCGGTGGAATCTGAAAGAAGAAACCACATAAAACGGCAGGGAAGGCATCATACCGTTTAAACCGACTGTTGGGTTAAAATGTCCGGGCACACATAATAGATCGTAAACAGTCCCTGGGATAAGGGTGACGAGAAAAAGCCGAAAAAAGCGGCAGGGAGGGGCTGGCAAAGACATGCGTGCCCCCTCTGGGGAGGCGGGAGGGCGCAAGTAGAGAAAGGGCCAATGCAAAAGATAAAGGGAGGTGACGAGGAAAAGGGGGGAGGAAAAAAAAAGGCGGGACAGCGCCAGAGGAACTTTGGGTGCAAAAAGGAAAGCTGAAAAAAAGGGCATTGACCCGGCGCAACCTTAAAATCTAATGAGAAAAAAAAAACACCTGAGATTCAGGTTTGGGGGTTCAATCCCCCAGCCCGGAAAGAAAGGAGTTGGGGATCAGGAGACAATGATGGAGGGCAGAAACAAACGCCTTAAAAAACAAAGAATGGGGCTGCGGATGAAGGAAATCGGAATACCGATGGGTTTGGGAAGGCGAAACTGGGACAGAACTAGGACAAGCGAAGAAAAATCTGTGACCTAGGAGAGATGACTGCATCCTGAACTGAGGGGAAAAAAAACGCCGGGGGGGTGAACGACATAACCTGGAAAAAAGAGTAAACGGTAAGCTCACCAGGAGGACCCGCTGGCAACTGGATAACTTTGTTGAAGCCGCAAGAAAGAAAGAAAACAAGAAAAAAACGGGGAAAGCTTCGGCTGGGTCACGGGGTTCAACTCCGGAACAAAGGGGGAAACTGGCGGGGGGGAAGGCATGAAATAAGGATAAAATACGAGAGGGGAAAAAAAGCGAAGAAAAGAGGTTGCAAAGAAGGAACAGTCAGGGACAAAAATCGACCTTATCTAAAGCAGTTATATCCGGGGCGGCAACGGGTTCAAACGCCATCGGGAATAAAAAAAAAAAGCTAACGGAGAGGGGAAAAAGTTAAGGGAACAGAACACCGGTATCCACAAAAAGGGGACAGTCCACAAAAAAAACATTCAGAAAACGGAAGGGTCAAGGGGAAAAGAAACGAGTGGGAACCGAATCCTTCCTCGGGGGAAGAGAAGAAGAAGGGGCCAAAAAAGAGAGAAGTCTGTGAAAACAGGGTGGGGGGACAGAACAACAAGAGGTCCCCGGCCACCAGAAAGACGGAATCGAGGCTCAAGGCAAAGAAACTTTCCCTAAGGGGAACTGGGAACCAGATGTGGGCTGCCGAGTAGGGAGATAAGAGGGATGCCCGTAATAGAAGGCTCAAAGCGTCCGGGCAACCAGCGCGTGTTAGGTGTTTTTGGTGACAGCGAAGTGGAGCGCCGGCAGTCTAAGCCAAGAGGACCCCAGCAAAAAAACAGAGCTAGGGAGGCCAACAGGAGCAGAATGTGGAAGGGGGGGAAAAAGAACTGTAGCTGTGAAGCAGCTGTAAGGGAGGCAAAGAAAAGATACTAAAACAACAGACGGAGGAGAGGGGGAGAAGATCATTATTTGGAACCGGAATCATCTACAGACCAGGGAAAGAACCAGTCTGCAAAACAGGTGGAAAAAAGGGGGGCGACGCTGAAGGGGAGAACACGGACGGAGCCGGCGCCAAAAAAGGCCCGTGAACAAACGACAAAGCCCAACCTAAAGGACGATGGACGCTCGTAGGAGACTGCATAGAAAAAATGCCGGGAAGAGCCCACCATAGGCACAGTTCAAAAGGGAGAAACGACAAAAAGCGGAAACGCGAGTATCTGAAAGGGTAAAAAGGAAAAGCGCAAAGAGTGAGGGTCCACCAACAAGGTGGAAAAAAGCTGGAATCTGAGGTGCTCCTAAAAAGCGGCAGGGAGAAAAGGACGGAATACCAGAAGGAGTAGTCAAGAATCAAGTTACTGGGAGGGGTCTTTGAATGGTGTAACAGAAATATGGCCAAGGGCGAACATAACGAAGGAACACGGGTAGATACTTTTCCAAAAAAACCAAAAAAATGCGTAAGGCCGCAACAGAGATAAAGATGAAAGGGGTAGGGAAAAAGAAGAGCTTGAGGTCCAAAATGAAGGGCAACGTTCAGGTTATGGGGCGAAACGACTCCGAGCAAGGGCATCAGTTATTTCTATAAAACAAATCTGGCACCATTGAAGGACAAAAAGGGGAAACCCATTCCTCTTAAAGGAGAAAAGAAAAAGTGAAGCAGAAAAACGCTCGAGGGAGTGTTCAGCAAAAAACTGATCTGGGTAACCCACACACGTTTATCGATGCCATCGCTCTTCATCATTAAGCATACAAACTTATGATCCACACGGGAGACGTGAACCATCAGTCAGGCAAAGAAAGGGAAAAAAAAGTTGAAAGAAACCGAAGAGGACGGCTAAGTTTTGAACGCATGACAACAACCATCGTAAAACCGAGGGGATTGATAAAAGCAAAGTGAGGAGCACCGAGTAAAAATCTAGAAAGAAAAAAAAAAAAATAAGATCACAGAAGAAAGTGATGGGGGTCCAGAAAAAAACAACCTGAACAGGTGTGTTTCGGCATCATGAGAGGTTGCAGGCAAACAGGGGCAAGAGGGGAAAGGACACATACTCGGGGGGGAAAAAAAAAAGTCCGGAAGAAAAAAGAGGTCAAAAATTTGGTGACGAGCACAATTGACCCCAAAACCAAAGGAACCTTGGACAACAAGGACACAATAGAATGAGCCACACTAAATAACCCCAGATAAAATCGGAAAAAAGGAAAGGTGGAGAGGAGAATGGGGTAAGACAAAGGTCAAAAATTGCCAAAGAAAGGATAGATATGTGACAGGAAAAAGGGAACCAGTCAATTGGGAAAAGAATGCAGGCGCTGCAGCAAACGCACAGTGTGCAGAAGGAAAAATCAAGAAGAGAAGGGGAAGGGGAGATAAAGAAGGGGGACAGGGCTGGGAGGGTGATGGCCAAACCATCATTTGGAAGCCAAGGACAGATCAAGCTAGAGAAACGGCTGAGGACTGGGGAGCCAGAACGATGAAAGGTGCATGACCTAATCGGGAATCATTCAACCAAAAGCCAGAATGGGGAAACCATCACGTCCAGAAAAAGAAAAAGTATTGAATTGCAAGACGTGAAGGGAGCCGGCGGGGGTGCAAAAACAGTGAAAAAAGAACCTCAAAGAACTGCCAAACGCATGAAAGAGAGACTGGAAGCAAAACAGGGCCAAAAAATAGGTTTTGCAGACCAATCAAGTGGGAATGGCAGGATTAAAGGATCACAACATAGTATAACAAAAAAAAGAGAGAGAAGAAAGGGAAAAGGCCGGAATGAAAAAGAAAACCGAGAAAAAAAAAAATGGGAAAGGGGGCGGAAAGGATATGGGTGATTCCCTCCACATGGCTTGTCAGGTTACGGAGCAAAGTGGGGGGGAAGAAAAAGAACCTGGCAGAAGAATGAATAACACAAAAAAGGAAAGAAAGGGTGGACGACAGGAACGGGTTTCAGCGAAGTGAGTAAAGGAGGACCAGACGGATTGTACAACTGGTCCATCGTCAACTGCGGAAAATTGAAAAAGGGGTAAACAGAGGACAGAATAGGCTTCTCCCTTTGGGGAGGAAAATAAAGGGGAGGGGGGGGAAAAATGGAAAAGAAGAGAGATTAATGAGCGCCTGAAAAGCGGAGAGGGGAAAGATGAAGAAAAAAGAATTCCCCATTCTCTTGCTGCAGACGCCGAAGCACACCGCACAGCGTCAGCTAATGGTGTAAGGGACCACATACTTATCGGTCCGGACCGCAATTTGAAGTTCCGGTTTAAACTAACAAACGAACGCTAATAAAATGCAGGAGTTTCTTTTTTTGTTCAACTGCCAATGAGGCAAAATCCCACCTGGGGGGGGTCACAGTAGAAACATGTGACCAGGAACTGTCCTGAGAAAGTGCAAGAGGGGAAAATTGGGGACTCGAACAAACAAAAAAAGGACAGAGGTCCCTCTTGCCGGCAGGGGGGGGGGGGACCCCCAAAAAAAAGGCTAGAACCGGCATGGCCGGGGAAGGGGCAACCGTAAAAAATAAAAGAAAAAACCCCGAGGCTCAGGTTTTTGGAAGTCAAAAAAAACCACAAGAGAGATGGTCTTCGAGTTTCATAGGCGAAAGAGCATGGAAAGGGAGAAATTCGGCCAAAATCGGGGCTTGACAGGATGCAAAAATCAAAGAAAGGCAACGTAGTGGTCAACGAGGGTGTTTGGGGGAACTCTAAAAAATGCAGAACGACGCGGCAAACATAAAAATTGACCGTCTCAAGGCAAAGGAAGGAAAGGTACAAGTCCTCCCGAGAAGTGGGGGGAAAAAGAGAAATAAAGGGTCGGAATAATCAAAGTGTCAAAAGAAGGAAAAGAAAGCGGGATACGTGTGTGGGACAAGAAAACACATGACCTACACAGGGCCATGAAAAGCACCGCGCAGACAATGGAGAACGTTGCCGAGCTTCCGGAAGAGAAACAGGCAGATTGAGAAGAAAGAAGAAGGGGACAAGCGGTCAGAGAAAAAATCGATATCCAAAAAACGGGAGGAGGTGCGCAAAGACTGAAAGCGCAGTCATGGTAAATCCATATCCGAAACCCGAGCGACCCAATAAAGACGGGGAGGAAAAATTTTAAAATCCACTCGGGAGGGGGTTGGTCGGGAGGGAACTGAGATACTGCGCAAGTCGGAATGGGGGACAAGGCAAACGGTAGAAAAGCAAAGAGGTACTACACCATGAACACCAGAAGAAAAACCGATCGGGGAAAAACGAAGAAAAAAGACGCCGCCGCAAAGTGCCTGTGGGGTACGGCGCAGCCATATTTTCCAGCTTGAAAAAAGTATGTGAACCTGGTTTGACAGGACCCAGAGGCGGAAAAAAAATGCAGAAAAATACGCTCGTTGGACCAGGAAATAGGGAAAGGAAGAGTGGGAGGAAAATCGCTTGGGGGGAGTTGCAGATGTATGCACATTAATTAAATATCTCCTCTTCACACCGGAGAGTGCTGTGGGCGAACACGCCCTTGATCCGGCGAGAAAGAGAAACCCCCACCCAAGAATATCGGCTCAAAAAAAAGGAAAGCAAATGTAAGGGGACTTTAAAAATAAGCAAGTGGTCGATGAAAAAAAAGTCATAAATGATCAAGCTCAAACAACAACAACACAGGAAGGAGTCATTTGAAGGTCGTCGCGCACATCAGGACAGGCGGAAAACGAAACAAAAATCTTGAAACCGGAACAAGAAAAGAGTGGCGCAGAGCGCGGCGGGGCTCTAGGCTTCCGTGACCGGCGGAAAAGCAACGTGACCTGTGAGGACAAAAGCCCCAGATGACCCTACAGAGGGGAACACTCTTTATTACTGGCTATCAATCTGCCATACAAGGACCGGGGGCAAGAAAATGACGCATTCTAAAGACGATCGGAAAACGAGGGGGAAAAGGGGAGAAAGTGGAAAAAAGGGCACATGGCTGCCGCGAAGAGAACACACCCGTGACAGACTGGGAGAGAAAGAATTGCGCCGCCCACCACATCGGGAGCTGAAGAAAGAGCTCAAGATAGAGGAGTCGGCGACTAAGAAAGTGTTACGAACTACGGGTGTCTTTGATGGGTTAATAAAAACTCGGGTGGTATACCGGGCTCAGGCGGAACCATGAAGTGGCGAATGAGCACTTCCCGTCCGAAGAAAAAAAGGCGTGGAAACAAGGGGCCAAAACGAGGAAAGAAGTTGGTAAGGGGGAAGATATTCTCCTTGCGAGGGAATGCGGAGGTCAATGGGGACGTCGCATAAAAAAAAGAAGGGGACGATGTAATCAAATCTTATCGAGTTTGAAAAAAGGGCAAAGAGGACCAGACATTTCCGGAACCGATGAAGTGGAAAAACGACAGAGGGAAAATGAAGCAGAATTGCCGACGATCAGGGAAAACCCAGGGTCAAAGGGTCGGCCAAGACTGAGGCAAAAAACTCCAAGACAGCTGAAGAGGAGACAGACGGAGAAAAATTCCGGATGAGACCCGTTCGAAAAACCGGAGGTGACGCCGGGCAGGCAGGGACAGAAGAGCAAGAAAACTTATGAAGTCCTGAATCTATGAGGCGGGAAGGAAAAACAAGATATTGAAATGCACTCAAAGCATGAAACCGAAGGGAAGAGGGGACTCGGCTTTCCTGAAACGCAGATGAAAAAAAGAAAAAAATAGAAAGGAGTGGATTGGTTAAGACAAACAAGGAACTCAGGTGTGTTGCAGAAATTACTGTTCCGTTTGGCCAAAAACCGGGTTCATCCAGTCAGAATGAATCCGGAACAATAAGCCAAAAAAGGGACCAGATGCCCGCTGGGTGTTAGGAAGAAAATTGGCCGAGCCAAGAAAAAATGTCAAAAGGCAAGCAGCTCTGAGACTAGAAAGAACCCAAAAGTGGGCACGCCGATTTAGAAAAAGTACTTGAACTGGAAGAGGGTAGAAGGATAGAACACAGGTAAAATTGCTGAACAGGGGGGGGAAACGATAGACAGTAGGAGAAAAATTCGAGGGGAAGTAAACAAATGCAACGCGGCAACAGAAGTGTGGGCATTCAGAATTTGCCTTAAGCTTCAACATATAAAATGGGCGATCCCTCCTGGACGATTTGACGTTTTGCAAGGTGAACGCAGGTATTTAACGCTGCCAAAGGAGAAAGAGGGATGAAAGGAAAAAATGAACTTGGTACCGAAAAGAAAAAAGGGAGAAGAAAGGGAAGGAAAAAACCGGGGAAAAAGACCAACCCGCATTGGAAACAGTTGAGTCCCCAGGAAAAACTGTGGATGAGGTAGACTGCGGGCAGAGTGTAGGGGAAAAAAACGGGCGAAAGAACATAACCCATTTAGACGCATGAAGAGCCTTTTCACCGCAAACATGCAAAAAGGAGGGGGGGGGGTCAAGCAAATTATATTTCCCTCTCAATGTCACAGGGAAGGCCCTTGAAGGTAGTTCGAATTTATATCATCTCTCAACCAACAAAAGGAAATAAAATTCATTCGAAAATACGACAAAGGCCAAAAGGGGGAGAGGGGAGAATCCTCGCTTGCCAAACTAAGGGAAAGGGGGTGAGAAAGAGAGTCAAATTTCAAGTAACAACTTGAGGGGGTTACTCTGAAAAGGTTGTTGCAATACAACGCAGGCCGCCCACTTCAAAGAAAAGTAACCCAAGCATTCAGAAGGGAAGAAAAAAGGAAACAAAGGAAGGGAATTGAAAGGGAAAATCACAATCAGGACACACTTCCAACTGCGAAAAAGAAGGCCGCTGCCGAAGAGGAAAGACGCTGCGGCTACACCCTGTAAAAATAAAAAAGGTGGCCAACCTGGGAAAAAAAAAAAAACAATCAAGTCCCAGAGATCAAAAGTAAAAATTAGTGAAAGCATAAAAAAAATGAGCTGGCTGCAGAGCCTGCATTCCTCAGGTCAAGGGCAAGGGTTGGGGAGACTAAAATGTATACGGTACGTTAAAAGGGGTTGAAGGTACCGGGTGATAAACTCGAGAAAGAGGCAAGGGAGGGGTCCTGGGGCCAACGACATTGGAAACCATCTTGGTTGATGGCGAGGATCAGGAGGCTGAAATTGGCCTTTTGAACGAAAAAGAGGGGGAGGGATCGGAGGAGGGACTGAAAAGACAAACAAAAAGCGGACAAGCAGGGACATCTGCCGGACAGTGGGTTTTGCCCCTTATTCAAAGAGGGAGAAAACAGGAGGAAGGCGGGGCAACCTGGACCCAGAGTAAGAAACCTGAGATTCATGTTTTGTTTCAAAAATGGCCCCAGCCCTTTCGAAGAGGGGAGCTTCATTTTCATATGCGAGAGATGAAAGCAAGTGGGGAAAGGAGAGACCAAAGAATGCGGATGAAAGAGGAAGTATGTGCGGGGGGGTAGTGAAAAAAAAAAGGACGACCGGGACTTCAAAAAAATCGTTTACCTGGTGCCACTGAAAAAATGAAACGAATTAAAAAAAAAAGGGGGCAGGTTGTCGCGCTCCACGCCACGGATAGAGAATAAGCTCAACAATGAATGAAACCCAGCTGGCAATCGGAGAGTGGGACAAGCACAAGGGGGCCCGCAGCTGAACACACGAAAAGCCACCGCGAACGGCCAATGAGAGTCATTGGGGGAAGACAATTCAGTCAAGGGAAAGAAAGGGAAACGGAAGTAAAAGGGGGGAAATCGTGGTCGGGAAAAAGAGAAATCCAATGGCCAGCAAAAAACAGAGAACGGGCGCAAGAAACAAAAGACGAAGAGCAAAAATCGGAAAAGGAGTCTACACAGAGAGAATCAAGTGGGAGGCCAGGGGAAAACAAGGGGCAGAACACGCCATCGAGGAGGGTCGAAAGAAAAAGGAAAAAAAAGCGGGAAGCCAAGGTTCGGCGTCCTGGTACGACGGACCGGGCAAACCCGAACCAAAGATACTGGCAAAATCAAACAAAACAGGCCTAAACCGCAGGAGTCAGACTCACCAAGCCGACGGGCCGGTCGCGACAACTGATGTGGGGGCGGAAAAGATGGTGGGAAGATCAACGGAAAAAAAAAACCGTGTGAAAGGAAAAATCGGCCAGAAAAAAGGGCCTTGAAAAAGCCATATACTCGCGCTCGAGAAGCTCTGTGGGAAAATCGACGGAAGGCCAGAGTGAGAAAAGGGTACGAGGGAATGGAAAATGCAATCTGGAACCCCGTCCTACAAATACTCCAGAAAACGAGGAGGGCTTTGGAAAGGGACGTTGCCTTTGCACGGGATCTACGCCGAATAGACAGGACAAAAACCGAAGCAAAAGTAACATCAGGGATAGACGGGGATTCAATTGTGTCAAGGCGGCTGGCTGGGTCGATGAGGAAAGGAAAAAGAATTGAGCGATCTCAACACAAAAAAAATGACGGAGCGCTCAAGGGGAGGGGACGTCAAAGGGCGGACTAATCGAAACGAAAAAGATAGAAAACTGACAACAGGGATGGAGAATTGTGGCGCGGAGCAGGAGGGGTCATGCGCTGGGAGAAGGCGGAGGATAGCCGAGACAAAAGAACTGCCTGTTCGCAAAAAGCCCAAAAGGGGCCAACGAAGGGAGAAAAAAAGGCTCAATCTCAAATCAAAAAAATGCCCGAGCACCCTATAGGCGGACTAATGTGTAAAAAAAAAAAAGCAAAGCTAAGAGAGAAAGGTACTGGGGAAACAAGGCACTGGCCTCGGACATAGGGGAAGACCCCATGGAAATACAATAGATTCAGCAGGGAAAATCTGCTTGCGCCCGCACCAACAGCGTCCTAAAAAGTGAAGAAAAAGGTAGAAAAGAGAAAGGAGGGGGAAACCTGACTCCTTCCGGTTTAGAAGGCGGTGCGGAGGGGGGAGTAAACTCTTGCGAGAATTCCCTCCGGAAAAAACAGGAGAAAAGATGGAGCACGTCAATCCGAACACTAACTCTATTGCTGGAATCAGGAAAAACAAAAAGGATATAAGGGGAGTAAGAACGAATTAGTAAATGACGCGTCAGAAGTGGGAGGGGGGGAAAGAAGACGTGGAGAAGATAATCGTAATTAGGAAAGGGATAATTGGGAAAAGGAACTGGGAACCAGACGAAAGCTTGAGCCGAAAACGAGAAAAAAGAGGGCAAGCAGAAGAACCGTTGGCATCTTCAGGACGATGCTTGAAAAAAGGGAATCCAGATCCAGACTCTTCATCAAGGAAAAAAGGCCAGGACTAAAAAAGCCGAAAAAAAAAGAGGTCTGGAAACTCCAGGGTAAAGGGTCGTGCGTTAAAAAATTGATGAAGCCAAAGACGGAGGGGGGCTGACAGGGGCAAACCCATGACAAAAAAGGGGGAAACTAATCTTGGGAGAGGCATAAAGCAGGGGCGAAGAAGCACGCCGGCTGCTCGGGCTTCCGCTCTTAGCCATATAAACTAGTCACAGAGACGGGCTGGGGGGAATAAGAAAACCTGAAGTGGTGGGGAGCATCATAAGGTCTTGGAGGAGGGGGGAGGGTTTGCCCCACCTTCCGAATCAGTCAAATTCAGCTGAATCAAAGGGGCAAAAAATGACAGGGACGATCAAAAGAGGGGTGGGGGGTTCGGGGGGGAGCCAACAATGGGACGAGCACCTCATTGCTCTGAACAAAATTGCACACAAAAAAGCTCCCTGAGACTCATAAATAACACCCTAGTTCACCAAAGTCGGGACAGGAAAATTCTTGACGGGGCGGGGAGAGACGGTGTAAACCCATTTACAATTAAAAAAGGGCACGGACTGGAAAAGACAAGATGTAAGGACACATAAAAAAGACGCGAAAAAAAAAGCATTCGCGAACCAGCGCAATTGTGGACAGACGGATTTTCGGTCAAAAGACATTTGAAAGGGCGCGACATACTGGGACTTTGAGGGGTGGAGGGGAAAAAAATCGTAGGTCAAACTATTCAAGGGGAAAAAGCAAGTCAGACCGAAAAAAAAGCCGTACTGGTCGAACAAAAAGGGGGTGACATCCTCGGAAAACTGCAGTACCAATATGCACTCCCGATTGGGAACCCTTGGGAAGTTGGGGAGAAAATTTGATTGCAGACGACAGAATGCCTGAGGTGAAACGTAAAAAGCCAGGTTCATCGGAAAATCAAGAAAAAAAGGGACAAAGCTGGACGTTATTTCCTAACGGGGGGGCCTCTCTGTCAAAGTGCCGGCCTTGCCTATTTTTGAAACGAACAACACCAAAGAGAGGGAAAAAAATTCGAAGACCGCAAAGGCCGTCCCTGGGGCAGGAAGAGGGGGAAGAAGAAAAAAAAACGAATGCAGGGGTAACGAAAGATATAAAAAAGATTCCAAGGGCCGATAACAGGGGGAGGGCTGTTACGTCTTCACAAGATTTTTGCAATACCAGACAGACGCAACGCTGCACGTCAAGACAAAGAATAAAAACGTCCTGACATAAAAGGTCAAGAGGGGTTGCATTGTGACGGAAGCATGAAAGAGAGGAGGCATAAGGGGGTACGCGAAGAAGCGGTACGCAGCTTCCTGACGAGTGCTTCTAATGGAGAGGAAACCAAGAATGGGGGAAAGCAAAGGAAAAAAGATCCTTATGTCATCGCCATGACAAGACGATAGGTGGACAGAAAAAGAAAGAAAAAATTTTAGCTGGAAGCTCACCAGCACAAGTGGGACAAGGGTCTCGATTTTTGAAGCCAAAAAGGAAGGTAAGGTGAAAGGAGTCACGTGTCTACAAACGGAAAGAAGAAAAAAACGGCAAATAAGGGGGGGCCTGCCCAAGAAACCGAAGGAAAAAGCTTGTGTTATTTTAGAGTAGTCGTCCAGTGGGTGGACAGGAATAATTTCAAAGTTATGCGACGGAAAAGGGGGGAAGAAAAAAAAAAGTCAAGGTCCCTCTTAGACTGGGGGAAAAGGAATACTGAAGGGATAAAAGGAAAAGGAAGACAGGGGGCGGCAACCTTACTAAGAGGACCCGAAAACACACCGAGCTGCAGGCTGGTATTTCACCAAAGCAAAAAGCCCGAAGGGTTTGAAGAGGAAGTGAGGAAAGGAGAAGAGCCGAGAAGCCGGGAAAACTAACACAAGGCTTTGGAAGGAGATATAAAAAAAATGGGTAGGACGATAGGTTTTTGTACTACACCTGCCTCCGAAGCAACTGCGGAGGTCAAAGAAAAAGGGAAAAAGGATCCTTGCACAAAAAACTGAAAAAGATGGAGTGGGGTCCGAAAGCCTGTTTTGCGCGCAAAAAGGGAGAATAAGAACAATCAGGGAAGAAGGGAAAGGGACATCTGGATAAGGGAAGCTTCCACTAATCTGAACCAAGATGGAAAAAGGAAAAGCGAAAGCGTCAATTTCGCTGGGGGCACGTTTTAACTAATTCCGGCAGAGGCCAAGGGTCAAAGGCATCCGGGAAAGTGGGGACCAGAGAAAAAATATCAGAGAAGGAAGGAAACCAAGAAACCAGGATTTCGGGGCGGCAAAAAGAAAGAATACAGGAATCAAAGCGCCTAGCAAAAAAGATCTACAAAAGTATATAACGGGGGAGGCCCCAGAGTTTCCCACATGAGGATGGAGAAGGCGAAAATGCTCCGGCTGGTCAAGCAAGGGGGGGGAGATAGAAGTACGTCGGATGAAAAAGTTAAAAAAAAAGAGGGTGGTAAAAACCATAAAAGGAACACCGCAGAAAAGGAGGACTGGGGACGAACCAGAAGAAGGTTCGCAGCAAAGATACCGACTGTGGGTGGAGAGACAGGATCCAGCTGATGAACATCTTCCACAGGTGTTTGAGGACCGAATGGAGGAGGAAAGAATGCCTGGAAGAAAACCAGAAGGAGAACAGAGGGAAGCTACATTTGTCCATCTGGCGTGAAAGGGAGGGGCCAGATGTTGGTACAAAGAATTTTTTTTAATGGCAGATAAAGCACAAGAAAAAGATCCTCCCTGAGAAGGGAAGGGGGCGACTAACAGGGGTCACAGTCCTTGGAGCGACCACGGTCTCTCCGCAAGACAAACTAAAAAGAACAAGCTCAAAATTCCAAAAAAAAAAGGGAAGGAACTACGGGTTTAAATTTGGGCCGCGCTGGTAGAGAGAAAACGAAAATAAATTGAATATCTCACCAACACCAACGTATTAGAAAGAGATGGTATTTTGAGTCGAGGGAACACCCAAAGACGGGGGGGGGGGAACCAAAAAAACGAAAAAAAAAGACAAGAAAAGTAACAAGGAGAAAAGTTTGAGAGACAAGTGCTGGGGTAAGGGTCTATGCGGCGGAGAGCGCCTCAAATGCCCAGTTCCAGGTTGCCAAAGCCCACTCACCTGGGGCCCCGACATGGACGCTCTTTGTACGAAAAGAGAAAAAAAAGAGGACACCTAAACCAATGGAAGGGAAAGAACAAACGCTTGAGCATTTTCCACGCCGGAGCCATAACACTAAAGCAAGGGAGAGTGAGTTTATCAAAACTGGATGGCCGACAATCTAAAACACTGTGAAAAGAAAGGGGTAAAGAAAAGAGAGGGCAAAAAAACCACATGACGCCCCCCATCCCAAAAACCAAACCAAAGGAGGGGGAGAAAAGAAAATCGATCCCCTCTCGCCATCACACAAAAACAATGAAGAACGACGGTTTTAGGAGAACAAAATTGGAGGGGGGAAAGTGCAAAAGACCGAAAGACTTGCGGAAAAAAAGGAGAACTCGCCATAAAAAAAAACCTAGAAGGGACGGGGAACTCCGGCCGCAACCGATATACGCCTGGAGAGAACGCTCTGAGTTCAATGACTGAGAGCGGGAAGGTATTGAACTCAACGGCCGGGAGCGATGGAAAGAAGATCTTACAAAAGAGGAGGGTAACCTGACTTTTCCCGACGAAAGAGTGAGGGAATCTGCAAGAACCTCTTGAAAAAAAGGGGAGAAGAATTGCCGAGGAGAATGAGGTATGTCAGCTTCAGGAACCTGCTGCTGTCAAACCACAAAGGGACAGATGCCAGAGGGATCTTCCTCAATTGCCAACAGGAGATTAGCCGACTTTAGGGCTCCCGGGAGGAAACAGGCAATCGTGGAAACTACGTTTCAGAGTCAGAGGAAAGAAACGTTTATGAAAAAAAATCAGCGCAAA
>Ga0179593_1420981_pt1 | contig 21575 bp, 18 predicted proteins | sample CZODoug2_1_08_16_FD_185931 | JGI IMG/M metagenome (GOLD analysis project Ga0179593, IMG submission 185931) | Vadose zone soil fungal communities from Angelo Coast Range Reserve, California, USA - CZODoug2_1_08_16fungal (PacBio error correction) | ecosystem: Environmental > Terrestrial > Soil >...
GTTCGTGCTGATCGGAAGGAGACAAAAATCGGTACTGAAATTTGGTACCGCACAAACCTCGCTTGCTGCCAAACGTCCGGCGGGGACAAGAACACGCCGAGAACGAGCAAAGGCTGACGGATCGTTGGGGAGTTCTCGCGGGGAAGGAAGAAGGGCTGGGCCGATCCGATTCGTTTCTAGAGGACCTTCTCTAACCTGCCGGTGAGAGGAGCGGAAGGGGATCGCGAAAGCGATTGGGGGCAGCGGACTGTCGGGAGGCATCCTAACGAGAAAGGCGACGTTTGATATCAATTCTCGGGTCCCAGCAGGATCGGCGCTGCGGTCGCGGGGAACATGCAGGGCTTGGCAGAGCTGACCACAACTAACTTGCGAATCGAGGGTTCGGCCCTGCGGAACCCGAGGGGGACGAGAGAATCCCGAAGGAGGGGGTGCGAATGGAAACGGAGTTGTGGCTAACGCTAGACCCGCCGTCTCGCGGGCCGTTGAGGACGCGGGACCAAGAGCTGGCCGAAAAAGCGTGGCAGTCGAACCTCGTAGGGAGGACCGGTGTGTCTTTAGGGATCAAATTCGACCTGGAAAAAGTCAAGGACACGGACGCCGAGATGGCGCACGCGGAAGCCGCGCTGGTGGAAGCCGAGTAGGGAAGGTTTTTCGATCAAAAAGTACACAAGAAGGCTTCTGTTCTGTCTCGGGTCTGACGGCAACGCCTGGGAATCTGGCGTAACCACACAGTGCCCGTTCAAACGCTGCGGAGCAACGAATGAGGGCTGCAATCAGGGCCTGTTAGTCGGCAGCCGCGGTGAAAACAATGAAACGGGCCACCCGCAATTAAGACGCAGTGGTTCATGCGATGCTCGAAAAATAAAGGGGCGAGGAAGGGCAGCGGGACCTGCCCGAATAAGAAAGGGGGGACTGACCATGGCCGCGGGTCATTGACCGGGTGGCTCACTGGGGTTGGGGTCTCAACGTGTAGGGGCAGGCCGGGGCGCTGGGGTCGCCACCGGTGGCGAGCGGATGGGGGAATCGCATCGATTCGCGACCATCTTCTTGCTGACCTATTGCAAGGTCGACTGGTTTGAACGCCTGAAAGCGGACTCGGCCTGTTGGAATCGTTGGGGGGCACGGGGCGGGAGGTCACCGGGCCGGCCGACGTAAAAGTCAGATGACGCCGCCTGATGATTGATCCAGTGGGGCTGCCCTGGGCGTGAGCTTCAGAAATGTCGCCACGTCACCCGCCTCGAGCCGCAGAGAAGGTCGCTGCCCGCAGGTTGGCGCAAGAACGGGGGTTAACGTCGAAGAGATCATCTTCAGGGCCTTGGTAGGTAGTCACGATGGAGCCGTAAGCGGATCAAGAAAAAAAGGGAGCCCCCCGGCGATTCCTGAGAAGCACCGCAGTGCCGTCGGACTCTGGCTCATCACCTCGACCAGGAGCAGGGGCGCGGCGCGGAGGGTGCGCCCGGAATATAGAACGCAACCTCCGCGTCGTTCAACGGCTGCACGTTTCGGGGAGCCCGGCGCTGGAGGGACGGATCAGCTTCCCTACCGGTGTTCCGGTGTACGACACACGTAAAAGGGACATCCACAATGATTCATACCTGATCATCGACGCGGCATGCCGAAGCACTCGGATACAGCTGAGATGTTTCATGGCTGGCTAGGGTGGATCGCCGGAGAGGCGCGATGACTGGGGAGGGGGATCACCCCGGGTCGACAGGCAGCGGGGAGGAGGATGGATTAGCTCGAGTGTGCTTGCGGCACGCGGAGAAGTGCCGTGTCAAAAGGACGATGGTGTGACCAGGACAGTGGAAGGTGAAAAGAGTAAAAATACTCCAGGTCACAAGTGGCTACCTACTATGCTACCCGATGTCCAACGCAGCAAAATCTGGACGCGTGTACCTGGTGGTGTGCAAACAATGAAGTAGAACGCTTAGCAGAGAACCACTAGGAAAAACCATACCGCTGCTGACGAATTCTCTGGAAGGAGAGGGCCGTCTCCCCACGCAAGGAGGGGGAAGCGCTAGACCGCGGGGAAATAAGCGTCACGAACCGGAAAAGCGCTGAAAGGTGGCCCGCTCCAGTTTCGACCCAAATATCCGCGTGAACCCAATCCATCGCAGGAAATAAGCTTCGACCCGTTGTCATTCCTCAAAACGGGAGAGAAGATGCAAAGAGGGAAGACGGATTAGTCTGGGCGAGGGTGAAGCGGAGCTGGTCGAAAACTGTCGCAGGGGAAGGGGACAAAAAGGGGACAGCAAAGAGAGGGGGAAGTCGACTTGATCGATCTTGATCTAGCCGACGGAGGACGCGCCTATCCGTCGGGTCGTGGCGACGTATACGGGACGCAGGAAGGCATTCGCAGTGGCAAAAACGCCTTGTCTTCTATCCTAAGCGTCGAGCTATGCGTTGGGAACGGGCAGAGGGCAACAATCCTAACTGTTTGAAACAAGCTGCAGGGAACCGTTTGCGGCAAGGGAAAGGGGTACAGGTCCGTAAAGGGGCCAGTCGTCAGGTCGCAACGAGGCTCAGCGACAGGTTTCGAAAAGCAGGTACCGCATACATGCGGAGAAAACTAGGACCCCATCGTCAAAAAGGGCTAAAGCAAAGACACGGAGACGACTTACGCCGGCCGAGGGCCAGCAGTCACTACGACGCTCAATCCGCGCGCCTCCCTTCTGACCCGGGGTGTAAAATCAACCATAAGCGAAAGAAATCACACCGAGTCAGCAAAATGGAACCACATACCCGTCAGGCGCAGGTCTGGAACGGCGCTCGAGCTTCTGCCTTACGGGGGGGCTTCGAATCTCTAATTAAAAGGTGCTCAGAAGTGGAACACCGCGGTTAGGCGACGAAGAAAGGCCTCGAGAAAACCCCGCGGCAAGCATATTCCTAAGAAGGTCATCCTCTGCCGAGGTGGACTCGAAAATATCTCGCTCACTAATCCTCTGATCGCGAATCCGATTCACCTAATAAGCGGTGACGGTAGGCCGGAAGATAAGTTTAAGGCGTCACCTTATCTTATTATCTCCAGAGACTATGGGGAGCTAAGACTGGCCACGAGACCCACGTGTCCATGAACATGATCGCGATCTGGACTATAACACCAGCGCACGATAACCTTGCGTGCATCGCGACACTTTCCGCCTCCGGAGCCTAAGGTGGCACCTGCTTCCCATCATCAGGAAAAGAAACAGTACCGAAAACAGTAGAGACTCAAACCCGCGGGAAAAATTCCTTGTTGGTCACAACTGGGGCTTACTGAACGGCCCGGGCCAAACAACACGGAGACAAACAACAGCGAATGAACGGAAGGGGGGCCCGAATCAGCGAGGCAAAACAGAACCAAGATTCGCCGTCATATTGGGGGAAGATCGCTGCGAGGACCCTCGCAGCAAAGGGAGGAGGAGGGAACTGATTCACATGGCCCCGGCTATCGTTCCACCCCTGAAGGTGTACTAAATACCACGGTCATGAACCTAGCCAGCCCAAGGGCGTAGGGTCTAAGGTCCAAGATGAAAAAGCCGCGAAAAACGAAAAAAGGGCCTCCGAGATTCGCAGGAAAAGGCCGAAACCGATAGCTGCAGACAAAAACCAAGGGGTGATCCGCTCGCTTCGAATACGAAAAAAGGCCCGAACCGAGAAAACAGCGCAATCAGAGGTGAAGCGCGCTGCCGCAATAAGATACAAATGGTTTGACAATTGCGATCCTCAAAATCTCGGCGCCTTTACCCTAAAGCTCAGAAACAGCGATCTGGGACCGTATCGAAAACATACCGACAAAACGTAAAGTCACCAGCTAGGAAATCGACTGGAGAGCGAGGTCTCGGAAGAGGTTGCGACAGCAGTCCGAAGTCTTCAAAAAAGGAAAACCCCACCCGAGAGGGGCCAGCTTGTAGTGGGGTGCCCGGGCCCGAAAAAAAAGATCCGCAGGGAATACGGAAAAGACCCCGTCCGTCCAGGAAAGCGGAGGTGATCTCGCGCCAACGGTCCAGCATGCCGAACCTGAGATCTCGCACTCCTCTTTGCTCCCATATCGGAAAAAAAGGAGTCCGAAGGAGCGACTTCACAAAAAAAACCAGCTGGTCCTATCAGGGAAAAAAAAGCCCGATCGGGACGCGGGGCGGCTGGAAACCAGCGGAAGATCAGTCCCCCAGAGTGGGCCAGCAGATCGAGGCAATCCGCTTTTCTCAGGGTCGTAACGAGTGGGCCGCCCGACAGCAAAAACATCGAGCGGGGCCCAGCAGCGAGGGCGGAAAACCCCGACGACCGACGCGGGCAAACGAGAAAAAAAAAAAAAATGTCATCCGCGGTGTGCACGGGTCAACCGTGAGCAAATGGAACGAGACGCGGGTGCGTCTCCCCATTCCGATAAACGCATCGTGTGAATCGGCCCTCTTCAGTCGATCGAGGGGGGGGAGTTTGTCGTTGGAAGAGCCGGGCTTTCAAATGAAGAAGAGGATGGGCCGCCGACAACCCGCGCATGAAGCGGCGTCACGGTCTCCGTGTCGGACCGATGGAAACCACGCCGAGACCGCACCAGCTAGGGATTGACGACGCAGGTGAAGAAGGATGGCTGGCCAAAAAGGAGTGACGGGCTGCCTCAGAACTCGTCGACAACCACCCTGAGCGCGCGCCTTGCGGATCGCGTAAGAGCTTCTGGCAACCCTGGGGTAATGTCGCTGGGAGAAACTCGGAGGGCGGGTTTCTTATCGGCAAAAACCCAGCATGGGCATGGAAGGGGAAGGGCGGGCGGATCGGTAGGGGCGCAGAGGTGAGATTTGCGATATGACCAGGCCACGAAAGTTTCGATCGAAGTCTGCGGCCCCTTCCGATTTGCTCATCAGAAGAGGGGGACTGGGAAAGTGGGGGGGGGGGGTAGGGTTGAGTTTTTGACGGCTAGGAAAACGACGGGGAGGGGCACTGCGGAACGAGAAACGCTGGCAGGAGAAAAGGTGCAGCTGTAGCGAAAGCGGGGGAGCTTCCGGTGCACTGGTCTAGTGGAAAGCTAATCGACCTGCTTTCTACGGCCTCAGCCAGAAGGGAACGGGCCCTACGCGAAATCTGACGTCGGTCACGACAGTTGGTCGGGGAGAACAGGCCTCGTGCGGCGCTGCAAAAAAGATAGGGCTGACGCGCCACTCTATATCGCATATTCCTTAGGCCACAACCATGTGAGCGGCCCGCTGGAGCCGTCGCTTTGGAAGGGCGGCAATCGACGGCCTTGGGTATTCATCAGGAGGAGATAATTACTGACCTATGTCTTAGCCTCGGAAAAAGAAGCTTGTTCTATCATCTCAGGGAAATGTCGGAATCGGTTACTAATAAAAAGACTTGAATGGGACCGGGAAGAGGGGAAAATGTCTCTTCTGTGGAGAGGTCATCACGGTGGTGGGAGAAGGACGCCGGCCACCACTCTTTTTCATCAGTCGGCAGGGGTAGGATCGGGTCGCATCGGAAACGGCGACCAGGCTGAGGAGGGGAACTATGGCGAATACGAGTGAGGGTTTTGCCTCCTCTGGAGTTTCGGTTTCATCTTGGCTTGGGTGGTCTACTGAGGGGGGTCCGTGCCTGAGATCCGTCAATCGGCAAAATTCCGGGGTGTTGAGGGAAAAAAGTGGGGGGGGGCGGTGGTCGTGATCTCTCGATGAGGAATCGAGGTCCGCCGATCCGCCGCAGGATAAAAGGCGGAGGCCCAACTCGAAAAAAAGGAAGAGTTGGCTATTTTACGACATCGATCAGGAAGTGAAAGGGGAACCTGGATTCGTTGTTGCGGAGATTAGACGTACCAAGTCGCTGGGCATCATTCGTTCATCCACGGGGTGAAACCGTGGTCCCGGGCGGTGGGAGGGGGGCAATGAACCGACTACATCACCTCGACAGCATGCTGCAAGCTGCGCGCGGAAACGATTGAGAGCGTCTCCGCACCTGGCGTGGACTGAGCTTTTCGAAGCTGGGAACCGCAGGCGCTGGCGGAGAATCTAGCCGGACGAGTCCTTTTCCTGCTCACACGGCGGAAAAAACCATCATCCTGTTCATCTACAATCCCCCTTTCAGATAAGATTCTGCCAATGATTCGAAAGGGGATACGCGAGAGTAGGGGGGATATGAGACTCCGGGTCCGGCATCACGTCGTCAGTGCGGAGGGACACACAAGGGGACCACGGGGGGGCAGCTGGGCGCGGAGGGGACTGGAATCTGTCAGGAGGCAGCTTGCCCTCGGCCTTCGTCGTCTCATGCAGGTTTCAGGAAAAACATGCAATATGTGGCCAGAGCGGCGCAGCAGGGAAGTTAAAAAAGGCGGCGAAAGAAAGTTAGACATGCCGAGGAAAAGACGAGGTTACTACACCTGGAACGAAAAACGAAATCGGTCAAAGTTTCAAAACACGGGAAGAGGGGTTGCTGGCATGAAGAATAAGCGAAAAGCAAGAGCGTAAAATCGCAAACGCATAAGACGAAAAATGCGGATCGACGAAAAAGGGATTTCTGCTAGGTGAAGGAAGACTCTTCTCGTCCTTGCCCATAAGACAATCGATACGGTATCGGCCAGGAGGTAGGGAAGAAACGTCCAGGGGAGCTCCAGGACGAGAAGAAAAGGACGGGCGAAAAGATCGGGAAAGGACGTCCATTAAACGTCTCCGGGCCCAGCTCCGCGTTGCACACGACTGAAGAGCCTTCAATTAAACGTTAGAAAAATTCCAACAAAACGAGTAGGATAGAGAGGGAAAGAGCTGGTTGCTCAACTGGGAAGAAGGAAAGGGGAAGGCTGGCTGGGGGAAGAGGTTCACGCGAGCGAGATTCAAGCCACCACTGGCTCGGCTGCGACGCCTTTGAAGGGACGGGGTCCCGCTGGGCACTTTATCTTATGGAGCCCGCGAAAACTCCGGAAGCGAAATCCACATCGGAGGAGAACTGGATCCGTAGGCGAAAAAAGAGGAAGGAGGGCTTAGAAGGGGGAAAGCGAAAAAATTTTTCGTCAGAGTCATCATCGGCTGCGAGATGCTGGGCCTACAGCTGCAAAAGGAAAAGGGAGCTACAAACCCTCTAAAGGCTTTTTTGACATCTGCGCGGAACGGGGATGCGACGGTGGGGAGTCGTAAGGGGGGAAAAGAGAGGCGGTACAAAGACCCTGCTTCGCGCGGTTCGAAAGTTAGTCACTTCGTGCAAAACTAGGCCCATCTGCGGACCGACAAAAAAAAAAACCCCGACACGAGGGAAGCGTAAAACGACGAGAACAGACAAAACAGCGCCAGCTGCCCCTGGAACGTGTGAACGCCATCACAGGCGCTTATGCCTGCAGGATCACCCTTATCTCCATAAACATCCACAGCGTCCGGGGCAGGAGGGAGAGAGGGAAGGATTCGGGGCCCGGGGTCTGCAACCGAAGGCGATGATCAGTGGATGACCATTAGGGTCGCCCTTTTTTATCATGGGAACACGCTGTTCGCATACTAACAAGGAGGAAGAACCGGGCAAGGGGGGCAAGAAAAGAAAAGAAGACACCACGCAACTCGTGCGGCTAGAGCCACATCTCCCGCGCCCGCCGACATCTCTTGCTGAAAACGCGGATGTGAGTAGGGCCCCGATTTCACTACGGCACGGAGTGACGGAAGGGGAAGGACAGGCCCGGCGCCAGAAGGGGATGGATCTTCCAGCGAATTTGAACGTCTTTCAAGCTATAAACCAAATGCTGGGAGGCGATGTGGTCCGACGGAGAAAAAACAAAGAGCCTCAGATACCTGAGGGGAAAGAGATCTCTCCGGGGCAGCTTCTTTCTTGGCTCGTGGGAATGATTCCCTCATCGAGATATCAAAAGAACCGCCACGGGATAGACAAACCACCAGCGGAAAGCAAGCTCAAGAAAAAGTGTTGAGGTCCTCTGAGATCTCTGGGAAAGAAGGGTAACCGAAAAAAACGTATAAAAAAAAAGCACACGGCTAATGGACCCTTTCAGGAGCCCAGAAAGCGAATTCGCCATTTCCGCCCACAAGTCGTCCCGTAGCGATATGCAATTAAATCGCCCACCAAGAGAGAACAGCTGCGCATCACTGTGGAACCATCTGATCCACCGACCGGTGAAATACCATTAGACCAACGGTGGGAAGGACACGGGCCCAGGCCATCTATTAGCGAAGGAAGAGGCATGCCGCTCACACGGCCATTTCAGGAAATGCGATAAAAAAGGAAAAAAATTCTTCCACTAAAGGACCGACGGTTGATCTCCGAGTGAGTCAGGCGAGAACAGGCCCGACCGGATAATCAATCTCAATCAGAGGTGACCGGTCTTCAGGCAAACTAACTTCAATGAACTCATATTCGAGTCCCGGCGTCGCGAAGGGTCGGACAGAGAAGAAAAAAAGCTCAACTAAAAGAAATCTGTGAAGGTAAACAATCGGGCTGACCGACTCCTGATCCACCAGAGGAGCTAGCGCGTCATCTGGGACAGCAGGGGAAGGAGTTCAATACACAAGAAAGCCAACAGAGGAGGGCGCGTCCCGGGACAGAACGCCAGATGGACTTCGTCCAGCTCTTTGGGTTCTAGGGCAATAATTTGCTACGAGGGAAAAAAGGGGGAATATGCTAAAAAAACCCGGAAGTCCATCGCAACAACGATGAGGGGGTGATGGCCGGGTTCATTCGCCAAAAGTAAGAGGGCGCGCAAAGGCTCGGGGATGCCAAAACGCGGGCCGCTTCTGCACCACATAATCCGATCCAAAAAAAAGCTCGAAGCTGCCATGCTGGGCCGGGTGTATTTACGCCAAAAAGAAAAAAAAATCAGGGGCCCCTATAGAACCATCGAGGTGGCAAATAGGAAGGAGGAGAAGGTTCGAAGCTCGCGAGAGGGGCGTTATGCGAACGATTAGAGGCATCTATCGGAACAAGAGATGCGGCGCCGAAATAGGAAAAGTAAGGTAGCTGGCTCAGGTTCTCGGAGGTTCGCGAATCGGTCCGGCCCGCTTATAAAAAGTGACTCAAAACGAAGAAATGGGCTCCCTGACGATTAAAAGAATCGTGTGAAAGCCGGACCAGCTAAAAGAAACATCTCTCTCACAACGGAGGAGGAAGGAATAATTGTTTCGTTGCCGGAAAGGCAATTCACGAGTAAGCGAGGAGCACAGAAAAAAGAGAGTGCTGCGAGCACGGGCTAACGCGGGAGGGAAAGGGTCGCAAGGACCGACCTGATCGAAGCTACCGGATCTTTGTTGGTCCTACGTGTGTCGAGGAAAAGAAATTTGGCACCGATCGCTGCCTCGGAAGGTCGAAACACGAAAAAAAAAAAGTAAGAGAGAACAGGAAAGCGGATCGAGGGGAGGAGCCTGGTGGACACCTCGATGGGGGGAACTGATCGACTGGGGGACAGGTGGCGTGGCAATCGGGAGGGGGAATACTATGGATAGGTCTGGGACAGCGAGAATGGGGAGGATCGCGGATTATGGGGGGAAGAGGGAGGGACTTGGCAGCTGACAGGCCACCGGGGAGTGAAAGAGAATATATCGCGCCGTTGACAGACCCTGCCCTATGGTCAATAATCCCATAATAGCAGACGGTAGGGGGGATGAGCATGACCCGAGGGATCTCGGGCCGTGAAGGGGGACCGAGCCAACGAAGAACCGCAGCCAAGCTGTGGCTTAAGACGCGAGGAGCCGCGTGTTCGTGGCGGAAAGACCTAGATTCAACGCCTCCTAGATGGAGATTCGGGGAACCTGCAAGGGGGGGGGGGGGGGGGGAAAATCCCCGGCTAGGTCCGCAAAATTTGGTATTACGATCGCTGGTCAGGCGTCTACTCTGAAAAGAAGGAAAAAAGTATGCGCATGGCCGGAAGACAGAGTTGACCAGGAAGGAGGGCAGAAGGGTCAGAAGTCGCGGGGACTGATTGCGGCATTGCGGCATAAGAAAGAGTGTCCTGGTAGTCTCACATGAGAGGGAGAATAACCTCCTGGAAAGAAAAGGGGACGTTTATTAAAAATCAGGAGGATCGGGCGAAGGGGGGAACTTGGGGGCAGACCTGGTCGATCGGGACCTTAAAAATAATCCGCGCTGGACTGGACCATGGGACGCGTCCTGGCGTGCTCCTCCTGCGGGAAGAAAGGGAAGGGTGAGAACTACACTTGCTGCAGAAGGGGGGTCGCGGAGCCGGGGGGGGGGCGATCTAGGGGGGGCCTCGCATCGATGAGCGTCTGCTGTCCGGTGTCGGAAGCGAATGACTAGTTTCTGGTGGTCAAATCGCTTGAACACGCGTGTTCATAAAGAGGGGGATACACCGCCTGGCCGGCCAGAAGAAGTCCGTCAGTGAAAGGAAAGGAGGGGTTCTTTACGTTTGAGCGCGACCAAGTTGGCGGTTTCCGTCTGAGACTCGATGATGGGAACAGGGTCGCCAATCTGCCTCCGAGACCGGGAAAAAAAAAAGAGCGTCAAAGGTTACGGGGGAGCCCTCAAGGTAAGTTGCGCAGCCGGGGGTAGAGAGCAATATCGCGAAGAGGAAGTACAGCATGGACCTGTTATAGCGTGTGGGGAAACCGTTCGACCAGGGGGGGGGGGGGAAGTTCTATCATGTAAGGACCCGGAGGGGTCCGTGAGGCCGGGGAAAGAGGGAGGGAAGGTCTGCTCGGGGCTCGACAGAACCCTCAGAGCGAAGGGGGAAAGAAGCAAAGGGCGCTTCCTGCGCCGTCCATAAGGAAAAAAAAAGTGAGATGGAGGGAAAATGGCTTGGGGAAGATCCAGGTTAGCATGGAACTGCAGGGGGGGGGGATAAGGGATGTCTGGCTAAGGAATAATCGAAAGAACCCTCGTTGGGAAAAGTATCAAACACGTCGTGTCGAACATCCTTTTAGCCTGGAATCCGATAAGAGACTCGGGGACCTAACGGCCTCAAGGAACGAAAATGTGGCTGTTTCAAAGGGGAAGGCTAAACGGTGTGATAAAGCCGGACGCCGCGGTCCGGGGGAAGCGTTGCAAAAAGGGTGCAGAACATCTGCGCGAAAATGATTTACGGGGGCAGAAGGGAAACCCTCAGGGCAGGGGCGTCGAAACCGCGCCGGCGAGGGGGGAAGGGGGAAGGGGAAAGGCGCACCGAAGGTTCCGGTAACAGGCTTTCGAAAGAGGAAAGACAGAGAAGGAGAGGGGGGGAGCCGGCGACCTTTACGAAGGACATCTACCCGTCTGTCCTGCAAATCCGAAAGGGGGGTTCAAGGCTGTTAGATTGCTGGGAGATAGCTGGGCGCTCGTTAAACGGGAAAAGCATCGCGCAGCCCTGCAGACAAAAAGGCGTTGAGGGGACTGGAGGCGAATACTCGACGTCTTCGAAACGCATACGGAATCACATTCAGGCTCCTTAATACGGATGCAGGGGGAATGACTCGCGGATACGTAACGTCGGGACCATCTAACGGGGAAAATAAAAGCGCTGAAAGTCGGAAACAGGGGCGCCAGTTGGGGGAAGGACTAGCCCGCTCACCCCCGATCCAGCGGGAAGAAGGGATTCCCCTTGAGCAAACCTTGAATCTCTCAACAGGGATGGGGAGGGATTAAAATAGAAGGGGAGCAACGGGAATAAAAAGGAAAAGCGGGGGGTCCGGGTGCACGCAGGGGAGCCGCAAAACTGCGCCGGGTACTGGAAAGAGGAAGCAGCTTGGAAAAGCACGACTTGATCAGGGGGAGGAACTCAAGAAGTCAGACCGGAGTCCCGCATATCCTTATTTAACGCGATAACGTTGCTGATCCTTATGCGTTCAGGAACTAAAAGGAGGGAAAATCACCAAAAAAAGTCGATCCTAGACTGGGGAAGAGATGCGTTTGGCCGGGGGGGACGAGCGGAGCATCGGGGAGGACTACCGCGCAAACCCCTCTAAAAAAAGAACTGATGAGAGATTGGGGGCGGCCGAAGGTGAAAGAAGGGTCTCTCGGGGGGAACTAAGACCTACCCTCGCGAGCAAGTCGGGAGGGGAAAAAGAAGGTACAAAGGGATGTGCCCGCTCGGGGTGGAAATATGGACTGCCGCCGTAACTGACCTCGCCCTGAAAAAGTCCTCACAAGAGGTTTGCCAACTACATCTCAATCTAGCTGCAAAGAGGGGGACCCGTGGGACGCAAAAGAAAAATGGGAAAGGAGGAACGTGCCGGCGATCACCAATAGCAGACGGGAAACTAACCATCCGAAGACTGCTAGCGATGCTGCCGAAAGGGGGGAGAAGGAACGGAGGCGGATCATGTATTTTAAGGAGAAGGGCGCCCGACGGGTGGGGGGGTAAAAGGACCTGAACACGACTTGCGGCTAGATGACCGACGCGCGCAAGGGAGCGACCACGAGGCGTGCCGAACAGGCTGCACTTTTCCACCGCCGAGTGAAAGGAATCGCCTTCAAGCGTGCCTGAGCCAAAAAAAGGGGTGGGGCAGCAATGCGCTGATGTGAAAAAGAACGGGACACGGCGGTGACGGTCTAACTACATCTCGTCGCCCGGGAGATGCATAGCTGGACTGGGGAATAAACGCGACTGAAAAGGGGAACAAAAGAGAATCCCACGGGGCATGCTGAGAAAGGCGATCGATGAGACACCCAGTATGCGCAACGATAAACGGCGGTCTCTCTCGTACGGTCGGAGAAGGGAGAGGTCCGGGGAGCCTGCTTCGTCGATTTGGAATCGCTTTCCAGAAGGGGGGGAAAAAAAAAAGACAGGAAAAGCCACCAGGGGAGCGATCAAAAAAAAGCGAAGAAATCCCTCCTTGTTTCGCGGTCATTCCCAATCAGTAAAGGATGCGGGAAGCCTGGGAACCGGGACGAAACAAGAAAAAAAAGGAACCAACCCCAGCAGATTAAAGGGGGCGGCAAAGAAGTTCATCTAAACCATAACTCGGATCTTTCTCACCTCCCTCATAACTTCGAGATTCAATCCTAGACTAACAGGAATCCGGCGAAACAGGGGGATGAAAAGAAAGTTGGCCCGGCTCGAGTCTAAAATACCGTGATGACCCAAAATGAACCCGGGAAGATCAACACTTGCGGCCCAGGGGGTAAAGAAAACCAAGACTTGCTTATTCTGACGAGAACGTGCCAGGCCGAGGGAAGGAATTTGGGCCGATCATTCAGGTCAAGGAAAAACACAAGGACGCCCGATAGCGTAGCTTATCAGCAACCGGTGGGCCATAGAAACGCGCTTGCAAGACACAAGAAGAAGAAAAAGATCAAAATCAGCGTGGCCGCGGATGACACAGAACTGGACCATCTCACCTTGTTGTGGTATCCAAAGGTCGATGTGGCGCAAAGGGCCGAAACTGGCGAAGCCCGACGCGTCCGGAGAGAAAACATAGGGGGGAGTGACCGAAGAAGGGGGAGGGAAAAGAAGGCGCGGGCGCGCGAGACTAGCGGGACCGTTGATAGCAGGGGAAGAGCAGAAAAATCAAGTCAGACCTAGCAAGGAGAATAAGCTATTCGTACAGCAGGGGGGACACAGCAGGGGAATGAGCATCGCGTTTGTTCCGAAGTCCTTCAAGGCCCGTCATAGAAAAAAGATAAAGTCATACACCGAAGCAAGGGAAAAGCTTCGAGGAAAATCATGAGGGTCCAAAGCAACCCGGGCCGCGAGAGAGAAACTTACTCGGGGGACAAAATGGGATCTTCAAGGCTCCACTCTGCAAGTCCGAATACTCAGAGAACACTCTGAAAAAAAGGGAAGGGTCCCATAGTCATTGGTTTATCAGACCATATCCGGAGTTCGGGGAAAGACCAGACGGGGGACAGTCAAGAAGGGGACCCCGGGAAAACAAGCAGATCGAAACCGTTCCGCGGAGATCGCCGATCATGGGGGGGGTGCGAAACGTACAAGCATACAGGAATCGGATCGGAAGCCAAGAGAGTGGGGGACGGGCACCCGACCCACTAAGGAAACAAACCCGGGCTGAAAGATAGCTGAATGTGCCGGAAATAGGGGAAAGAAACCCCTTAGCACCGTGGACGAGCACTCGCGGTTTGTCGGCTCCCAAAAGACGGTAAAGGGTGAAAAAGGAACCGGCAAGGCAAGAGGACAACAAAAAACAAGGGGGAAGGGTAGAAAAGAAGATGTGCAGTTGGCTGAGCCGGGGAAACTGCAAAAGAATAAGGTACGCGAATGGGGGGGGCCTCCTACCTGAAGAAAGAAAAGAAGAAAGTCTCACGTTTTCGGGACGATTCGAGGAAAAGAGAAGAGAACAGAAGAAAGACATTACAGGATCGTGGGTCCGACGGGGCCCGGGGCCCAGCTGGGGTCTTCACGCTGCCGCAAATAGGTTCAAGGGCGCTGAAGGGGGAGCGTCGAATCAGATCGGATGGGGGGCTGAGGGGAATGTCAGCTGGCGGCCCGGCGCCGATCGGGGGGGAGGTTTCTCAATTATATGCAGATCGGAAGAAAGCTGGATTATTTTTTGCCCAACGGACTTCTCCGATGTGGAAAAGGGAACCGAGTACTGCCGATCGCGGCCGGGGTTCGACGTACCCTGCCCGATGGCCGAGATCACCGAATCGGGGTTGGCGAATTTTACTTACGGCGTGTTGGAGTGGGGGGCTAATGGAAAACCTATCGGGAGTGCCGTTGAGGAAATGGGGAAGGAAGATACACGCTGGCCGATAAAAAGAGGGAAGCTGTTATCAACGTCTTCAGCGAGAATCAGTGGGGGGGGGCGGCAATAGGGGGGAACAATTCTTCTCCTTCCAATTAAACTGAGAGATACGAAGGGAGGGACCAGGAGAACGAGCTGTGGAACTAACCGGGCGTCGGTCACCCACCGATGTGTTTGAAAGACATTAAGATCTCTTGCGCCCGTTGAAAGGAGGCAAACGATAGAAGATGGGGGGATCCCACAGGGGGAAAAAGTCGCTGAAGACAACGTCACGCTGATTGAGGCAGGGAAAAGGAATCATCGGCGGGCCGTTCGTCGGCAGCAGCGCAGGGGAAAAAATGTCGATGCAGCTACGCTGAGAGGTTTAGGGGGATCATTCAATGCTGGCGAAAGGGGGGGGGCGGTGGGCGGGGGAAGAGGAACCTTCTCAAGAGAACCAAAGGGGGCCGGGACCATGGGCCGAGGGGGAAAGAAACGGCGTGTGGCTCGACGGTAAAATGCTGGGGGAATCACTTAGGGGGTTTCTCGGGGCAAAGCTTGAATTGGGGCATGGTTCGAAGGTAAGGGGGTGTGGCGATCGAAGTGGGGGGGGGTGAGGAAGCATTATGACGGGGGGGGGCGCCCACTGTCGGTGCGACAGGGCTAATTTAGAGTGATTTGCCTCGACTTAAGGATCGAATTTTTCATCTGAAGGGGGGGGGAGGGATTGGCTTTTGGGGCGCGAAGAACGAGAACTCAGATGAAGAAACACTGGAGGAGGAGGTCAAGGGGGAGGGGGGAGCGCTAAAAGGGGAAGTCCGTCGTGATCTTCGCGAATATCGAGGTCGCAAAAGAAAATCTCCTCCAGACCGAAACTTCTAAAAGGTAACTCTTTGCCACCCAAACAAACCCGCCAAACGGGGGGTGGGGAAAGCAGACTGGGGGTCTACGTCCGCGAAGAGACGCGATATCGGAAGCATTGGAAACAGGATCTTTTCTGCGGAAGAAGAAGGGGGGGGAAAAGTCAGGGGAGATCCAACCATGAGTCCAAGTAGACGCCCCGTAAGGGAGGGATCTCCTGGGGGAAACCGTGATGTCGTGTCATAAAGAAAGGGGGGCTCTACATCAAAATACGGGATTCCTGACGGGCGGAGAGAGAAGGAAGACTGTCTCCCAACCTCTTTGGTGGTGAACACTGGGCATACGGCTGACTGAGGGGGATACGCGGGGCGCTGGCGTAATAAAGGAGAAGAACCGTCTGTCCCTTTTCAGTATCAAATCGGGCTGGTCATCTAATGATAGGATCTTAGAGAGCCTAATAAGTCTAGCGCCAGGAATAAAGGGAAGGCGCTGACGGAATGGGGGCTTTTTCAGGATGAGGACGGGGTGATCGATGAACCGCTGTCCTGGTGCTGGGGCATACCGGGTCAGACGGGCATCTATTATCGGGGGGGGAAGAGGGGTCGTGCGAGGAGAAAAGGGCGCGCTCCTTGTGAATCTAAACCGATGGGACAGGGGGGGGAGGGGGAGGGACCGCAGGGGGGAGGGGTTGAAACAGTCGGTTCTAAGACGTCGCGGGCAGGGCGGTTGGCTACCGAGAGCGGACAGGGACAACAGGTCCCCAACGCAAAATCGGGAAGAAGAAGGAGTTGGGGCAACAAAAGGGGTGAGGGGGGGGGGCCGTTAAGCAGCTGAGCAGAGTGCGAAGACTGCAACGGGGAAAGCGGCGCAGCCGCGCGTGGGGGGAAGAAAAGACGAAAAAGTCTTCTACGGTTGCTAAGAAGAAGAGGGCAATCCGGCTCCTTCACTTGGGGACTACAGGAAGGAGATACTCTAGTTACTCCTGATCAGGGAGTCGAGTAAAGGATCCAGCTCGATCGTCGAAACTGAGAAAAGCGAGTATCGTCAAAGGAAACCGGCTCCGTGGGGGGGGACGGGGGGGGACTCCGCTCCGCGTGGGCACCATAATCGAAAAGCGAATCAAAAAGTAGCTCCACATCTTAGATCTACTAAAAAAAAGGATTTAGTGAATATCTGGAGGTAGCAACGGGGGGAAACGGATTGCCGCGAGGGGGGAAGTCGTGTGCAAGGAAAATGGAGCCGCCCACTGGCGCCGGGCCTTGGGAAAAAAACTTCAGCGCTTTGGAGCCAGGTAAGCTGATCGAGCTGGAGAGAAAAAATAACTATCAAGTTCCATTCCGGAGGACGGAATCCGTAGAGATCTTATCGCGCGGGGAGAAGGCCGAGTTATAGGCCGGAGGCGAATCCTTTTGGGGAAAACGTCCCCGCGGCTGCGCGGGGAGGAGTTTTTGCGAGGGGAGCTGCTCAAAGGGAGGAGCTTCAAAAAACATCACAATTCTTGGTAAAACTGAGGGACAAGGATTTTCGGCCGACGGTGAAATGGGAGGGAGAGGGTCCAGAGAGGGTCAACTCAACGAGGCAAGACGACGTCTGGAGCCTGTAACCGGCACGTGTCGCCGCTGCTGGCCCCACTGCGGACGTCCTTACAATCGAGGAAAAAGCAAGCGGGAAAACAAACTACAGAAAAAAACCATCGGCACCGTTGCGAAAAGTAACAAGACAAACCAGGAAAAAGCGGTGATGCCCGGGAGAGAGAAAAAGTAAGCTCAGTCCAGTAAAAACAAAATCAGGAAGGAACGGGAAGGCTGGCCTTCAGGACTATCAGTGAGGAATAGAAAAGAGGAACAGGATTCTATTATCTGTTAGATGACAGGATTGATGCGAAAGAAGTGGTGATCATGAAAAGGCTTCGGTACTAAAGAAACAAACCCCTCTTCACGGAAAGGGGCCCATCAGTTCCCTGCGACGAGGTTTCAGGAGAAAGGAGGAAGGAAAAGAAGCGAGCGCCAGCCAGGGGGACCGCATGCGCTAGGTGGCCCCGATTAATACAAAAAGCATTCAACTGACATCAAGAAGTCAACAAAATCTAGAATAATCTCCAGAACAGGGCGAATCGCAAACGGAACTCAGATCCCACGGGCAAAAAAATCCAGCGGAGGACGGGGAGTAGAACACCATTGACAACGATACCGTGCGGTTCCAAGCGTCTCACTTTGCCCGGCGAAAGACTAAGCTCTAGGAGAACATAAAGCTTGGACCATCATCGAAAAGACACACAGGGGGAAAAATGCCACAAAGGGAGTCGCTCAAACACAGAGGGAAAAAAAGATCCTCCGTGTTAGGGTCACTGAACTGATCCTGGAGAATCAATCCAACCAACAAAAAAGAAAAACACTTTGTCGATGTCCCTGCCTTCAACCAAATAGATTCGCCAGGAAAAAAGGGACAGCAGAGTTTGGGTCAGGTCATCGCTGCAGAACATCTATACAACACCATTCTCTGACGAAAAAAAATGCTGATAGTGTCAAAAGAAAGAGGGGGACAAACACCTAGCTTTATGACACCAGAAAAAAGAAAGGGATCCACCCGTTGAGGAACTGCCCATGGTCCAATGCCCAGCAGGATTCCCTTTGCTAAGGTCCATATTAGAAATCAAAAAAAATTCTGTACGTGGAAGTTCTCAGAGTCATAACAGGACTCCCGATACTGGAGGAGGGATCATCACCGAAGCCTCCATTTGATCGCACTAAAACCGGGGATTGACGAAACCCGCAAATGATTGCCTCCCAGAAGCATATTTGTTTCGCTGCTGAGCTACTGGACCAATAAAAGGTGTGGGGTGGGGGCGGAATCTGAGAATCTCCCCGGCGTAGGTAGGGAAAAGTCAGGACCCTATCAAGCCGCACGACAGCGGTGGGGGCCATCTTTGACCAAAGAAATTGGTCAAACAGCGGCGGCGTGCCCGCCAGATCATAGAGAGGGGCGCCGGCGTCGACAGCAAAGGGACAGGACTCAAGAGACAAAGACAAGGGAGAAGCGCGTCGTACACTGGGCCCAGCTTTTCGAGCGAGGGGGTTAGGCCGAAGGACCTTCAACGAACCGCTATCTGAGCTGGTCGCGGAAAGACCCCAGAAAGGCCCATTCGCAACATATTCGTGATCTCCCCAATGTACACCTGATCGAGAGAAAGGAGTGTAAGGTCCAAATTACGGGCAGGGAGGCCTAAGAAACGGCAGCAGCGCTGTAAAAAGTAGCTTGGCCCGATGCATTTAGAAGAAAAAAACAGATCGGCGCTTGGGAGCCCCTCCAGCGACAGGAAGAAGACGTCAAAAAATATATTCCATGATCGACCGAAAAGAAGGCTTTCGAAGGCTCTGCGCTCAGTTTACGGGTTGGAGAAGTACTGAAAGGGGAGCCCGTAAATCCATGGAGTCCAGCATCGGAGGGGCCAAGGAGCCCACCGGACAAACGATCCTGGGCTTGGCTCGACTTGGGAGTTAGGCAGGGTGCTCTGAAAGAGGGCCCAAACTTTTCCGTGCCGGAAAAAACCGGTTTTCTGGGCATTCGGAGTACCGGGGGGGGAAAAAGGACTGCCCGGCTAGGAAACGAGATCCTCTAAACAAAAGAGGAGGAAAGAGAGGGTAGTGTCCTTGCCGATTCAAAAAAAGAAGGTTGAGACGGATTTGGGGGGGAGAAGTTTTGGGGAAAGTTTTTGGGTGGGTTGGGGGTTTGGGGTGAAAAAAGGGAGTTTGGGGATGGTTGTTAGACCTCTACCCCTAGTGTCTTCGCACTTTCTCACAGGAGGGGGGGGGGGGACCTTTCAGCAAATCGCCGAACAAGAGGGAATCAATACCGGATCGGGGAAAGACGTGGTCGCCTGGTTCCCGCGGATCATTTGGACCTATCCGAATCTTTCAGGTCTTCCGATAGCACGAAAAGGATGGAGCTTGGGTCGGTGGGCACCGAGGGTGGCTGATCTAATGCCAAAAAGGGCTGGCCAGCCGAACCTAAAGGGTTCGTTTGATCTCAATGATACGGTAAAAAGAATTTAATGCTGCGATCGCGGAGGAAGGGGGGACAAAGCAAGACTTTCGCCTTTTCGATCGGAAACAGGCCGGGGGTCGATCGATGAGAGTAGGCGGCCTGCGGACCAAGCCAGGAGCGCGAGATCAAGAAGTGGTTGCAAAGGGAACGGGGGGGGGGGGACGAGTGGTCACTGGGAGGTCAGGGCTTTGAATGTCCTTATGCCAGGGATACCAAAAAGACTGGCCAGGGCAAAGCTGTGAAGACTGAGACGGAAGCGCTAAGGGTGCTGGGGGGGGCTTGGCTTAATCTGAACGGCCTTGTCGAATTAAACGGACTCGCGCTGCTGGCAGAGAAAGAGGGGGTTAATACCGCGTAGGGAACGCCCCGATGGGTTGCGATCACGGGGAAGCTAATGTCAGTGCGGCGTCAGTTCTGAATAAAGTCCTGACGGCGAAGAATATATGGAGGGGCCTGATCAAAAACCAGCGCCAGTTGAAGGAGGAAGAATAGTCCAAACTTGATGGGTCAGATGGGCGGAATAAAGAGGGAGGTCCTGTTCGGTATGAAAGCAGCGCGGCGATCAAATGACCGTCCCCTCAAGGTTTCTGATCCTACGCTCCTAAAGAGGTTGAGGAAGGTTTTTTATGCTATGATCGAGAGGGGGGACCGGGTTCCGGGCCTTAGAAGGAAAAGAAAGGGGGAAAGGAAAATGGGGTCCAAGGTCCTGACCGTGTGGATCGAAAGGGGGTTCTGTCATCACTTTCTGGGGGGAGAAACCTCTGGCATTTTCTCAGTGGGGGGACAAAAAAGCCTTTTGGGGTTGGTCAGGGCGATGACGGCAACCCATAGTCTGAAGGGTGCGGACCTAAGGGAGGGCACGAGTTTTGGTGCACCCGATTAGTCGTTGTCACATCTCCTTTTGTCACTGGGGTTGGGGCTACTTGTTAGGTCCGTAACCCGCGCTGGAAACGGAGATGGAACAGAACAAGGGGGGGGAGGTGAAAGGTAGGGGTTTGAGCAGCTAACCCTGGTCGTTTCCGGGCTGATGAAAGATATGAAGGGAGAATAAGCGATCGCCTAGACCGGAGCGGCTAAAAACGGGAAAAGACGCAGAATCAACTTTATCGTTCGCAATCAACTGGTTCTAAAGTCCGAAAGGAAGCTCGAGTCCGTCAGCAAAAAAACTGTTATATCTGGTCCGGGAGAGGGATTAAAAAAAGTACTGGGGGAGAGGGGATCCGAAGCCGCCAGAGATTTCCGGTCAAGCGTCACCGCAGGGGGAAGGTCTGAAATCGGCTTCTACATCACCCGCGAATGCCGCGGGAGCGGAGGGGGAGGATTAAGCGCAGAATTCGCCGCAAATCGGCGGGAGGGGGGGGTCCCAGGCTGGAATCGGGGGGGTCGGACACGGCCGCGGGGGCAGCGGCCGAGGGAGGAGGAGCTCGCACCGAACCGATGTTTCCTGATGCAACAAAGAGGGTCGCCATCATCCTGAATCTTATCAGGGGAGGGAGAGACAGTAAGTCACTCTATCTCCATGGAAAGCAGGAGGACGGCGGATGTGGGAGGGGAAAAAGGGAGGCTACTTGGGTTAAGGCCGGAATCGCCGCTGTCCGGGAAAGGGAGGCGTTCAACAACGGGTCAGACGGTGCAGGCGGGTCGCCTTAGAGGATCGTAGGTGCGATGCTGGGCCTCTTTGCTGCTGGATAGCGCGCCGTGTAAAGGACGGGCTCATGCGGGTTGGAAACCAGAGCGGCGCCAAAAAAAAAAAAAATCATTTGCTTACAGCTTGCTAGAAGAGCGAGGTGAAACGGGGATATCGGTCCTATAACTTACCAAAGGGCACCGTCAAAAAGAAAAGGAAGGAGAGGCATAATTTTTCAACACCTGGTAAAGAGGGGTTGCGGAAAGGAAGCAGCTGAGCATCTCGGGAAAAGCATTCAACTCGGGAGGAAGATTCTTATCTAAAAAAGGAGTCGGACTTGGAACGGGCGTAAAACTTCCTCCGGTGCCGGCGCCGCAACGGATCCATCTTAAAGGCCTCGTATAAGGCCTCGTCGGGAAAAACAACACCCTTATTACCTCGGCGGGGAGCAAGTAATCGCTCAGTCGAAGAGGCTCCAATCA
>Ga0179593_1389578_pt1 | contig 21572 bp, 23 predicted proteins | sample CZODoug2_1_08_16_FD_185931 | JGI IMG/M metagenome (GOLD analysis project Ga0179593, IMG submission 185931) | Vadose zone soil fungal communities from Angelo Coast Range Reserve, California, USA - CZODoug2_1_08_16fungal (PacBio error correction) | ecosystem: Environmental > Terrestrial > Soil >...
AGCCACGAAAAAATATGAACGAAAGGGACAGATATGCCTGGGGTACACTATCCAACTATGTGGTGAAAGAGCTCAAAGATGTTCGCACTGGGGGTTAATCGAAGGAGGTGAGGGGAAGAAAGGATCAATCGTTCACCATTTCTACGACGGTTCCTCGTCGATCAGGCGTTCACGTTTTCGAGCTCGAAGAGGGCCGAAAGCAGCACGATGTTGGAGAAAGGCACACAGCAGGGATCTAAAACGAGGTAAAATCCCAAGCGGCGCTCGAAGCTGAAAAAAGGGAGAAGTCACTGTAGAGACACTTGACAAGGCTCGTCGACTCTGAATCGGGCAGGGACGCCATCGGCCAGCTTGATGGGAATCGCGGAGGAAAACTGTCTGGGCTCAACTACACCCTGAAGCGAACCTAATTTAGGCGTGAATCAAGGGTGGGAGAGAAAACGGAACTTGAAAAACGGCTTCTAGGAAGTCACATGGCAAGAACGGGGGAAGGCGCTGGATCGGACAGCGAGTAGGGAGACACTAGAAAGGGGTTCATGAAGAAAACAAAGATCTAAGGACCATAGAGCCGAACGTCGCGAGATCCGGACTGAGGCTTCTCAAACGCGCTCAAAGAAAATAAGAGAGAGCGGAAGGACATGACAGGATAATAAATCTAAGTGCCCATAGACATAGAGTCCGTGACACTGAATTCCACCTGGTGGGGCGCAAAAGCGCATTCAAGACTCGATTCGGCCAAGAAAGAATGGGAGAGCCAGTAGGGGTGGGGGGGCAGCGGTATTAAAACTTTGAAGAATGAACTGATGGCATGCAAACCAAGAGGGGAAAACCGTAAGGTCTCTTATGAGAAAAACGGGATTGGGGGGCAGACAGGAAAAAGCAAACTCTTAAGAGGAGGTAGATGGGGAAGACCGTACGAAGAGTATTGTAAATTTTCCGATGCACTACGGTCAAAAAAAGGGGGACCCAAGCTTATCGAGTGCAGGGGTGCTCCGGAATGAGGGTGCATAGCCTCTAATAATTGGAGAAAATTTGGGCAGCTTAACGGGAGGAATGAAACGAGGAGTTAGAAGGAAGCGAAGTCAGAGGTCAGAAATGGAAATCTCATAAAAAAAAAGTTAACGGATCAGGAGTCGGTTGAGAAATGGAAAAAGTAAACGGGAAGAAAAAGATCTCAGAGACCGCTTGATTGGAATTACAATACTCCGAAGGGTGGCGAAAGCTTTGACGGGAAGCCTTGAGAGGTAACAACAGTGGTCAGAGGGTCCCCGCGCAAAAGCTATCTGTGAAGAGAGAAACAGGGGAGGTGCACGCACGGAGGAAAAGGTTGAAACTTCTCTTACTGTCCGAAGTGGGTATAGAAGGCGCGTCGAAAAGCGGTACCGCGGACGGATTACGAATGGTCAAACTCTAAAACAGAGGGGGAAGGAGCGGAGCGGGGAGGAAAAGGGTTTGCGACTACAGGCCAAAACGAGAAAGGGGGGGTGGGGGGGGCATGCAGCTCAATAATTTGAAGAGAGGAATTAAGTATTCCCAAACCAAAGGGGAAAGGGAGCATTTAAAAAAAAACTTAAGGGATCGACCAGGAGTCTGTCAAAAAAAACGAAAGTACAGGGACGATGTCGATTGGATAAGGCCGTCGCTCAAGTTCTACCCCGGCAAAAAGGGATCGTGGCAAATGGGAAGGTGGGAAGCCATGAAGAAAAAGGGAAAGAGGAGATAATTCTCAGGAGGCCTGTGGAACATGCAATAGGGGGGGAAATGACAGGGGGGGGTGGACGTACGTGTTCAAAACACGCGCGAGAAAAAAAAAAGGCAGCGGAGCAATTACGTAATAAGTATCAACTCCTTCACAGGGGTCCGATTGCCGAGAAATAAGATAGAGCCGAGAGGCGAAAGCAAGGGGGGGCCATGACGAGTTACAAGGAATAAAGGGAAAAACAAAGCGAGCACAAAAGATCTTTCTATCTCACGGGGAGCGGCGGCCTTGGAAATGGCGGGGCATACCAAAAGAGCGATGGGCTGGCCTGTGTGGCACAAAGGAAGGGAGGAGGAAGCGCGTCGGGGAGAGGGATCGTGCGCCAAAATCCCGAAAAAAAAAAAAAAAAAAAAAAAAAAAAAAAAAAAACACAAACACCCAACAAAAAAGAAAAGGAAAAAGAAACAAAAAAAAAAAAAAAAAAAAAACAAAATAAAGAAAAAAAAAAAAAAAAACCCTCCCTCAAGAAGAAAAAAAAGTTACGGACGCCAAAAACCGACGGAGAAAATGTCAAACAAGAACCGAAGCGCATGGGTGCGGTAACCAGCGTAAGCCTATTTCATTGACCAGGCTCCAAAGAGCGGCGGCGACAAGGGCACGGGAGCCTGTGTTGGGGCCTAACGCCCGCAAAAGGGAAGAAAAAATTGGCAAGAAGTTGTCTGAAAAGATCTCAACACAAAAAACGAGGGGAAAAAGATATAAAAAACAACCACTTCTCAAGGGGGGTGTCGTAAGGAGAAAAAAACCAAGCGAACGCAAAGGTCGCCCAGCTATTTGAAAAAGGCGCGAACTCCAGAGGATACCGATGAAAAGAACAAATGAGAGAAGCCGACGTCATGGGGAAAACAACTTAAAGCTGCGTCGGCCGCGTGGGGAGGTGAACAGGAAGTTTTTTTGAGGGGGGAGCCCAACAAGCAACGAGGTTAAAAAAAAAAACCTAGAAACAAAATGACAGCAACATCGGGCTTTTAGATGGGAAAAAGCAAAGCCAATGAAAAAGGGAAAAAATACACCCGGAGAGAGTCAAATCCTCACACAGATTCGGACTAAATGATGAAAGGGGGAAAAGGTCACGATCCAGAACAAATGGGCCCATCGAACGAGATCGTATTTCTTCGCAATAGACCCGAGAAGATCCTATTCAAGGGATAAAAAAAAGGAACGAGGGGGGGAAACGCTATTGTTAAATCTCCCTACCTCATAATGTCCCCCCGAAGTCAATATTACGCAATGTGGACAAAGCACATGAAAAAAAACGAAGTACATCTTCTGACCTAGGGGAAATCAGGGAAACCGGCCCCCACGCCGCAACGATCCCGAACAAGTCGTGACACGTGAGGAACGGAGCGACAGGCCGGAAAGGACACTCGAACAAAGGCAAGGAGGGGGGGGTTACAGAAAACGGGGGAGGCGATGGCCCAATCTCCATTCGCCAGGGAACGGGGAGGGGGAAAGCGCCTTGACCTCGGATAGGGGAAAGAGGGGCCGAAGGAGGGCCACCCCAATAAGGGAAATTGCATCGTTCTTACTGGCATGAGTGAGGAAAAAAAGAATTGACCGCTCTTTGCAAAAACATCGGAGGAGGGACCTCGGACTTAATCAAGAGCGGCCCCTCCTTTAAAACGCCGCTGATAACAACTTCCGAAACGGAAATCTTCGCATTCAGTAACAACGTGAAAAAAAAGAAAGTTCGCCAAGCATGACGGTATAGAGAAAAACGCGAAAAAAGGTTCATCAACAAGGTCGTCCGATCAAGGACTGTTGTAGGGGAGCCACCATAAACGGGCTGCTTGGGACATTCCAATACAGGAAGAGTGCAGGGGAAGAAGGACGGGATGAAAAAGTTGATCCCCCACTAAAGCGATCGAAGCGGTTGTGCGGAGGAGATTGCCATGAGACTACAAGCAAATTATGAAAAAATACGCGTATTCGAGGAACGAATAAAGTGCCAAGGGCTGCAAATTAGGAGATCGAGATCACACAAAACGCAAAAGCAAGAGCACCACCTGAGGACGAGAAGGCACCGTGACCTAATGACCCGGGGGGGGCAAAGGAAAGGGCAAGGAAGGGGAGACGGCATTTACAAAAAGGGGGAACCTAATCTAATCCACGCGGAAAAAAAGCGATTAACAACCATCTCTTGCCCGCGAAGAGAACTTCATGCTGCACAGAGGCCGGGGGGGGGCAAAATCAGAGTAAAATTGAACGAGAGGGGGAACAAAAAAATGGTCAAAGGCGTGAGCGAAGGCGGAGGGAAGCGCTGTGACCACAGAAACAGGGGATGAATGACGGCAGAGATAAAATCGAGGTGGACCTGATCGGGAAAGTACACCATAGGAACTCTTCCTCTGGAAGGGTTCCGGTTTATTCTGCGGGATCCGGAAGAAAAGGATCTCGAACGCGTCGCAAGGGAGAGGAATAGGGATAAGAGGGGGGGGGGGTCGAAAAGATGGACGAGAATGGAAGGAAGAAAGTGGCGATAGCCCATAAAAGGGGATGGCATTGACGTCAATACCCGTTCGAAAGGGAGGGGTTTGGGAAACCGTTGCCGGACGCCAGGAAAAAACGGCGTGTCGGCTTCAAGTTTGAGAAGCACGGGAAAGAGGAAAGGCAAGTCGCAGAAATCTGGACGGAAGAAAGCGACGAAGGGTCAACGCTGTTTCACTTTGACTAGCAGTGACGGAAACCCGGTGGGTCGCTTGATAAAAGGTATTGCATCTAGAGGAAGAGGGGGGAGCATGTCTCACCGGACGAGGGCGGGGAAATCTCAGGGGAAGATAAGGGACCAGATCAAGTGAGTAGGGGAAAAATTCTCCCGGGTGACCGAATTGAAAACTTGTTCTAGCTTAAAAGGAAAACCAAACAAGAATCGATATAAACCCGTATACATCTTGAGCGAACTGGCACCAAAATCGGTCGGACGGACACGCAATAGCGGGTTCCGGCGATTATAGAGAGGATGGGCAGGAATACCAAACAAAAACACCCCCTTGGAAGGAGGAAGAGAATAGTCAATGCCAAAAAACCTACGAAAATTACTCGCAATGGGAAGGGGACCCGGTAACGAGGGGGTGTGAGAAAAGCCAGGGAAGGTTGATCAAGGTGCGGGTGACGAACGATCAATTCGGGAACAGGGCGACATCCGTCCGATTCGAAAGGAGCTTTACAGGGGCGGGGGCGCTCAAAACAGGAACAGACGCTCAGCGGTGCGACCAGCGCAACACACGATTGGCGTCTCGAAAGAAAATAGTGTTGGGGAGGCAAAGAAAGTGAAAACAACCACGGGGGATTCCTTCACTGGGAGAAAAGACCCCTTGACCAACGGCGCGTCGGAGAGATCTGAGAAGGAAACCAAGAACAGAGGGGACGAGCTTAGGGACACAACGCTTGTGATAAATCAATAAGCGGGAACCGGGGGAAGGTTGGAGTGCGGACGAGATTTGCCACGAAAAAAAAGGAACCCTTGGTCGAAAATTCTTCGAAGAAAGTCAGGGCCAAGCCGGGTAGGGCGCTGATTACATCGTATGAAATTCGCGTCGAGGCATAGTTCAAAAAAAAGTCGGCGCACTAAAGCCGAATCCTGCCACGAGATCACACGTCTGGGGAGGAGAAACCCGCTCAAGGAATCAGGAAAAAAGAAGAAAGATCAGAACAACCATACTGAACCTAACTTCCTCTCTTCTTCCCGGGAAAATCAGGACACAGGGGGGGCTGGCACAGGAGGAAAGGCAGAATTCGGGAACTCACGAAAAAAACCAAGCGGGGAACAGACGGAGGTGAATGAACCTTGCACTGCATAATAAAACGATGGCATGCAAACAACCCGCGGGCCAGACTTAGTCTCGGGAAGAAAACAGCGATGGGGGGGGTAGACGACGGTCGCGGGACGTGGAGTACGCACGGTTAGAGGGTGGAAAATTCCCGTGTAAGGGGACGGGATGGCATTTCCGGGAAAAAGGTGCCTACTTGTTCAACGTTCAACCCAAGGACTTCGAGCAGGTTGTGATCGGGCAGGCCTCTTTTTATATAGACAGCATAATTTTGCAGGAAGGGAGAAACTCGGGACTTATCTGGCAGTAAAAAAGGGGATGGAAGACTACTCAATGGATTTCTGCTTCGCAATGGAAATCTCATCACAAAACAGCTTCGAACGATAGATGAGGGGGGTTGATTAAGGAAGAGATTGACAACTTATCAAAGACCGCAAGAAAGCTGGATTGATGACAGAAAACTCTCTTTTTTCTGAAGGCGGGGATCGGACGCCGGGAGATTAACAAACTTGGAGGCGGGGGACTCTCCGGGAAAGAGGATCGTGAACGAAAAACTTGCAGTGCGAAAGTTAAGAAATGGGAGATTGCAGTGTGAACGAAGTTTGAGAGTAAAGCGGCGCAACGGCGGGTACAGGGAATGATCTAAGTCCGAACGGGGTGGAAACTCTTGCCCTGCTATGTTGGGGGGAACGAGGAGAGCGAGGGGTGACGAAAGCACATTTCAAGAAAAAGAACAAGGTGGTGCACGCATTCGGAAAGGCCTTTGAATCTCTGAGGCCGATAAAAGAAGGGACCGGGGCGTGGAGGATCGACCGGAGGAGGGAAAACCTAAAGTGAAGGGACTCCTCTTTCTATTGCCTGGCAGGAAGAGCTCCCTTTCATCAAAAAGGTCCGAAGGGAAACCGGAGAGGAGGAGCAGTGGGGGTGCAGGGTTTCCTGAATAAAACGCGGGAAAAAAGGAGGGGGACGTGATTCAGATGCATGTGGCCAAGGAAATAGTGCATACCGGGGGAAAATCCTGTGGAAACAGCACAAAGAGAAGCCGGAACAGCGTCAATTGGGGACAGCCGAAAACAGTAATAAAAGGAAACTGGACTTACCGGGTCAAGGGGGAAAGCCGAATAAGCTATCTCGCCGAATGGGCAACAATCCGTGTGCCGGCGTGAACCAGTGTACAAGGTCACAAGGAGACCGGAAAAGAAAAAGAGATGGATGGAAAAACCGGGATCTTGATTAAATGTTGGCAAACAGGGCGGGAAAGAGCCAAAGCGATGACTTTTCGCCATCGATGTGAGCGAGGAAGCTCGCCTCGCGCATCAACGGGCGCCGAGTGACGGTGGGGGGAAAAAAAAAAAAGCGGAAAACATCTTCACCAGTTGGGAAAACGTCGGAGGAGAGAAAGGGGGGATTGTCACCGGGGTCTTTATCTGGACGTGGGAGTTCGCGAGGCGCGAAAAAGCGTGAGGCGCAAGGGCACGTAAATAGTGGCTCCCGCCCGGCCGACTGAAGGGGAACCAGGGTCGACTGGGGGGTTCATGAAATATCAGAGCAAAAAAAAAAAACGGAGGGAAGAGGGGGGAAAGAGAGGGATTCATGAACACTTCTAGGGTTGGGGGGGGTTAACGGCCTCAGTCGGAGTCCAACCAGGCGAAAAGTGCCCTTGCGCCGCACGAGCTTGAGGCAAACTCGCGAACGCATCGCGATAAAAAAAGCGTGAAGACAAAAGCGCCCACGCGGTTGTTTTTAACAAAAGGAGACCGAGTACAATTGTGGGGCTGGAAAAGGGGTTAGAGGGCGCGCGGCGCCCGAGAAAGAGAGAAGCGCGAGCTTTTGACCAGCCTCACAGACGAGGAAAAAAAATGAAAGCCCATCGCGCGTATTTGCACCAATCAGCGGAAAAACCTAGCAAAGATCCAATAAAAACATCAGCTGAAGGAGACCTAACTGTGCCCTTGTAAAGGAGGCCAAGCCGGCACAAAGGATTGTCGAAATCTCGGCAGATCGAGGGAGGAGGAAAGCGACACCATGGGCACTTCTCCGATGGTCGGGAAACGGCAGGGAAGATGAAATTGAAGCTTTACAGGAGATTGACTGCGCCCTACAAAAGGAACTGTCCCACCCGTCCTGACATATTAGAGAAGGGGACCACGGCATAATAAAAAAAAAAACGACCCTACCGCGTCAGGCAGGCGTTCAGGGCCGGTTCAACAAATGCACCCAGCGCCGAACGAGAAAGCACATTCGTGAAGATTGGGAAATGAACAATGGAGTCGGGAAAAGCCTGCCGAAAAAACAAGTGGGACATAAAAAAAATGCCAAGTAGGGTTCAAAGAACGCAAGTTTACTCTCGAAACTTAAGGAGCACTTAGGGGGGCCCGCCCTCGTGGAACGGGGCAAAGTCCGGCGAAAATTCAATCAGCCGAATGAAAACCAAACCCTACTTTGAATCGTTCTGGCCATGCTTGAGTCCAAGAATTGCAGGGAAGGGGAAAAATCGCAAAAAGGAGAGGCCAAGGTAAAACAAGGAGGGAGGGGGAGAACAGGACCGGGGGTACCCCAGCCGGTGAGTCCCGGGAACGAGGAAAACTAAGACACGGCAAGCTCCATGCGGAACAACGGGCGACGAGCAAAACGAACTTTTGAAAAAGCAAAGCACAGATCGGCGGTATCGGGAGAGACCCCTCACCAAAAAGTTGTGTAATCGGGGAAAAAGAGGGAAATCACGGGAAATCCAAAACAGCGGCTTCGGGGGGGGCCATTCCAATCCGAAAAGCGTTTTCAGAGCGGATCAGTAAGGGAGGTCCAGGGGATCAACCGATCGGATCGGGGGAAAGGTGGGTGCGGTGAGATTCAAAATCGAAGAAGAAGGAAAGAATGAGAGATCCTAACACAACCAAAGCGCGGTGAGGGAAGACCTCGGGGGAAAGGGGGAAAAAGCAAAAGAGGATAGGCGAGATACAAAAGTTCCGAAGAGCACCACGGCTCGATAAGCTAGAGGATGACCGTTGGTACCACTGCCAAAACGGAATTCACAAAACGTACGGGAATTGGTAAAGACAACCTCTACGCAGGTCGAAAAAACGGAGAGGCGAAAAGCGTCGAACAACCTCAGCTACACAACGCAAACCAACCCCACAAAGAAAGAACTTCAGGCTGCATAAGATGAGGGGGGTTGGCAGCATCCTTCATTATACCGGGAAGTCATTCAAAGAAAGAGCTACAAAAAAACGTTTCTTCACGTTCTGTGAGGCAAACGGGGGAAGGAGCTGTGGACCAATCCGAAACCAGTTAATGAGGGTTAAGAGAAGAGAGGAGCTCTGGAAGCTCTCGGTTGTCCTGATCTTAAAACAGGCGAAAGAAAAAAAATAGGGTAAAGGGGAGCTAGGGGGGAATCTTACCTCAGACGGAAGACTAGGCGACTTCGCCTAGACTATGAAGGTGCAGGAATCTTGGGGTTTCACGGAGTTGATCTGTCTCTTTCTTTGGGCTTCTAACAGAAAGAAGACGCAGAGAAATGAATAAGAAAGAGACAACGAGGCCTGGAAGGCATACTCCTTTGAAGTTCAGGTTGGGGGGTGATGAAACCGTGACCGCCAGAAAAATTCGTAGTTAGCGTGTTGAAAAAAGGGGGGGGGAGCGCGACAAGACTTAGGGGGCTCGGGAAAAAGCTTTCACCGACTTCGACGGATGCGTTGGCAAGGGTCGAGGGGGACAGCCAGAAATGTATTCGGGAGAGGGCACGCTTGGTATGGCTACAGATCCATTCTTGAAGCCGTTAGCACAGCAGCGCGCTGTCGGCAGGAAAGCATCCAGGGAAGAGAAAAGGGGACGAAACGAAGAACCAAGGGTGTACATGAGAGGCGTCACACCGAAAATAAGCGTACTAGCGGATACATCTGAGCGAAGGAACCACAATCGGCTGATAAACAGGCAAAGACAGAGGGGAACAGGGCGAGTAGAGGTGGTGGACACAAAAAAACTCAAAAACAAAACAAAGGATAGGAGGAAAAAGGAGACTGAAAGGGGTGGAAAATCACTAATCGACTCGAAATGGACAAGAGATGCCCGTGGTCCTAGACGATTGGAAGAGAGCAGATATCAAAAAATTATAGTCGGGATGAAGGAGAACGAGAAAGTCGTGCCAGAACTGCCTTTCCAGAAGGACAGAGCAGGAGCAGTGAAAAGGAATCGCGCTCAGACGAGAAGAACCGCGATAGGGGGAGGGGCGACACAACCCCTCGCAGAAAAAATAAAAACGCGCCTCGAAAAAACCCGGGTTCCTTCAACGGGTCAGAGACCCATGGAAAAGCGAGTCGGACAGCGGAAAGAGGAGGGGAAGAAAGACAGCAGCGAAGGGGACTCTCCAAGACCACAAGCTCGCACCGGGAAAATTTGAAGGGGGGAAAAGAAGTTGCGGGGGCGGAGTCACGGGTTCAAGAAAAAAAAAAAGAAACTTAAAAGCGGAGGCCGTGAACGGGGCAACGGTAGGGAGGGCGACGAAAGGCGATCAGTAGTCTTCTGTTCCTATTTCGAAGAAAAAAAAAAGATTCCGCACATCAGAGGAAAAAGGCAGGGACGGCGCCGAGATTAAGGAGTTGCCTGACACAGAGATAAAGAACAAGTCCAGCCGAAGAAGGGAGGAGTCAAAATACCGAGCATGACAACCGCGAAAAAGGGCATCGCGAACTCTCTTCCGTAACCCTTCATTCACCTGGGGGGAAGGCAACTGAGCGCATTCCCGACCCATGCGAAACACAGGGCAGACAGCGGTTGGGACACTGATTTGAAAGGGAAATTAAAAAAATGACGGATAGCATGCAACCACGCATCGGGGACACATAAGTCCTCGGTATAGTCGGGAAACGAGGGGGGAGAAGAAGCGCGAGGAAAAAAAAGGAGTGTAGGAAAAAATAAGCCCGCGGAATGGCAATGGCCGGGCACCTGGAGAATTGGTCCAACGGTACGCACCTAGAGGAGAGGCAGTTTTGCTCCGCCGGATGTTGATAAGGGTAAAGACTAACATAATGGTGCAGGAAATTTGGAACGCTTGACTCGGAGGCGGCAGAAAAACCGAATGGTAGGAAAGCTCACATAGGGGCGAGCTTGAAAGCAAGGGAATAACCAGACGAACAACAGAGTACTCTCTCTTCGGGGATCAACTGGAATCCAGGGAAACGGAATAAGCGAAAAGAAAGATCCGTGGGGGGGGTGGGGACGGAAAGAGGGGTGGGCGAAAACCCTCTTTTATCGTACGAGTGCGCAGTACAACGTGGTCGCGGGGTCACCATCCGACAGAAGGGGGGAGAGGGGGGGTCGCGAGAAACGTCGTTGCACAAGGAAATTGGGGGAAGAGGAGATGGGCGTTCAAGTGTGGGGGGGGTTATCGCAGGCGCTGAGCAACGGCGGGGACAGGAGACTAGAAAAACGACGGGGAAAATCGGGCCCTCGATTTGGTTTGAAGAGGCGATAGGGGCGGCAAGGAGTTGGGGGAGCCTACAAGCATGGCAAAGAAAGAGGGAAAGCTTTGGGGTGCACGCAAGAGGCAAGCCTTTGACAGACTCGAAGTGACCGATGAACGGCACGCCGGCCCAACGCGAGGGCTCATTAAGGGAGAAGGGGAGAAAAGCTCGCACACAAATGGGAAGTAAGACGATGGCGAAGAGGGTCCTTGTCAAGCTCTCCCGTTAACCAAGGGACACGAATTGCCGTTATCTTGGAGGAGAGGGGGGGCAGGACACTTAAAAGAAGGAACGGCGGACACTGTCTTCAGAGTCCTTTGGTCCAATTCTGAAATTGAATGACAGGGGGGGGGAAAGTCTGTGTAATGGGGGAAAAGAACAATAGGGCTACAGACGTAAAGGAAAGACGCCGAGAGGACTGCAGCGGAACTGGGGAGGGCAGCATACTAGAGAAAGCCGATATGGCGCCAGCCTTTGTGCCGGCGTGACGAATACAAGGCAGAAAAGAACCAAGAAAGAAACCAGGAGAATGGATAAAAAGGGAGCACGGGAGGACGGGGAAATGGCGTGCAAATCGACAAATCATGAGGGATTGCAGGTTGCGGAAAGAAGGGAGCGAGGAAACTCGCGAGATCTCTCGTGAATCGGGACGACAAAGTGACTGTGACTCCAAAAACGGAAAAAGCCTCCAAAAATTAAACAAAGAAGAACGGAGCAGCGGGAAGGGGTGCGGTCACATAGTTCCTCCTGGATTCGAGAGGAGCTCAAAGGGAGAGGGTGACGGCGGCAGGGCACGGTATCCTGTTGCAGAAAGCCCGGCGCTTCAAGACAACAGTGTGACGAAGTCAAAGGGAAAAAAAGCTCGCGAAAAAAAAAAAAACGGAGGAGGTACACTCTCTCTCTAAATGACAAACGTCCGAAAGGGGTGTCAATTCGCCGGAGGGAGGCCAACAAGGCAGCAACGTGCAATGGGAGAAGCCAGTCTGAAGCCTTCGCGAAAACTCCATACGAAACCGCGTGGACCAGCACCCCCATGCGCGCCTCCAGCCGGCTTTTGTTAAACAACTGCGGCCACCTAGAAAGAGTTGCGGGCACCGTCACTTAGTCTGCCCAAAACGAGAGAGCGAAAGATTTTGTTTCCTCGCTCCACATCTGGGCAGAACATGCAAGCCCATCGCTGTGGGCGTATTGCAAGGTGCAAAAAAAAACGCCAGAACAGGGGTCCTTCCCGGAGCGGGAAAAAGAAAATCCACGGGCTTCCGATTCGGGGTGAGAATTTATCCCTGGGAACGAGTCAGGGGGAAGACTGCAAAAAGGGGATTGCCCTCATCGGCGAGATACGAATTTCTGCGGGCAACAGACCAAGGTAATAGCGAGAAGCGGAGGAGGACTAATCTTCACAAGATCGTCCCAGATATATATGTGCTGCTAAATACCAAAGACTGTCCCATTGAAGAACACAGGGGAAAATGCAATAGAAGAAAGGGAAGAAGGAAAGGCAACGCCTACCTCGGTCGCCTTCTTTTCAAAGCTTAACCCAGGGGAAAAAGGAGGGGAAGCAAAAGATCCCCACCTGCCATTATGACCGTGGATGACGGGAAAAAGGAGGGGAAGGCAAATAAAATCGACCATCGGGGCGGCATGCAAGTCGGTGTGAAAAGGTCAGGGTCCTCAGCTATTAATTACCTTATCACAGGCGACAGGAACGGAGGGAATAGGAACTTGGCCTCGACGTGACCGGCCGAATGCATGCACCACCCAGCATTGTCATTCAAAAGTCGGGGTTCAGTAAATGAAAACGGAAAGGACAAAAAGGGAGGCCATCGCAGAAAGGTCGATGAGGAGAAAAAAAAACAGGGAGCGGAGATCGTCAGGTTAAAAGGCCGTGGGAGGAAGCGCCTGCGATAAAAAAAGGAGGACACTGAGAGCCGGAGGAACTTACCAAAAAAAGGGTATCCAGAGATCACAGACAAGTCAGGTATCGAGAACACGCAGACCAGGGTGTAAACGCAAGGCGTACCTAGCAAAAACATTCGCAAACAGGGGCGAGGGGGAGGCTTTAGTGGGGGGACCTTCAAAGAAGAAAAGCGGAGAGCTGAAGCATTTGAAAGGTCGGTCCCAGCTGGGATCAACACTCATCGTTCATCGTTGTGGAATATTTCCAAAAGAGACCGGAAAGGACGGAAGATCCACCAAGAAGCGGGTCTCCTCGCCGAGAAACATTGCCAAATTTAAACGCAAATTATGAGAGGAGATATCAACAAGCCTAGAACACCACCGAAAAAAGGTAAGAGAAGGGGTGGGACCGGTTTCCCATTCTCCCGGTTCCCGGAAATTGACAAAGACAAGAAGGAGGCCGAATTTGGACAACCTTCGAAGAGAAGTCTATCTACCCGGGCGTATCTCCAAGAGATCAAGGTTCCTTCACGAAAAAAAGAGATAAGGAAGCGAATTACTGATATGGGAAAATATGCGGGTGGTAATGAATCCTTATTAAGGGAAAAGTGCATGTGATTAAAAACTAAAGAGAAGGACCAACCACACTTTCGAAAATTGATGATGAGAATGAGGACGGTGATGACTGTTCATCATAACAAAGGGGAAGGAGAAGGGTTCAAGGGAATAAGGAGCTCTGGACCCGGTGGGGACGGAGCGGTAATGCCGAGAGCGGGCCGAGGACCGTTAACCGTAAGAGTGGGAGAATCCATAACAAAGCGAACGGCGAAGAGCCGGCTAGGGATTTTCGGGTTCCAGACGGGGGGCGGTTTGGGTTTCTGGACGTAGAGTGAACAGAGATAAACTGGGCTGTGATCACAAAAGGCGGAAAGGGGAGGGGAAAAGGGGAGGACAGGTCCGGGAGAAGGTTCAAAGGTGGGGGGGAAAGAACGTTGAAGGACGGCACGCAACTTAGGGTCAGAGAGTTGAAGCAAAAAGGGGAGCAATGAAAATATCCAACACAAAAAATACTGGCGGAAGCAAAGATAAAAATCCTAAACAAAAAAAAAGAAAAGAACAGCCGTAAAAAGTGTCATAGACAGGTGACGGGGGAACGGGGTGGTGGTCGAGGCATTAAAAACAAAGGGGGATTTGGGGAGCTATTCATAATGATGGGTGGGTAAAGAGGGCGCAAGACACTCTGCGAGGCTTCGTAAGGAAGAAAAGGAGAAGTGCAAGGGAATTCCTACTGCGATCAAAAAAAAAAAGAACAACGTAAAACGTTGCATAGGGGGGGGGTCAGTCGTTCTTACATGAAACGAACATAGAGAAACAGGAGGGCAGCAATGGAGCGACATCAACGGAAGAGAGGAAGGGAGATCGTCGTTGTAAAGGGCGAGGGGTATATATAGGGGTGGCCAAATCTCCAAAGTTCGCAAACAAAACAACCCTAGATGAGAAGAGGGTCACGGCGGAGCCGTTCGAAACTGACATAAAATCTATACATAGAACTGACAAGAGAAGGAAGCGAGAAAGTAGTGGCCGAAAAAAAAGAGTGGTGATCCGGTGATAAGCATGATGGCGGGTTAATACATAATGTGCGAGTTACAAGGGGAGCACGGGGGTAATGGGGGGGGTTCCTCGAGGAAGGCGCGGGTCTCGAAGTCTGCAAAAAAAACGGGGGAAAAGAAAAGGCATGCAGGGGCTGGGGGTGGGGGAGTATCTAGGATACAACAACACTCAGCTCAAGCAAAAAACAGGGGGAGCGTCAAAGAAAAAAAGTTGGGCCGTCTGGGAAGAGACCTTGACAACGACGTCTTACGCAGTAATAGCAAGGCCGACAGAGAAACAATAAATGCATGTTCGCGGACACGAAAAAAAACGCGGCAGAGCACCTAGTGCTGAAAGCGATTTGGAACGGGCGTCTGACACATTCAATCTGATGTTTAATAAACAACGTCTTACAAAAAGCTGAACCTGGTGGTAATGAACGGAGCTCATCTCCGGCGGGGGGGAGAGTTCAAAGCACGTGAGCGATCGAAGCCGATTCAGGATAGCATCGTCAGAATTCACACTTTAGAAGAAACAATAATTACTACCTGCTAAGTCAAAATAAGCGAAGAAAAAAAAACGTAAGGCTGGATAAAAAAAAGACCAGCACTTGCACGCTGAAAAAACAAAAAAACACATCGTCTTCGTGTCGGGTCGCCTAATCGCCGATCTCCAGTGTACTGTCACTACATACAAAACGAGTAATGAGGTCTTTCCACATACATGAAAGTGCGGGAGGGACAGGTGAAACAGGAGCATGACAAGCGACGGGAACAAAAGAATACGCTCTCCGGTGAAGAGACCAAGGTCACATTCCCGGGGTTAGAGGAAGGGGGATCTAGTGAGAAAAAGCTCGTGCGGTCGCGGAAAAAAGGGGTGGAGGCGCCTCACTAACGTTCAACCAGCGGGGTGTGGGTCAGAGGGGCGAAGGACATCAATAGGAATGATGGGAGGTTGAAGGAAAAAAAGACCTCAAAAATAGCAACACACAAAAGATTAATATAACAGGGGAGAGGGATGGGTTGACATGACGAAGGGGTCGCGGCTGTGGGTGATAACGGGGGTGGAATGGGAGGTGAAGACCGTAACGCGCGGGCGGACACAGGAAAGTTTACAGGGGGAAACGGGGAGAGAAGGGGGGGGTCAAAAGCGGAAAAGTCAGCACTCAAATAAGAATTAGAACATGGGAAAAAAAGGCGAACGTTAAAGTGATACTCGAAGGCTTTCCTCCTGGAAATGGGGTGGAAATCGGAACATAGAGAGAGAATACGACAGGGCGGACTGATAGGGAGGAAGAAGAAAATGGAGGCGGATACAATGTAACTGAGGGCTGAAAGACAGTCGGGAAACACAAGGGCGGTGTCTCGAAAATCGTGATGTACAATCAGAAAAAAAGGACAGACTGCATGTGTCAGAGAGGTGAGCAGAGGGTAGGGGAAGGAGTCGCGACAATAACAACAGGCATGGGGAGGGGGGAGTGCAAACACTTTGGCGGGGACGAAGAAGAGGAACTGTTCGTGCGGAGCTGTGTGATTGTTTGTTGGGTGGAAAAAAGAAGAGAGTGGGGGAGAAAAACGTGTTGTGTGGAACTGAACTGAAGGAACAAAGGGTAAACGAGTGGATCGTCCAGTACGAAGAGAGGATGCGCAAAGCGTTGTCGAAGCCGCAAGGGAAAAGAAGAAGGTACAAAGTTATCAAAGGCGCGGGAAACAGAGGGAAAGACTGATCGAGAGACGGTGGAAAGGACCCATCGTTTTGAACAGCGTACGTCAAGAGGGGGAACTCCAAAGAAGAAAGAACGAGGAAAGCGGGGGGGTGCACAGGCCACGGGGGACGATCTAGAGGGCATAAACGCAGGACCGGAGAATTTGCTCATTAAGTCATCGCACCGCGTAAGGTAACACAAGCCTTGAGCACGAAGGTGAGCCTGCAGTCAACGCTCAAAACTTCGCCAAGGTACGAAGGGCCGGGATCTGTGCTTGCAAAAAAGGGGCGGGGTAAGGCTGAAAGAAGGCGAACGCGGGAGGCGGGGCAGACTGGCATGAGCACTGTGGACAAAGTGCCCGGGAAAGTCAGGTGGAGGGGTTAATCATCACAATAGACGAGAAGAGGAAGGGCACTTCAGGCCGAGGACGGTATGGCCAGCGCCTAATTTCAAGGAGAATTGCATCGAGGGACGACGCGCCAAAAACTTCCTTGGGGAAGGAAGGATGAAGGTTACAAGGAATCGAGAGAAACAGAAGAGAAAAGGGGAAGAGAGTGGATGCGAGAAGCCGGGAGCGCGTCAATTGGCCAAGAGGAAATACGCAAAAAGCGGGCTTGCATTTGCGGACCCAATCGAGGGGAAAAAAGCGCTCGCTCGGGCAGAGGAGACGACGTGAAGTTTAAACCAAAGAGCAAGACGCCAGGGGAGCAAGTTGTAAAACAGAAAAAGGCAGGGAAGGGGGGAGAGCATGGGGGAGGACACCGCGGTAGAGACGAGGCTTTCTCCGAATGCTTCAAGCGAAAGGCACGGTGAGACAACTTGGGGGATACCAACCGGCGACTTCCGGGAACCCATTTTGACGTTGTCAAGGAAAAGAGAAGAGAAAAAAAAACGGAGGAGGAGGAAAGAGAGAATTGAGACAAGAGAAAGGGGGGGGTGTGAAGAAAAAAGCCGGGCGGGGACCAAAAACTCACCTAAAAAAATTGCGGAAGCACGAGAGGGAAAGCGAAGTCTCTAACGGGCCATCTTCGATACAGGAGTGGAACAAGAACCCCATGGACGCCCTCCGCATTTCTGTGGTACAAAACTGGAGGGACCCGCCGAAGAAAAATTGGGGCGACCCGTCAGAGGCCCGAGGCCCGAGCGAAGGAGGATAGCTTTTCCTCAAAATCGGAAGCAACATGCAAGAAAAATAGGATTGTGGCGTGTGCAAAAAAAAAAAGCCGCAAAAAAAAGGGCCTCTCAAAAACGGAAGATCTAAAAAAAAGCAAAAAGAGAAGGAGCGCTCGGGCGCCCCACGGTGATGCCAGGGTAAGAACAGCGGGAACGACCCTGCCAAAGGATTGGTCTCACTCAGCGAGAGAGGGGATGTTCATGCGGCAATCGAAAAGTATCGCGGCTTCCTAGGGAGTACTAGGAGGAGAGCTCAGGAATAGCCGCTATTTTGAAAACTAAACAAGACTGTCCAAAATTGCATAGTCGAATTGGCCAACAGGATCAGCATCAGCCCAGGCAACGCCTACAACGAGGAGACGTCTGGGAAAGAATTGAAAAAGCTTTCCCCCAGCAAAAAGCAACGATTACAAGGAAAAGTTCGTGACCGGTAGAAAACGGGATCGACGTAATTCAAAGGAAAATCGAAATCGGCGCCTGCAGTCGTGTGAAAAGACACAGGGGAAGCTATGAGAAATGACGAAGAAGTGAACCGGCCCGGCGGGGGGAAGCGGCAGTCACATGTCCGCTATAGAGAATCTTGCCGAATCTGAAAAGAAACGCGTTGAGAGGGACTTGCCTTCTGGGGATCAAAAAAAAACAAGGGAAGAAGGACGGAGGGCAAAAACACAGAGGCCAAGATGCCACCAGGAGAGGAAAGTCCAGAAGAACGAAAGGTGAGGACGCTCCTGGAGAAACAAAAGGACAACTGGAAAGAGACATTCGTAACAAAGTGCGTCAGCTACAAAAACGGAAGGTTTGACGAGAAGAACAAGATAGGATCGGACACTCTCAGTTGGGATAGCAGGAGGGACCGATCAAAGCTTAGCACCAATCGGCTTCTGTTCATCAACAAGACCACGGGAGACTGGGGGGACGGGGAGCAGAAATCAGGAAAAAGTCCAGGGATAACCTACCAAAAAAATAAAGAGGGTTTGGTGCGGGATGAGATTTCAATTGAGAAGACCTAGAAGAAAGAGGGAGAAAAAAAAACAAGCAGGGGTAAGGCAGCTCCGGGTAAATCAGGGAAAGTTCGCCAACAAAACAATAATGCAGGGCAAAAGAAGAAAAACAAAAAGACTAGCACCAAAGTGCCGGAAGATAGGTTGAACCGGTTTGGAACAAGGAGCCAGGTGCCAAAATTGAAATCCAACTTCACGTAGGGGAAGAGGTACAACAGGATAAAAACTAGAAGCCAAGACTCGAACTCTTCCTGTAACAACCAGAAAGGGACAAGAGAAGAAAGGAGTTCTGGAAACCGGGGAAAAGTCCAGAAGTCATTATGAATGAAAGGGGCAGGTCATTCCAGATGACCAACACAGCAAGGGCGCACGCTGGAGAGAAGGCGACGGGGATGCGCGGGGCCAGCTAAAAAGGGGGGAAGGAGGTGGTCAGAAAGAGGAGCTCGGCCTGCAGTTGGAGAGAGGTAATGCAACTCGCTCTAAGGCAAGAATAGGGACTTGGGAGGAGCGGGGGAAAGGAGACAATGACATAAAGGATAGAGGACGGACGTCGCCGGGCCTGATGTAACGGAAGGAGGGGGTTGCATGCGAAATACGAAGAGTCAGTCTATCTTACCTCAAAACTGTAGATCAGAAAAAAAAGGCTGCCCTGGACGGCAAGACGGCCGTGAGAAAGGGGGAAGGGGGGTATAAACAAGTTGGGGAGGAAAGCAACGTAAAACTTCAGGTTGAGGAAAGTGGAGAGCGAGAAAAATTGAAGGATGGGCTGTGATTCAGCCTATTACCGATGTACGCAGGGTCAAAGGTTCTCTACAGTTAAGAAGAAAGTGGTGGAAGATGAGAAGACGTCCGCAGGGTCGAAGCAAAGGAGGGGTTATTCATGGCTCAAAAAGAGGAGAGCGCTCTTCGGGAGCTGCGAGCGCGAATCCTTGGAGGTGTAAAAAAGGAATGAAGAGAGAGGGGGGGGAACAGTAATCGAAAATGGTGGCAAAAGAATTGAAAGGAGTTAGGAACACACAAAAGGAAATAGAACCGGAGACAATCGGGATTACGCAAAAACTAGGACTCTTACACTGGAAAATAGAGGGGAACATGGGACGAGGAAAAGATTCATGGAGTGGCATGAGGGAATCGACACACAAAAACGGAGGAGATGAAAAAGCTATATATCATTTGGGGTCACCCAGAGAAGAATCGATCTCCCTGGCAAGAGATTCAAGCGGGGACTATCCAGTAGTTAAATCTCTACCAAGAAAAAAAAAAAAAACAAAAAAAAAAATGTCCTCCGGGAAGCGGATATGGTTGAAAGTGAGAAAAAGAATTCGTGCACAAGGGCGGGACGTAAGGTTCAGAGAGACATAAAGCAGGGAACGGGGAGGGGCTAAAATCGCATAACGAACAAGACTCGCAGCGGTGGAGACAGATTCCCAAAAAACACACTCAAACAATGGAAGTGCCAACCAGCGGCCTCGAAACTGACAAACAGGTTATTCCTCAAAGGGGTAAAAAAGGGGAACAAAAGCTCGACAGAAAAGGACGGAATAACGAGGCCAACGCAAGACTACCAGAATCGAATTGACTCTCCGACAAGCTTCCTCTCAAACATGTAATCGACAACGGGGGAATGGGAGGGAGGGAAGGCAAAAAGGGGAAAAACCACCTGAACCGGGAAAATAAAAGTGCAAAACAATCCCGGTGATGGCCGAATCTACAGAGGGTATTCAGAGAGCGGAGAGTAATAGGATAAAGAAAAAAAGAGTACGACACAAGCAGAGCATCTACGGTAGGGACCTAGAAAAAGTCGATGAGGGAATACAGCCTCCAAAAAAAAGGGAAAATTCAGAAGCGCGAAGAAAGTACCGTCATGACAAACTGAAAAACAATCTCTCAGTAGGGAAAAAGGACGGCCCCTGGGTGACGCTGGCAAGCGGAAAGACCGTAAAACCATTACCTCACTCCGTTCAGCCAGAGGGGGGGGGGGGAAAGCGCGAATGAAAAGTCATAAATTACGAGGGGCATGAAACCCCGCATATGGGGAAAAATAAAAGATCGGATGAGTCGGGCAGAGAATGTTTTGAAGACGAACGGGGAGCGAGGGGGAGGGAAGAAAGAGAAGGTGTAAAAAGGAAAGGTTACTCCAAGCGGGATTAAATTTGTCCCGGGCAAGGGGTTCAGAAGGGGGCGAAAACGTAAGAAAAATATATGTACGAGTAGTGGGCTCAGAGAAGCTTTTGGGGAGAGTGCATGCATGGAAAAGTGGGCAAAAACGCTTATCAGAAGCATAAAAGGAATGTTAGTATAGCAAAGAGGGGAGTCGTAGGAGCATGGGAAAGCATCATCCGAAAAACAAGAAAGATCTGAGTCGGTTTATCAAATGGAAATAAAAGGATCAAGAGACAGCCGAAAGATGACGATGGAGGGTAGGGAACAAGAGACTGGCTGCAGAAGGAGGTGATTAGGAAATCCAATTTGCGGTAACACCGGGGGTGGTGGAGAGGTCCTCATACCGAAAGTTGCTCACGAAAAAGTTTCCGTTGCGCGGCGCAAAGGGGTTTGTTACGAATGAGATTGGGGCATGGGGAAGAAATGGTTAGCGCAGGAGCGGGAGCAAGGCGTGAACGATAAAAGGGGGATCTAAGCCACGGGGGGGAACTCTTGCATCTAGTTTTGACAAAGTCTGGAAGGGTTGAGACCAATAAAGTGCACTAAAGTGAACTGGGGGGGGGGCACGAAGTCGGACACGGCCTGTGACTATCTATTAATTGACGATGAAAACGCAGGGGAAATGAAAAGTTCTCAGGTAAATCGCGACCGGCGGCTGTAAAACCTACTTCATGAAGGAAATGGCGAGGGTCTGGCAAGGCAAACAGTAGGTATCACGGGCAGAGGAAAAAAGATGGGCCGGCGTTGCGAATGGGGCCGGGGGTAAAGTCCTTAAGAAGAGGAAGAGAAGGCGTTGCCGGAGGAATGATGAATTGGGAAAATCGAATGGGGGAAGAAAGGTGGGAAAAGGCGGGAAGGATGCAGCACAATAAACTTATAATCAAATTGAAGACCGAGTAAGGAATATGAGACCGAGCCTTCATGGTAGATGGACCGCAGAAATCCGAGACCTAGAAGAAATGGAAAACAGAAAAGTTGGAAGGCGTACGATTAGACAAGGGGGGAATCCGGATCCCGAAGCGAATAAAGGAGTTGAGTGCTATAGACCGGATCGGC